>Ga0315285_10003380_pt1 | contig 16631 bp, 12 predicted proteins | sample YL17G09_36_MG_FD_203698 | JGI IMG/M metagenome (GOLD analysis project Ga0315285, IMG submission 203698) | Sediment microbial communities from Yellowstone Lake, YNP, Wyoming, USA - YL17G09_36 | ecosystem: Environmental > Aquatic > Freshwater > Lake > Sediment | place: USA: Wyoming | collected... | reverse complement strand
CTCACCCGACCCGGAGGTCGGGTGCAACGCGCGCAGGAAGCGCAGCCGCCAGCTCGGGTTTTTGTTTCAATCCTCACCCGACCCGGAGGTCGGGTGCAACCACTCGATGTCGGCGTTTGCGCCTTCGATTGCCTGGTTTCAATCCTCACCCGACCCGGAGGTCGGGTGCAACCCAGCAGTGCAAGCGCCTGGGCGTCAAGCCAATTGTTTCAATCCTCACCCGACCCGGAGGTCGGGTGCAACTCCCAGCCGACCTTCTCCGCGTCCAGGTTGTCAATGTTTCAATCCTCACCCGACCCGGAGGTCGGGTGCAACGCTATCAGTGGTGTGCCCCCAGTGTGGATTCGGCGTTTCAATCCTCACCCGACCCGGAGGTCGGGTGCAACGCCCGGTCCACGCCCAAACCACCCATACGAGCGCGTTTCAATCCTCACCCGACCCGGAGGTCGGGTGCAACCGTTGCTTCTCGTCGCGGGTATTGGCCGTACTGTGTTTCAATCCTCACCCGACCCGGAGGTCGGGTGCAACGTTCCTCCCATGCCGATACAGAAGCGAATCTCAGGTTTCAATCCTCACCCGACCCGGAGGTCGGGTGCAACAGCTCGCATCGCGCAACATGGCGAACGCGAGCGGGTTTCAATCCTCACCCGACCCGGAGGTCGGGTGCAACGCCCATCGAGCTGCCGCCGCCGACAGGGGGATCTCAGTTTCAATCCTCACCCGACCCGGAGGTCGGGTGCAACCCCCGTCTCTCCGCCGCCATCGATCGAGCGATCCATGTTTCAATCCTCACCCGACCCGGAGGTCGGGTGCAACGGGAGGGCTATGACTTCTGGAGTTGTCCACACTACGTTTCAATCCTCACCCGACCCGGAGGTCGGGTGCAACCTTCCGCTGCCTGCCAGTCGGGCTCTTGACGCACCGTTTCAATCCTCACCCGACCCGGAGGTCGGGTGCAACGAATGGCTTGATCGCGGGGAAGGCGAGGGGGAATGTTTCAATCCTCACCCGACCCGGAGGTCGGGTGCAACTGCTGTCGCCGCGCTGGAAGATGGCAACACAACAGTTTCAATCCTCACCCGACCCGGAGGTCGGGTGCAACTGCTTGGAAACCACGAGGCCAGCCGTTCCCCACTAGTTTCAATCCTCACCCGACCCGGAGGTCGGGTGCAACCACGCTAGCATATGCCTTTGCGATGCGCCGAATGGTTTCAATCCTCACCCGACCCGGAGGTCGGGTGCAACGCCCATGTCGCCGCCACCAGGAGCGCGCAGCACAGGTTTCAATCCTCACCCGACCCGGAGGTCGGGTGCAACTCCCCCGCGATCTCAACTGGGCGGTGAACGAGGCCGGTTTCAATCCTCACCCGACCCGGAGGTCGGGTGCAACCCCACTCGTGCCAGCCAACACCAGGGTGATACCGCGTTTCAATCCTCACCCGACCCGGAGGTCGGGTGCAACGGCTGGTGCAGTTCTTCCGCGTGCTGAGGAATCCGGTTTCAATCCTCACCCGACCCGGAGGTCGGGTGCAACGCGGTTTGGAGCACAGCTGGGGGAACGAAGGATGAGTTTCAATCCTCACCCGACCCGGAGGTCGGGTGCAACGCCGCCAAGGTTCGCCCTGGCGATGCCACTCACCAGGTTTCAATCCTCACCCGACCCGGAGGTCGGGTGCAACTAGCGTTATCGAAGGTATAGTCGGTGGCTATAAGGTTTCAATCCTCACCCGACCCGGAGGTCGGGTGCAACCGCAGGTCTCGCAGGATAGCGCCGCCTCTTCGTCGGTTTCAATCCTCACCCGACCCGGAGGTCGGGTGCAACCCCGATGCCCAAGCAATGTAGCGGCAGAGCCTCTTGTTTCAATCCTCACCCGACCCGGAGGTCGGGTGCAACTCACACCCTGCCGCGGCGGTGAATGCGGCGGCTGTGGTTTCAATCCTCACCCGACCCGGAGGTCGGGTGCAACGCTACACGAAGACCAACACTGTCCCGCCAGAGTGGTTTCAATCCTCACCCGACCCGGAGGTCGGGTGCAACAATATGCCGAGCGCCCGGTCCATCCCCCTCTCACGTTTCAATCCTCACCCGACCCGGAGGTCGGGTGCAACGTCATTCTCCGGGCCTCCTATGCCAGCAGCATCTTGTTTCAATCCTCACCCGACCCGGAGGTCGGGTGCAACGGTTCGCCGATCGGGGCGATGGGCTTCCCCTTCAGGTTTCAATCCTCACCCGACCCGGAGGTCGGGTGCAACGTTGGAACAGAAGGGGTATTCTCTCCAGCGCACGGTTTCAATCCTCACCCGACCCGGAGGTCGGGTGCAACGCTAAGGCCCCATCAGAGGAGAGATGAGATGGCAGTTTCAATCCTCACCCGACCCGGAGGTCGGGTGCAACGAGTGCCTATCGCCGGAATGCACGGGAGGAAGTAGTTTCAATCCTCACCCGACCCGGAGGTCGGGTGCAACCAACCGGCTGGAGGAGATAGTGCGGGTGTCGGCGCGGTTTCAATCCTCACCCGACCCGGAGGTCGGGTGCAACGCTTCGCTTCAGGAGCCAGCAATTCGCTGGCTTTTTCCGACCTTCTCGGCGAACCCGCCCGCCCGCGCCGTCCAGGGACACACAAGTGCAGCCTCCGACCTGTTGCGAAGCGAGGTGCGACCTGCGTTTCTCTCCAATGGCGAACCTCCCGGCATTTCGGCGCGTGCTTGGAGTTCGCACGCGTTCCGATCATGCCACGAGCGGCTTCTTGAAGTCCACATAGTGGTCGAGCCCATACACTTCCAGGTTCCGCCGTCGCGGCTCCGAGAGGCGGTAGATGCGAAGGCTGTCTTCGTCCTCGTCAATGCACTTCAACACCCGCGCCACGAATCTTTCTTTATCCATCTCGGTGACGCTGCATTCGAAGACTGATTTCTGGACACGCTGGCCGAAGCTCTCGCACGCCTGGGCGACGCGGCGGAGGCGCCGCTGCCCCTCGGGGGTGTCGGTAGCGACATCGTATGTGATGAGCAGTTCCATGTCGGGTCTCCCGGGTAGGTGGTGAATCCTCCCTACCGATAGAGAAAGGGTGGATAGGCGGAGAGGTCGCCCCGGAGATGCCGGGCGAGCAGGCGCGCCTGAATGTGAGGAACGAGGCCCATGGGCATCTTCTCCTCGATGGTCTGATGGGTGATCTCATCCTGTTTTCTCTCTTGGTAGGCGGTGATGATCTGCCTACGCCCGTCGTCGGTCATCTCCACCGCGCCGCCTTCCCGTTCGATGAAGTCCTTTGGGCTGAGCTGGGCACGGTTCACTAAGGTCAGCGCCAGCCGGTCGGCCAGCACGGGTCGCAGTTCCTCCATGAGATCGAGGGCGAGCCCGGGCCGGCCCGGCCTGAGGGTGTGCAGGAAACCCATCTGTGGGTCGAGCCCCACTCCCTGGGCGGCGGCTGAGCAATCGCCGAGAAGCAGGGCGTAGAGGAAGGAGAGCAGCGCGTTGATGCGGTCCCGTGGGGGCCGGCGCGTGCGCTGTTCCATGCGGAAGTCCTCTCTGAAGTCCTCCCGCATCATGCGGTCGAAGACGCCGAAGTAGCAGCGGGCGGCAGCGCCTTCGTGGCCGCGGATCTCGTCCATGCCCTCGATTCGCTCGAGTGCCCGCAGCAGCCGTGCGAGCTGGTCGGCGGCGTCGCGGAGCTGCGCGGCGTCGGTCTCGGACCGGGCGTCTCGCGCCCCGCGCAAGAGCGAATGGCGGCAGTTCTGTATCTTGCCAGCGACGATAGCGCGGGCAATTCCGGCAGTCCTCACCGGGTCGTCCAGTGCCTGGTGTTGGGCGCGACGCAGCAGCACGTTGCCGGAGGCCGGTCCTTCCACCCGGCAGCGGAAGCGGCCGGAGTGGCTGAGGAAGATGATGGCGCGGCCGTCCTCGGCGCACCGGCCGAGCAGCGACGGCGTGATGAGGCTGTCGCCGAAGCAGACCACCGCGCCCAGGTGATGCAGCGGCACGCGGAGGCGCGTCTCCCGCTCCACCTCCACGCGGACGGTGTCATGGTCGAGGTGGAGGTAGGCGCCTTCGGTGGTGATGTAGAGTGTGTTCAGGAGTTGGTGCACGGCGGCTCTCCCATGTGGGCATCGTTGTCAGCGAAGAGGTCGCGCTGCAGCGCGGCGATGCGCTGGGGTTCGCCGGTGGCGCGCGGCAGGCACGACTCGCGCAGCGAGCAGTGGCGACAGCGCTCGTCGTTGGGCGGCGCCGGAACGACGCCTTGGGATAGCAGTTCGCGCACGGCTGCAGCGGCCGCGCGAACCTGGGCGCGCATGACCTTGTCGAAGACGATCTCCCGGCGCCGGCGAGAAGCGTGGTAGTAGATTGCCCCGCGGGGCACGCGCTTGCCGGTCATCTCCTCCAGGCACATGGCCTGGGCGCAGAGCTGGATGGGCGTGTGCGGCTCGTCTCGGCGACGACCGACTTTGTACTCCACGGGATAGGGCGTATCGCCCTGGTGCTCGACCACATCGGACTTGCCGATGAGACCGAGCTTGCTGGACCACAGCGGCAGCGCGCGCTCGATGCGCACACCGGCTTCCACCTGCACGTCGCCGTCGTGCACGCGTTCGTGCAGTAGCTCTCCCTTGAGCGTGTAGATGTTCTCATCGAAGGTCTGCTCGAGGTGGATGAGCGCGCATCGGCGCGGGCAGTAGCTGTAGTGCGACAGCGCGGAGATTGGGATGGGCTCCGACGGCGGCCCATCGCGGGCAAACAGCGGGTTGTCGTTCATGTCTGGCATGATGGTCACTCCTGCGCGGGTCAGCGCAGCAACTCCGTGTCCTCATACACCTCGACGCCGGCCGGAGCACGGTCGCGGTGCACGACGATCTGGTAGTCGGCGAAGCGTCGCGGCGGCCGGGATGCGTCGCCGGAGCGACCGGCCTCCACCACCTTGCCCGGATCGAGCAGCTCATGCGCGGGGGCGCAGCCGAGGACAGCCTGGCGCTGGCGCTGCTCGGGGTTCGTGTCGGTGCCCACATGCTTGAAGGCGACGAGCTTGCGGCAGGACATCATGCCCTTGCTGGCCGAGCGGTCGTGATCGTACATGCTCAGCAGCGCCTCCCAGAAGAGCCGCAGGTCGGCATCCGAGAAGCCGGTCCCCTTCGCCAGGTGGGCGCTGATGAAGCCCTTGCCCAGGTAGAGACCGTAGGGGATCAGCGCCTTCCGGCCCATGGTGCGGAGCTCGTCCTCAGGCTGCTCCGCCTCCCACTTCGCGTAGGCTGCACTCGATGGGAGAACCTTGCCCTCTGGCTTCGCGACCGCCATCCGGGTGATAGACACGTCCATAGGCAGCACCGGAGCGAGCGACCGAGCGAAGGAGAACTGAACGGGGCCGCGCACCTGCCCGGCGTTGGGCCCGGTGCTCATCACCGCGCCGAAAGTGCGGACATCGTAGAAGCTCTCACACATCCATTCAGAGGCCCTCTTCACCTTGTCCTTCGTGGGCTTCTTCTTCGGGTCGTAGCCGTCGTTCTTCTCTTCGTGTGCCCGCGCGATCTTCGTGTTCAGGTTCGTGGCGTGCTCGACGAAGATGGCGTAGGGCATGGTGTTGTCCTTCGCCGTCTGGACATAGTTGCGAACGCGGCGCTTGAGGGCGACGTCGGATACCAGGCCGTGCATGTCCTCGGGGTCAATGCGCGGGGCGTTGCCGGCGTCGGGGTCGCCATTAGGGTTGCCGTTCTCGCAATCGAAGAAATACAGGAACTCCCAGCGATTCGCGATAGCGTTGGACATCGGTCTAGTCCTCCTTGGTCTCTGTGTTCTGATCGTCTACCTTCGGCTTGCCCTTGCGGTCGGCGGCCATCTGCTGGTAGTAGCCAAGGGCGAAGAGGCTCTGCTCCTCCAGCGTCAGCGTGGTGGGCGGCCTGTCGGCGATGCGAGCCCAGATGCCGGCAAGTTTGCTCTCGAACCAATGGGCGAGGCCCGCGTCGAGCTTGTTCAGGTGAAAGGTGCTGAGGCGAGCCAGCCGGCCCAGGATGAGGCCGGGGGTGGCGCTGGCGGCGGCGTAGTAGCGCTGCACCACGCCCGCGCCGACATCGCCCTGGGCGGCGCGCTGGACAGCCGCGTAGACGGCCATCAGGCGGCCGCAGTGGTAAGCGGGATCGGGATGATCCTCGTTGAGGTAAGGCATGAGGTATGACTCTCCTTTCTTGCGAAGGTGATAGGCTTTCATCAGTCCCATGCGGGCATAGAGGGCTGAGATGGCAGCGCCGCTCCGCCCGCTCTCGGCCGCCTGCTCGAGTTCACCGGTCTGGTGGAAACGAGCGTTGAGCGTAACGACTCGGGCGAGTACCGAGAAGGGGATCGGCAGGTTCTTGCTGAGCGCCGCGCGCCAGAGGTGAGTGCGCTCCGCTCCGATCTGCTTTATCCAGTCGCCGTAGGCTTGGCCTTGCTTCCGCTCCGGCAACAGCGCGGTGATGGCGCGCTCGATGCTGGGGTCCTTGGCAGGGGTGTCACCGTTGAGGCTGGTGATCTGCAGGTCGTGGAACCAGGCGGAGACGCTTTCCACCAGGTCCTCAAACTGGCCCTCCATCCAGTCGCGGACCATGATGCGTCCCGACATGCCGGAGAGCGTAAGCGCGTAGTAGTGGTTGCCGGCGAGGTCGGCGCGTTCGCCGGTGCGGATAGACTGGATGAGCTTCTCCGCACGAGCCTGCGCGGTCAGTTCCTGTTGTTCATCGGTGGGCTGAAGCCAGGCGAGCGGGTCGTCTTCACGCGGAATGTCCTTGGCGAACCAGTGGACCACTGGGACACCGGCGAGAGACCGTGAGCGGTTCACTACGAGGTCATTGAGAGCGGCGCTATAGGCGGCGGCGGCCTCCTCGGACACTGCCGCATTCGCCGATGCCTCCAGACCGTAAGACCGGAAGGCCGCTTTGTCGAAGGAGATCAGGGCATCGCCGCTGGGCTGGCCACCCAGCCGCCTGATCTTGGGTTGCCTCAGCAGCGGCGGCCGGAGATCGCCGGTGGCAAGACACCGCATCACCTCCCCCGACTGCTTCCCACCGGTGAGGGCCTCTCGAAAGGTGCGCCACCACTCATGCCAGGCGTCGGATTCCAGCGGGAAAGTGCCTGCAACGTTTACGGTGACGCTGTCAGTGGGCTTCGCCTTTTGCGCCTCGAACGCAGCGCGGATCTTCGCGAGGCTATCCTCGTCCTCAAGTAGCCTGGCAGCGACCGCGATCTCCGGCATGGTCGTGGACGCCTCCTGCAGGAGTCTGACGAAGTAGCGGTGCTTGCTCTCCGTCTTTGCGTCCCCAGGCTCAAGGCCGTATAGAGCCACCACGTGGGCGCTCTCGATGAGGAAATGCGACCGCCTTTCGCCCTTGTCGCCGGCGGCGACGACGAATGACGGGAGGTCGGGGCACTTGGTGAACGCCAGGCCCGCGTTGCGCCGCTGACTGGTGTCCCCAAGCTCGACGACTTCAAGGAACCGACTATCGCTGTCGCATACGATCGCCCAGCGAACGGATTTTCGGGCAAACCCAGGCTCCGGGGCAAGCCTGTGGTCGTAGGCGTACTTCACCAGAAGGTTGAGCATCACCGCGCCTCCTCGACGCCCTTGAGCACGGCACTGTCGCCGTAGTCGGGGACGTTTAGCACGCCGGCCACCACCGCGCCGTGGAAGACGCTCACCGCCGGGGCGTCTTCGCTCCCGCCGGGGCGGGAAAGGTCGAAGACATCGTAGAGCATGAGCCCCAGGTCGAGGTCCATGGGGACCGCGGGGAGAGCAGGAATCCCGTCCTCGACCATGCGGAAGTAGGCGGGAAACTCGCGGCAGCCCAGGTAGGGCTGATAGATGCACTGGCCGCGCTGTGCGCGGCGGCGGAATTGGGCCTCGAACGCGGGCAGGTTGTCCGCGTGCTCCGGCCAGGGATGAACTGTCGCGTGCAACCGGTACTTCACGTCCTTCAGTGCCATGGTCTGGCGCTGGGTGCGGCCAGTCGCCTCGTCGCCGCCGTCGGCCCACAGGGGCTGCGGCTCGATCTTGCCGCTCCTCCATTGGCCAATGGTCCGATCCGACGGAACCTTACCTTTGACCTCATTGCGCCGCAGCGCGATGTACCGCGGCTGCGAGAGCACCTCGATCCTCGTCACCTGCCACCGGAACTGCGGCTTCCAGTAGATCGCTTCGTACACCGCTCGTGCTGCCGACGGCGTCATCACGGGGTAGCTGAAGCGTTCGACCTTCATCTCCGGGCGAGTGAAACACGCCAGCTCGCCCCATACCTCAAGGACTTGATCCGTTGCCTGCATTGGTCCTCCTCTCGTGCGGTGGCACTGCAGCCGGTCAGCCGCATCTCATGCGGTCATCTTCGGTGGCACCTCCTCTCCTCCATCGCGTCTACACCATCCACACCGACGGCGCGTCCTTGGGAAGCAGCCCAAGATGCTGATGGTAGCTCGCGGGGTCGGTGAGGATGAACCAGTCGTCGGCGACCCCCCGCCTGCCTGCCCGCACCGGCTCCAGACGCGTCCAGATCGGATCGGTTTCCTCGGGGCGGTAGACCCCGACAGTGTGGGCGCGGGCCTTCCGAATCCAGGCTGTGGTTAGACCCCTTTCGCGTGCTTCGGCCGCCAGCGCCTCGAAGGCGTCAGCGCGGTAGGGAACAAGCACGTTGATGGCGTCGTGCTCGATCAACCTGTAGAGCCTGGCAACGTCAACGAAATCCTGGCGCTTGATGGCATGCAGCAGCTCGGGCCGCTTGGCTTCTGGCCGCGTCAGGCTGTACAGTTGTCGGTAGTACTCCTCGAAGAGGGCGGGGCAATCGAGATCGAGATCTCCTCGCTGTCTGAGGAACATCCGAGTAACACTCGTCGCCTGCCGGTAAGCTCCGTGGGGCATTACGTCATCCTCAGGCAGAAAGACCAGAACGTCGCCACTCGCCTGCAACCCGTTGCGATTGCAGCGGCCGGCCGCCTGTGCGATGGATTCCAGCGGGCCCAGCGCGCGATAGACGACCGGGAAGTCCACATCCACCCCCGCCTCAACGCACTGCGTTGAGATCAACCGGCATGGCCGCCCATCGGCCAGGCGTTTGCGGACCGTGTCCAGTACGTGCTGCCGGTGGGCTGGACACATCGCTGTCGAGAGATGAAAGCAGCCTCCCTCCTCCCGCTCTGATACTAGCGTGAACAGCTGGCGCGCATGGGCCTTGACGTTCACGATACAGAGCGCCTGCGGCAGATCCCTCATCTCGGCGGCGATCGAGTCCCATGACTTCGGTTGGTCGAGGTCGGGCCATCTCACGCGGGTGCGGCGGGCGCGGTCGAAGAGCCGAAGATCGGGGGGCGACATCTCCTCTGGCTGCCAACTACTCTCCCCGATCTGGCGAACATGCTGGTCAAGGTGCGCGAACGCTGGCTGAGTAGCAGTCGCAAAGACGACAGTTGTCTGGTAGCGCTCGGCGAGCCACGCAAGCGTGGCGAGCGTGGGCACAGCCAGGTGGTCGGGCAGCGTCTGTACCTCGTCGAACAGGACCACGCTGTGGGCGAGTCGGTGGAGCTTGCGGCATGCCGACGGCCGGTTGGAGAAGAGAGACTCCAGCATCTGGACACTGGTTGTGACTACGATGGACGCGTCCCAGTTCTCGGCCGAGATCTGGCGGACGCGGTAGGCCTCACTGTCGCCGTCGAGGTCGTCCTGACTGGTGTGGATGCGCTCAGGGCCGGTCCCAGACAGACTGTGGTGTTCGAGCACACAGCCTTCGCCAAGGACGCTGCGGTAGACGCGAGCGGTCTGTTCGATGATGCTCAGATACGGTACCACGACAACGACCCGCCGGAGGTCATGCACAGCGGCGTGGCGCAGGGCGAACGCGAGCATCGCGAGCGTCTTTCCCGTTCCCGTCGGCGCGGCCAGCGTCCATAGCCTCCCTGGTGACTCTGCCGCATCGAGGCATGCTGCCAGGAGATCGGCGCGCATGCTCCTGATGGAGTCGGAGGCGGACAGACTCTTCCTGATGTCTTCGATATGCTTCAGCAGAGCGGCGAGTGCTGTGGTGGGGTCAACCGCGCTCGCGTCCGCCTGGTGCTGTCTTCCCATTGCCGCGTCCGGGTCGAAGTGGGCCTCAGTGTCGAGGAAGTCCGCGTCAACCAGAGCCGAGTACAACATCCTTGCGTCGAGCATCGCGGAGGCGGTGTCACGCAGGCACGGTCCGTACAGAAGGGGAGGAGGCGTGGGGAGCGTCACGCCGTCCTCCGAGAGACGTCGAAGAAGCACGTCAGGATCTGCTTCAGATAGCCGTAGCCCAAGCGGGTGCCGGGCGCTGAGTCTGGTGGGGTCAATGCCCTTTAGGGAGTCGAGCTGCTGCAGACCGATGTGGTGGCCTTGGACCGCGAGAGCGGCGGCGATGTTGCGATGCATCGCAAGGCCGACCCATGCCCCGGGCGACCAGTGGTCGACACCGTGCACCTCGCCCCGCAACCGCAGCTGGAACAGATCGCCGTACTTGCCCAGATCATGCAGGAGTCCTGCGAGCCGGGCCTCGTCCGACGCCCCGAACGAGCTCGCGAAGGAGGCCGCGATTTCGGCAGCGCGCCGCAGATGCTCCGCAAGCGTCTGTGGCCTGCCGGCTGCATTAGCGGAATGAGCGAGATACGCCACAGTCCCCTCCTCACTGCGACACGGTACATCAGATAGCGCGAGGTGTGACGCGCGGCTGCGCTGATGGCGTCACCGCGCTTCGACGGAGCGCGGCCATAGTCCGGTTCAACGAGTACCGGCAAGCCCCTGCCGAGGGACGCGCCGCGCCCGTCGCAGCGCCCATCCCGGTTGTAGGGTGTGCTGGCTCACCGCCTGGCAGGCAGCTACTCCGGCGCTAGGATGCCTATCTCAAGGTGGTCCGTGCTGGGTCGGCCAAGCGCCCGAGTTGCTGGCCACGATGCGCACGCCGCCGCCACCGCCGCGCCACGTGCGCCTGTGTTGGGCTTTCGGCCGCCGGATGGCATGTCACTGCGACTGCCGCTGTCCGCGGCGCCGTGCCGCGTGTGGGGGCCTCGTTGGGCACGTTCCCGCATCATGGCAGGCAAGTATGCCTTGACTTCGGCGGCCAACATCCTCCCCAATGTCTTATCGGAACTTGGCGCACAGCCAGTAGGAGGCGATGATGGCGAGGAAGCGGCGGCAAGATCGGCAGTCGCACGAGCGGGAGCTGGTGGAGGAGTTCCTGGGGGCGCTGGCGTTGGAGGGGAGGTCGCCCCACTCGATTGGGGCCTACCGCAGAGACCTGGAGGCGCTCCTGGCGGCCTTGCCCGGGCCGCTCGACCAGGTGCGGCCGGCGGACCTGCGGGAGTGTTTCCGCCGCCAGCAGCAGGCAGGCCGATCGCCATCCAGCATCAACCGCTCCATTGGGGCGACGCGCTCCCTCTGCCGCTTCCTCTTCGAGGAGGGCCGGCTGGAGATGAACCCCGCCCAGGCGCTGCGCTCGATCCGCCTGGGTCCAGCACTGGCTCCCAAGCATCTCACCGTGGCCGAGGTCCAGCGCCTGCTCTCGCTGCCTGATACCGACACTCCGGTGGGCCGCCGCGACCACGCCATCCTGATGCTGCTGTACAACACCGGCCTGCGGGTGGGGGAGCTGTGTGCCCTGAGCCGCGAGGACGTGATCCTACCGGTCGAGGGCTGGGGCGCCCTGCCGGTGGTTGGCAAAGGCAGGAGGCTGCATCGGCTGCCCATCAACCGCCCCGCGGCCGACGCGCTGTTGGCGTATCTCGCCGATCGGGATGATGCGGAGCCTGCGCTCTTCCTGAACCGCAGCGGCGACCGCTTCTCGGTGCGCGGCATAGCGCTGTTGGTGAACCGGTACCTGCGGGCGGCCGGCATTACCGATCGCTCCGGCCCGCACCTGCTGCGCCATACCTTCGCCACCCACGCTCTGCGTGCCCGGCCGAACTTGCGGGCAGTGCAGGAACTGCTGGGCCACGCCTGGGTGACGACCACCCAGCGCTACACCCACCTGGAAATCGAGGATCTGCAGGCCCAGGTCGTCGATCTGCCGGCGAACAACTGCCACATCGTCGGGGCACCCACGCCTCGGACGCGGGCGTGACCCGCGACCAGATGGCGGCCTACCTCGCGCGGGCGTTCACGTTGCCCATCTGAGTGCACAGGCGGGGCATCCAGCCGAGGGCATCGGAGAGGACCCGGCGAAGTCCAGTTGCATGGGCGGCGCCGCTCACACGGGAATGGCCTACATCATTCAGGCAGACGAGGAACAGGAGATATCGCATGATCTCCTCCAGCAGCTTGCCGCAGCGCTGGCCGAGTCGCCGGAGTTCACCTTCGCAGACGCGACCTACCGGATACACAGCTCCCACGGTATCCTGGCCATCCAGGGGACGGAGGAAGCCGCTCGCATCTCCCGGCGCTTTAACGACCTCGGCTTTCGCAGTTTCGTCGTGCAGGAGCTGCTCAGCCCGCCCAGGTCCCAGCACCTGAACCTGGAGAAGCCAGGGCTTGATGAGGAAGTGGGCCTCGCGGTCGCGGCCAGACTACACTTCGTGACCGAACGGACTGTCAGGGAGTTCAACGCGCGCCGATTCTCGATCGGGCTGGCTATCACGGGAATCCCTCGCCCCGGCGCTGCTATGGAGAAGAGGACCGTCGAGCATAGCGACACGCGCTTCTACCTCGATCTTCTTGCCCTAACCAAGCGCTGGCAGGCAAGAGCGGGATCGCCAGCGCCGATTCAGGCGCTGCTCGCCGATACCCCAATGCCAGACGCCTACCTCAGCAAGGGCGCGAAGATGCTGATGCAGGGCGACCACGATATCCCCACGTTCCAGAAGGACGAGGACTACGACAAGTACGTCACCTGGCTATGCCAACTGAGGTACGCGAAGCGCTGACCGGATTCCTGCATTACGGTACCGCCGGAACTCGAGAATCCCGAAGCAGAGCGGCCGCTCACAGGTCGCGGCGCGACTGCTGTCTGATAGGACCGGGACTTCAGGGCGGCGGAGCCCCCGGCTAGGTCCGGCGGGCAAGCCGGTTCCCGGCAGCACACTGGCGGTGCCGTGAGCGGTGGCCGCGCGACTGCCGGTGCCGGGTTCCTTCCAGCGGACTGCGAGGCTGCTCGCCACCTGGCGGCGCCTGCAAGCTGCGAAGCTGTCAGGAACGAACACCGGCCGCAATCCAAGCAGGGGAAGGTTGCCTTCCGCCGAACCGCGCTGCAGGCCGATCTGAGTTCCCCGTTGGTTCCGGCAAGGCGGGCGGACCCGCCACGATGGGACGCGGAGGGTTGCGATGAAGGCCTGTTCTTGGTTGCTCGTCGTCCCGGTTCTTTCCTGCTTCCTTGCCCGTCCGAGCGCTGCTGCTGAGACGTACTTCGAGGCTTGGCGGAGCCCTTTCGGGCTGCCTCGTGACGTCTCTGTCAATTCGGGCGACGGTACCGCGTGGGTGGCGGCAGGCGCCAGTGTAACGCACATCGCGCCTGATGGCACTGTACTAGGCCAGGCGAACGGTTTCTCATGGCCGTCGGACGTCTCCGTGAACGACAGCGATGGCTCCTGCTGGGTGGCCGATTACGGCAGCAACCAGGTAGTACACCTGGCGGCCAGCGTCATCGAGCTCTGGCGGGGCGGAGGTTTCGACGGGCCCTGGTCAGTGTGCGTGGACTCCAACGACGGTTCCTGTTGGGTCGCCGACGCCGACCACATAGTGCACCTGGCCTCCAATGGCGCCCAGTTGTGGCGCGGAGATGGATTCGCCGCACCTTCGTCAGTCTCAGTCAACCCCACCGACGGTTCCTGTTGGGTGGCCGATACTGACAACGGCCAGGTCGTTCACCTGGCGGCGAGTGGTCTGGAACTCTGGCGACAGGGGGGCTTCGTACTACCCACTTCCGTCTCCGTGAACCCTTCCGACGGCTCTTGCTGGGTCTCCGACTACGGGATGTTCACAATGACCGGATGGGTTGGGGCGGACGTGGTGCATCTCGCAGCAACCGGGGCCGAACTCTGGAGAGGAGGAAGCGTCAGTTCACCCCAGGGCGTGTCGGTCAACTCCAGCGATGGATCATGTTGGGTGGCCGACGCCGGACAGGTGTTTCATCTGGCTGCGAACGGCGCTCAGCTCTGGCGGGGAGCTGCCTTCGATGATCCCTGGGCGGTCTCGGTCAACGCGAATGACGGCTCCTGCTGGGTCGCTGACTACGCGGGCAATAGTGTTGCCCACCTGGGCGCGGACGGGTCGCCGCTCTGGCTGGGAATTGGCTTCAACCTTCCGAACGAGGTATCGGTGGACCCAAGTGACGGCTCCTGTTGGGTGGCCGACACCGGCAATCTCCAAGTCGCACACCTGGCAGCCGATGGGAGCGAAATCTGGCGCGAAGCCCCCTTCTACTATCCTCCGCTCTCCGTCTCCGTCAACTCCACCGACGGCTCTTGCTGGCTCGCCGATTCTCAGCAAGTACTGCATCTGTCCTCGTCGGCGTCCGAGCTCTGGCGAGGCAGCCCGCTCTATGCCCGCCGGTCTGTCTCGGCTAGTCCGGTCGATGGCTCGTGCTGGGTGGCCGAGTATGATCGCTATGTCCATGAAGGCGTGGTCCACCTGTCAGCCGACGGAACCGAGCTCGTCCGGGTGGCGGGACTCTCGCCCGTGGACGTCAGTGTCAATCCAGCCGATGGGTCCTGCTGGGTGGCTCAGGACGGTCCTGTGCCGGTAGCGCACCTCGCATCGAATGGCGCGGTACTCTGGCAAGCAGCTTCTGGGGGGACTGGCAGCTCTATCGCGGTAGACCCGACGGATGGATCCTGCTGGGTGATCATTTCTAACGCCAGCCAACTGGTTCACCTGGGCGCAGATGGGGCTGAGCTCTGGCTCGGATATGGCTTCCTCATGCCCTGGTGCGTTGACGTAGACCCGATTGATGGGTCATGTTGGTTCAGCTACGACACCAACCTCGTACACCTCGCTTCAGACGGCACGGAACTCTGGCGGGGAACTTTCGCCTTGATCCGTTCTGTCTCCGTCGACCCCAGCGATGGGTCGTGCTGGCTCGCCGACGCCGGCAATAACCAGGTGGTTCATCTGATCCGACTCACCTTCAGCGACGTGACTCCCACCTTCTGGGCCTACGACCAGATCGAGGCCTGCTTCGCGGCTGGGGTAGTCTCAGGCTATGATGACGGCCTCTACCGCCCCGACTGGCCTGTCACCCGCGATCAGATGGCGGTCTACATCGCCCGCGCGCTCGTTTCGCCATCGGGTGATGCGGCCATCCCCGACCCGACACCACCGCCCAGCTTCTCCGACGTGCCGCCCACCCACTGGGCCTACAGGCACATCGAGTACGCGGTCTCGCAGAACGTGGTCAAGGGCTACGACGATGGCACCTACCAGCCAGCAGTGACCGTGGACCGAGGCACGATGGCAGTCTATGTTGCCAGGGCGATGGTCGCGCCAGGTGGTGATGCCGCCATCCCCGATCCTGTACCGCCCGCCACCTTCGCCGATGTCGCCACCACCTTCTGGTCCTACAAGCAGGTCGAGTACTGCGTGAGCCAGGCGGTGGTCGCCGGCTACGGAGACGGCCTCTACCATCCCGAATACCCGGTGACCAGAGACCAGATGGCGGTGTATGTCGCGAGGGCGTTCCACCTTCCCATGTAGCCACACGCTCGCGCCCGGCCCTCTGGCGCCGCCGGCTGAAGGAGGGATGCGAAGACGGCATCAGCGGCATTGTCTGGGCCGTGTGCAAAGACCTAGCAGTATAGCGATCTGAGTTGCAGAATCACGCCGTCGGCTGCACCCCAAGCCGGCGGGCCGGGGCGGCCCTGCGACGCGGTGCCATATGGAGGGAACCATGATGCTTGGCTTGTTTCCTATCCTAGCGATCGGAGTCAACCTGCTCGCCAACCCCAGCTTCGACGAAGGTCTGGCGTATTGGGGGGTTTCGCAGTACAGCGGGGTGGTCATCGAGGCCATCACCCTTGACGGCCGCACTGCCGCCCACATCGGCGTGCTTCCGGAGGCTCAGGTGAGCTGGCCGAACCTCTATCAGTGGATCGACGTCGCGCCGGGTGATGAGATAGCCGCCGAGGTGGACGCATCCAGAAGCAGTGTCAGCGACGGCGCCGGAGTCTACACTGCCGTTGAGTTCTGGGATGCGAGCTGGAACAGGATCAGCTTCACGCAGTCAGAGCAGGTGCTCGTCGATGGCGCGTGGGTGCGCCTGAAGGTGCGGGCGATCGCGCCGCCCGGCTCGGCGCAGGCGCGCTACTGCCTGCTGCTCAACGGCCGCGGCGATGGCTACTTCGACGAAGCCACCCTCACCCGCACTCCCCGCGTCTCCGATCCTCCACAGGGACCGGTGACTCTCACGGTCACGGATAACGTCGTGTGCGACTCGCTCATCGGCATCGGCGCGGAGGACGATGGCTGGTTCTACAACCCGGAGAACATGGCCCATGGCATCACCGACCAGGACATCGCTCTCCGGGAGAGCCGCATTGCCTGGATGAACCCCGACTGGGTGCGGATGTTCATGTGGCACTACGACTGGTGCCCGAGCGGAGATTGGCAGACGTTGACGTTCGACAGCGAGAACATGCTGAGCCACTACCGGACCCTGGACCTCTACCAGCGGCTGGGCACGCGGGTGAACCT
>Ga0315285_10003377_pt1 | contig 16638 bp, 4 predicted proteins | sample YL17G09_36_MG_FD_203698 | JGI IMG/M metagenome (GOLD analysis project Ga0315285, IMG submission 203698) | Sediment microbial communities from Yellowstone Lake, YNP, Wyoming, USA - YL17G09_36 | ecosystem: Environmental > Aquatic > Freshwater > Lake > Sediment | place: USA: Wyoming | collected... | reverse complement strand
CTCCAGCACCATCAGAGCTGGACGAGCAGAAGAAGCGGTACGAGGATCTCAACGACCGGTTCATGAGGCTTGCTGCCGATTTCGAAAACTTCAGGAAACGTGCTGACCGCGATCGGGATATTGTTGTGCAATTTGCCAATGAACGTTTTGCTGTTGACATGCTCGAAGTTGTTGACAACCTTGAGCGTGCGGTGCGTTCTGATGACGATCACCTGCGTGAAGGCCTTATGCAGATCAGGGAGCTCTGTTCTGCAATCCTGCAGCGCCATGGCATCACCCCCATTGACGTGATGTCAAAGAAATTCGATCCTTGTGAACACGAAGCAATCGCACACCTCCCCTCAGAGAAAGAGGAAGGGGTCGTGATTGATGAGATCGCACGCGGGTATCGTATGAATGATAAAGTGATCAGGTACGCAAAAGTCGCAGTATCAAAAGGTAAGGAAAAAAATTCTGAGGTATAAGTATGGCAAAGGAAAAAGTTTTGGGAATTGATCTGGGGACGACATTTTCCTGTATGTCAATCATGGAAGCCGGAAAAGCGATCGTCATCCCCAATGCTGAGGGCGGGCGAACCACCCCATCGATTGTCGCGTTCACCAAGGAAGGCGAACGACTTGTCGGGAGCCTCGCCAAACGCCAGGCGGTTACAAACCCCCAGCGCACCATCCAGTCCATCAAACGGAAGATGGGAACAACCGAAAAAATCAGGATCGATGACAAGGAACATTCACCGCAGGAAATTTCCGCGATGATCCTGCAGAAGATGAAAATCGACGCCGAGGCATATCTCGGTGAAAAGATTACAAAAGCTGTGATCACCGTACCTGCATATTTCAACGATTCTCAACGGACAGCAACGAAGGATGCAGGAAAGATCGCAGGACTGGACGTGCTGCGAATCATCAACGAACCAACTGCCAGTGCACTGGCATACGGCATTGACAAAGAGGAAGATGCAACGGTACTTGTCTACGATCTCGGAGGAGGCACCTTTGATGTTTCAATCCTGACGCTGGGAGACGGGGTCTTTGAAGTAAAGGCAACATCCGGCAACAACCATCTCGGTGGCGATGATTTTGATAAGCTGGTCCAGGACTACCTGATCGAGGAGTTCAAAAAGAAAGAGGGCATCGATCTCAGAAAAGATCCCTATGCGATGCAGCGACTGCGTGATGCATCCGAGAATGCAAAGATCGAACTCTCGCAGCGCCAGTCCACCAACATCAACCTCCCGTATATCACAACAGGTTCAAGCGGTCCGAAGTTTTTAAACATCGACCTTACGCGGGCAAAGCTTGAACAATTGATCGGGGATCTTGTGGAATCCACGGTCGGTCCGGTGAAGCAGGCGTTGGCAGATGCAAAACTGGAACCAAAGGATATTGACCACGTATTGCTCGTTGGTGGGTCTATACGTGTACCACTCGTTCAGGAAACAGTGAAAAAAATACTTGGCAAAGAGCCTGATAAGGGAATCAACCCGGACGAGTGTGTCGCTCTTGGTGCAGGTATTCAGGGTGCGGTATTGACTGGAGAAACAAAGGATATTGTCCTCCTTGATGTTACCCCGCTTACGCTCGGCATCGAGACGCTTGGCGGGATCGCTACAAAGCTGATTGAACGTAACACAACAATCCCGACCAGGAAGAGCCAGATCTTTTCCACTGCTGCCGACGGGCAGACAAGTGTCGAGATCCATGTCGTCCAGGGAGAGCGTGCCCTTGCCAAGGATAATTTCACGCTGGGCAAATTCCAGCTGACCGGCATTCCTCCGGCTCCAAGGGGTATCCCCCAGATTGAAGTGACGTTTGATATCGATTCGAACGGGATCATCCATGTCTCGGCAAAAGACCTTGGCACCGGCAACCAGCAGGCAATCTCAATCAAGGGCGACCGGAAGCTGTCTGAAGATGATATTAAACGTGCAACAGAGGACGCCAAGAAATTCGAGGCAGAAGATAAGAAGAAGCGTGAAGAGATCGAACTGCGGAACCAGGCTGATATGGCAGTCTTTGCTGCTGAAAAAATGTTAAAAGAGAGTGGTGACAAGATCGAACCAGCGGACAAGACAAAGATCGAAGAGGGAGCCGCTGCGGTCAAGAAGGCGCTTGCCGATGACAAACTCGATGAGGTAAAGAAAGCGATGGATTCGCTGACAGAAATTGTCTACGCCACAACGACAAAACTCTACCAGAATATACAGGCCGAACAGGCGGCACAGCAGCAGGCCGGCGCATCCGGAACAGGTACCGGGACGACCGATAAAAAACCAGATGACAACGTCGTTAATGCCGATTATAAAGTTAAAGAAGAGTGACCCTGATGGGGGGTTCCGACTACTACGATATCCTCGGCATACCGCGGAATGCCGATGACAAGGAAGTCAAGAAGGCGTACCGCAACCTTGCCAGAAAGTATCATCCTGATGTGTGCAAGGAAGCAGGAGCAGAGGATAAGTTCAAGCAGATTAATGAAGCCTACAGTATACTTTCCGACCCTCAGAAACGGACGCAGTATGATACCATGGGGCACGAGACGTATACCAACGCATCGAAAGGTTCCTATACGGGAGGAGGCGGATTTGGCGGCGGATTTTCCGCCGACTTCTCCGGTTTTGGGGATATCTTTGATTTCTTTGGAGGAGGGTACCGGAGGGCAGGCCCCCAGCCGGGTGCAGATCTCCTGACGCGCCTTTCAATTCCTCTTGAGGATGCTGTGTCAGGAACCGACCGGGATATTGACGTAATGCATACTGAACCATGCCCGTCATGCGCCGGGTCAGGAAGCGAGACCAAAAAACAGAATACCTGCCCGAGATGCGGGGGAAGTGGTCAGATGCGGCAGGCTTCCCAGTCAGCATTCGGACAGTTTATCCGCATGACAACCTGCACTCAATGTGGCGGCAGGGGAAGGATCCCGGAGAGGGTTTGCAGGGAATGCCGGGGTTCAGGTCATACACGGGCCAAACGTAAAGTCACAATCCACATCCCTGCCGGTATCGAAAATGGCATGCGCCTGAGGATGGGGGGATATGGTGAAGCCGGGGACTTTGGCACTCCAAATGGCGATCTGTTCATCGAAGTTTATATCCAGCCCCATGACCGGTTCCGGCGGGAAGGGGATAATCTTGAAACATCTATTGAAATCTCACCATCACAGGCAGTGATGGGGACGACCATCGAAATTGAGACAATCGATAAACGCCATATTGAACTGAATGTACCATCCGGTGTCCAGTACAACACAGCACTCAAGGTTCATGGTGAAGGCATCAAACGCCGCGGGCATCCCGGGGATCTCCTCGTACGGGTAAAGATTGTTACACCGAAACAGGTGAGCAGTGAAGAAAAAGATCTGTACGAGAAGATCCTTGAGATCGAAGGTAAACGCGGCGGGAAAAAAGGTCTCTTTTCAGGGTTCATGGCAAAGAAAAAGGAAAAAAAGTGAAGGTTCAGTCCAAATCTCAACAAATCCCGTTCGATCATTTTTTCCACTCAACGTATTTCCGTAATCATACCCAACTTCTAAGATATGAAGCTGATCTTCGAGCTCTCCGGGGAAAACCCGACACTTCCCTTCGCAGAACTCGATTGTGTCGGTACAATACGTTCAAAGCGGGCGCAGGTTGCAGTTGCGGAATGCCCGGATCCCAGGTCAACATGCCGTCTTGCAATGACGCACGTTGTTCTTCAGTATCTTGGCGAATGCGATCCCGAAATCGGTTCATTCCGCCACCTGCTGCAGGATCTTGCGATTGAAACCGATCGCTCATTTGCCGGCCGGGTGAAGAGAGTTCATTCTGGCGGCGCAGGAACGGTTCAGCACTGTTCCGGTCAGGAATTCGAGCGACTCATAGGCACCATGATCAAGGGACCGGTTGATCTTTCTGCACCGGAAACGGAATACCGGGCGATCATATCCGGGGATCGCTGCTATTTTGGCAAGGTGCTTCAAGCCATTGATCGGGGCGGATATGACAAACGTAATCCCGGGAAACGGGCATTCTTTCATCCCGGTGTGATGATGCCACGCATGGCGCGGGCTCTTGTCAATATCTCCTGTGTGCAACCAAAGAACCGTCTTCTTGACCCATTCTGTGGCACAGGAGGGATCCTGATCGAAGCGATATTGCTGGGCATTGATACGATAGGAAGTGATTTTGATCCGGTTATGGTCAGCGGGAGCAAAAAGAACGTGAAAGAGGGTGCAATGCTTATCGCAGATGCGACCCGACTGCCTCTGGATGATGGATCTGTTGATGCTGTTGTCACTGATCTCCCGTACGGGCAGTCAGTCTCTATAAAAAAAGATGATTCTCTCGAACAACTCTACAATGATACGCTTTTGGAATTATGCAGGGTTTTAAGGAAAGGAAAACGGGCGGTTATTGTGACCCACAAAGATATCTCTGACATTGCAGAACGGCATATGCATGTAGTACAGCAGCATGAACAGAGAGTGCATAAGAGTCTGACACGGCGGGTAGTGGTGCTGGAAAAATAAGTGCACAATTTTTGGAACATTTATCTCATTCACCATCACATGCGTACCTGATTGGTATGGAAATCAGCCGAACATCTTTTATAATCATTATACTCTTAATCGCGATCGTTTTTTCCATCATCACTCCTGTATGGGCGTACTCGGATGTTGCAGGAACATGGTATTCCAAAGGGATTGCTGAAATGGATTTCGGTAATTATTCCAAAGCAATCGAATCATTCGAAAAAGCGATAATCCTTGAACCAGATTATTTCGAAGCGTGGAACGGTAAAGCAGATGCACTGAACAGGGCAAAGAAGTATCAGGATGCTCTTATTGCCTCAAATCAGGTGCTGATGATCAATTCACATTATGTAAAAGGTTGGATCAACCGCGGGTATATCCTCTATAATCTCGGCAGGTATGACGAAGAACTCAATGCATATGACCGGGCGATCGACATCGACCCGCAGAATGCCGATGCATGGTTCAACCGGGGATATGCACTTGCAGCAGTGCGCAGGTACGACGAAGCGATCCGGGCATTCGACCGTGTTGCGGAACTCGATCCCAATTACCCCAACCTGCTGGCAAACCGAAGGATTGCTGAAACGAACCGTGACGAAGCGACACCGTTTTTGGTGAAATATGCCCCGTGGATTGGCATCTCTTCACTCATTGTTGGTGGGATCGGAATCTTGATGTACAGACGAAAAACGAGAAAATAAATCGTCTATTTTTTTTATCTTTATTGAATTTTTTCATCCACGTCATACGATTGCATTATCGATATATCCCTTTAACGCAAATCTGTCGTTTTGACACGGAAAATCATCCAACAACATATCCTTACGTATCGGGGAGCAGAATAGAGGATTAATAAGTACGGATTGCGTCAAAGGAGGAAGACAGAAACAGAACACTAATGTATCGGGTCTCGAGAATTCAGAAGTTTATCTTTCTGCTCATCGTGTCGTGGGGTTATAATTTATAAAACATTTCAATTACCAAAAAATAATTGGTCACTTTGCCTTCGCGTAACAGATTTTTGCCTCCTCGTGTTTGCCCAGTTTTTCAAGGATCTCGCCAATCTCCTGCCAAATGTTCTTTTGATCCGGGTCAAGTTCGAGGGCACGCTTGTATGATGCAAGTGCATCCTGATAATTTCCGGCATGCTGGAGTGCCCGCCCCTTTCGCACCCATGCATCCACAAAGTCCGGTTGTATCTGGAGCATAGTATCATAAGACGATGCTGCTTCACGGAATTTTCCCAGTTCGTCGAGTGCACTACCTTTGGTAAAATACGCGATTGTAAAGGATGGATCAAGTGTAAGTGCCTGGTCATAGGATTTGATTGCTTCTTCATACCGCCTGAGGTCAGCAAGGGCCATCCCTTTGCGGGTCCATGCCACTGCATTTTCAGGCGCCAGATCCAATGCTTTTTCATAGTAGTTCAGTGCATCCCCTGACCTTCCGATATCATAGTACGCATTGCCCTTTCCTACATAGGCTTCTGCATATGTCCTGTCGTGTTCGAGTGCACGGTCAAACGCCTCGATTGCATCTTTGGAAAGTCCGAGTTCGGCAAGCGATACACCTTTGTGGCTGAAAGCTGCTGCGTATGTGTGGTCGAGCTCAAGTGCACAGTCGTATGATCGAATAGCATCCTGGTGGTGCTCGAGTGCGGCATATGATACACCTTTGAAATAATGAATTTTCGCTGACCTGGGGGTAATCTCCAGCGCATGATTGTAGGTATTTATTGCATCCTCAAACCTGCCAAGTTCAAAATATGCTCGTCCCTTCATCAACAATGCCTGATGGCAGTTTGGTTTTCCTTCCAGTGCACGATCAAATGCAGCAATCGCATCGTCGTAACTTCCCGTATCAAATAACGCTTTTCCTTTTTCAAAGAATGCATCGGCAAAGCCGGGATGCACCTCAAGCGCATGATCAAACGCAATGATCGCATCCTGCGGAGCTCCGCTTAAGGCTAGTGCCCTCCCCTTGTCGTAATAAACTTCCGGGTTTTCCGGCTGGAGTGCAAGTGCTGTATCAAAGGCAGCAATAGCTTCATCAAACCGGTGCATCTTTAAAAGTACAATGCCCCTTCGATGATGCGCTGGAGCATATCGGTCATTGAGTGCAATCGCATGGTCATATGCTCTGAGTGCTTCATCAGGGGTGGTGCGGTGTTCAAGCGCGACTCCCTTCTGATAATACGCATCAACCCGGTTTGGTTCAAAAGACAGAGCCCGATCGTAGGATTCCACTGCCTCTGCATAACGGTCGAGGCGGGCCAGTGCTATACCTTTATGCAGATACACCTGGGTGCACGAGGGATCTGAAGTCGCTGCACGGTCAAAGGATTCGATGGCTTCTTCATACCTTCCGAGGTTGCTCTGGGCAATTCCCTTAAACAAAATAGCCTCAGTAAACTTCTCCTTCAATCCAACCGCCGTATTATAGGCGCTTATTGCTTCCTGGTACATAGAGAGGCCGGAAAGTGCCCTTCCCTTGTAGTAGAACGCATCGGCGCAGCCAGGCATCTGGAGAATTGCTGCATCGAGGCTCCTTATTGCCTCATGGTATCTTTCGAGGCGCAGAAATGAGATCCCGCGATGGTAATAAGACCCTGTCTCTTTTGAATTTATCCCCAGTGCTTTGTTATAACACGTAATCGCCTCAATGTCATTTCCCAGTTTACTCAATCCGATCCCTTTTGCTGTCCAGAGCGATGTTACATTAGGCCGGATCCGCAGTGCAGTATTGAGACACTCAACTGCCTCATGATAATCGGCAAGGTGGATAAGTGCCCTGCCCTTCAGCTCAAGGGCATCAACAAAGTCAGGTTGGATTGCTAGCGCATTATCAAATGATTTTACTGCTTCTCGGTACATCCTGATCCTGAAAAGTGACTGCCCCTTATGATAAAATGCCGGTGCATAATCAGTCCGGGTTTCAATGGTTTTATTGAATGCTTCGATTGCATCATCGTAATTTGAAAGTGAATAAAGTGCGAGACCTTTGCGGAACCATGCATCCGGATTTGCGGGATCGAGTTCTATGGCTTTTACAAAGGATTCGATTGCATCGTTATATTTTTCGAGTGCTGCAAGGGCTATACCGCGGTTGATCCATATTTCAATAGATTTCGGCGATACCAAAAGGGCAGCCTCAAATGCTTCGATAGCGTCTTTGAACCTCCCCGTTGCAGTGAGGCACAGTCCCTTCCTGAACCGTGCTTCTTTATTTCCTGAATCGAGATCGAGAGTTCTATTGAACGCAACAATAGCATCTTCAAACCTGCCGAGCGATTGAAGTGCGATGCCTTTATGGAAATAGACACCGGTATAACTCTTGTCGAGAGCAATCACCCGGTCAAAGGTTTTGATTGCTTCACGGAACATGCCAAGAGCAGACAGCGCTCTCCCTTTGTCAAAATATACATCCGTAAACTGGTTGTCGGTATCAAGAGCCCGATCGAACGATTTTACTGCATCCTGGTATCGTCCCAATTGAACAAGAACCACGCCTTTCTGATGGAGGGAGGGTGCATGCACAGGATTGACTGTCAGCACATCGTCATATGCACGTACGGCATCTTCGAACCGGCCAAGCATCGCTGTCGAACGGGCCCGGTAATAAAGGGCATCAAAATGGGTGGGCCTGATTCTGATGACCTGCTCAAATGCATAAATCGCTTTTTCGTATTGTTTCAATCGTGAGAGTGCAATACCTTTCTCAAACCAGCCATCAGCATTTTCGGGCGCAACCGCAAGGAGCTTGTCAAAAATAGTAACTGCATCTTGGTAATTACGGAGTAATATATAGGTTGAACCTTTTTGGTAGAGTGCCTCGGTATGTGCGGGGGCAATCTCAAGTGTCTGTGAAAATGCCCTGATTGCCTCATTATATTTATGAACATTGATCAAGGCGAGCCCTTTTTCGAAAAAGACATCGGCTTCATGGGGAAGAATGTCTGCCGCGTAAGAATACGCAGCAACTGCCTCATCGTACCTGTCCAACGCGCTATACACTCGCCCTTTTTCAAGCAAAGCCATGCCGTAATCCGGCTTATGGAGAAGGGCAGCATCAAGGGATTCGATCGAATCTTCATACCGGCCGATATGGGCAAGTGATAATCCTTTTTGGTAATACACGGATGCATTAGCGGGATCGATAGTCAGGGATCTGTCGAAAGCATCAACCGCTTCTGAATGGTTTCCCAGCAGGCTGAGGGAGATTCCCCGTAGATAATGTGGTTCAGCAATCGCCGGTTCAAGTTCGGATGATCGTTCGAATGCTTCAACTGCCTCTTTGTGGTGCCCGAGATGCGCCAATAATTTAGCTTTCATAAGGAGAGCCCCAGCATGGTCGGGCTGGATTGAAAGCACCTTGTTGAAGAACCGTATTGCCTCGGCGTGCCGTTCAAGACGGGTGAGTGCAGTGCCGCCATAAAAAAGGGCATCTGCATTGGTGGGGTCAATCTGGTGTGTCTGTTCGAAGGCGGCGACGGCATCCCCATCCCTGCCGAGCCGGACAAATGCCTGGGCTTTATGATACCAAGCTTCGGCAGATAAAGGAATACGATGTAAAAACTCCTCCAACGCGGCGATAGCGTCCCGATCCCTTCCGAGATGTTCAAGCGCGAGTGCTTTATTGAAATATGCATCGGCAAATCCTGAATCCAGAGCGATCACACGGTTGAACAACCCGACAGCATCATCGTACCTGCCCAATGCCAGAAATGCCATGGCAAGTTCAAAATGAACTTCTTTTCCCGTTGCATCAATATCAAGCGCTTTTTCCAGCTCCGGGATCGCTTTATCGAAACTTCCAAGACGTATAAGGGCTATGCCCTTTTGTTCATGCGCGAGATACGAGCCCGGATCAAGGATAATTGTATTGTCATAGGCTTCGATTGCCTCCTTATTTCGCCTGAGGGCAGTCAGCGCAAGACCGCGTTTCAGGTGGGCGGATACAAGTGAACGATCGCGTTCAAGCGCCTGATCCAATACCCTGATGGCGTCTTCGTAGTCCTTAAGATCCAGCAGCACAGCTCCTTTCTGCAGGTATGCTCGTGGCGGCGCTGGATCAATGGCAATTACTGCATTGAACGCAGCAACAGCATCGGTTTTCCGTCCAAGTTGTATGAGTGACAATCCTTTGTGGTAATAAGCATCGGCAAAATCCGGATCGATCCTGATAGTCTCATTGAATGCCGTTACTGCCTCACTGAATCTTCCAAGCTGTTGAAGTGCCACCCCCTTGTCATAAGAGGCATTCGTGAAATTGGGATTGATTTCGAGCGCATGGTCGTACGCTGTCACCGCCCGTTCATATTGTCCGAGTTCTGCAAGGACAAAACCAAAATCATACCACCCGTTCGCATATCGTGGTTTGAGGTCAATTGCGGTACGCAATACTTCTGCTGCTGAGGAATACTGGCCGGTACTTGCAAGGGTAGCTCCTTTCCTGAACCATGCCATAGCACATGCCGGATCAAGTGAAATGACCCTGTCGAAGCATCTGATAGCATCGTCGGTTTTGCCCAGCTCAGATAGTGCTTTGCCTTTCAGGTACCATGCCTGACTGTTTTCAGGTTCCAATGCGGTTGCATGGTCAAAGGATTCAAGGGATTGCTCGACCTTTCCAAGTTCACCACGCACAGTTCCCTGAAGGATCCAGACCTGTACATCATTGTTTTCAATCGTGAGTGATGCATCAAGTGCCTGCAGTGATTCCTCAAACCGTAAAAGACGTGCAAGCGTTTTTCCCTTGTAATACAGCAAGGGGGCACCATAGTCAGGCTTGTAGTCAATTACCCGATCAAATGCTGCGAGGGCATCCTCATATTTACCGAGGTTCACGTAGGCGATTCCCAAATGATAGGAAGCATCGGTCATTGCAGGGTCTAGATAAAGTGCGTCCGAAAAAGAATTGATCGCTCTTTCATATCTTCCAATGGCAGCAAAAGACAGGCCGCGATGGAAGTAAGCATCTGCATGATCAGGTTCGAGTCCAAGGTAATATTCAAATGCTTTAATTGCATCTTTGTGACGGTTAAGGTGAGCGAGGGCAATTCCCTTGAAAAATGCCGGTTCGCTCAGGGAGGGGGCGATCTCCATCGCACTCTCGAAAGCAAGCAGTGCATCCCTGTTCTGTCCTAGGGCAAGAAGGGTTTCTCCTTTTCCGAGGGCGGCACGGGCACAGGAAGGATCTAGGGACAGAGCCCGTTCGAATGCAGTGAAGGCTTCGCCATTACGGTTCAGACATGACAGAGATTCCGCCTGAATAAAAACAACAGGGGCCTGATTCGGATCAGTGGTAAGCGCACGCTCGAGAACAGGAATGGCATCGTTATGCCGTCCGAGTGCATAAAGGGATTTTCCTTTCCGGTACAGCGCCTGCACGTCATCGGGATGTATGGAAAGAGCGGAATCAAAGGCAATAATCGCATCTTCAAAACGATTCAGGTGGGACAGTGCAAATCCCTTTTCGTAGGCACATCCGCCCGCCATTGGATCAAGATTGAGTGCGAAGTCACATGCCAGCACCGCATCTTCAAACTGCCCGGTTGCATTAAGCGCAATTGCTTTCTGATACCATGCCTTGGCGCAGGTTGATTCGAGACCAATGACGGTATTTTGGGCTTCGAGTGCTTCATGATAAAGCCCGAGTTGTGCGAGCGTTGTGCCTTTGATATACCAGGCCTGAATAAAATTTTTGTCGATTGTCAAAGCCCTGTCAAATGCCGTAACCGCTTCATGGAACCGGGACATGCGCTTGAGAACAAGCCCCATATCATAGTAAGCGCTTGCATAATTCGGATTGATTGCTATCGCGTGGTCATAGGATGAGAGTGCTTCTTCGTCATTGCCTGTTTCAGCAAACGCAGTGCCGCGATCATACCAGGCATGTGCCATATGCGGGTTGTGTGTTATTGCAGCATCGAATGATGAGATCGCTTCTTCAAACCGATTCAGATGCGTGAGAGCGACGCCTTTTGCATAGAGGATATAAGCATCGTCAGGTTTACGTGATAGTGCCTGATCGAGTGCTCCTATTGCGGATTGGTATTCCCTGATCTCTGACAGGACTGTACCTTTGTGGAAATACGCGGGTATACAATCAGGATTCACCTTTATTGTATCATCGAAAGCAGTAATTGCGTCAGGATATTTCCCTAGTTGTGCGAGCGCCTGTCCTTTCCCGTAGAGCGCGGATATGTTGGCGGGGAGGGATGCAAGGGCAAGGTCAAACGCAGCTATCGCTTCCTCAAACCGCTCAAGATGAACAAGTGCCCGTCCTTTCTGGACAAAGGATTCGGCATGGGCGGGTTCAATCTCCAGCGCACTGTTAAACGATGAAAGGGCTTCCTCATACCGGGAGAGTGCAAACAGGGATCGTCCCTGCTCCAACCATGCCTTAGTAAATGAAGGATTGACCTCAAGTGCCTGCCGGAATGCATTGATGGCAGGAGCATGTCTTCCTGTCCGTGCAAGGACAACACCCTTGTTATAATAGGCACTGTCACATGTCGGTTGAGTTTTTATTACCCTCGTGTAGGCAGATACCGCTTGATCGTTTGCTCCCAGCTGGTCCAGTGCCCGGGCTTTCCCGTACAATGCAATAACATTGCTGGAATCTGTAACTAGGACCCGGTCAAAATAGTGTACCGCGTCTTCATAACTCTTCTTTGCGGTGAAACATCTCCCTATTTGAAGATAAGCATCGTTGTAATCCGGGATGAGAGTGATCGTCTGTTCAAAGGCTGCGAGCGCATCATCAAATTTTTCAAGTCGGAAAAGGGCAATTCCGAGGTAATACTGTGCCTCTCCAAATTCGGGTTGCAGAGAAATTGCGTGCTCGAACGCAGCAATGGCTTCGGAATTGTTCCCGAGTGCAAGGAGCGCCCTGCCCTTGTAATGCCATGTGTGAGGGTTGTCTGATTCTATATCCAATGCCCTTGAATAAGCAAGCAGGGCGTCCTGATGCCTTTCAAGAGAGAAGAGGCAGATGCCTTTAATTACCCATGCATTTGCCAGTCTGGGATTGCTTTCGAGGGTACTGGAGAGGGCGTCGATTGCATCGGCAAAAGATCCAAGTTCTGCAAGTGACTGTCCACGATGATAGTGGGCATCGGTATTGCGTGGTTCAATCTGCAGTATCCTGTCAAACAAATTTACTGCTTCATCATGCCTCCCAAGCTCAGCGAGAGACAGACCTTTCTGGAAAAGTATTTCTCTGTTATCCGGATTGAGTGCAAGTGACGCATCAAACGCTTCAATTGCACCATGATAATCATCAATTTTTGCCAGTGCCATGCCCTTTTTGAAGTATACTTCAGGATCTTTGGGGTTAAGTTCAAGAGCGATATTAAAGGCAAGTACTGATTCTTCTTGCAAGCCGCTTTCTGCGAGTGCAAGTCCCTTGTGAAAAAATGCTGGTGCATAATTGGGAATGAATTCGAGGACCTTGTCAAACGATTCTATCGCTTCAGAGTATTGATTACATGCGATCTGAGCGATACCCCTGTCATAATATGTCTGTGGGTTGGTGTCATCATAGCCGATGGAAATATTGAATGACTTGATCGCCTCTTCCTCCCGGACCAGTGCAGCGAGAGAGGTTCCTTTATGATACCATGCAAGCGCATATCCGTGATTGATCGCGATTGCCTGTTCAAATGCAAGCAATGAATCCTCATAACGCCCGAGTTCCTTAAGAGCAAGCCCTTTGTGAAGTGCCACTTCTGCCAGACCATTATCAAGCTCCAGAGCTTGGTCAAATGATTCCGTGGCATCATTGAATAATCCAAGTATTATCTGCGCAAGGCCTTTCTCGTAAAATGACGGTGCATATTTTGGCATAAGTGCCGTTGCTCGTGTGAATGCAGCCAGTGCATTCTCATGGCTCCCTTTCCGGGCGAGCGCGACACCGCGGTGGAAATGTGCGAGACCGAGATTCGGGTCAAGTCCGATCGCATGGTCAAATGAAATTATTGCTTCATCAAACCGCACGAGAGCTGACAAGGCAAGACCTTTATGATAAAATATGTCGGAGGACTGGGGATCAAACTCGATCACATGATCATAAGCATCAAGTGCGTCAGCATACATACCGAGATCGAACAATGACCGCCCCTTGTAATAAAAGGCATGGAAATTATGGGGATTTTCCGAAATGACCGTGTCAAATTCTCGGACAGCTTCATCGAACCTTTTAAGCTGATAAAGTGCGATACCCTTGCGCAGGCGCGCATCGCTGTATTTTGGTTTGAGTGCAAGTGTCTGTTCGAATGCTTCGATCGCGTCTCTGTGCCTCTCAAGTTCTGTCAGCACCTTGCCGCGCTGATAGTGGGCAAGAGGATTTTTTGGATCATACATTAGTGCCCGGTCAAACGCTGCAAGCGCTTCCTCAAACTGATGGATCTTTGAAAGTGCAACTCCTTTGTAAAAAAATCCCTGAGCATTCGTTGTATCTTTTGACAGGTTCGAATCGAATGCATCAATTGCTTCGGAATACCTTCCCAGCTTAACGAGGGAAAGCCCTCGGAAATAATGGACTTCGGTATATGCAGGTTCGATTGCAAGGGTTCTGTCGAACGAATCAAGTGCATCCTGATACCTGCGGGTTTCGAGCAGTGATCGGCCTTTCTGGTACCATGCAGGTGCAAAGGCGGGATTCAGCTGGATAATACGTTCAAAGGAATTGATTGCATCAGTATGGTTGCCCAGTTTTGCATGGATGATTCCTTTATGATATTGCGCGTCATTGAATTCAGGGTTGATCTCCAGCAGGAGGTCAAAGACCATGATCGCTTCATCGTTCCGGTTGATCTTTTCAAGAGCCAGACCTTTATGATAGAATGCTTCAATACTATGCTGATCGAGCGCGACTGCGTTGTCAAGAGCATCTATGGAATCCTGATACCTGCCCAGATCCAGCAATGCTTTGCCTTTTTTGATCCAGCCATCAATCTGAGTGGGGTCAATGTTCAATGATTTCTGGTAGGAGCCGATCGCCTCCTTTGTTTTTCCCAGCTCATTCAGAATGTCCCCTCTGTGCATCCAGATATCCTGAAGGGAAGGATTAAGGTCAAGAGCCTTATTGTACGAATTGAGCGCATCCTGTAGTCTTCCGATATCATAAAGGGCATGTCCCTTCCATGCCCAGCTGTCAGCCCGGGAAGGATCCACTTCCAGTGCTTTTAAGTAGGCAAGAAGGGCATCCTGTTTTCTCCCCATCTTATACAGGGCGTTGCCTTTTTGCATCCATGCATCAACCATCATGGGGTTAAGCGAGAGCACTTTTTCAAATGCGTCAGCAGCTTCAGAAAACCTAAAAATTTTCGTGAGCGCATTTCCGCGACACATCAGCGCTTCAACTGATGATGGATGTGTGGATAAACTCCGGTCAACCGAGGCAATCGCTTCTTCATACTGCTGAATCTGATAAAGGGCGATACCCCGATGCATCCAGCCATCTGAATATGAAGGGTCGAGATCGACTGATTTTGAAAAAGCGTCGACTGCTTTTTCGAATTTTTTTGTTTCGATGAAGGCAATGCCTTCATAATAATATGCCATCGCGTTGGATGGTTCGAACTTGATTGTTGTCTCAAATGCATTGATAGCATCGCCAAATTGCCCGCACTGGATGTGTGCTATGCCTTTGTAGTAATAGGCTGATGATTCACCAGGATTTATTGAGATACTCTGTTCAAAAGCCACAATAGCATCATCGTAACGGTCGCGCCCTGCAAGCGAGATACCCAGATAATAATAAGCCAGGGCATTTTTCGGGTCAATTGCTAGTGTATTCTCAAACGCTGTTATTGCTTCATCATACCGTTCTTTCTGGGCAAGGGCGACCCCTTTCTGGTAATGTGCCTGTCCATATGACGGTTCGATTTCCAATACTTTGTCATATGCAATTATCGCTTCCAGTTGCCTGCTCAGGTGTGTAAGTGCATTGCCCTTTTCGTAATAGGCACGTGCACATCTCCTGTCATTTTCGATTGCCCTGTCGAATGCCCGGATTGCCTCTTCAAACCGTTCCAGCCGTACAAGGGATATCCCCTTAAAATACCAGGAAAATGCATCATCCGGGTTGATCTCAAGGGAGTTGTTGAACTCTTCTATCGCCTCCTCAAACCTGCTGAGACTTATTAGGGACATACCTTTGCGGGTGGAGGCTTCGTTAAGAGAAGGGTTGATCCGGCTCACTTTGTCAAATGCGGCAATTGCTTCTTCGTGCAAGCCCTGTTCTGAAAGTGCAATGCCTTTATGCAGCCAGCCATCAGTAAGGGCGGGATTCTGTTCAAGTGCTGCATCGAGCGCAACAACGGCTTCTTCCGACCGCCCGAGTTTTGTCAGCGCCACACCTTTTTCATAGAGGGCGGCAGGGTTGTGGGGATTTATGGCGAGCAATTTTTCATACACCGCAACGGCGTCTGAATGCCTCTCCATCTGAATAAGAGTCCGGCCTTTATTCATCAGAGCGGGTTCGAATGAGGAATCGATCTCAAGGGTAGAGTCAAAAGCATGGATTGCTTCTTTGAATTCATTGAGGTGGAAGAGGGCAAGTCCCCGGTTGAAATGGGCATTGACATAATTTTTATTGAGGGATAGTGCCGAATCAAATGCTGAAATGGCATCCTTATACCTGTCTATTTTCATCAGAACTATCCCTTTATCAAAATAGGCCTGTGCAAAACCCGGTTTAATTTCAATGCATCTGTCGAATGCAGTGATTGCATCCGAATACCGGTTCAGTTTCACAAGGATTGTGCCCTTCTGGTGGAGTGCGGGGGCATAGTCCGGATCAAGCGCTATTGTCCGTTCATATTCAACGATCGCCTCCTCGTATTTACCAAGCCGTGCAAGTGCAAATCCCTTATGATACAGGGCAATTGCATATGAGGGGTTGATCCGGACTGCTCTGTCAAAGGCAACAATAGCATCGGAAAACTGCCCGAGATTAGCATAACATACTCCCTGACGGTACGCGGCAGCGGCGCAACCTGTGTCCTTGACTAAAGTATTTTCAAACGCTTCAATTGCCTCCTTGTGCCTTCCAAGTTTTGTCAGCGCAATTCCTTTGAGGTAAAGCGCCTTGATCAGTGCCGGTTTTGTTTTAAGTGCC
>Ga0315285_10003374_pt1 | contig 16642 bp, 24 predicted proteins | sample YL17G09_36_MG_FD_203698 | JGI IMG/M metagenome (GOLD analysis project Ga0315285, IMG submission 203698) | Sediment microbial communities from Yellowstone Lake, YNP, Wyoming, USA - YL17G09_36 | ecosystem: Environmental > Aquatic > Freshwater > Lake > Sediment | place: USA: Wyoming | collected... | reverse complement strand
GTACGATAATCAAAAAAAAACCCACTCTTATTAAAAAGTGGGGGATTAATTTAAATTATATGATTTTATTAACTTCTTTTATTTAATGTTACATAACATACACCGCTAATTCCTGAAATTTCTCCCTTATCATTTTTTCCAATTGTTTTTACAACAACCTTCTTATTTTTAAACTTGCCACCCATTATGGTATCACCCACCTTGATGTCTAGTTTAATTGATCCCAGATCCCCAAAAGATTATTAGTTACAAACAAATCACAAATTACATTTTTAGAAGATGTTCCAACACCTCTTGCCGCTTTAGTTTTTTGATCCGCATAAGGTTCACAGTAAGTTTTAACTCTTGCTATACTATGATCAATCATTTGAGATGCAATATCATTCTCGTAATCATCAAACAATCCATTCCAAGGTGTGTACTTGTTTCCTAATTTATACCACTGCCTTAAAAATTCATTTTGATCAATCAAACCGTATGTTTTCCATTCGTTTGCAACTTCTTGAGCCAACTTGGCACCACTTCCAGTAATATCTAATCCTGATATAGCATTTAAAAGTTTGTATGCCGCCTTTTTTGTTTTAGCCACATCACCCGCAGGCCATGATGTCTGAGCCTTATTATTCAACCAAACTTGTGTTCCTCTTAAAGTTCGGTACGCATAACCACCACCATACCCAATTGCTGGTTCAAAAATACTTTTTTCGTCAATAGAATAATAATCATCAGCATTAACATTTGTTTGTTCCTCTCTAATAATTTTTTTAACCAATCTTGTTAAATCTCTTTCCGTTAATCTTATAATTCTTCCCATAATATTTTAATTTAATTATAAATAGTTTAATAATTCAAAAAATTAAGATTTTAAATATATGTGCCAAGGTTCTGCCATTCTGAATGATGTTTCTGTTGGATATGGAAGTATAAAATTATGTTTTTGTAATATGTTAGATTTTAATCGTGAAACACCACTTGATATATCTAAAGCCTTTCCTGTATGGTGTTGACTAAATCCAGGTAATGCCGCTTGATATAACCCCCCTGAAATAGTACCTCCATGATCATAAGCACTATCTAAAAACACATCTTTTTGAAGTTCATAACTACGATAACTTTTTTTTCCATAGCTAATACCGGAAACTTCTTTTTTTAGGTTATTAAAATTTTCAATAGTGCTTGATAAAATACCCCCACTTAGTTCTTTTAATCCTCCCGAATATTTTATTTCGTCGGTAAAATGTTTTTCAGTAAATTTATCACCAAGAACTCTTTCAATCTCTTGATATAACGGTATTAACTCTGGTTTAGACTTTAAGTATTTGTTTAATATAGAATTTTTGGTTGACTCTATAAATTCTTCTGATATAATTTTTTTAATTATCATAACAAGATTGGACTCCGTTAATCTTATAATTCTTTTCATAATATTTTAATTTATTTATAAATACAATTTTATTATATCAATAAGGTCCAACCCTATTTCACTAATATTAAATAGTTCGTTTAAACGATCTCCTGTTAAAGAGGAAGTACGATTGATGGGGTGATTCAGGGAATCAAAATAAATTATTTCCAAAGCAAATCCACCATTTTTTTTACTATCCACAAATAAAAAGGTTCTATCCTTAAATTTAAAAAGATACAAAGGACCAAATGCATTTATTTGAGACTTAAACCACTTAAGGGATACCAAATCACGAATCTTAGTTGGTATATCTTCATACGTTTCAATAGCCCTAACTTCCAATTCAAAATCAAACTTATCTTTCAAAAACTTTTTAAATTTATCGTTTTTTGATTCAACCAATAAGTTATACTGAGATTCCGTTATAATGATTTTCATATATCATATATACTTTCATAATAAATATCAATTAAATCATCGACACTTAAACCCATAATATTAAGACCGAGTAATTCCATTAAGTGATTTTCACTCCAAAATTCACCATCTTGGTCCATTAAATCACTTCCACTTTGATACAGATATTTCTTGTTTATAACTTTGTCTTTATAAAAGTCTATCAAATACATTGGACCAAATTGTAGTTTATCTTTAAAAGCTTTTGGTGTACTAAATGATAAATATTTTTCTGCAAACAATTTAGGGATTTCGGAATATCTATTAATTTCTTTAATTTTTCCATTAAGGTCAATTTCAAAATGATTTTTCAAAAACTTTTTAAATTTATTGGTTTTTGATTCAATCAATAAGCTATACTGAGATTCGGTGATAATGATTTTCATATAATGATAAATATATAATAAACAAAAAAACCCCCACTCTTATTAGAAAATGGGGTTATAATTTTTCTAATATTACTTTAATATCCAGTAATACATTTAGCAAAGGCTTTAGCTTCACTCATTAAACCACCATTTTTATCACTTTTAAACGCCAATACCGCTTTATGAATAGATTCTCCCCCACTCAAAAGAGTTGCTGTAGCAAAAATACCGGAAGAAACACCGGCTGTAACAGACACACTTGCAACGGTAAGAGCTGCTCCCGCAATAGCCATGATTCCTAATCCTGAAGACTCCATAAGTAGATTCAGATGAGGAAACCTCTTTTTATCAAAACAACTTGTAACCTTTGCTTGTAATTGTTGTTTTTGTGCTTCTTGGTCTTCGTTAATAACCCGTCTAACTAATCTTGTTAAATCTCTTTCTGTTAATCTTATAATTCTTTTCATATATAATTCTTTAGTAATAAATACTTTATAAAACAAAAAAAACCCACTCTTATTAGGAATGGGGGTTAAACTATTTTTTACAATAAGTATTACAATCTACATATCTAAAATCTTCGGAGTTCTCTGTTATTGAATATTTGGATTTCCAACCTTTATCCTTTGATTTAACACTACTTGAATCGTACATATAATCAATACATTTATATGGGGTCATATCTTGTTTTATAATTAATTGTTTATATGGGCTAGCGAACCCACTATTAATAACATTGCAAACTGTACCAGAAAAAGTTAATTTACCCGTTGTGAAATCTTCTACGTCATCAAACATAGAAATAGAATCACCAACTTTTGGGGGGTTTGCGTCTTTACCTGATTCATTAAGAACTCGTTTAACAATTCTTGTTAAATCTCTTTCTGTAAGTCTTATAATTCTTGACATAATATTTTAATTTATAAATACTTTGATATTCAAAAAAACCGCAAACTTATTAGAAAATGGGGATTATAAATCAAATGTGTGGTATTTGTGATAAAGACTTGAGTCTTTGAATACATCTACCTTTTCAGAATGTAACTCAGGAAATTGAGAAACCAATTCTCTAATCAAGTCTTCTTTATAGTTATTATAAAGGTTCATACTATTTTCATCAATTCTTGATTTAAAATGGTCATTAAAAAGTATAAGATTAGATCCCCAAAGAGATGAGGACTTTTCTAAAAGTGAAAGACCCCCATCCATTAAAAAAATACTACCCCCCATTTTTTCTAAAGTAAGGTTTTTAAATGAACTCAATAGATAATCAATAACATTCTTTTTTGATTTACCAATAATTGAAAGGAGGTTTTTGGTCCCCCCCACAAGTTCGGCAGTTTCCCTCCATCCGTTTTGTTTTATTTGATCAAATAATTTATCAGACAAAGATCCCTCTTTAATGATTCTATTTAATTGACTTTCTGTAATGATGATTTTCATATATGAATAAATATACTGTTATTCTATAATGGGGAAAAATATATAGAAAATAAAAAACCCCACTCTTAATTAAAAGATGGGGTTCATATATTAATTCCTAAATGATTATTATTTTTAACTACACGAAATTATCCTTTTACCCCAATTCATTCTTCCACATGCAGCTTTACCGTAATATGGAAGAACTATTCTAAATTTACAAAATATCATTTTAAGTAAGGATAAACCAATTAATGTTACTAAAGCAATACTAGCAATTGATAATACCAATGCCGGCATAGCAAATCCTCCAAAAAGAGTGATAACTGCCATGCTAGTACCAAAAAATTCATTAATCATTCCTTCACTAACCACTTCAGATGAGGTACCGCCTGACAACATTAATTCATCTGCCTCAGATTTTTTAGATTTTATATCTTTAAATAATTGTTTTAGTTCCTCAATAGTTAATTTACCCAAAAACACCATAAACTTATCTATATACTCTTTAATAAACTTAATAACCTCACCAGCTTTTTTAGGAAACTTGTTATTAATTGACGACCCAAGTTTATTTTCAATATATCCATCAATATTACAAACTTCCAACATATTAGTTTTACCTGATAATTCCTTTGTTAAATTCTCAGTACTACTCAAACCATCATTTGTTATTCCAATTTCAGACATAATATTATCACCACCATCAGATTTAAGTTCATCAATCAATGTCTCAATTTTGTCATCGTAAATATCTAATTCTTTAATTAGATGATTCTGTTCAGAAATGACAACACCTCTTTTATAATTTAAAATATATTTCATTTTATTTAATTCCTCAATAATCATTATTTTTTCCATAATATTTTTTTATTTATAAATACCATATAAAACAAAAAACCCCACTCTTAATTAAAAGATGGGGATTAAAATGTTTAATTTTTATTATAATCTTTCGTATCCGTTTTCTTTTAACCAATTAGATACAATACCTGGATACATCCTTAAATCGTCAGGTAATTCTACATCATAATTTTCTTCCACCCAAGCCCTTAATGTTTCATCATTCCACCCACTACCAGAACTTGTATCATACCCTGGGACATGAAACTTTCTTTCCTCATCTTGTTGTCTCATTTCTTTATTAAATTTTTCATGATTTTTTTCATAGTTGGCATTCCCAATACTATACGGACCTTCACTATAGTTTCTTTCGCGGTCACCTCTATCCATTTCCATAATAGTTCTTTTAACAAGTCTTGTTAAATCTGATTCTGTAAGTCTTATAATCTTTTTCATATGTAATTCTTTAGTAATAAATATGACACCACTATGTAATGGGGGAATAGTTTCAATTTTTTCCCAAAAATTTTTCCAGAATTTTTTTTACGAATACTTCACACGCGGGATTGAACCCCCCTACAGCCTGTCAGGATGTCATATATGGGGGGGATACGGAGGGGGGGAGGGGGCACTTTGATAGGGAGACCCCCATGCCACTATGTGAGGGAGGGGGTACATTGTTAATAACTTAATATGTAATTTAGTTGTCAACTTATTTGGTATTGTCATTAGGGTTTCGTATCTTTGTATAGACAATGAGAGATCGAGTCGGGCTGGCAGTCTTGGGGATGCTTGGAGTGTAGACTCCCACGTGCGTGGTCGGGTGAGACCACTCCCACCTACCTTATAAAAAAAATAAGGATCATTAATAATTAAGTGAGGGACACCCTTGTCCCTCTGTGAAATTTTACCTATCTTTGTATTATGAATAGTAACATAGATATCTTTGTTGTGTTATGGATAGTAATATTTGGGTTGGTAATATTTAATTGGATATATAATAATAATGATGACGATGATAATTAACATGTTAGGTAACATACTATTGTATTTGGTCATTGTGTCTATAATGTACCTACTATTACTTATACTCTGTGTCTCCATCTTAGTTAAGTTCCCCCGATCTAAATTGGGGAACTGGATCCGTAGGAATTTAATTACTGATGAAGACCTTGAACCCCCGATCTAATGGCGGTCATTTAAGTAGTTCTCAACTACCAACAACGAATGATCTCTGATTAGTTTATTCATAGATGTAAGATCCTCACTACTCAGTGGGGATTTTTTGTGTATATACTCTATCACATCCCCCATGTCAGTTGAAGTTAATACCAAAAAGTTTTGAACAATAGGTTTATTTATTCCCTTTGTACTCATCTGTTCGTATATACAGGTACCTAAAAAGTCTTCGTGACAATATGTCAGGGTTATGGTACTACCACTTTTGTCGATAATTCTATTGAAAACTTCTAATAACTCTTTCATAATGGGGATTGTTAATAAATAAATATGTTAATTTTCTTGATTTTGTCAAAATGTCAGTCTCGGTTTCTTCACTACACAATCCCCTCACCACTATTTCCCACTTATTCCCCATAGTATTCTACCCACTTTCTCCCACCGATAATGGTCCTGTTGATATAGTGAGAGTGAAAAAACCCCCTCTAATGGTATCAAGAAGACCACTTTTTTGACTACTGATGTTTTCCAGCGAAAAATACATAGTTAAAGAACAAAGTGCGTGGACAGACATTTATGTCGTTAGAGTAGTATTAAATGATTATTTCAACGACTACTTTAGTGACCACTTATGACCAACTTAACCTTGACCCCCTAATGATAACGACACACTATAGACATGTAAACTACTTACCAATCGTATCTCTCTTGTCAGGTGAAACCTTATTCTAATGATATAAAACATAAGTCTCTAAATGATCTACTCTAATAAACCTGTGGTAAAAAGTGGTACACTTATATGAAAGGTTTACTTACCTGATCACTATACTGTTTACTAATTGTGTCACTTAGTGGGGTCTTGTAATGAATGGGGGAGAGGTCGAAGACCGATTAAATGGGGGATTGTACCCGATAGGGTATAATTGTTTACTAAAGGTATTATTTAGTACCCTATCGGGTATAAGTTGATCAGGTAAACTTTCTATACCTGAGAACCTCATCATGTAAACAATTTATACATTATCGTAATGTGGATTACTGTAATGACCATTACAATACTGTTTAAGATATGTGGTAATTAATGGGACATATCCTTAATACAAAGGTAAAGATTACTCTTGTTTGTTATACGAAGGTAATTATTACTCTCGTTAAGAGTGTAGGATAAATTTGTGAGGTGAATTCCGTAGTGATAACGGAGGACTATGAACCGAATGAATTGATCGTATACTCTTATTAATCTAAGGTTTCCCACCATTCTGTTATTCTATCTTTGAAGTGTTTTTTTACATTTGAAAACTCTTCATCATACCACGACCCTTTTATTGTTGGGTACATTAAATGTGATACTGAATCTAATAATAATTCTACGACTTCCTTTGTAAAAAAATGTAATTTGTAATCATCATTTAACACAGGTAGATATCTATAATACCTTATTGTTGCTTGTTCTAATGCGTGACCAAAAGACTTCTCTAACTTCTCCATAGGAACTCTTCTAAGGAACCTTGGACTAAGTCCCGACTCTTCCCTTATTATTATTCTTCTTATGTGTTCTTGTAGGTTCATATTAATATTATAAATCTCTCATTTCAGGATTATGTACATTAACTAACGCATCTTTATGTTGTGAAATATCTTTTTTGGTTAATTTCCTTCCCATTTTTTTTTCTAAACAACTCTTACATAAAGTTAATTTATCATTACCATGTTCGTCCCATATCTCATCATTAACCATGTACATACTATAATCTTTTTCTCCACAATCGGAACAAGTAAATCTTTCTTCTTCAGATTTTAAAAAATCCTCATCGTCATTATTACTGTCGGATGATTTAAACCAATCTAAAAAAGATTCGTTAACCCCCATCATTTCTCTAATCCTTTGTATGTTCTCTTGTAGGTTCATATTAATAAATATATGTAGAAATAAAAAATCCCCCATTGTTAGTGGAGGATTACATTAATATATTTAAATAATTTTATTATATCTTTGGACTGTTATTTAATATTTGTTCATTAGGTGATGTTACTGTTAAACATTTACCTATATTTGTATTTGTTGTTGGTCCGTAATGCATAAAACCAACTGGTAGTGATGTAGTTGAAGACTGTGTTTCAAAATTTACATAACCAACTACTCCACCTGTTGTCATTTCCCATACAAAACCAAAGTTACTATTTGGGTTCCATGTTGTTGTTGTTGAAACCCTAAAAGTTCCAACTACTACTCCTGTTCCCGTTGGTATGATAGGAGATGTTTCATTGGTAAAGATATTTGTTGCTGAAGAGAAATTTAATTTCCTTTGTCCTGAGATATATGGTAAGTTATCTGTTCCTTTTTTAGGCCATCCTAACCATGATGGATCAGTATTGTCATTTAACGCCTTCCATGTTATAGTTCCTGTCGTTATCTTTGGGGAATGAACTCCACGAATAATCAAAGCATTTAATTTAATTACTGATGTACCAGTGTTTGTTAATCGGATCTGAAAGTCTGCGGTGTTTGTTGTTGAACTCAACCACTCCATATCCATTTTGACTGATACTGTTGGGGCAATCTTAGTTAATTCTTGTAATCTCTGTTCTGTAAGGTTCATTTTTTTATTGTCTTTTTTTTATGTATTTTCTACATAATATAAGTATCTTTTGATCGTCTAAAAGTTTAATTATTTGTTCTTGTAGGTTCATTATTTTGTCTTTTTAACACAATTAGGATATCTCTTACCAAACATTGTCTTCATACCTTTTTGAGTATATCCTTTCCAACATTTTTCAGTTAGTTCAGATTCATTTTGTTCTTCTTTGTGTGGTTCTTTTATCTTATCAATATCCTTCACAAGTCTATGACATTTTTCAGATACTCCACCCTTTTCGTGATCGGTTATTGATATTTTTACTTTGTTATATTTTATTTCAATATCTGGATGATGGTTTTGTTTTTCAGCAATTTTAGAAACTTTGTTAACAAAATCAATTGCTCCATTAAAATCTTTGAATTTAAAAGTTCTTTCTAATTTTTGATTTGAGTCTCCCCATCCTTTGGATTCATTAATTGTTTCCCTTATTATTCTTCTTATGGATTCTTCTAAGTTCATATTACTTTTTTGGTTCAGGTAGTCTTGTATCCTTTATGAATTTACTATGTGACGTTTTGTATGATTTTTGTGTCTCATCATTCTCATCTTTGGTGTATTGCCAATTCCAATATAAACTATCGTTTGGTTTGAACCCGTAAAATTTATGTACTTCTTTTTGTGTTTTGGTTACCACTTCTCCATTCCAATTTTGACCAACACAAATGAACCCTGTTTCAATATCTTTGATAATGTTAGACTCACCCAGTGTTGTATGTCTATTCTCCAACCAATTTAATCTTTCAATTAAATTTTGATAATACATATTTGCCTGACCCCATCTTATTGAACTAAAGAATATAACCGCATCTGATTCAAATAACTCTTTTGATATTTTCCACAACTCATCTGAAGGTTCATTAATATTTACCCAACATCTGTGATGTCCTGTGGGGTTCTTTTTCTTATCTTTAAGAGCCGCCTTTAATACCCCACAACTGTTTCCATCTTTTCTTGACACATTACCCTCACAAGGGAGTATTTTAAGTTCAGGGACATCAATTAATACTGACTTATCACCCAACTCATCATTCAGGTACATTGCAATCATTTTAGACTTTGGTATGTCTATGTTTTTTTCATCCCAATTATATCTATTGGAACAACTTAATAGTAATACTTTTTTCTTATCTTTAAGGATATCTAAAGTTTGTTTAATTGATTTCCAAGCATCTGATTGTACCATCTCCTCAGAGAGCATCATTTCTCTTATTCTTTTTATGTCTTCTTGTAAGTTCATATTATTTTTTTTGTAATTGTTTCACCTGAAAATGTCAAAATAGTATTTAATATCTTTTAAATAATTATCATTAATGTATTGAGTAACAAAAGGTTTTATTTCCTCTCTTACTTCTAATATTCTTTCATAATCTTGAATCCCTAATTCAGAAGAAAAGTCCCTTACGGTTTGAAAGATAACTCTATTTAAAAACTCATCAAAGTTACCAAATTTTTTTGGGTCTAACCATTTATATGACGATGTTATATGTTTAGGTAACTTGTCTAATCTTCTTCTAACTACGGTTGATTCATTCACCTCTTCCCTTAATATTCTTCTTATATGTTCTTGTAGGTTCATCTATTTAAATTGTCTATGTATTACTTTAAATCTTTCTTTTTCCTTTAAGGGTAGTAATAAACTTTCATACTTATCACTTGTTAAAGATATTTTTTCTTCCCATTCTCCGTTGAATGTATAAATTTTATTTGTTTTGGTATCTACCACTGTATCTCCTCCTTTTGGTATTAAATCCTTATGTTTTTCTGTATTACTTTTAATTGTTTCTTCAGATGATTCTTCCAATCCGTTATACCAATTTGTATAATCTTCACCCAATATCTCTTGTAATGCTGGAGATATTCTAACAGAGCTCTTATCTGTGAACTTATTACTTACAAATTCATTAAATATTTTTTTAAAATCAAGGTTTGCGTTTTTATCAAAAATAAGAACATATTTTTGTAATAATAAAGACATTATATCACTATTATATTTTTCATTAGACAGTAGATCTTGGTAAACCATTTTAATTTCTGCCGAATTAAACATACTACTTGTGATGTAACCCAATTTTTTAATCATGGCCAAATAAATTAATGTCCCAAGTTTTTTACCTCGTAATCTTTCAGGTACTCCTTTAGGAAAATGAACTCTATTTTCTCTTGGTTCAACAGTGACATATATTTTTCTTTCCTCCACTGTAAGTTGACTTGAACATTCATCAGGTAGTTTAATTCTATAAACTTTACCTCCTTGTTCAGTAACCCAATAACTCAAAAGTGATTTACTGTCTTTAGCTGTTATTGGACCTAAAATTTCAAAATTTGAGGGATCACAACTAACTGTTCCTGTTTTGATTTCACTTTTATCATCCTCTTTACCATAATGTTCAGAAAAAATATCATACAATAACGAATTGAAACTTTTTGACCCCATTGAAGCCATGTAATTAACAAATCTGTTATCTATGTTGAGGTCGTCTGCTAATATCGGAGTCCCGTTTTCATTTTTTCCTTTTACAACGGAATTTTTAAACATAATAAAATCCCCATTAGAACTATCTAACTTAGATTTTAGAATACTTGTTAATTCCTCTTTATATTTAGGAAAGTTTTTAATATTCATGGTCAAATAAGAATCATTATCGATGTCAACAACTTCCTGTAATCCCATCATTGATCTAATTCTTGATATGTTCTCTTGTAGGTTCATTATAAATCATTTTTTGTTAAAATCTTAATCTTAATAGGTTTGTTTGCCGCAACTGATGCATATAATCTTGTTCTACCGCCAACAACATGGTATTTGTCGTTATGTTTCAATACAACTGGTGATTCATATTCATTATTAACAATTCTATCATAATTCTTTACAGGTTTATACCCCCTGTTTCTGTTCTCACCCGAATCTCTAATATCCATATATTCCCCATACTCTTTTCTCGAATCATCCATTTTGGAAATTTGACGCATTTTTGATAATAAACCCTTATCGTTTGATTTATTCTCTAAATTATGGAATGTTTTTATCTGTGTGTAATCCACCTCTTCTGTTGGTAATGAATCTATAATTGGTGTTAATCTTTCAACCGATTCTTCATCATTCTTATACCCAGCTTGTTTAACCACTGATTTAATAACCTTATCGTCTTGACCAACCAATTCCCAAGCTTCTTCATCTGAGGATTCTTTTATAACCCCCATCATGGATCTAATCCTTTGTATGTTTTCTTGTAGGTTCATATTAATAAATATTTTATTATGGTGTTTGTTGTAAACCTAACTCAAAGTAGTCGTACTCGTTGTTGTAAACTCTTGGATTGTTTACAAATATATTATACATTGGAAGTAAAATGGTATGCAATTCTTCTTTCCATAAGTCGTAGTCAGAATATGTCATATCACTTATAAAATTTGAAGGTTTAACCATCCAGTATAAATTGTCTTGAATATCAGTTTTGATTAGATTTGTTATATTTCCATAAACATATACTTCTACTTCAGGGTCATTTGTTGTGACATGCGTGGTTTCATAATCAAAGTCAAACTCATAACGATATCTAATCCCAGAAAAATCAATATGTTTAATTTGTTTTCCACTAACATTAAGATGTTTTCTATCTTCTTTTGATACATAACAATTGTTTCTGATATTTTTCATCCATGATGAAAAATACTTATATTTGTTAAAATTGGTGTTTGTCATATCACAAAATGAGTTAAACTCCTCATACAAAACTTGAGTTAATACTGATTGTGAATATGAATAATTATTTGGGTTTTTAACTTTCCATTCTATTTTTTCACCTGTCCATTTTGGAACTAAATAAAGTCCTTTAAATTCTATTGGTTCTTTTTTTAAATAATTATAATAGTAATACTTTACAGGATTGTCTTTAAGACTGATTATTTCCTCATTTAATACTTTTCTTATTTGTTCTTGTAGGTTCATTAAGCGTATTTTTGCATATTTTTAACATATTCTTCTAATGTTGGTAAACCAACTTCACTTCTTAACCTATTAATCTTAATTAAAAATTCTTGGTTGTTATATAAGTCTTCAGGAGTTTTAAAAAAAGTTGTTTGTCCATCCATTTCTATAGGTCTTGGAACCCAACTACCATTATAAAGTCCACCTTGTGTTCCATATTTTTGAGTACCTGAGTTAATCTCTGAGAAATTATCTTTATAATTTTTTATTTGTGTTGAGGAATTTACCATTATTCTGTCTGTTAACATGGCTATGCCATACAATACTTCTTGGACTTGTATATTAAACTTTTGTGATAACATATATTTGTTTGAATCTAATAAATCAAGAATCATTTTTTGTAACTCAATATCATTATCTGCGTGTTGGGAAATTAACCAAACCCCTTCTACATCTTCTTTGGTGTTGAGACTTTCTAAAAACTTCTGTGGATCTTCTCCTAATAGTTTTTTTAATTGTTCTTGATTGGATAAATCAATTGTTATATCGCCCTTTTCTTTTTGTCTCATCTCTTGGTCTTTTCTGACCATGTCTGATATAGACATTTCTTTTTCTTCTATGATAAGTCCCATCATTGATCTAATTCTTTGTATGTTCTTTTGTAGGTTCATATAAATCTTATATTAGTGGCTTCACAACCAAACTTTTTATTTATTAACTCTAATAACTCCATTTTCCAATTACTTTTAGGCCCCAAATAATCCTCAATTTCTTCAACAAACTCTTCGTAAAATATTATAAAATTAAAGTTTGGGTTTTTAACATCAGGCATTTCATAACACACTTCAGGTAATTCATCTCTAAGGTGTTTAGGGTATTTACCCGAAACTGAATAGTTATTACCATCAACCAATTTGAATAAATAATCGTCGTAATCATTTTTTGGAAGAACAAACCCAACAGCATATGGATCACAGCAAACGCCCATTCCACAATTATATTGAGCCCAATCATAATAAATATCATCAAACCCATCAAACAACATATTAAGCATATTGTTTAGAATGGGTTTAATTTTGGTTTCTTCCCTTAATATTCTTCTTATGGATTCTTGTAGGTTCATATTAAAAATAAGAAGAAAAGAATAATTTTTTATCTTCATCAGTAAATTCACTTACTTCTGAAACTTCACTACCAAAATGATAACTTTTTAATTGATCATTTTTAATATTAAAATCAACAACATTATAACCCACTTTAGGTTCTTTAATATATTCCCAAGCCAATGGTTTATTTTCATTCTCGGGGTTTATTTTAATAAATCCTGGATATGCATCTTTCCAAGTTGCGGGTCTCCAATTACCATTATCAAAAACAACAACAACCATTTTACCATTTTGTGTTTTTGATAACCCAATTTTAAAACCTTTACCTATTAAAAATTGTGGTGAATTGGCTTCTTTATCGTATATTGGATCTACAAATATTGACATATCACTCCAACCATGTAATCCTTTATCTTCACCTCCTGTGTTTGAATGGTAAGATTTCCATCGTCTTAATCTACCATCTGACATTCTTATATATTTGCTACCCTGTGATGTTTTGAAAAAAGTTATGTCGTCTAAATCTATGTTTTCATTTATAACCCCCATCATTGACTGTATTCTTGATATTTGTTCCTGTAGGTTCATCTATATATTATTTTTAACCATATTATAAAAGAACTCACTGATCTTATCAGGAGTTGTTATGTTCTGTTGTTTTAATTGTGATCGGTAAAACCCTACCATCGCAATTATTTGTGATATAGGTGCGCTTTTATAAAATGATGGAGGAATAAACCCTTTATTTAACAATCCTTCTTTTTGAAGTTGTTTAATTTTTTTTCCTGCAAACTCATCTGCAACTTCTTCAGTATGTTTCATTAGTTTTGCTGCTTCCTCAACACTTATATCGCCAATATAACACTCATACATTATATCTTCACCATACTTTTTAAATTGATACTGGTGTGCAGTCTCGTGAAATATAATAAACAATAGATATTCTAATCTTTGGTTTAACGCAATTTTATTTATTAACACACCATCATGTAAAGCAACTCCCATGGCCGGCATCTTAAAATTGGCAAATTCTATTTTTTTACAGTTTGATTGTGAAATAAAGTCTTTTACCTTTTCTATTAACTCATCAGACATTTCATGTTTTGATGTAATAACATCTATTAAGGTATTAACACCATCAGTTTCTTCCTTTAATATTCTTCTTATGGATTCTTTTAAAGGAATTGAACCTGAACCACAATTATCGTCGTAATGTTTCATTATTTTGTCTTTGTATTTATTTCTAATATAATCAACCATATCAAGATATTCATGGGCCCATTCTCCTGAATCATCATCTATATGAGAAAAATGATTATAATACATAGCGTCAATTGCATTCTCCATTACTGATTCAAAAAAGTCCTCCTCACTTTTAAAAAATATACATATATTGCTACCTCCGAATGGACCATTTAGTCCGCGTTCAACTTCATAATCCAAACTATCCAATCTTCTTATAAGAAAACTAGAAAGTTTTCTTTCTTCCCTTAATATTCTTCTTATGGATTCTTGTGGGCTCATATTATATAATTATCTTTGTGTTCACTAATGTTATATTTCATATAAAATTACATCATGTCTTTAATATTTACCAACCCATTTATAATAGTTAATAACTCATCATCAGTAAGGGCGTTAATTGATGTTATTTTTTGTATATGTCCATATTCATCATAAAGCCATAGTTTAACTGACATAAGATCAACATCAATAACTTCTATATCGTCAACATATTTGTTACCACTTAATTGGATTTCATATCCACTAAGTATTCCACTATTATCTCCCCATTTATTACCATGTTTTAAAACAAAATCCCTGATATATTGTTTTAATACTTCTTTAGGGTTATCCATGTTTTTTAACACCGAACTAATTTGACTAATGTCTAATCCAGACATTTCTATAAAATTATATAACCCTTCCTTTTCTATGGTCTTTAATAATGATTGTTTTTTATTTTCCGATTCATTCATGGGTTTCCATTCGCAATTTGGTTTTGATATGGATCCAACATATATATTATCTATTGGCAAATAATCTTTAATTGTGTTTCTAACATTATTTCTTAAATTTCTTGTATATTCAGCTCTTTGAAGAAAACTAGAAAATTTATCATTTAGTTCTTCCGTTCCAAATACCAAATAAATATTATATGAATCGTGTTCAAATGATACTCTAATGTCGCAAACACAATCTTCTTCTTTGAATGGTTCTATAAGATTTTTAATTATGTTAAGATACTTTGGTTGTTTTTCTTCAGATTCATTTATAACATTTCCTTCATTATCGTATTTTAGTTTAATGGCATCCAAACGAAAATCTACATCAGTGTTATACTGAATATTGTGCCAATACGGAATAAGTTTAATACCTGTATATTCATAGATTTTATCTTGTATTTGTTCTGCAAAATAACTCTCTTCATTACCAGCATATTCATCGTTATCAAAATAAACTCTTATCATTGGTTTATTTTCATATTTTTTAATATCAATAAAACTAACATCATCAAAAAACTCATGAATCATTTTTGTAACCAACTTAAGTTTTTTGTCTTCAGATTTGTCAACTGATTCCATTATTCCCCCATCTTTACCTGATCCTTCATAAATAAGTTTGATTGCCTCTTTAGGTATGTCTTGAAAGGTTACTATATGTTTTTTACTTGATTCGTAGTGTTTATCCTTATACCATTTGATTTCGGGCATCATTGTTGTATCAATTTCCCAAACATCATCATCATAAGTAGAATCAAACCACGATCTCTTATTTGTTGAGTTGGTTGCAAATATTGCGGGTTTACATTTTGTTCCATATCCTGCATATATTTTATAACATTCACCAGCACGAACTTTTAATCCTTGTTCTATAATCTTGTCTCTGAACTTAGGATTAGATTTATGTATAACAATTTTGTTTGGAGTTATTTCTTTTCCAGCAGGACTATAATTTTCATTTAGTTCTTCATCATAGTCATCAACATCTAAATAAAAATCAGGTTCCTTTCCAATTCTATTTTTATCATACTCAAACCAGGGAACAACATTTAAATTGGTATAATCATTTATAGTATCGCATATTTCTGAAATCTCTAACTTTTTTTGTTTATCGATATAATAAACAATAATCTCATTTCTTTCAGTGTTATATTCTAAATCAATAACAGTATCAAACATGTCATATATAATATTCTTAACCAACTTAAGTTTATTATTTTTAGATTTGTCAATTGATTCTCTAAGATAAATGTTTTCTTGTTCATCACATTTGGGTGTTGTTTCCATAGTAAC
>Ga0315285_10003373_pt1 | contig 16643 bp, 10 predicted proteins | sample YL17G09_36_MG_FD_203698 | JGI IMG/M metagenome (GOLD analysis project Ga0315285, IMG submission 203698) | Sediment microbial communities from Yellowstone Lake, YNP, Wyoming, USA - YL17G09_36 | ecosystem: Environmental > Aquatic > Freshwater > Lake > Sediment | place: USA: Wyoming | collected... | reverse complement strand
AAGCCTGGTACAGGTCAGCGTAATCCGCCCCGGAGGTGAGCAGATGGGTCTGGGTCTCGTAATAGATCCTGGCTACCTTGCTTATACCCAGTCGGGTTATCGTTTGACCGTTGAAAGAGCCTCCATCGGTCATCAGGTAGGCGGCTTTGTTGTTCACACCGCTGTTGGTGTGAACGCCCCCGTTGTCACAAAAGCTTGAATAGTTATCACAGGTGACTGTGTTGTACTTTGGACTGGTCATCCTGTCCGGGTCACCATATGCGGGAGGATTCTTCATATTCCGGATCGCCCCAATGGATGTATCTTCACCCACCAGCCAGCGAACAACGGGGGTATCCGTGCCCTTGCCATTTGTCAGGTCCACGAACTCGCCCCACACGTCCGAGAATGATTCGTTGATTGCACCGGATTGATAATAATAGAACAGGTTGGATTCGTGATCTGTCACACCATGGGTAAGCTCATGACCCACGACATCATCCACCACGATAAAGCATCCATCACCATAAACCATCTGGGTGCCGCTCCAGAAGGCATTGCAGTAACCCGAGGCATAGTGCACGCTTGATTTGATGGTCATGCCTACATTATCAATGCTGTCCCGGTTGTGATTGTTGAAATAGTAATCATAGGTGTCCCCGGCATAAATGTGAGCGTTTTTGGCATCGGTATCACCAGCTGTACACAATGGATCAGATTCATCGCAGACCAGCGTACCTGGTAGGGTAAAACTGTTCCCCGCTGTATAGGTCTTGCGGTTCTTGAATGTGTCGACCTGGTTGAAGCTCAGAGCTACATTACCTCGTTGGGCATCCACCAATACCAGCTCCCGGACCGGTGCAAGACCGGTGCTGTGGACCTCCATGCGCCACACGAGCGAGGTCACTCCTCCTTCCGGTCTGATCAGGGAGGGTTGGTAGATCCATAGCTCTGGTTCGGTTGCAGACAGGTCATCGATTCCAAGCTGGTATTTCTTAGTCATGGCCTGTAAAGCCACCTGCCGGGAAGTCCCCGCGTCTACGGTTGCCTGGGTGTCCACCACTGTTTCGGATAGGGTTTCACCACTCACCGAGATGATGTTTTTAAATTCATCAAGTTGAATAATGAGTTCACCGCCCAAAACCGGAATACCCTGGTAGGTTTGTTGAAAGCGCACGAAGGATCGCCCTTGATCGCTGATCTGTTGGCGCTTGAGCACCAGCTCCTCAGCCTGGTCCCTCAAACCAAAGAATGAGCCGCAGACAGAGAAGTAGCCGCGGGCTGCTTCTTCGGGTGACGCGGAAGCCATGAGTGCTGCCGGCTGTTTGATCGGTTGCCCGGGTTCGGTGCCGACGAACCTGACCCTGCCGGTCTGCTCGTCATAGGTGTTTCTGGCTGGATCGGTGCTGAGGCATTGGGCTTCAAGTCCGCGTACACCTGGCTGTACTCCTGCTCGAGGGGAATTATAGGCTGCTACCCTCATGGCATGTCCCGATAGCAGCAGTGCAGAAATTACGATAACTACCAGTAGTCCGTATATTCTCTTGCGCTTTGGATTGACCATTTGATTTTTCATCCTATAACTTTCCTTTTCGTCAGTTATGATGTTACCTCATGATGGATAAGCGACATGATATCTTAATAACGCCAATAATGACTGATATGTTTCTATGGGTATGCACTTATTACATCTGGCTAATAATTTTAACATATCAGATGATAGTTGTGGTATTTTCAAACTTGATCCAGGACCAAGTATGATACTGCGTATTATGTTGCTTGTAACATTATTGTTGTTTAACGATTTTTCCCCCGATGCTAATATTAGCGGGAATCCGGCATTCAAGACACCGGAAACCTCACCGGATCTCCCCGATTTTCCCGCCTACACCAAGCCCGTGAGAATCCGATGCCTCTTAGTATCGGTTTGTAAAAAACTTTTTATTGAGTAGAAATGGTTTATCTATCCCACCCACGTAGAACTACGAACCCGGATTCGACTCACCGAGTGTGACGGTCACCTGATACTCCTTACCGTCTCTCTTGATTTCCACGATCACCTGGTACTGTTGGGTTTCGCAGTGCAGGCATTCTTAACTGCCATCATGCTCAATCTCAAGCTAATAGTGAAGATCTTGACAGGTGTTGGGTTTAAAACATTGTCAACTTCGACCGTTTAGCCAAGGGTGAGAAGTCGAAAGTGCTTGAAAATTGGGTAGATAAGGCTAAGATCATGGTCAATATGTGATTGTAAATGTGCTGGTTGAATTGATCTTCCTGGCTTAAGTGGCACCTCAAGACAGGATTTCATCTTTTATGTGATTTTTTCAATACCCTCCTTGATGAGACTGTTGAAAAACAGGTTTTAAATAACCAATTTTACGGACTTTACTACAATTGTCGTTGAAGCCAACGACCATGATAAGATAAATATTGAACAATGATTCTGAAATAGAATAATGATTCTTATTAAAGATCGGTTGAAATTTATTCTTTGGCGATTATCTTTATAATGGTTTCGTCCCACATTTTTAGAAAAGTTGTATAATGTACATGAAATCACAATCAATTTACACGGCGAGATACGTCCCGACATTATTTCCACCCTGCATTGTACCGGGACGACGATAATTCTTTTTATCTTGATAAATTGAATGATCAACCTGCCGGGCCAACTGTGTAAATTCCTCATATTCGCTATCAGGAGGATCAGATGAAAACGCAGTGGTTCAAACAAGCAGGTTTTTTGTTTTCTGCAGCCATCCTTGTCCTGTCCCTCACGGGTTGGTACTCGCCTCCAGCCGCGCAGGCTGCCGCTCCTGAACATGCCGTCATCCCGTCGCAGGAGGCGCAGGAGGTGCTGCCTCCCCTGCTCAATATCGCTGCCATCGATGCCTGTAGTCTTCACACCTGTGCGCGGACTGCGGGCGGCGGGGTCATGTGCTGGGGATACAACTGGTCCGGTCAACTGGGTGATGGCACGACCACCAACCGCCTGACACCGGTGTACGTGAGCGGGCTGGCGAACGGGGTCAGCGCCATTGCCGCCGGTCTGGGTCACACCTGTGCGCTGACTGCAGGCGGCGGGGTCAAGTGCTGGGGACGGAATATGGAGGGTCAACTGGGCGACGGCACGACCACCGACCGCCTGACGCCGGTAGACGTGAGCGGGCTGGCGAGCGGGGTCAGCGCCATCGCCGCCGGTAATTGGCACACCTGTGCGCTGACTGCGGTCGGTGTGGTCAAGTGCTGGGGATACAACGGGTACGGTCAACTGGGCGACGGCACGACCACCGACCGCCTGACGCCGGTAGACGTGAGCGGGCTGACGAGTGGGGTCAGCGCCATCACCGCCGGTGGGGGGCACACCTGTGCGCTGACTGCGGGCGGCGGGGTCAAGTGCTGGGGATGGAACGGGTTCGGTCAACTGGGCGACGGCACGACCGTCCGACGCCTGACGCCGGTATCCGTGAGCGGGCTGACGAGCGGGGTCAGCGCCATCGCCGCCGGTAGCTCTCACACCTGTGCGCTGACTGCGGGCGGCGGGGTCAAGTGCTGGGGGTTGAACGGGGACGGTCAACTGGGCGACGGCACGACCATCAACCGCCGCACGCCGGTAGACGTGAGCGGGCTGGCGATCTGGGTCTTCGCTATCGCTGCCGGTAATTCTCACAACTGTGCTCTGACCTTGGGCGGCGGAGTCAAGTGCTGGGGATGGAATGGGAACGGTCAACTGGGTGACGGCACGACCACCGACCGCCACACGCCGGTAGACGTGAGCGGGCTGGCGAGCGGGGTCAGCGCCATCGCCGCCGGTCAATCTCATACCTGTGCGCTGGCTGTGGAGGGCGGGGTCAAGTGCTGGGGAGCCAACTGGGTCGGTCAACTGGGCGACTGCACGACCACCGAACGCCACATGCCGGTGGATGTCGTGGTGGCGACGCTGACCAAATCGTATCGCTCGGCTGGCGCCCAGGACGGCTGGGTGCTCGAATCCAGCGAGATCAGCAACGAGGGCGGGACCATGGACAGCGCCGCCACGGTATTCTATCTGGGTGACGACGCCGGCGACCGCCAGTACCGCGCCATCCTGTCCTTCGATACATCCGACCTGCCGGATGAAGCCGTCATCAAAAAAGTCAAGCTAAGGATCAAGAAGCAGGGGTTGGTCGGCACCGACCCCTTCACCACCCACGGCAACATCCTGGTGGACATCCGCAAGGGCGCCTTTGGCGGTAACAAAGCCCTGCAACTGACTGACTTTCAGGCAGCAGCCAGCAAGAACGCCGCCGGGAAGATCAAGAACACACCCTACCCGGGAACCTTCAACAGCAGCGCCTTCCCCTACATCAACCTGACCGGCGTGACCCAGTTCCGCCTGCGCTTTGCGATGGATGACAACAATGACCATGGCGCAGATTACCTCGAGTTCTACAGCGGCGATGCAGGGACTGCATCCGACCGGCCGCTGTTGATCATCCAGTATTATGTGCCCTAATACACGTAGGGGCGACTGGTCCCCTTACGGGGATCCACAGAATACGCCCTGCGGGCTTGCTTCGCGATCAGTCGCCCCTACGTTATACCTTTCTCATCCATAACCCGCAGGGTAGGCTGCGCCTAAGGAGTACATGATCATGAAACCTCATCCTCTTTATCTAAACATCTTGTTAATTGGAGTCTTCTCGTTTAGTTTGCTGACCCCGGAGAATATCTACGGAGTGACGACACCAGCCCGGATGCTGGTGATGAATCCACTGGAGGCGCAGCCGCCCCTGCTCAATATCGCTGCCATCGTCGCCGGTGGTTGGCACACCTGTGCGCTGACTGTAGGCGGCGGGGTCAAGTGCTGGGGAAACAACGGGGACGGTCAACTGGGCGACGGCACGACCACCACCCACCTGACGCCGGTAAACGTGAGCGGGCTGGCGAGCGGGGTCAGGGGAATCAGAGCCGGTGTAGGTCACACCTGTGCGCGGACTGCGGGCGGCGGGGTCAAGTGCTGGGGACGGAATGACTATGGTCAACTGGGCGAAGGCACGACTACCAGCCGCCTGACGCCGGTTGACGTGAGCGGACTGGCGAGCGGGGTCAGCGGATTCACCGCCGGTGGGTATCACACCTGTGCGCGGACTTCGGGTGGCGGGGTCAAGTGCTGGGGACGGAATGACTATGGTCAACTGGGCGACGGCACGACCACCAACCGCACCACGCCGGTAGATGTAAGCGGGCTGGCGAGCGGGATAAGCGCCATCGCCGCCGGTTATTGGCACACCTGTGCGCTGACTGCGGGCGGCGGGGTCAAGTGCTGGGGAGGCAACTGGTGGGGTCAACTGGGCGACGGCACGACCAACAACCGCCGCACGCCGGTAGACGTGAGCGGGCTGGCGAACGGGGTCAGCGCCATTGCCGCCGGTCATTGGCACACCTGTGCGCTGACTGCGGGCGGCGGGGTCAAGTGCTGGGGGTTGAACGGGGACGGTCAACTGGGCGACGGCACGACCAACAACCGCCGCACGCCGGTAGACGTGAGCGGGCTGGCGAACGGGGTCAGCGCCATTGCCGCCGGTGGGGGGCACACCTGTGCGCTGACTTCGGAGGGCGGGGTCAAGTGCTGGGGACGGAATGACTATGGTCAACTGGGCGACGGCACGACCGTCCGACGCCTGACGCCGGTATCCGTGAGCGGGCTGGCGAGCGGGGTCAGCGCCATCACCGCCGGTGAGGACCATACCTGTGCGCTGACTGCGGTCGGCGGGGTCAAGTGCTGGGGATGGAACATTTTCGGTCAACTGGGTGACGGCACGACCACCGACCGCCACATGCCGGTGGATGTCGTGGACCCGACGCTGATCAAATGGTATCGTTCGACCGGCAGTCTGGACGGCTGGGTGCTGGAATCCAGCGAGACCAGCAACGAGGGCGGGGCCATGAACAACGCCGCCACGGTCTTCCACCTCGGTGATGACGTCAGCAACCGCCAGTACCGCGCCATCCTGTCTTTCAACACATCCGGTCTGCCGGATGACGCAGTTATCACCAAAGTCATGCTCAAGATCAAGAAGCAGGGACTGGTAGGCACCGACCCCTTCACCACCCACGGCAACATCCTGGTGGACGTCCGCAAGGGCGCATTTGGCGGCAACAACGCCCTGCAACTGACCGACTTTCAGGCAGCGGCCAGCAAGGACGACGCCGGGACGATCAAGAACACGCCTTCCAGCGGCTGGTATTCGGTTTCCTTCAACAGCAGCGCCTTCCCCTACATCTACATCAACCTGACCGGCGTGACCCAGTTCCGCCTGCGCTTTGCGCTAGATGACAACAATGACGATGGCGCAGATTACCTGAAGTTCTACAGCGGAAACTACAGCAGCGTCTCCTTACGCCCGCTGCTCGTCATCCAGTACTACGTGCCCTAGTACACGTAGGGGCGACTGATCAGTCGCCCCTACTTCGTCCGTCCCCAAAAATCTCTGGATAGATCGACCGCGGCTGGTAGACAGAAACATCATCCTAAGTTTGCCCCGAATTAGCCCAAAGGTAGTGAATCTATGACTCTACAGCAATTACCCGGTTCTTCTGGATGGTGTGGAAATTTCTCCCACTTTAATGGTAATTTTCTGCGTTTTCATGCGTAGAATCCACGATTTAAGTACATATATAATGGTTTCGTCCCACATTTTTAGTAAAGTGTTATAATGTATATGAAATCACAATCAATTTACACGGCGAGATACGTCCCTACTTTATTCACACCCTGCATTGTACCGGGACGACGATAATTCTTTTTATCTTGATAAATTGAATGATTAACCTGCTGGACCCACTGTGTAAATTCTTCATGTTCGCTATCAGGAGGATCAGATGAAAACGCAATGGTTCAAACAAGCAGGTTTTTTGTTTTCGGCAGCCATCCTTGTCCTGTCCCTCGTGGGTTGGAGCTCGCCTCAAGCCGCGCAGGCTGCTGTTCCCGAACATGCCGCCATCCCGCCGCAGGACACGCTGTCTCCCCTGCTCAATATCGCTGCCATCTCCGCCGGTTATTATCACACCTGTGCGCTGACTGCGGGCGGCGGGGTCAAGTGTTGGGGAGCCAACGGGAACGGTGAATTGGGCGACGGCACGACCAACGAACACCACACGCCGGTAGACGTGAGCGGGCTGGCGAGCGGGGTCAGCGCCATCATTGCCGGAGGGCTGCACACCTGTGCACTGACCACGGGCGGCGGGGTCAAGTGCTGGGGAAACAACTACTACGGTCAACTGGGTGATGGCACGACCACCAACCGCCTGACACCGGTAAATGTGAGCGGGCTGGCGAGCGGGGTCAGCACCATCACTACCGGTTATTATCACACCTGCGCCCTGACTGCGGGCGGCGGGGTCAAGTGCTGGGGATACAACGGGAACGGTCAACTGGGCGACAGCACGACCACCGACCGCCACTCGCCGGTAGCCGTGAGCGGGCTGGCGAGCGGAGCCAGCGCCATCGCTGCCGGATGGAGTCACACCTGTGCGCGTACTACGGGCGGCGGGGTCAAGTGCTGGGGATGGAACTACTACGGTCAACTGGGCGACGACACGACCACCGACCGCTACACGCCGGTAGACGTGAGCGGGCTGGCGAGCGGGGTCAGCGCCATCACCGCCGGTTATTATCACAACTGTGCGCGGACTTCGGGCGGCGGGATCAAGTGCTGGGGAAACAACGAATACGGTCAACTGGGCGACGGCACGATCACTACACGCCTGACACCGGTAAACGTGAGCGGGATGGCGAGCGGGGCCAGCGCCATCGACGCTGGTGCAGACCACACCTGCGCCCTGACAGCGGGCGGCGGGATCAAGTGTTGGGGGAACAATTTCCATGGTCAACTGGGTGACGGCACGATCACCGAACACCACACGCCGGTATCCGTGAGCGGGCTGGCGAGCGGTGCCAGCGCCATCGCGGCAGGTGGGTATCACACCTGTGCGTTGACCTCGGGCGGCGGGGTCAAGTGCTGGGGGTTGAACGGGAACGGTCAACTGGGCGACAGCACGAACTCCGACCGCCACACGCCGGTGGATGTCGTGGTGGCGACGCTGACCAAATCGTATCGCTCGGCTGGCAGTCAGGACGGCTGGGTGCTGGAATCCAGCGAGACCAGCAGCACGGGCGGGGCTATGAACAGCGCCGCCACGGTATTCTATCTGGGTGACGACGCCGGCGACCGCCAGTACCGCGCCATCCTGTCTTTCAACACATCCGGCTTGCCGGATGACGCCGTCATCACCAAGGTCAAGCTCAAGATCAAGAAGCAGGGTCTGGTGGGCAGCAATCCATTCACCACCCACCAGGGACTGCTGGTGGACATCAAGAAGCCCTATTTCGGCACGGGACTGGCACTGGCAGCCCATGATTTCCAGGCGTCAGCGAGTAAGGGAGCAGTGGGAACGTTTGGAACGATACCAAGCAGCGGCTGGTACAGCGTGACCCTGCTGAACACGGCATATCCATACATTAACAAGACAAGGACGACCCAGCTTCGTTTGCGGTTCAAGCTGGATGATGATAATGACAATGTGGCGGACTACATGAAGTTCTTCAGCGGGAACTATGGTACAGCAACTGAACGGCCGGTGTTGGTCATCCAGTACTATGTGCCCTAGTACACGTAGGGGCGACTGATCAGTCGCCCCTACTTCGTCCGTCCCCAAAAATCTCTGGATAGATCGACCGCGGCTGGTACAGCGTGACGCTGCTGAATACGGCATATCCATACATCAACAAGATGGGGACGACACAATTCCGGCTGAGGTTCAAGCTGGATGATGACAATGACAATGTTGCCGACTATATAAGGTTCTTTAGCGGCAACTATGGGATAGCAACTGACCGGCCTGTGTTGGTCATCCAGTATTATGTGCCGTAACACCGGAGGCGCCTACGGCCGGGGTAAGACTGGCTGCCAATTCAGGCATGAGGAAGTGCGACGCTTTTCCTCACCGGCGCCGCACTTCCTTTTCGTTCCCGAATCGCAGCGATTACAAAAATCAATATTAAGTAAATCGTTCGTTTTGTATTCACTTCTACCTTTCATATAAAAATATGAAGGTTATGGTACGAAAATCGCTCAAGGTCCGTTGGGGGTCTACCGGGATGGACTATTTAATGATTTATATTTTTTTCCCACAATAAGGACAATTCATCCAGCCAGGCTGTATTTGCTGACCACACTTTTCGCATTTAAGGATTACCGTCGGAACAGGTGTTCTCAGGTTTCTGATCATCCAGAGGATGCCGAGCACGATAAGGATTAGGGAACCCAGAGAAAACAGCCACCCGAACAGGCTCCCGAAGGGCATGAAACCAAAAGCATTCATCAAGCCACAACCACGGTCATGCCAGCCTTGTCTGTTGAAAGGTACAATATCGGGGTTTCGAAAGTTCCTGCCAGGATTGATATTTGGATTCATCTCAAAACCGCGCATATGCCAGCCTGGTTCGACCCGGGAAATCAGGCGATATCCAAAGAAATTCGAACGGACAAAGAACGCCGCACCTGCAAGGGTAATCAGGATGAGCAATCCCACCACGATGCCGATAATCCACTTCCATACTTTTTTCATGATAATCTCCTTTTTTATTCTCAAATTTATCATCAAAATATGAGGGGGAGATTAATTAATTGTGTATTAATTATATGAATATGCAATTGATAATAAATAGTCCTTCAGATTTGATATTGGTTCATGATCTCCCACCATCACTATGTGACCATCCTAAAAAACGTATAGGGTGACACATTGCGATTTTTCCTTTCCTTCCTTTCTTGAAAATCCTCATTTCTAATAGATAATGTTATTTCTCCCAAACTGACGATAGGATACATTCTCCGATTTGTCTGTCATAAACCAGGGACCGTTACTCCCACCAGTTCCCGCGCCTGCTCCACATACGCAAGGCTCTGATGCCTGAAATATGTGTTGTAAAGCGAGGCATACTGCCCACCCTGCCTGAGCAGTCCAACGTGATCTCCTTCTTCAATGATCTGTCCGTGATCCATGACCACGATACGGTCAGCGGATTTGACCGTCGAAAGCCTGTGTGCGATCAGGATGCTGGTGGCATTTGCCAGGATCATGTTCAGCGCCTGCTGGATCTGCCACTCGGTAAAGGGGTCAACGCTGGCTGTGGCTTCATCCAGGATGAAGATGGCTGGTTCCTGGATCAGTACACGCATCAATGCCACCAACTGGCGTTGTCCCATCGAAAGCCGGACTCCGCGTTCGCCGACTTCGCTATCAAGTCCGTCCGGCAGTGTCTCCAGCCACTCACCATCGCCGATCCGGCGTGCCATCCTAAGCATCTCGGACTCACTGCTCTCCGGGCAGGCATAGCGGATGTTCTCCGCCACTGTCCCCGAGAACAGGAATGGTACCTGTGAAACGATCCCCAACTGGCGGCGGTATTGCGTCAGGTCGAAGGTACGGATATCCATGCCGTCTATCAGCAGCCGTCCCGACTGGAACTCATAGAAGCGGGCGATCAGCTTGGCGATGGATGTCTTCCCAGCCCCGGTGTGACCGACCATTGCCAGGTTCTCCCCGGCTTCGACGTGCAGGTTGAAGTCCGAAAGCACCGGCAAATGATCGGTATACCGGAAACCCAGCCCTTCGAAGTAAATATCACCTCTGAGCGCAGGCACGTCCCGCTGATCCACCTGGACAACGTTGGGATCGGCGTCGATCAGGGCGAAGGCGCGCTCGGCAGCCGATAACCCGGACTGAACCTGTGCCCAGAACGCGGACAGGTTCATTACCGGGTACATGAAACTATCGAGGCTCAAGAGAAAAAGGTACCACGCCCCGGCGCCGACCACACCCTGCACCACGCTTATACCACCGCTGTAAACCAGCACCGCAGTGAAGATGCCAGACAGGGCATTAAGTGTGGGGAAGACAAGCGATAGGACAAAACCTCGTCGTAGATTAACGTGATATGACTGCTGGTTGGCACCATCAAACGCTTTAAATATGCTCTGTTCCTGGCGAAAGTTCTTGGCAATGGCGATACCACTGATGGTCTCTTTGATGGTGGCATTGACGTTTGCCATGGCTTGCATACCCCTGCGGGTGACCCGGCGGGCGATGCGGCGGTAGCCCAAAGCGAGGAGGAAAAGGAATGGCATGAAAGAGAACAGGATCAGAGCCATGTGCCATTCCTTGAGAATCAGCACGATTGCCAGTAGCAACGCCTGGATCATTTGTGAGGTTACATCGGTAACAATGACCACCAGTTGCCCGAAGTCATTGGTATCAGACGTGATGCGGGAGACGATCCGTCCTGAAGAGAACTGGTCGTAAAAGGACAGGTCATGGGCGGCGGCTGCGCGAAAAGCCTGGGTCCGCAGTTCGAGAACCACATCACCCACAGCGCGAACGGTCAGGCTGCGCCGCACCCAGTTCAAACCCCAGTGGGCAACCCCGACGAATAGAACCGCCAGGCTGACCAGTCCAATGGCAGTAAACGTGGGTTGACCTTTGAGAATGTCAAGCGCATTGCTCATGACAATCGGCTGTGCTACGCCGATAAGTGATAATACGATGACCAGGGCAATGATGGCTGCCATGCGGCGACGCTGGGATGTTAAATAATCAATTATCCGCCGTGCGAGCAAGCGGTCGCTGTATTGGCGGTCATATTTTTCAGTGTTAAGTCCCGCGAAAAAGCCCATGGTTTACTCTCTGAAGATCCTGTTATATGCCTCAGAAGTTTTCATCAACTCATCATGACTACCGCTGGCGGTAATGCGTCCCTTGCGCAATACGATGATCAGGTTTGCCCAGCGGATCTGCGACAAACGGTGGGTTATGAGGAAGGTTGTGCGACCTTTGGCAGCCGCTGCAATCGCACGCTGGATCTGGTCCTCGGTGGCACTGTCGATGGCGCTGGTCGAATCATCCAGCACGAGGATGCGCGGATCGGTCAGGAAGGCACGCGCGAGCGCCACCCGCTGGCGCTGCCCACCTGAAAGGGTTACGCCGCGCTCACCGATGACCGTATCGTATCCTTTCTCAAATGACAGGATGAAATCGTGTGCCTGGGCGGCTTTTGCAGCGGTTTCCACCTCTGGCTGGTTGGCATCCGGTTTACCGAAGGCGATGTTCTCTGTGATGGGACATGAGAACAGAAAAATATCCTGCTCGATGATGGATATCTGGCGGCGCAGTGCAGCCAGGTTCCAGTCCCGCACATCCACGCCGTCCACTAAAACCCGCCCTGCAGTCGCATCGTAGGTACGATTGATCAGCTTGACCAAGGAGGTTTTACCTGCACCCGTTTGCCCTACGATGGCAATCGTTTGACCGGGTTTGACCTTGAACGATATGTTCTGCAGGACATCTTCACCTTCCTGATATGCAAATGATACACCCCTGAATTCGATCTCCCCTCGCATCACACCTGCGTAACCGGTGGAATTCTGGTCAAGGTTGTTTTCACGGTTCATCAACTCAAGGATGCGGCGTGCGCTCGAGAGACCGGTGGATATTTGTGAGTAGGCGAATGTTGAAGCGAAAGTCGGGAAATCGAGCATCAGCAGCAATCCGAAGTAGGCGACCACATCACCAATCCCGAGCACTCCTTGACGGAATAGTAACAGTGCATGCAGCAAGCCACCTGCCAGCGCCACGCCAAGCAGCAGATTGGGCAGGAAGCGGGCTTCCAGATCCCCCTGGCGGACGAAAGCACTCCGCACCCGCTTCGCATTGACATCGAAACGGTTGACCTCGGCTTCCTCCTGTGCTGCCCCCTTGACTGTTTCCACCCCATCGAGGGCTTCCGCTAAACGGGTATTCAATCTACCGAACGCGTTGCGCACCTCATCAGTGATGGGTGACAAACTGTTCAGATACTGTCGAAGTGCGATGAAGTAAGCGATTGTGAACAGGATGGGCGTTAACAGCAGTTGGGGATCGTAGCGCGGTGCCAGGATCAGCGGCATGACCAGGAAGAACAGCGACCCGATGGCAAGACTTAATCCTGGACTGAACATATAATTGACCTCCCGCACGTCGTTGGTCGCCCGCGCCATGGTGTCACCGACTGGCTGGATATTATGGAAGGTCATGCTCTTGCCGAGCAGAGATATGTAGAGTTCGTCCCGGATGTCGCGCTCGATCTTTTGTGCCATTAACTCGGAACCGAAGTTACGCCCCATTTGAAGGATCCCACGCAGGATCTGCGAGCCGCCCATGGTGAGCGCCAGCGGCAGCAGTAGAGCAATGCGAGGAGGTGTTGCCAGCATGTCGTTGAATGCCTGCCCTGTCATCATCGGGACAACTGCCGCAAGCGCCGCGTTGCCTACTGCGCCAATAAAAATCATGATCAGGATCCACCAGTGCTGCAAGGCGTGGCTGATGATCCACCGGGAGGGTGTTGAGCGGTTGGCGGCATGTTTACGCTGGAGTGTAAACTCAGCCGGGGAGGCGAGCGATGTCATGATTGTTTATCTGCGATATTTAAGGGTGAAAAGGATGTTTTGGCGAATACGCCTGGACGATTCACAGATGTTGATTTTACCTCTTTTCCCTGCGCCTTGCATGATGGGGCGTAGGAGGGAAGTGTCGAAAAAATATGGGTCTTAAAGGGAAATAGCAGCGGATTATTTGCTCATTATCAGCATTTCAAGTTGCTTACTGGACTCGTAACGCTTAGGAATCCTTGGTGTTATTCTTGTAAAGTTGGTAATTGTCCAGCTAAACTTTGTAAAAAGAGGAGAAATAATAATGAAAACACCATCAAGTCTTTCCACCTGGTTCATGCTCCTGTTCTTCCTGTTCGCAGGTATATCTGCGTTCGTCCCGAGCTTTGGTGGCGCCGTCTGGGGATACCTTACCGGTATCTTCGCGTTGGGTGCGGCGGTAACCCTTTTCCTGGGAAAGTAGTACTCACAGACTAACTGGGCAGCCTCCCATTCGGGAGGCTGTTCTGTTTTAAATCCGTTTGACTTGCTTTTCTTTCTGTTGTACACTTTTTATACAAATTCTCATCAATGAGGTAGACATGGAAAAAACGAATCGCTATCGCTGGTTTGTCGTGGGCATCTTTTTCGCCTTCATGCTGCTGCATCAAAGCGATAAACTTCTGATCGGCCCGCTTACCCCGGACATTATCAGGGAATTTAATATCACCAAGACCCAGATGGGTGCAGTCCTGACCGGAGCATTGATCGTTGGGACAGTGTTATACCCGATCTGGGGCTACCTGTATGACCGCTATGCTCGCGCCAAGCTGCTGGCATTGGCTTCCTTCATCTGGGGTGCAACTACCTGGCTGAGTGCGGTCGTTCGCACCTACCCGGCATTCCTTGGGACCCGCGCCTCGACCGGCATTGACGATTCTTCGTACCCTGGCTTGTACAGCCTGATCGCCGACTATTTCGGTCCGCAGATGCGCGGCAAGATCTACGGCTTGTTGCAGCTCACCCAGCCGATCGGTTACCTGGTGGGGATGATCCTGGCTTTGATGCTGGCCCCCTCCATCGGCTGGCGCTCGATCTTCTATATCACGGGTTCATTGGGCATCGTGCTGGCTGTGTTTATCTTTTTCGGTGTCAAGGAAATTCCGCGCGGTAAAGCCGAACCCGAATACGAGGGTATGGACGAAATCACACAATTCCGTTTCTCTTGGGATGCAGCCAGAGACGTTTTGAAGAAGCGCACCATGTGGTTCATCTTCCTGCAGGGCTTTGCTGGTGTTTTCCCCTGGAACGTGATCACCTACTGGTTCTTCACTTATCTTCAAGAAGAGCGCAACTATGATCCGAATAGCGTCTTGTTCACGATGGCTCCCGTTATCCTGATCCTGGCAGCCGGTTACTTCGTCGGTGGGGTGCTGGGCGACTGGTTGTTTAAACGTACCCAAAAGGGTCGCATCATCGTCTCCAGCTTTGGCGTGCTGATGGGTGCTATCTTCCTATTCTTCGCTTTAGAGACACCAATCGAGGCGCGTGGTGCATTTTTTGTCCTCATGGTGCTGACGGCGATCTTTATGCCGCTGTCCTCAGCGAATGTGATATCAACTGTTTTTGATATCTCTTTACCTGAAGTCCGAAGTACAGCACAGGCGGTGGAGTATTTCATTGAGAGCAGCGGCGCTGCCCTGGCACCGCTGATGGCTGGCATCATTGCCGATGCTACCAACTTGCACACGGCGATATTAACCATCTGCATTACTGCATGGCTGCTGTGCTTCATATTTTACCTGGGCGCCTTGTTCTTTATTGATGGCGATATCAAGAGCCTACGTACCCAGATGACTGCGCGAGCCGAACAGGAAAAAACCTGGCAGGCTTCTGCTGCTTGAGAACCTTGCTGCTGATTAACATCGGCGGATATCCTTTGAAGGAACAATGAACATCCTACAGATTTCTCTCCTGGATAAAAAGCAGGTCAAGAGATTCCTTGACCTTCCTTTCCGCCTCTATCAGGACATCACTCAATGGGTACCTCCCTTGGAGATGGATGCTCGCCTCGTTTTCGATCCGAAGCGGCATCCTTTCTACAGGCATTCTGAAGCTGCGTTTTTCCTGATATGTTATGCCGATCGTGTGATCGGCCGGCTGGCGATCCTGAACAACAGGCGTTATAACGAATACAACCATGAGCAAACAGCTTTTTTCTACCTGTTTGAATGCGAAAATGACGTCGAAGCAGCTGGTCTCCTTTTCCGAGCAGCCTTCGATTGGGCTCGGCAGCAAGGATTGAACAAGATTGTCGGTCCAAAAGGTTTTACGCCGATGGATGGTGGTGGTATCCTGGTCAAGGGTTACGAACACCGTCCGGCTTTTGGTATGCCTTACAATCCCCCTTATTACCCTGTCTTGATCGAATCAGTTGGTTTTAAACCTTTCCAGGAGGCGGTCTCAGGTTACCTGGGTACCAACATCCAATTCCCGGAACGCATACACGAACTATCTGAACGTATCCAGAAGAGGCGTGGCTTGCACATTGCTCGTTACCGAACCCGGAAAGACTTGCGTGAGCTGATTCCGCATCTTAAAGAACTATACAATCGCTCCCTGTTGGGAACAGGTGAGAACGTCCCGCTGACCGATGAAGATGTGAAAGGTTTGGCAGACCAGCTGCTGTGGTTCGCTGATCCGCGTCTGGTGAAGATTGTCATGAAAGGTGACCAGCCAGTTGGCTTTCTGTTAGCCTATCCAGATATCTCGGCTGCCTTGCAGAAGACGATGGGTAAAGTTCTTCCATTTGGCTGGATGACCATTCTGCGCGAACTTAAACGCACCAAATGGTTGAACATCAATGGAGCCGGGTTGATCGAGGAGTACCGCGGTCTGGGTGGTACAGCCATTCTTTTCAGTGAGATGTACAGATCCGTGGCAGAGAGCGGGCAGTTCCAGCATGCCGATGTAGTCCAGATTGGCATAGAAAATGAAAAAATGCAGCGTGAAATGCAGAATTTTGGAATAGACTTCTATAAGATGCATCGCGTTTACATGCGGGAGATTTGACTCCTCAATATTAATTATGAGTCCCCTGCAAAAACGACTGGATAAAATCTATCCAAATTGCACCCTCCTCGAAAAGTGGTTTCTTTAATATAATCAGGGCAACTCACAATGCGAGGCCTGCCCATGTTCAAGAAAAACCAT
>Ga0315285_10003371_pt1 | contig 16645 bp, 18 predicted proteins | sample YL17G09_36_MG_FD_203698 | JGI IMG/M metagenome (GOLD analysis project Ga0315285, IMG submission 203698) | Sediment microbial communities from Yellowstone Lake, YNP, Wyoming, USA - YL17G09_36 | ecosystem: Environmental > Aquatic > Freshwater > Lake > Sediment | place: USA: Wyoming | collected... | reverse complement strand
CTAAATTTCATATATGCGTGGATTTCCATGAAGGGTGTAATACTCCACGGTGGCCACGGCACAAGGCTTAGACCTTTAACACACACCGGACCAAAACAGCTAATCCCCGTTGCAAACAAACCAATATTTCAATACGTCTTAGAAGACCTCCGCAATTCTGGAATACGCGACAATGCCATAATACTAGGCGACATAATGCCGGAAAAAGTCAAAGTCCACTATGGAGACGGAAGCAACTTCGGCGTAAATGTCACGTATATACACCAAGAAAAACCTGCAGGAATAGCCCACGCAGTGGGCTTAACTGAAGACTTCGTAGGAGATAGTGCCTTCGTCGTATATTTGGGCGACAACCTACTAAAAGGCGGAATTTCAAAATTCGTCCAAGAATTTCGGAAAAAAGGCTACGACGCGATGGTGTTACTGTGCGAGGTAGAGAACCCGCAACAATTCGGAGTGGCTGAATTCGGCAAAAACGGAAATGTGGTCAAGCTCATTGAAAAGCCCAAAAAGCCTGCGAGCAACTATGCACTCATGGGAATATACTCCCTCAAGCCGATAATTTTCAAAATGATAAGACAACTAAAACCCTCATGGAGGGGGGAACTCGAAATAACAGAAGCAATACAACTGCTGTTGGATGCGGGCTACAAGGTGGGCCACAGAATCGTCGAAGGATGGTGGAAAGACACGCGGACGATTGAGGACATATTCGAAGCCAACATACTAATACTAGACGAACTAGGCTCAAAAACAGAAGGAACAGTTGAGGATAAAACTTCCATCCAAGGGCGAGTGTTCATAGGAAAAAACGCCCACGTTAAAAAGGGGGCCCTAATCCGAGGCCCAGCCCTAATAGGAGAAAACACAACAGTAGAAGGGGAAGTTTACATAGGACCATACACGTCGATAGGCAGCAATGTGAAGATAAAAAGAGGTGAAATAGAAAACTCGATTATAATGGACAACTGCACAATAGAAATCAGCAGAAAAATAATCGAAGAGAAAAACAACTATTATAAAGAGATGGAGAAGATTGAGAACATTTGCAAAGAATTAGTAACCTAAAGATGGTAAAGGAATTGACGAAGGAGCGTGTCTATGATTAATAAGGATGCTAAGATTTTTGTGGCGGGACATGATGAGATGATTGGCGCCGTTCTGCTTAGACGTCTGAAATCAGCAGGGTTCAATGACATCATCACTAAATCATCCGAGCAGCTCAGTTTGACTAAACAGGATGATGTCCGCGATTTTTTCGTCAGGGAGAAGCCTGAATATGTTTTTATTACCACTTCTGAGGAGGGGGGGATTCTTGCAAACATGACTTATCCTGCGGACCTTATTTATGCGAACCTGCAAACCCAACTCAATTTGTTTCATTTTGCTTGGGAAACTAAAGTGAAGAAGTTACTTTTTTTAGGGAGTTCTTGTGTTTACCCCAAGTTTTGTCCACAGCCGATGAAGGAAGAGGATTTGCTAACTGGACCGTTGGAACCGACTAATGAACCCTATGCCATTGCAAAGATTGCAGGGATAAAGATGTGTCAGGCATATAATCGCCAGCATGGTACTAATTTTATCTCCGTTATTCCAGCAAATGTCTATGGACCCCACGATAATTTTGACTTGAAAACCTCTCACGTGATTCCAGCCCTTATTCGAAAATTTCATGAAGCAAAAGCCTCTTTGGAGACAGGAAAAAGAGCAAAGGTAATAATCTGGGGTACAGGGACTCCACGCCGCGAGTTCCTTTATGTCGATGATTTTGCTGACGCATGTTTATTTTTGATGAAGAATTATGATCAATCGGAGACAATCAATGTTGGCTATGGCGAAGACATTTCTATAAAGGAATTGGCATTGATGATAAAAGAGATTACAGAATTTGATGGAGAATTGGTTTTCGATGAAACAAAACCAAATGGGATGCCAAATAAACTATTAGATGTAACTAAAATGAATGCATTAGGTTGGAGACCAAAAATAGATTTAAAGAAAGGCCTAGAGAAAACTTATAAATGGTTTAGAAAAATTGAGGAAAGAATATGAATAAAGAAGATTTAATAGAATTTGAAGAGGAGATTAAACAGCTTTTTCTCGATAAGAAAATAAAGTCTCCCGTTCATTTATCAGTTGGTAGCGAGGAGCCTCTTATAGAAATATTTAAAAAGATAAAAAAAGACGATTGGGTGTTTTCGGCACATAGGAGCCATTATCATGCACTTCTTAAGGGTATAGATAGAGAATGGTTAAAGAACGAGATACTTGAAAACAGAAGTATACACATCTACAATAAGGAACATAAATTCTTCACATCATCTATAATGGCCGGAATTTTACCAATTGCCGTTGGCGTAGCTATGGCTTTAAAGAGAAAGACATCAAAAAATAAGGTATGGGCATTTGTTGGCGATATGACTGCTGAGATGGGGATATTCCATGAATGTATGAAATACGCGGCAAGACATAATTTGCCCATTGTTTTCGTAATTGAGGATAATGGGCTGAGTGTTAGCACGCCTACACAAGAAGTGTGGGGTAAAGGCAAATCTAAACCAAGAAGTATAAGATACGAATACAAAAGAGTATATCCGCATCAAGGTTGTGGGGCATGGGTGGTATTTTAAATGACATATAAAGATGAACTAACAAAGGCTATGGAACTACTTGCCAAAGACGAGAGAGTTATATTCATAGGACAACAAATAATATATCCGGGCAGCATCATGTATTCAACGCTTCAAGGGATACCTAGCTCAAAGAAGATAGAACTCCCATTAATCGAAGACGCGCAGATGGGAATGTCAATAGGACTATCCTTAGAGGGTCATATACCTGTTTCCATCTATCCAAGGATGGATTTTCTAATAATAGCTACAAATCAGTTAGCAAATCACTTGGATAAGATAGAGGAAATGTCTTGTGGACGATTCAAACCAAAAGTAATCATAAGAACCGCGATCGGTAGCACTAAACCACTTTATCCAGGAATACAGCATTGCTCAGATTATACGGATGCACTCAAACACATGTTGAAAAATGTAGAAGTCATAAAACTAACAACGAGTAAAGACATAGTTCCCTCTTATGAGTATGCTTTAGAAAGAAAGGACGAGAGATCCACCTTGTTAATAGAAGTAGCAGACCTATATTCCACCTCGTAGGGGGAAGATAAAATGAGAATATTAGTCACAGGCGGAGCAGGATATATCGGGTCTATACTAGTTCCCAAGTTACTTGAAAAGAACCATGAGGTAACCGTTATAGATAATTTTATGTATAATCAGACTTCATTGTTAGATTGTTGCCATGACGAAAAATTAACGATTGTACGAGGAGATGCTCGAGATAAGGGGCTAATTTCAAAATGCCTCGAAAAGGTTGATGCTATTTTCCCTCTTGCTTGTCTTGTCGGTGCACCTCTTTGTTCAAAAGACCCCATCGGTGCTAGAACCACAAATTTTGACGCTATCAAGATGATACTTGATATGCGTCGTAAAGATCAGATAATTATATTTCCTACTACGAACAGTGGGTATGGAATAGGACAGAAGGCTATTTACTGTACTGAGGAAACTCCTCTTAACCCCATTTCCCTGTATGGCCAATTAAAAGTAGAAATAGAAAAACTACTTTTAGAGGCGGGGAATTGCATTACTCTGCGGCTTGCCACTGTAATGGGAATTAGCCCACGAATGCGATTAGACCTTTTAGTCAATGATTTCACCTACAGGGCAGTTACAAATAGATCTCTGGTTCTCTTTGAGCCTCACTTTAAAAGAAATTACATCCATGTCAGGGATGCAGCTAAAGCATTTATTCACTGCCTTGAAAATTTTGACCAAATGAAAGATGCACCTTATAATGTAGGTCTAAGTGACGCCAATCTAAGCAAGTGGGAGCTTTGTGAAGAAATTAAGAAACAAGTACCTGACTTTTATTTTGTAGAAGCTGAAATAGGTGAAGACCCTGATAAAAGGGACTATGTTGTGAGTAATGCAAAGATTGAAGCTACGGGGTTTAAGGCGGATTATTCATTACAGCAGTCTATCACAGAATTGATAAAAGGATATCAGATTATAAGAAAAAATCAGTTTTCTAACGTATAGGAGTTTTTTTACTTGACTCAAGAATTGGATCTGTTATTAGTAAATCCAAGTGCTCGAAAACAGGTATATGGAAAGTTGGGTTCTTCGCTTTCAGGAATTGAGCCTCCCCTTTGGTGTGCCCTGATCGCAGCATTTATTCGAGAACATGGCTACTCGGTGAGGATAATTGATGCTGAGGCAGAATACTGGAGCCCCGAATACACGGCGGAGAAAATCGCTGAACATAATCCCCTTTTAACGGCCGTCATCGTCCTTGGGTCAAACCCTTCAGCCTCCTCTACTCCTAAAATGACTGCCACAGGCGAAACCCTTACCGCATTGAAAAAGAGGAGCCCAAACGTTAAAACTATTCTTGGTGGCCTTCACCCCTCAGCTCTTCCTGAACGGACTCTTAGGGAAGAAAAAGTGGATTTTATTTGCCAAGGAGAAGGCTATTATACAATCCTTCAGCTCTTAGAGGCGTTAAAATCAGGCAAAGAACTAAGCAGTTATCAAATCCCTGGCCTTTGGCGTCTTCAAAATGGCGAGGTAGTATCGAGCCCTCCAGCGCCCCTTGTCAATCCCGATGAGCTGCCTATCGCTGCCTGGGACCTTCTGCCCATGGACAAGTATAGAGCCCATAACTGGCACTGCTTTAAGCATCTGGATCAAAGGCAACCTTACGCAGTCATCTACACCAGTTTAGGGTGTCCTTACAACTGCCACTATTGTAATATACATGCCCTTTATAATGGCAAACCAGGTATCCGTTTCCGCAGTCCTGAGAAAGTGGTAGAAGAGATAGACTTCCTAGTTAAGAATTACAAGATAAGAAATCTCAAGGTTCTTGATGAGCTATTTGCCCTTAAGGATGATCGTGTCATCCATATTTGTGACCTCATGATTGAACGTGACTATGATTTGAATATATGGTGCTATGCCAGGGTTGACACGGTTACCGAAAGAATGCTGAGGAAGATGAAACAGGCTGGGATTAACTGGGTCGCTTACGGGTTTGAATCCGCTAGCAAGAGAGTTCGTAAAGGTGTCGGCAAGAAGACCCAAGAAGACGTAACAAAAAGAGCCATTGAAATGACGCGGGCTGCGGGCATCCATATCATCGCAAATTTCATGTTTGGCCTTCCTGACGATGACTTGGGAACAATGCAGGCAACGCTGGATATGGCGAAGGAGTACAATTTTGAATATGTAAATTTCTATACTGTTATGGCATATCCCGGCTCTCATTTATATGAGGATGCGATAAAACAAGGCATTAAACTACCCGAACAATGGTACGGTTATTCTCAGTATTCAGAGGAAACCTTACCTTTGCCAACTAAATATTTATCGGCCCAAGAGGTTTTACGTTTTCGAGATAAAGCTTTTAAAGAATACTTCAGTAACCCAAAGTATTTAGAAATGATCAGAGAAAAGTTTGGGCCTCAAGCTGTAGAACACATTGAAGAGATGCTCAAACACGAAATTCACAGAAAGTTTGCGTAAGGAAAAGGTAAAAATATGATCATAACCAGAACACCATTTCGAATATCTTTCTTTGGAGGAGGGACAGACTATCCAGTTTGGTATAAAGAACATGGAGGGGCTGTACTTGCTACTTCGATAAACAAGTATTGTTACATAAACTGTCGACATCTTCCGCCATTCTTCGAACACAAATATAGGATAGTCTATTCCAAGACAGAGCTAACTCAAAGAATTTCAGAAATCCAACATCCATCAGTCCGAGAAACACTGAGTTTTATGAATATAGATCATGGAGTTGAAATACATCATGAGAGTGATTTACCTGCTAGGGCGGGTATGGGTTCAAGTTCAGCATTCACGGTAGGCTTACTCAATGCATTATATGCCCTGAAAGGCAGAATGGTAACCAAAAGACAACTAGCCTTAGACGCTATACATGTAGAGCAGGATAGAATCAAAGAAAATGTTGGGTCACAAGATCAAACAATTGCTGCTTTTGGAGGATTCAATAAAATTGAGTTTGGAGGGGAACAACAAATTATGGTTCAACCTATCACTATAAATTCCGAGAGAATCCAACTCTTTCAGGATCATCTAATGTTATTCTTCACTGGTTTATCCAGAACGGCTTCTGAGGTTGCTGGCGAACAGATTAAGAAGACGAGTGAGAAAGAGAAAGAGTTAAACAGAATGGTGGAAATGGTGGATGAAGCCATAGATGTTCTTAATGGCAGTGACTCAGATATAACAGATGTTGGCAGATTTTTGCATGAAAGTTGGATGATTAAACGAAGTTTAACGGATAAGATTACGACCCTACAAATAGACAAAATCTATGAAACTGCTTTAGAAGCTGGAGCACTGGGTGGAAAGTTGTTGGGAGCAGGAGGAGGGGGTTTTATTCTACTCTTTGTGGAGCCAGAATTCCAACCTAAAGTGAAAGAAAAGTTGAAAAATTTATTATATGTGCCATTTAAATTCGAGAATTTAGGTAGTCAAATAATTTATTATTCGCCACAAGATGAATTTTAATAGGTTGATGAATACGTCGAATTGATAAATATTGGAACCCTAGAAAGGTATGAGAGAGCAATTAATCTAATGGGGGAATAAAATGAGAATAAATTTTGGCGACTTAGTGATTGGGGACACAGCAAAGGACCGAATAAAAAGGGCTTTAGACAAGAACTGGGTTACAGAAGGGGCAAACGTAAAAGAATTTGAAGAAAAATTTGCAAGGCTGTTCGGATATAGACATGCAATTGCAACTAGTTCAGGCACAGATGCATGTATCGCTTGTCTTGCATCCTTGTATGAGTTTGGTGCAAAAAGGGGAGATGAAGTGATTGTCCCGGCAACAACTTTTGTTGCTACAGCAAATGCGGTTCTGGTGGCAGGGTTCACCCCGAGATTCGTAGACATTGAATTGGAAACTCTTAATATAGATCCAAATAAAATCGAAGAGGCGATAACGGATAAAACCAGAGCTATTATACCAGTTCATCTTATGGGGAAACCGTGTGAAATGGACACAATACTTAAGATTGCAAAGAAACATGGTTTAAAGGTAATCGAAGACGCTTGTGAAGCTCATGGAGCGAAATATAAAGGCAAATACGTGGGAACTATTGGAGATATGGGTGCATTCAGTTTTTATGTCGCCCATGTAGTGGTATCTGGTGAAGGGGGAGTGGTTGTAACAAATGATGATAAGATTGCAGATGTAGTTAGATCAGTAAAAACACACGGACGCCCCACAGGATCAATTTATTTTGATTTTCAACGGTTTGGTCTTAACTTAAGAATGAACGATCTAACAGCAGCTATAGGCATAGAGGGTGTTGAACATTTTGAGGAGACGTTTAATGAACGCAAAAATAACCTATACAAGCTCTTAGACTTAACTAAGGCCTTATCAAATTATTGTTATTTCATAAAAGAAGAAAAATATGAAAGGGTGTCTCCACATGCTTTTCCATTGGTTTTGAAAGACTCAAAGTACGATTGCAATAAACTTTACAAATATTTAGAATCTAAGGAAATTCAATGTAAAACGTTATTTGGAAGTTTGCCAACCCAACATAAAACCTTCGAATTTTTAGGATACAAATTAGGCGATTTCCCTGTAGCAGAATATGTTGGGAAAAATGGGTTACATTTTGGTATTCATCAATATTTGAAGGACGATGATTTAGTCTATATCAGTGATGTATTAGAAGAATATTTTAGACATCTTAGTGGAAAGTAAATATGGAATCTAAAAAAAAATTTACGGACATGGTGAAGAGCCTTATCAGCAAGAAAATCTTAATAATAGGAGATTTAATGGTTGACCACTATGTTTTCGGCGAGGTGAATCGCATATCACCTGAGGCACCGGTGCCCATTGTTGATGTATCATCTTATGCGTTTAAGCTTGGAGGTGCTGCTAACGTGGTTAACTGCATAATTGACATGGGCGGGGAGCCGTTACCTGTAGGTATTGTAGGCAATGACGATTATGGTAGATGGATGATCGCCGAGTTGAAAAGTAGGGGAGTTAAAGAGGCATGTTTGTTGATCAGCCAAGATAGGCCGACCACTGCTAAGACAAGGATCGTTGTGAGGGGGCAGCATTTAATGAGGGTCGACTATGAAAAAAGAGACCCGATCGACTCTAAACTTATGAACCAAATCATAGCTTTCGTAGAAAATAACGTGGAAGAGGTCGGGGGAGTAATAATCTCAGATTACGAGAAGGGCGTTGTGACGGTAAACCTTTTGGAAAAATTAATTCCCCTTTTTAAAAAGTTTGATGTATGCATTGTTGCGGATGCTAGGGCTGGTAACCTGTTACATTATAGCGGTGTTACTATCGTCAGAACTAATACCACACGTTCTAGCAAAGCAACAGGCATCAACTTCATCAATGAAACGAGTCTGCGAAATATTGGCTTAAACCTTTTAACACATCTCCAATGCGAGGCTGTTGTAATTACCCGAGGAAAGGATGGTATATCTGTTTTTGAAAAAAATGGAGGCTTAACCCACATACCAGCTACAAAAGAGGTTATTAAAGATATAACAGGCGTTGGAGACGTTGTGACCTCAACTCTTACATTAGCCTTAGCGAGTGGAGCAAAAGTGGTTGACGCGGCTAGGTTGGCAAACTGCGCAGCTGGGATAAAAGTTACTAAGCTTGGTACGGTAACGGTGTCAACGAGTGAGTTGAAGGATTGGCTAATCAAGAATGAATCATTCTATCCGTGAGTGGTTATATGAACAACGATGTTGAACATCTAAAGGAAATGGCTAAGAAAATCAGAAAACACGTTCTTACGATGTTTATGGAGGCGGGTTCAGGACACCCAGGGGGTTCACTTTCAGTCGTTGAGATCATAACAACGCTGTACTTTTATAAGATGAGGCATAATCCTAACGACACTGAATGGCCCGATCGTGATAGATTTGTTCTTTCGAAGGGGCATGCGGCGCCTACATTGTATGCAGCTCTAGCCGAGTCTGGTTATTTTCAGGTAGAGGAATTAAGGACTTTAAGGAAATTGGGGAGCCGTTTACAAGGTCACCCTGATATGACGAAGCTTCCTGGGGTAGAAATATCGACGGGTTCTCTGGGCCTTGGGCTCTCAGTAGCTGTTGGGATGGCCTTGGCTGGAAGGTTGGATGCAAGAAATTACAGGGTCTTTGTTTTACTGGGTGACGGAGAAACTCAGGAAGGGCAAATTTGGGAGGCGGCTATGGCTGCTTCACATTATAGGTTAGGTAACATTACAGCTATTTTAGATCGTAATGGTTTACAACTTGACGGCCCGACCGAGAAGATTATGTCCATAGAGCCCATAGCGGCCAAGTGGCAAGCCTTCGGGTGGAATGTGTTAGAAATAGACGGATATGAAATAGAGGAAATAATGAGGGCCCTTGACGAGGCTGATAATGTCAGCCATAAGCCCACCATAATAATCGCCCATGACGTAAAGGGGAGAGGCGTTCCATTTATGGAGTGGAACGTCGATTTTCATGGCAAGGTTCCTGACAAGGAAAGCCTAGTAACGGTCCTACAGAAACTTGGCTAACTAAGGCAAGGGTTATGAGTGATAAGAATCGCCTCCTCTATTCTCTCTGCCAACATGAGTTGTTTATCAAGGGAAGTAAGAAGAGTTGAGCAAGCTGGAGCCGATCTATTACATATCGATGTCATGGATGGGAACTTCGTGCCAAATATCACCTTTGGACCAGCCATCGTTAATGCAATAAGAAAAGAAACGAATTTACCGTTGGATGTCCATTTAATGGTAAACCATCCTGAGAGGCATATTAAAAATTTCATTGATGCTGGAGGGGACATTATTATAGTGCACATAGAAGCATGCGGTAGCTATGTTACTCCATTGATTAAACAGATTCAAAATTACGATAAGAAAGCCGGAGTCGCGGTCAAACTTGATACAAGCCTTTCAAAGATTACCCATTTCCTTGACTCTTTAGATACTGTTCTTCTCATGTCTGTCAACCCGGGTTTCGCCGGACAACTGTTTAATCATAGGGTTATCCCCAGAATTGAAGAACTGAAGAAAATCAAGTGTGAGAATGGCTATCACTTCAATATCGAGGTTGATGGTGGGATAAACTCTCTCACCGCGGCTTTAGTTGCACGAGCCGGAGCCACGATTCTCGTAGCTGGATCAGCGGTGTTCGGGCAACCCAATGTTAAGGAAGCCATAAAAGACCTTAAGAAAAGTGTTGTCCAAGTTGGCGTAATAGAGAAATGATACCTTTAGAAAGTTCAAAGCTGCCAGTTAAACGGTTTAAGGCAACCAGGGATGCATATGGTGAGGTCTTAGTTGAGCTCGGCAAGGAGAATAAAGATATAGTGGTTTTGGATGCTGATACCTCGTCTTCGACTAGAACAAGAATGTTCGCTAATGCATTTCCCGAGAGGTTTTTCAACGTTGGAATCGCCGAGCAAAACCTTATAGGGATAGCGGCTGGACTGGCGAGGTGTGGGAAGATTCCTTTTGCCAGCTCCTTCTCAGCCTTCGTTCCGGGTAAATGCGTAGACCAGATCAGAAATACAGTGGCCTATCCGAGGTTGAACATTAAAATTGTGGTCACCCATAGCGGTATCACGATCGGAGCTGATGGAGCTACGCATCAAGCCATAGAAGATATAGCCATTATGAGAGCTATACCAAACATGATGGTGGTTGTACCTGCCGATGCCGTAGAGACGAAGAAAGTCATCCGCGCTATAGTAGAGTACGTGGGACCAGTTTACGTACGCTTATGCCGGCAGTCAACACCCACCATCTATGATGAAAACTATGCCTACACTCTTGGTAAAGGCATCACGTTAACTGATGGTAGCGACGCTGCAGTTATCGCATGCGGGGTTATGGTGGCTGAAGCTTTAAAGGCAGCTGAAAAGCTAAAGAAAGAGGGTATGTTTGTGAAGGTTATTGACATGCATACGGTTAAGCCCATCGACGAGGAGCTTATCGCTAGGGTCGCGCGAGAAACGGGGGCTATCATAACGGCTGAAGACCATAACATTATGGGTGGTCTCGGCGGGGCTGTTGCCGAAATTCTTGCTGAGAATTATCCCGTACTTATGAGACGTGTGGGGGTTAATGCTGTGTTTGGGGAGTCTGGAGAAACGGATGAGTTGATGGTTAAATATGGGTTAACGGCCGACCACATAGCACAGAAGGTAAAAGATCTGATAATACGTAAAGGGTGAGTAAATGAAGATCTTCATAGATACAGCAAACATCGAGGCAATTAAGAAGTTTAGTGCGATGGGTATAATTGATGGGGTTACCACAAACCCGACGTTAATAGCTAGAGAGGGAATTAAGTTTAATGAATTGATAAACGAGATCGTTCATATTGTTAATGGACCAGTGAGTGTTGAGGCTGTGAGCCTTGACGCTGAGGGAATGGTTAGAGAGGCGAGGCAGCTATCCAAAATAGCTCCAAATGTTGTCGTTAAGATACCTATGATGCCTGAGGGTTTAAAGGCGGTTAAAACCCTCAGCCGTGAGGGTGTCAAGATAAACATGACGCTTGTTTTCTCAGCTAACCAGGCTCTCTTAGCTGCAAAGGCTGGTGCAACTTATGTTAGTCCCTTTATAGGAAGGCTTGATGATGGGGGTCACGTTGGAATGGACGTGGTCCGTGAAATCTTGGGGATTTTCAAAAATTATGATTTTAAAACAGAGGTTATCGTGGCGAGCATTAGGCATCCAATACATGTAATTGAGGCGGCTAAGGCTGGAGCCCACGTAGCTACGATTCCGCCTAACGTACTGGAGGAAATGCTTAAACACCCATTAACGGATGTTGGTCTCAAAAGGTTTTTAGAGGATTGGAAGAAGGTTCAGGAGCTGGGTGGCGCATTTTGAAAGCTCTTATATTGTCAGGCGGTTTCGGAACTAGGTTAAGGCCCACCCTCAGTGACCGTCCTAAGCCCATGGCTCTTGTGCTGGGAAAACCCTTCCTTGAATACTTAATCCGTTTCCTTAGGGGGCAAAGGGTAAACGAGATTATCTTATGTCTACACTTTTTAGCCGACCAGATCATGGAATATTTCGGCGACGGCTCTCATTTCGGTGTAAGCATCGAGTATAGCGTTGAAGATAAACCCCTAGGAACAGCTGGTGCTATTAAAAACGCTGAGAAATACTTGGAAGATACGTTCTACATTTTAAATGGAGACACCTACCTCGAAATAGATATCAAGAATCTACTTAAGTACCACAGAGCAAAGAGGGGCATTGCAACAATGTCCCTTGTGAAAGTTCGAAACCCTCAAAGATACGACTTAGTTAAAATACGTGAAGATGGAAGGGTTGCAGCTTTCCTCGAAAAGGCTTCAATAAAATCAGGGAGAGAGGGGTACATCAACGCTGGCGTCCACGTTTTCGAAAAACGCATATTAGATTATATAGCTGGTGAAGTTGAAGTTTCGCTTGAAAGGCAAGTTTTTCCTGAATTAGTTAAGCGTGAGGAACCTCTCTATGGTTACGTTGCAAATGGATATTTCATTGATATAGGAACACCAGAAGATTATCTCAGGTTTCAAAGTGATGTTTTAAGGGTAATTAAGCATTGATTATTAGGGGTGCTGAACGAATGTGGCGTTAGTTTGGTTCCTTTTGGATTCGAGTCGAAAGGATTACAAATATGGAGGATTAAAAATGAGAAAAATTAACGAGATTCTTAAGGAAAGCGTGAGGGTGAAAGAAGAGCTACGCAGGAAGACCTCTGAACTCGAGAAAATAGAGAAGGTTTCTAAGTTGATTGTGGATGCATTGAAGAATGGGAAGAAAGTTATACTGTTTGGAAATGGTGGGAGCGCCGCGGATGCCCAGCACATTGCTTGCGAGCTGGCCGGTAGGTTTAAGCTGGAGAGACGAGCATTACCTGCAATTGCGCTTACAACAAATACTTCTGTTCTTACGGCTATAGCGAATGATTATGGCTATGACCAGGTGTTTTCGAGACAGGTGGCAGGGATCGTGGTGCGAGGTGATATAGTTATCGGCATAAGCACGAGTGGAAAATCGTCCAATGTAATCGAGGGAATAAAAGCCGCGAAAGAGCGAATGGCTTTTACAGTTGGTTTTACAGGGCGTGAAGGTGGGAGGCTTGAAGAGGCTGTAGACATCTGCATTAAGGTTCCGTCAAATGACACCCCACGCATTCAAGAATCGCACATCATGATTGGGCACATCATTTGTCAGCTTGTTGAGGAGAGTTTATTTTAGGCGGCGTAGCGGTTTTCCTCGATCGCGATGGAACAATTTGCAGGGATGTTCACTATATGTCCAGCCCTGAGCAATTCGAGCTCTTGCCAAAGGTCGCCGAGGGTATTAAGCTCTTGAATGAGCTTGGCGTGAAGGTAATAGTCGTGACGAACCAGTCAGGTATAGCGAGAGGCTATTTCAGCGAGGAGGATCTCGAAAGAATTCACAATAGAATGATCGACGAGCTCTTGAGGAGGGGGGCCAAGATAGATGCTATTTACTATTGCCCACACCATCCTAACAACAACTGTAGCTGCAGAAAGCCAAGAATCGGGATGTTAGAAAGAGCTGCGGGGGATCTTGGTTTAGACCTGAATAAATGCCTCATCATAGGGGACAAAAAGCTGGATATTGAAACTGGGCGCAATGCCGGATGTACAACTATGCTCATCCCAGGTCCTGAAACGGAACTTAATGTCAGGGCTGACTATGTTGCGGTGAATCTTTATGAAGCCGCTAGATTTATAAAAGAAAGAATGATAAAGTGAGACGTTTCATGGGGTGACCCAAAATAGGACTTTTGGAAAAGGCATCTAGAAAATTTGATATAAATCTGAAAAGTCATTTGTTATAGGAGATAAAACTGTAGATGTTCAAACGGGTAAGAATGCAGGATGTAAGACGATACTTGTTAAAACTGGATATGGTGGTTCAGATAAAGAATTTGATGTGAGACCGGATTTCATATGTGAAAATTTGTTGGAAGCCACAATACTTATAATAGGTACCAAAAAAATGGATGATGTAATACTTGCACAACATAAAGGAGCTCGTCTATGGCCACCGAAAAAAGAAGTTCCGGAATCCATGCTTCCTGTAAAGAAAAGTGGATGAATTTTGAGAAATGAAAAGGAGATCACAATGAGTAATCCTTTAGTCAGTATTATTACGCAGGTTCTCAACGGTTGTAAGTATTTAGAGCCATGCATTCAAAGTGTTTTAAATCAAGACTATCCTAATATTGAGCATATTTTTATTGATGGTGGTTCAACCGATGGTACTTTGGTCATATTGACAAACTACAGAGACAAGTATCCTGACAGAACAAGGTTCATCTCAGAGCCAGACAGAGGAGCAGGAGACGCGTGGAATAAGGGTTTAAGAATGGCAAAGGGAGAAATCTTTGGATGGTTAGGTTCAGATGACATGTCCGAACCAAGCGCTATCCGGGCTGTAGTTGAGTTCTTCAAATCGCATCCAGATGCTTATTTCGTATTTGGTGGGTGTAACATTATTGATGAAAAAGGTGAGATAATTGACAAGAGTAAGTCAAAGGATTTTGATTTGGAAGAAATAATTAACAAGGGATGCTACGTACCTACTCCATCATCATTTTATAGGCGAGAGGTTATCGAGAAGATAGGTTTCTACAACACGATAGGAAATGATTTAGATTTTTTGATAAGGGCAGGAAAGGCTTTCAAAATATATCGAATTGAGAAGACACTTTCCAATTTTAGAAAACATGGATACAGCCAAAGCGGTTCAAAAAAGACACACAGAATTTGGTTACGAGAAGATTGTATCGTTAGTAGACGATATGGAGGAAGTATTTTTTCGGGTTATTGTAGAAGATACTATGCATTTCTAATAATTGAGGGGCTGCGACCACTTTTGGGTCCTCTTTATCCATTCATAAAGAGACTAATTAAAAGAGTGGAAAAGTAAGAGTTAAATTGACCCTTCATTCTGCTTACACATTTAGACATAGTTACGAAGTGTTATCAAAGCATAAAATTAAGTAAGAAAAGGAACTTATCAGCAAGATGAAGAATAATAGAACTTCAAAGAAAAATGGCGATGAATTTAAGGCTCTTTATGCGGGTTAAGATACAGGCTGGATCGACCGTATAAAAAAGTAAAAAATTTATTAAGGTGTTGGTGTCAAAAAGATTGACGCATAGTAGAGAGAAAGAATAAAAACATGAAGGTATTGATAAATGGTGGATGCGTGTTTTATTGGGGAGCAGGTGTGCGAAAAATTTACTAAAGCAGGGCAAACAGTGCTTTGCTCAGATAATTTATGAGTGGAAATTGATGAATGCCAAGAATGTGTTAGCAACTTTGATTTACTGGAAAAAGATATTAAATGATGTAAATTCATTTTATGAGGAGATGCCATGAAGGATAAATTAAAATCAGTTTTGAAACGCTACCCTAAACTTTATAATTTCATAAGAAGATGCAGGATCGCAATTGATGATTATCTATTTAGGCTTCTTTGGTCGGGAAGGAATGTTGTAGAGATTCAGGGAAGTAAAATGTACATTAACTCTCATGATAATGACCCTAGTATGCGAAGAACCTTTAGAGTTTATGTTAAGCGTGGCGTTCATGAGGAGGCTACGACAGAGTTATTTAAGAATGTAGTAAAAGAGGGAGACGTAATAGTGGATATGGGCGCCAACATAGGATACTTTACACTTCTTGCAGCAAGACTTGTAGGTAAAAGTGGAAAAGTATATGCATTTGAACCCGAACCAAGAAACCTTTACTATTTACTGAAAAACATAGAGATAAATAAATACGACAATATTGTCGCTGTACAAAAAGCAGTTTCGGATAAAAAGGGAAAAACTACATTATATTTATGTCCATACGACTCTGGTCATCACACAATAAACCAGTATGAGGGTATTAAAGCATACGCACCCCATCTAGTTGGCGATAAGAAAGATTTTGTTGAGGTTGAAACGATAACTCTGGATGATTTTCTAAAGGATGAAAGAAAGGTTAATGTTATAAAAATGGATGTTGAGGGTGCTGAAGCATTAGTTCTTTCAGGAATGGACAATCTAATAAGAGGCAATGCAAACTTAAAAATGTTTGTTGAGTTTTTCCCTCTATTAATTAGAAAGATGGGCAATTCTCCCGAGGAATTCGTCCGTAGACTCTTAGAGGATTACCATTTCTCAATGTTTGCAATTGGGCATGATTACTCTTTGAGTGAAAGTGAAGGATATGTAAAAATCAACAGTGTCGATGAGCTTATGAATCTTTGTAAAGGCGAAATGGACCATGTAAATTTATTCCTTATAAAAGGTAAAGAAGAAGATGTAGAAAGCTTCGCACAGAAAATAGCGTGACAATGAAGCATGTAACGTAATGTATGGATCATGTTAGAATTGAAGTTTTCATTCTTGAAACGCTACCCTAAATTTTATGACTTCTTAAGAAGAGGCTATTTCATATTATGTAGATTACGTCACAAGTTATCAGGTACTAGGTTAGAAGAAAAATATTGGGCTACTAAACATCTAC
>Ga0315285_10003368_pt1 | contig 16651 bp, 18 predicted proteins | sample YL17G09_36_MG_FD_203698 | JGI IMG/M metagenome (GOLD analysis project Ga0315285, IMG submission 203698) | Sediment microbial communities from Yellowstone Lake, YNP, Wyoming, USA - YL17G09_36 | ecosystem: Environmental > Aquatic > Freshwater > Lake > Sediment | place: USA: Wyoming | collected... | reverse complement strand
GTAATCTCCAGCAACTTCTCGATGGGTGTCAATATCTTCTGGCAGCTTCTGCGGGATGCAGGAAAGCTCCTGAAAGATTACGATATTGAAGTGATCGAAGCGCATCACCGGAACAAGAAGGATGCACCCAGTGGCACTGCAAAAACAATCCTGCAGATCCTTGATGAAGAAGTCGGATCCCGAAAAAAGATGTACGGTCGTGAGGGTATGATGGAGCGCTCAAATGAGATCGGTGTTCATGTCATACGGGGCGGCGATATTGTCGGCGACCACAAGGTTATGTTCTCGAAGAATTTTGAGACCATCGAACTCTCCCACCGGGCATACGACCGCTCTGTCTTTGCGACCGGTGCACTTCATGCCGCCCGATGGGTTGTCGGTAAAAAGCCCGGCATATATGGTATGAGTGATGTGCTCAACCTGGGAAAATAATTAATTTTTTTTAAATAATCCCGTGTCGGATTCTGGTAGGCTTCAGTTTTTTTAAATTATGCATTGTGCTACGTCATGATGAATCACTTCCCAGATGAACCATTTTTTTTAAAACCGATCGTATATAGCTGGGTAAAAAAACAAAAAAATGCCGATTATTTCGATTTTTGAAGAGTACTATCGAAACCTATTTTTTATCTTTTGTGTAACATATACGATGGAGTGAAAAAGTTGGTTGCAATCGTTGACACCAGTAAATGTACCGGATGCGAAACCTGCGTGGATGAATGTCCCGCATCAGCAATCGCACTAGAGAACGAAAAAGCCAAGGTTGACAAGGACTTATGCGTAGACTGCCAGACCTGTGTTGACGTCTGCCCTTCTGAAGCAATTCTCGTGGAGTGAATGGTATGGTAGCAGTAGTAGACAAGGATAAATGCACCGGGTGTGAGACCTGTGTCAGTGAGTGCCCGGCATCGGCGATCGCCATGGAGAACGAAAAGGCGAAAGTTGATAAGGACATGTGTGTAGACTGCGAAACCTGTGTTGACGTCTGTCCATCTGAAGCAATTCACATGGAATAGGGCCGGATATTTTTTATCAGGTCAAAATTACCTTTTTTTCAGACATTTTTTTTGGGTGTACCTCGGTATCTCACACCACCTCATTCGTAATAATTAATCTCACGGTGTGTCATTATTTTGGGTTTTTAACATTATAAACCGGGTTTTTGTAATTGCTGGGTATCGAAACAATTTACCCTCAGGATAAAAATGTAAAAAACAACGTTTTTATTATCACAGGAGAAATGGGATTTTATAACCCGCCATATTTTAACGGGAAACATTACACACAGGACCTGACACACATGATCAATGTTGGAGTACTCGGAGCTACGGGTGCGGTTGGCCAGCGATTTGTTGAACTGTTAGCGGATCATCCATGGTTCAATTTATCGACGCTTGCTGCTTCTGAACGCAGTGCTGGACAGCCTTATGGGAAGATCGTGAACTGGCGTCTTGACACGCCATTTCCCGAAAAAATCGCTAAAATTAAAGTGGTGCCCACATCACCAAAAGCGATGAAAGATGTTGATTTGGTCTTCTCCGCTCTTCCTGCAGATATCGCAACAGACGTAGAGAATACATTTGCCGATGCGGGGATAGCCGTCTGCAGCAACGCGAGTTCCCACCGGATGGAACCTGCTATTCCACTCGTTGTTCCGGAAGTGAACCCTGAGCATCTTGGCCTTATTGATGTTCAGCGTGATTCCGGCAGAGACGGGTTTATCGTGACCAACCCGAACTGCTCCACTATCGTGATGGTAACCGCACTTGCTCCCCTGAGGAAATTCAAATTTTCTGATGTCAGGGTCGCAACGATGCAGGCTATCTCTGGTGCCGGATTCGCTGGTGTAGCGGCGATGGCAATCTACGATAACGTCATACCCTATATCGGTCAGGAAGAGGAGAAGATGGAGACTGAAACACTTAAGATCATGGGTACCCTGAAGGGGAACAAGGTAACAAATGCCTCATTTAAAGTAAGTGCCAGTTGTCATCGTGTCCCCGTGATTGACGGTCATACTATGGCAGTCTGGATCGATATCAAAGAACCGGTGGAAAAACTGAAAACTGCTTTCCGTGAATACAAACCCCCGATCAAAGGTCTTCCTACACAACCTGAAGAATCCGTACACTTCTTTGAAGAAGAGAAGGACCGCCCGCAACCTCGTCTTGACCGGATGCGGGGGAACGGAATGACCGTATCGGTAGGCAGGCTCCGGGAAGGGATCCGCTTTGTTGCAATGGGGCATAACACTATTCGTGGCGCCGCCGGTGCAAGTGTACTAAATGCAGAACTGATTACCAAGAAGAAATATCTCTGATACGGAGACTTAAGGATGCAACCAAAAGAGAACACAGTATTCGTCGGTAACAAGCCCGTCATGAATTACGTGCTTGCCGTCATCACGCAGTTTAACAATGGAGCAGAAGAGGTGGCAATCAAAGCAAGGGGTAAGGCAATCTCCCGGGCAGTGGATACGGCTGAGATTGCCCTCAACCGATTCTTAGAAGGCGTAACAAAAAAAGAGATTATTATATCAACTGAGGTTATTGACACTGATTCGGGCAAGACCAATGTTTCTTCCATCGAAATTGTTCTGGCCAACAACAAATAATCTTTTTTTAAAGAACCGTTTTTTGGGAAATTTTAGTTCAGATAGGGAAAATACGGTGAATAATCTGGTGCTATAACCCAAAACGATATAAGTGGCATTGTTGAATGTACTATTCTATGCGAGCTTATGCTGTCGTGCTGCTGATTCTTCTTACGCTCAGCATGGCGGTTCCTGTTATGGCTGCAAATGCGGATCGTTACAGTTACATAACAGTACAGGATGTTCAGGTCAAACTCAACAATGGAAGTGCTGACATCCATGTGAATTACAAGGTGGATGAAGGAACACGTTTTATCTTTTTTATACTCGGCAAACAGGATCTCAAGAACAAGCTTATGAAAATTCTCAATTATGAGGATGCCCAGATGAATCGTATCGATCTCTCAAGCGCAGATTTTACTGTTGAAGATGCCGCATTGTCGTATGGTAATGGCATCTTCTGGTACCCGTCACATGATTTCAACGTAGTAATTCCCATGCTTTCCGTTAAGACACCGCAGGTTACTCGTAACTTCACGATGACCAAAGAATTCCCCGGCGGAATGGGCTATTTTACGACAACCCCTCAAAGTATGCCCCCAAATAAAAAACAATGAGATTTTTAAATTAAAAAAGAGATCCGGGAATATTTTTTTTATTCTGTATAAATGTTTCATTAAACTTTAAGACTCAACCGCAATGTTTCTCCTTCGCTTCAGGTCCCTGAATGCATTAACCCCCAAAAACAGAGAATACATCATCATTGCTGTTCGTCTCGACCAGTAAGGGAGACGGGCACTGTCCACTCTTTTATCGCAAATGTAATTTAAAAATATTGCCTGAAAATGGAATCCTCCAGAGTTAATTTTTTTCAGGACATCGCCCCTTGAGGTCATTAGATCTTTCCTTATACCTGGTCGAAATGGAGATCTGTGAATGGAGGACAACTACTTCAGCTCCAGGTAGGGGGGAAAGTAACAAAGTGCACAGGATCCCTTATCCAATCAATCCAGTTATTTCATGAGGCATCTGCATACCTGTTTTTCGTCTCCCTCGTATTACTTTCTGATAAGGAAAACACAAAGAAAGTCAAAATGTACCGGGTATTATATGACTTCAATAATTTCCTGCTTGCGAAGTTCCGCCATCTTTCTATTGACTAAAAATTGGGTGATAACACCGATAATCGCAGAAATAATGCCGATAATAGTGGCATAAAGAATATTTTTTGCTGCCTCATCAGAAGTGAGGGGGAAATCGGGAACTCCACTTACCGAGATGATATAAACACTGGCACCATAGAGGATAAACCCAAGGGCAATGACAAAAAAGGGAAAGACAATCACCTTTCCAAGTCCCTCACGTTCATTTGCGTAAACATCTATGATAAGACCAACGGATGTTACAAGCCCTGCAATGATAAACCATTCAATTGAACCATAGATAAATGTCATGAGGTAAAGAAGAAGTCCCAAACTGCCGTCAGAAGAGTAAAATTTCAGGACATTAATAAAACCTACCGTAAATCCTATGATGATAAGAAGAATAGTTGCAGTATACGTGATAAACGAAAATCGCCCTCGTGATAGTGATATGCGGAGTGCATCGATAATACTGTGGACAATCTCATCAAATCCAAATCCCTTATACAGCATGTATGAACCGATAACCCCGATCACGATAATCGTTGCAATTCCCGGAACATCAAACAGGTAGGCCATCGCATACAGGAGCATTGCCAGACCCAGGGGGATAAATATCATCCGGGAGATCTTCGGGTCATCTAAAAATTTTTTCAGGATATAATAGGTGCCTTCAAGATTGGGCATCTGGTTTACGATGACCCTGCGGATGCTGGAAACCGGGATCTTGGATTGGATTATGGGAATCACATATTCGTCTTCTGCACCATCAGTCACTAGGATGCAATTGGTTGCCTGGGTCTCTTTGATTACCTGTTCAAGGGAGGTTGCGATCCTGCGATCTCCTTCAATCATGTGGAGATGGTTACCAGCAATCACTGCAATTGCAGTTTCCTCTCCTTTCTCAGTCAGTTCATCGTAGATCTTTACCGCGGAAAATATGGCGTTGACGTCAGAATCCTCAGGGTCTGCCAGTGCTAATGTATTCGCAGCCTTCAGGCAGGCTGCGCGGCCGATGACCGGGCTTTCGACTTTCGCCTTCCACCCGATATCATCGTCCCGATCAACACTGAGTACTAATGTACGACCCAAAGTCATTATTAGTATAAAATTGCGGTGAACCTATTAAATTATTACTGACGGTAAAAAAAGGGAATCAGATAAGTTTTGAGCGCTGGAGGAGCAATATATCGTCAGTTGTGAGTTTTTCTCCTGCCCTGAAGTTCTTAAAGAGACTCTCTGCCTCTTTGCGTACCGCTTTTTGTTCTTTTGTGACCTTGACCTTTTTAGTCTTCTTACGGAGGCCGGAAATTACCTTGTCGTAATCGCGAAGTTCTTTCTGGCAGGCAATAAAGAACTTATGTTCGGAGTCTGCAGATTCCTGAGCCTCGACAAAACTCTTGTGTGCGGCATCTGCCGCCTCGCGTGATTTGTCTGCCTTTCTATAGGACTCAACCATGAGGTCATGGTGCTTCTGGGCAAGTTCAGCGAACTCAGTTACCTTTGCGTGAAGATCAGATGCAAGTTTCCGAAAATCGCGGGCTTCTGTGATCTTGGTGCGCATCTCCTTGTTCTGCTCAAGCTCGGCCTCCTGCTCCCGCACCTGGGCCATCATCTGCTTGATCTTTTCAATCAGTTCCCGCTCTTTATCAGTTGTGAAGACCTCGGTCTGCTGCCGGTACTCCATGAATTCAATCTGTTTCTGGAGCTCCTTGACACCCCGGTTCTTCAGAGTACCGTGCTCTTTTTTGAACCCTTCGATCTCTTCAAACAGGACATTTGCCTTGTCATTTAACTCGTTCCGCTGTGCTTTTAAGTCAAGGACATCCTGGTTGTATTTATCCCGGAGATCTTTGTTCTTTTGCGCCTCTTCCACAAACTCCCGTGTCTGGTTGTTGAGAGTGTTACGTTCACGGGCGAACTTGCTTGCAGCGGAATTGAGTTCGTTGCGGCGGTTTTTGTGTTCTTCAGACTCGGCGAGAATTTTCTTTCTTTTTTCCATCAGGTCATTCAACATGCGTTACTACTCCTCATCGATTCCCGGCGTGGGATGCAGATGTGGCATGCTGGAGAAAAAAAACAATCCAAAAGAGCTAAGGTTTGACCCTTTTGATTCTCTTACATGACAACTCTGCATACAGGATGCAGGGTGAAAAACATCAGAAAAGGATATCAGCGCAGAATTCAGATAAGACTCCGAAGCGAAGTCTTTGTTCAACACTCTATTCATGATGTTCAACTCCCGATACCGGGACGCACCAGATCACACACAGTAGCGTCCCCATCCTCCCAGCGAAGGACTGGTCGAATGTACTATATTTTAAAGGAGCGGAGGATTATTAAGCGTTTCGCCGTTACTACCGAGGAAATGATCATTTGAATGGGATCATGTACAGGGGCAGAATGGCGAAATTTCTCATAAAACAGCCTCTTTAAAATGTTTAAGTGACTTTTTCGTTACACTCTTTAAGAGCTTTGAGCCTAAGCTTCCGCACCTGCATCACCCTTGTATATCCCATAATGCGAATGCGATGGTTCAAGGTAGAGAGAAGTTCGAATGAAATAGGTTTTTCTCCAGAGCAAAAAACCAGGACAAAAAGGGGTTTGTCATAAGGAGTACCCTTAACTCCTTTTATACGGTCCGATTTAGCCAACCCAATGCTGGTGTTGGTTCGGATTAAACAGCCATTCCCTGAATTACCAAGGAGGATGTTTATCTGGAACGTTTTAGAGACAACTAAATTTTTATGCGTTGTGTGTAGTTAACCGACCCATTCCAGGACCCCGCCGCCACTGGGCTGGTCCCGGCTGCTTCTTCTGTTCTGGGGCATCTCAACTGCTTTTGGGTTTGAGCGCTTGTTGTCGATATCTGCAATCATTGTCTTATATGACTGGCGGGTCCCGAGGATCTGTGCGCTCTTGACACCGGTCATGATGGCGAGTACACGGATCTTACCTTCCATATCATTCCGGACACGAGCGCCCCAGATTACATCTGCGTGAGGATCAAGCTCGTACGTAAGCGAGGTTGCAACCTCTTCGGCATCCTGTAGCGTAAGGTCAGTACCTCCCGTGATGTGGATCAGGCTTCCTGTTGCACCGCGGTAGTCAATGTCCAGCATAGGGTTGCTCAAACACTCGCGAACAACGCTTTCTGCCTTGTTCTGCTGTTTGCTTTCACCGACAAGCATGACTGCGACGCCGCCTTTTGACATGATCGCCCTGACATCGGCATAGTCAATGTTAATGAGCGATGGTTCGGTGATTGTTTCTGAAATACCCTTAACGGTTTCACCGATGAGTTGATCCATAACGGAAAATGCTTGGCCCAGCGGCAGGTTTGGGACGAAGTTCTTTAACCGGTTGTTATCAAGGACAATTACTGAGTCTGAAGCGGCTGCAAGTGCCTCAAGACCTTCTTCAGCACGGATCAGGCGGGCTTTTTCAACCTGGAATGGGTAGCTGACCATGCCGACAACAATTGCACCCGCTTCCTTTGCAATTGATGCAACAACTGGTGCGGAACCAGTACCCGTACCTCCTCCCATACCTGCTGTGATGAAAACCAGATCAGCAGATTCAAGAACAGCTTCAAGTGTCGGGCGTGCCATCTCGGCTGCGCGCTTGCCGACATCCGGATATCCACCGGCACCGAGACCTTTGGTCAGGGACTTGCCAATAAGGATACGTTTGTCCGCCTGGATCATGTCCAGGTGCTGCTTGTCTGTGTTGATCGCAATAGTTTCTGCACCGGAAACACCCATGTGATGGATGCGGTTCACGGTATTGTTGCCTGCACCACCGCAACCGACAATAACGATTCTTGGCTGGCCGACAAAGTCGTCTTCCATAGCATTTGCTGAACTTGGTTTGTTCAGCTCCTTTTCAAGTTCGGCGTTTTTTAACGCATCGTTAATTATGCTTTGCATGTCTACCCTCTCATACCTTGAATGAAACCTGGTCATTATCCTTCATGACACGACTTGCTCGCTTTTCAACAAGTTCACGGACCGCTGCCCGGACAGCTTCTGATACATTGGGAAATTCCCCTGAGTCCACCATCAGCTGGAGCAGATTGATTTGCTGTTCGGGTAACCGGAGCGTGATTCTTTGCATCATTTTTGTATCTCCATTTCTGACATATGTCTGTCAATTGTCATTCATATGTCAGACAAAGAGAACCCTAGTGTCTGACTTAACCAGATACTCCAAAATTACACATTAATGTATAAAAACCTTCTTGTTTGCTCGTGTATCCCTCACAAAACACATTTAAGACAGCCAACCCAAGTATTTTAGAAAAAAAAGGTTTTTTGTTGTGATTGTCTTTCCAAAGCGTGAGGTGCATGGTGGTACCGGAAAGCGACAGCGCGAAAAAACCAAGAAAAATGTGCTGGATTTCAGCGCGAGCACCAATCCCTTCCCCCCTTTGTTTGAGTGGCATTGCGACCCTGCATTCCTTGCATATTATCCTGACGATAGTTACGCCGAACTAAAAAGGCAGATCGCATCTACCTTCAACCGCACTGCAGAGGAAATATGTGTCGGGAATGGATCGATCGAGCTAATCCGGGTATTCTGTTCGGTTGCGCTTAAGGGAAAGGATAAAACGTTTTTTACAGAATCGCCCACCTTTGGGGAGTATGCATTATCTGCCCGTCTGGCCGGGGCGGACAGGGTAGAAAAACCCCAGAAAGCGGATGTTTCTTTTATATGCAACCCGAATAACCCGACCGGCATATTACAGAAAAAAAGTAAGATGGCGGATCATCTTGAAGTCATGAAATCACATGGAGGTCTCCTCTTCTGTGATGAAGCGTTCATCGAATTGTCTGATCCTGCGCAAAGTATGGTGGATGTGCGTGATCCGAATCTCTTTGTGCTCCATTCACTCACCAAAAGTTTTTCTGTACCTGGTATCCGTTTCGGGTACGGTTTTGGAGATCCCGACGTTATTGATAAAATTGAGATCACCCGACCTCCCTGGAGCGTAAATGCCTTTGCCGAGGCGTATGCAATGGAGGCGTTTAAGCATATGGGGGAACTCGCCGCATCACGGGCTGCCATCGCGCAGGAACGTGACCGGCTCGCATATGAGATTAACGCTCTTGGTATGCGCTGCCATCCCTCATCTGCTAATTATATTCTTGTAGAATACGGACGGAATGTCGGTTCATTATGTGCCGCTCTCGTTCAACGGGATATTCTTGTTCGCGACTGCACATCATTTAAATTACCCACCTGTATTCGTATAGCCGTGCGAACACGGGAGGAAAACCAGGTTCTCCTGGAGGCACTCTTCGCATGCATGCACTGATTATGGCAGGTGGTTCGGGTAGCCGGCTCAACCTGGGGGAAAAACCACTTATTTCGATTCGTGGACGGCCGATGATTGCCTATGTGATTGATGCGTTTTGTGCTGGCGGATTCGACCCGGTTGTAGCAGCCTCTCCTAAAACCCCCATGACCATAAACTGGTGCCGGGCACATGGCATTGCGTTCTGCAAAGCTGAGGGCAGAGGGTACATTGAAGATATGATCAGTGCAGTAGAAACCCTGGATGAACAACACCCGCTTTTTATCTGCGTATCTGATATCCCCTGCATCACTGCAAAAATTATCCGACAGATTGCCGATTCATACCATACCTCGGGAAAAGATGCCTGCTCAACATGGGTTCCATCAGACCTTGTCCATTCATGCAGGGGCAGTATACCCTATTGGGAACAGGTCAACGGGATTGAGGCGTGTCCTGCCGGGGTAAACATTCTCAGGGGCGATCTCATTTCACAACGCCAGGATGAATTGCAGGTTCTGCTGAGCGAGCCCGGGCTTGCCCTGAACGTGAACACCCGGGCTGATCTTGCCAAAGCCGAAGCTTTTATAAAACGACAAACTTTTTAGATAAATTTCCTCATTTTATGTATGATCACGTGATCAAACATCCCAATCTGTGCCCCAGTACTCAAAACAAGCGTATTCCTGTCATATTTGGCAGGAATGCATATTAAGGGGCATCACCCAAGATCTCTGTATTATGGTGGAATCGCAGGAGATCGAGCTCGCGGGTCATATTATCGATTCTGGTATCATGACGCAGCTCTTCGACAGGGTCATGGATATGGGAGGTAATTTCGAGATCCTTGTGTTCGATATCGGTAAGAAAAAAACCGACCCGAGCTATGCACGCCTGCGCATTGCAGCGTCCAGCAAGGAAAAACTCCTGTCCATCCTGTCAGAACTCCACCGGCTTGGTGCCCGCCCTCTTGAGGTAAAAGATGTATATCTGGTTCCGGCAGAATCTGACCGTGTCGTGCCCAAGGGATTCTACACAACCAGCAACCACCCGACCCAGGTGAAATATGGCGGGGAATGGATCCCTGTCGAATCTATAGAGATGGATTTCCTTATCGTTATGGATCCTGCAAAAAAGCGAGCAGTGTCTGTAGCTCTTGGAAAAATCCGGAAAGGTGATTTGGTGGTTGTTGGTGAGCAGGGCGTCAGTGTCAGGTATCCGGAACGCCCCCGGGAGAGCAGCACATTTGAGTTCATGCACGGCACCGTCTCACCCGAACGCCCGAGTGAGACCCTGATTGCCCAGATTGCGCGTGAGATACTTGATGTCCGAAGGAAAGGTGGCAGGATTGCTATTGTTGGTGGGCCGGCCATTATCCATACCGGGGCAGACAACGCACTTGCCGAAATGATCCGCAAAGGCTATATCGATGTGCTCTTTGCGGGAAACGCACTGGCCACGCATGATATCGAGTATAATCTGTACGGTACTTCACTAGGCATGGATATCTCAACAGGAAAACCCGTGATGGGGGGCCATAAGCACCATCTTTACGCAATCAGTGAGATCATGAGGGCAGGTTCCATCAAAAATGCTGTGGAAAAAGGGGTGATTACCGGTGGGATCATGTATGAATGCGTCAGGAAAAACGTCCCATTCGTCCTTGCGGGATCAATCCGTGATGATGGCCCGCTCCCTGATGTAATTACCGATGTGATGGAGGCACAGGATGCAATGAGAGTCCATATCGAAGGATGCAGTATGGTTCTGATGATTGCAACCCTTCTTCACTCGATTGCTGTTGGCAACTGCCTGCCTTCACATGTAAAAACGGTATGTGTCGACATTAACCCGACTTCACTCACCAAACTTATGGATCGCGGCACCATGCAGGCTATCGGAATCGTATCGGATGCCGGTACATTCCTCCCGCTCCTGGTAAAACAACTCGAGATCCAGAGCAGTCGTGCAAAAAAATAATTTTTTTAGGAGTTTTACCTGGTCAGCGGCATGCAGTATGATTTTTCTGAGCTGAGGATATATTCCCATTCCTGCTTACAATCGCAGCTGGTCTCGAGCAGGGCAGTGATAAGATCCCGGTCAGCGTTCAGCGAGTAGTCCCGGATTCCTTTGACAATCTCGTAATCGCATGCTCCGCAATTGTGAGGTCCCCGTTTCTGCCCGCCGCCAAGCGGATCGCAGGTTATATGAACCGGGGCATCTGCAAGGATTGAAAGGACGCTCCAGAGATACGGGGGGCGATATGCCCCACGTTTCCAGTAGTACTCCAGTTCGGTGTTGCGCTGGACTGTACAGGGGTTCATAGAGATCATATCCGCATGAACCGCAGTTTCCCGGATTGAGTTTTTCATATCGTTTACTGCCTCACCCTCGGTTAAAAAAAGCGGTTTAAAGAGAAGGTATGCTTTTACTCCGGCTCCGGCAGAATGTGCTGTTCTGGCAGCTTTTTCGAAGTCAAGGAACGTAAAACCCTTATTAATGCACTTTTCCCTTATACTGTCGCTTCTTGTTTCAAGTCCTATCGCACAATAGAGCGGTGTCTTCCAGCTCCCGTCATCCAACTGTTCAATGAATGAGGAGATGACTTCCTTACTAATAAATTCGGGGCGGGTTTCTGCGATAACCAGTTTCCCCTTAAACGAAGTTGCTACATCAGAAAGAAATTCAGATGGTATCTCCTGCGGGTCAAAAAAACTGCCGGACGTAAAAATCTTCACCATGCGATATTCTTCAGGTTTATACTGCGTGTGTATCCATGCCAGTTGTGCACGGAGATGCTTAAGAAGTGTTTCAGAAGATTGATTACCGGAATATCGGTCGTGCCGGTAACTGCACATCCTGCATTTTGACCATGAACAGCCTGCACTTTTGAAAATGATGGTGAGGCAATCCAGCAATTCATTGCCATACCGTTCCTGCCCCCGCCAGCTTGCGAGAGGTTTTTCCCGTAGTTCAGAAATCATTAACATCATAATAGTTGAACGTATATAGATGAAAAAGATCGTCCTGCTGGTGATGGGACTTCTCTTTCTATCGGGATTTGCATCGGCATATCTGGTAAATATCGATGCACCAGAGTCACTACCGGTAGGAAAACCCCTCATTGTGAACGGGACGACCACGTTTGGTATAGGCACACCTATTGATGTAGTGCTCTATTACCAGCTGACAACCACCACTGAGATAAAACGCAAGATTGTCTATGTCCAGTCCGATCGTTCGTTCCGTGCAGTCTTTGATACTACCAGGTTAAAAACCGGGATGTACAAAGTTGAAGTGCCGACAAATGGTGCGGGTGATTCCGTAAACATGCGTGTCGTGTACCTGTTTGATCGCTCTGACGACATCCAGCTCAGCTCTTCTGCGACCCAGAATTTTAACGGTAAGATGACTATTTCAGGAATGATCAGGGGAGACGAAAATTCAGGTGTACAGATTGAAGTGATCGGACCTTCAGATGACGTCGTTTTCGGGCCCCGTTTCATAAATACCGATTACCAGAGCAATTTTGCAATTGATGTACCCATAACTGAACCCGGCGATTATGAAGTAAGCTTCACTGATGCCAGAGGATATGTCGGAAAACGTATTATTACTGTCACTGGGCAACAGACATTAGGACCGAGTCCCACGTCGACAACCTTGTCAATTGTTTCCGCTCATGCGAAATCCTCGCGGGACAATCCAGTGTATTTTGCCATAAAGACCGGGAATGGAAAAGTCAACATTCATACCTCTTCAGCCATTGACTGGGTTATAGAGTATGTCGATGACAAGGGCACTATCAGAATAGTGAATGAAGAGGGTGAACAATATCCTGAAAAAGCCCAGGTTCTGGGAAAGGGAAAAACGATGTATATCAAGGTTTATCCCCTGAAGAACTCTGTGAACAGCGAGGTTTTCATATATGCAGAAAATGCAGTCTCCGTTGTTGTCAGCCCGACCGTCCCGGCACCTTTTGCTGCGAGTGTACCACAAACAACGGATACGCCAAAGTCTTCACTCCTGCCGCTACTGGGGGTAGTGGCATTGGGGACAGCGTTCATAATAATCAGAAGAAACCAGTGAAAACCGTGATCTAAAAAAATTCTCCTGACCCCCCCACTGATAAAGAAGCCTTTTTTATATCGGACACCCAACATATGGAGCATTGCCGGGGTAGTCTAGTCCGGGAAGGCGGTAGCCTTGAAAGCTACTGGTGCCCTGCACCTCAAGAGTTCAAATCTCTTCCCCGGCGTTAAGAAACGTTTAAAAAAAATTTCCGTTCATATAAAAAAAATCTCGGGAAAATTCCTTTTTCAACGTTAATTGGCACTGTAGAATTCCTTTTACATTGATATGAAATTCAAGGTGCTGGTACGATGAAGGAGGGGACAGTGCCTGTCCCCCCATACCGCCCCTGCGTTTAGCGATAATGACGTAGCACCTGTCCGGGGGTTATCGCATCGGGGGTGAAACCCCCTTGAGCGTATAGCTTGTAATTGAGCATTTCCCATGAAAGTCAAGTATCCGGTTTTGATGCAGAAATTGTTAGCACTCTATTCATCTGGTGCGATGAATGCCGCCGCCCCAAAACAGGGCACCCCCGCGGCGGATAAATAACTATTCAAACCCCCCCTGCCAGCCATGCCTCGGAGAGGCCCTGAGGCGGGAGTTCTTCGTATAGAGACGATTTTCATGGTTCGGGTGTGAACGTACAGGTTCATGCCTGTTTCTCCAGAGTCCGGTAATTAATAATTCCTGCAGGATAATGGGGGGACAGTTCCTGTCACCATCTACTTCCAACCACCCTTATCACGACGTGTAATCACATTTTAAGGAGCGATCGTAGCGGGATTGTGTCTGGTGCTCTATCACTGTTTTTATCTGATCTGAACTCCCACAATAATGGATAGACAAGAGTGTGAATCATCGATGTGTGTTGCAGTTCCTGCAGAAGTGCTGGAGATAAAAGAAGGGAATGTGGGAGTTGTGGACTATGGCGATCTCAAACAGGAAGTCAGGCTCGACCTTGTTGACGTTAAAATAGGCGAATTTGTATTAGTCCATGTAGGTTTTGCCATCCAGAAACTTTCCCGTGAGGAGGGACTGGAGACACGGGAGCTGTTCAAACAGGTCTACGCTGCGATGGAGGAGTGATGCACGAGTACGCCATCGCTTATGACCTGTACGCGACCACCCGTAAGACAGCGATTGAGAACAACGCCAGCCACGTAAAAAAAGTTCGCGTTGAAGTGGGAAAGATGGCGATGGTGAATCCTGATCAGGTTGTTTTTCTCTTCGATACCATCAAGGAAGATGATCCTCTTTTTTCTAACGCGGTACTCGAATGCAGTGTGATGCCCCCCCAGACCAGATGTCCCTGCGGGTATTCCGGTGATGAAATTTTTGTCTGCCCGGGATGCGGTGCGCTTCCAGAACTGGTCAAAGGCAGGGAGATTGTGGTCACCAGCGTGGAAATCGAGGTGGATGACTGAATGAAGGTCACCCTGATGCATGGTGCCGGCGGGGAAGTGATGGGAGAACTCCTGCAGACGCTCACAAAATTCAAACACAACAACGCCGGCGGGATCGGACTTGAAGCACTGGATGACGGCGCAGTGATCCCGTTAAATGGCCAGAACCTCGTTTTTACCACAGATTCCCACGTGGTCCGTCCCATTTTTTTCCCGGGCGGGGATATCGGGAGGATCGCGGTGTGCGGGACCATCAATGATCTCGCGATGATGGGCGGACATCCGATCGCGCTTTCATGCGGCATGATCATTGAGGAGGGATTTGAAATTGAAGATCTCGCAAAGATCGTTGCTTCAATGGACGACGCTCTTGGAGAAGCGGGCGCAAACCTTGTGACTGGTGACACAAAAGTGATGGAGAGGGGGGCACTGGATGGGATCACGATTAATACTGCAGGTATCGGTATCGCAAAGATCGTTGTGCGGGACAATGGTCTTGTGCCCGGCGATGTGATTATCGTTTCCGGAACTCTTGGCGATCACGGTATTGCGATCATGGCACACCGTGAGGGATTCGATCTCGGTGAGCAGATAAAATCCGATGTCGCACCCCTCTGGGGAATGATAGAAAAGGTGCTCGATGCCGGCACTATCCATGCAATGAAAGACCCGACACGGGGAGGATTTGCAAGTACCATTAACGAGATGGCAAGAAAGAGCGGCGTTTGTATCCGGATCAAAGAAGAGAAACTGCCGATCCGGAAAAACGTCAGGAGTGCTGCAGCGATGCTTGGCATAGATCCGCTCGAGGTTGCAAATGAGGGAAAGGTCGTTATGGGAGTTCCGCCATCAAGTGTGGATGCGATACTCGCAGCCCTTCGAATGCATAAATACGGTAAGGATGCAGCCGTTGTCGGTACCGTGACAAAGGGAGCTCATGTTATTATGGAAACAATCATCGGTGGTGAGCGATTCATCGAGCCGCCTATAGGTGACCCGGTGCCCCGGGTATGTTGATCTCGTTTTTTTAGAGAAACCCTTCCGGAGAATTTTTTTAGCTACAATCAGGGAGTAATCAAAGTGGGAACCGTCCCCATCTATCCTTTCCACCGGTCATGCTTTTGTTTATCGTCGCATTGTTCCTGTTTTTAGAAGTATCACTGTTATGAACGGTGAGTGTGTTCTGGGTGAAATCCTGCTTGAACGTTCAGGTTTAACCGGGTATGTCTACAGAACTAAAAAACTAGATTTTTTTTATACGATTATTTCGCAGGATTTGGCCAAATAAATCCTGCCTTCATATGCCATCTTCTTGTCATCCCAATGCAACAACCTACATATACATCTTTAATAATTCCAGCGCTTCCAGTTCCCGTTTTCCCCCGCATTTATGCACAATGCCCACATGATAATCGATCAGTTTTTTTAATTCCGGATCCTGATTCTCCTTATACCTCGTCGCGTGCACGGTAGCATCGATGATGCTGTTGAAGCCCCGGTTTACCGGGTGTATGGCAACCTCTTCTATAATCTCTTTTTCCAGTGTGAGCCGGACCATCATGGACTCGTTTGTCCTGCGCACAACGGTTGCGTTGAATGCGGCCCAGGCATCAGCGCCTGCGAGTCTCGTGATTGTCTTTGTTGAGACCGGTTCTTCAATAAAAGAATTCCGCGGCAGGTCTTCAAATGCAGTCCTGACATAAAGAACGGGATCCTGCACAAAATTGGCAACAACCCACCCATCCCGCTCAATGTTTTCTGCGGTGTTACTCCCGGAAAAGAGCACCATGCTGGCATTTCCTTCCCGGAAATGGATGCCCATCGGTGCCGCGTTGAACAGTGTTGTTGCGATAACCTCATTAATCCCACCCTTTAAAAGTCCCATTGCCATCCCTCCCCCAGTGCGAAAAAGATTGAGGCAATAATGATATCAGCTGTTGAACCCGGGTTGATATCCCGTTCAATACAATCAGCATCAAAATCCTCTAAGGAGCGTTTGCCATCGAGAACCTCCCGCGCAACGAGCACGGTCTCCTGCGCAACCAAAGTGCCATGTTTTTTGATGATGAAAGTGTCCGGTTCAGAGGCCAGGAGGGTTAGGAAGGTATTGACAATTGCCTGCCTGCCCGGGCCGAATTGTTTA
>Ga0315285_10003365_pt1 | contig 16657 bp, 15 predicted proteins | sample YL17G09_36_MG_FD_203698 | JGI IMG/M metagenome (GOLD analysis project Ga0315285, IMG submission 203698) | Sediment microbial communities from Yellowstone Lake, YNP, Wyoming, USA - YL17G09_36 | ecosystem: Environmental > Aquatic > Freshwater > Lake > Sediment | place: USA: Wyoming | collected... | reverse complement strand
CGAGTTCCCGCTGCTGAAGGTCCCCGAGGAAGATGATTCGCGGCACAAACCCGATTTCCTCTTCATCGAACGCGAGGAGCCCGAGGCGGCTCTCGAAGCCATCGAGGAGACCGTGAGCGAACGCCTTCCGCGCATCTACGGCTTCAAACCTATCGAGGACATCCAGGTCATCACGCCGATGCACCGGGGAATTCTGGGCGCGGCCAACCTGAACCAGCGTCTCCAGGCTCTTCTCAACAAGGACCCGTGCACGCTCATGCGCGGAGAGATGGCGCTGAAGGTCGGCGACAAAGTGATGCAATGCGAGAACGACTACGACAAGGACGTTTACAACGGCGATATCGGGATAGTGAACGCGATTGACCGGGAGGAGCACTTCGTGCGGGTGCGATACGACCGGCGGATCGTCGAGTATTCCTACACCGACCTCGACGAGCTCGCCCTGAGCTACGCCATCACCGTCCACAAGAGCCAGGGGAGCGAATACCCCGCCGTGGTGGTGCCGGTTCACACCCATCACTATGTCATGCTGCAGCGCAACCTGCTTTATACGGCGATCACGCGGGGCAAGAAGCTTGTGGTGTGCATCGGGACCAAGAAGGCGATCGGGATGGCGGTGGGCAACGCGAAGCTCGCGGACCGCCACAGCGGCCTGCGGCAACGTTTGCGACTCGGACACACCGCCTGACTCGCCCGCCTTAGATAGCTGGGCAAAACGCTCCATAGTCAGAGCGCGGGATGGACGGACACCGACAAGCACGGACGAACACGGACGGAATGGCGGGGGAATACAGTATCTGGCAAGAGCCTACCCACGAGCGCCAAAAAGAGAAGAAATCCCTGTAATCTCGCGCTCTCTATATGTATTCTATCCTGGGTTGCCGAAGGGGGAAAGGAAAGAATATGATCGTAGGCGTCACCGGATACTTCTGCGCGGGCAAGGACACTTTCGCCGAGTTCGCCGTCCGCAAGGGTTTCAAGCATGTATCGCTTTCGGACATGATCCGCGAGGAGATCGGCAAGCGCGGCGAGGAGATCACCATCCCGCGGCTCACGGAAGTGGGCAACGAACTGCGGGCGGATTTCGGGCCGCGAATCCTGGCCCAGCGCGCCCTGGACGCGCTCCCGCGCAGCGGCAACGCGGTGGTCACCTCGATTCGCCACGGCGCCGAGGTCGAGATGCTGCGCTCGCGCAAGGACTTCGTGATGGTTTTCATTGATGCGCCGCGGAAGATCCGCTATGAACGCAGTCTGAAGCGCGCGCGCAAAGGCGATCCGCGGACCTTCGAGGTGTTCAAGGCCGCCGAACGGGCCCAACTCAGGGGGGGTGATCCGCACTGCCAGCAGCTCCTTGCCTGCAAGCGGATGGCGGACATCGTGATCGTCAACAACGGCTCTCCGGAGGCGTTCGAGGAGAAGATCAAGGCGGCGCTGCGCCGGGTGTTCCTGGAGTTTCGGCCCCCGCGCCCTAGCTGGGACGAGTATTTCATGAACGTTGCCGCCGTTACCGCCACGCGCGCCAACTGCATCAAACGCCACATCGGCGCGGTGATCACCGTCGGGAAGCAGATCGTCTCCACGGGCTACAACGGCACTCCCAAGGGGATCAGGAACTGCGACGAGGGGGGGTGCCCGCGTTGCATCGGTTTCGCCGACTCCGGCTCGAAGCTCGACGAGTGCATCTGCGTGCACGCCGAGGAGAACGCCATCATCCAGGCCGCCTGCAACGGGATCGGGATCAAGGGAGGTGTGCTCTACACCACTTTCTGCCCCTGCTCCTATTGCGCTAAGACGATCATCAACGCCGGAATCGCCGAGGTGGTTTACCTCGAGCCTTATGCGATGGATGACGTCACGCGGAAACTGTTCCGCGAGGCGGGCCTCCATTTCCGGTCGTTGAACGATGCGCCGGCGCCGGCGGGGGAGAAGCGGAGCAGAAAGAAGAAACAAGCCCCGTGATGAGGGATGCCCGCGCGGGACGGCGAGAGGGGGATTATCCATGCACCTTTGCCTGCTGCGTCACGGAAAAGCGGAGAAGCTCGGCGCCCTCTACACGATGGACCATACGCGGCCGCTCACTTCCGAAGGGGCCGCGGTGATCCAACGTGTGGCCAAGGGTCTGCACAGGATGGGGGCGCGTTTCGACATCATCTTCACCAGCCCCCTCCTGCGGGCGCGGCAGACCGCCGACATCGTCGCCAAGTCCTGCGGCTATCAGAAAGAACCCGAGATGGAGGAATCGCTGGGCGGAAGGTTCAGTCCCGAGATCATCGCCAAGAACCTGGAGGCCATTCCGGCAGAGGCCACCGTTCTGCTGGTCGGCCACTCTCCGATGCTTGCGATACTCATCGCCTACCTGATCAGCAATGACGAGTCCACCAAGGTGGAAATGGACGAGGGCAGCATGGCCTGGGTGGAGGTGGCCAACCCGACCATCCGCACCGGCGTCCTGCGCTGGCTCATTCCAGCGGAGGCGTGGCAGGAGTAGAGAACGCAAAACCACGGGAAAAGGGGTTGAACAAAGAGAACCGCGAAGCGGTTCCCGGATGAATAGTTAAGGGCAAAGCACCAGGGAACCGCGAAGCGGTTCCATAGCAAAGCCCAGGGTCAGCGAAGCGCCACCCTGGGAAGATGCGCCGCCGATTTTCCATGAGAACTCTGAAGGAGTTCCATAACCACAAACCACAGGCCGGTTCGTTTCTAGGGAAATTTCGGAAACTTCTCCGGAGATAGGGGTTCGAGACAGCAGAGCGCGTGATTGCCATTGCCAGGCCGTCCTAGTGCGGACTTTATCTCAGAAACAAAGGCGCGGCGAGCTGGATTGCGCGGAGGGCGGATTTTGATGGAGAGGGGGAGGAAAGCCTATGCAACCCCTTCAGGGTTGACGTTTCAAACCGTGATGTTGTTCCCAGGGTGGCGCTTCGCTGACCCTGGGCTTTGTTATGGAACCACTTCGTGGTTCTCTGGTGTTTTGCTATCTGATCGCGTAGAAGACCGCCGGAACCACTTCGTGGTTCTGTATCGAGGAAATATCCAAACTCCGGGGAACCGTTTTGGTCAATTACTGATGCAGATTTTGTTCGTTTCCAACTACTATCCCCCGCACTACGTCGGCGGTTATGAACTGGAGTGCGCCCGCGCGGCTCAATGGCTTGCGCAAGCGGGCCACGACGTGCGGGTTCTCACCAGCGATTTCCAGCTCAGCGGGCCGGGGCCGGAAAATGGGATAAGGGCCGACCGGCTTTCCGTCCACCGCGAGCTCCATCTGCGCTACTGGACGGACGTCACCGACGCGCGATACTGGCTTCGGGAATGGCGCGACCTGCGCATCTTCCGGCGCCATCTGGCGGAGTTCCGTCCCGACGTCGTGGTTCTGTGGAACATGCGCAAGCTCGCGGCGGGGATCGTCCTGGAAGCCCAGCGCAGCGCCCCCTTGCTGGTTTACCACCTGATGGACGAGTGGGCGGCCAACTTCCGCGGCGCAAACGGCCTTCCGCAGTTCTGGGCCCGGCCCGCCGGGTCCGCATGGGGCCGGCTGCTGAAACCGGTCTTGCGGGCCGCGTATCATCTCCTGTTCACGCCGGACGCGTCGTCCTGGCGTCCTGAAAACGCCGTCCTTGTATCGAATGCTCTCGGAGAACTCGTTGCGCGGAGCGGCGTCAAACTGCGCAACACCCATGTCTCCTACATCACCTACGACCCCGCCTTGTTCGATCCAATAGACTGGGATCGCCAGAGCGACCCGCCGGCGCCGGTTCGCTTCTTGTGGGCGGGGCGGCTCTGCGCGGAAAAGGGCCTGGCGACCACACTGAACGCACTGGATGCGCTCTGGGCGCAACAAGAAGAAGGCTGGGAAGCGGATTTCTGCGGACCGATTTCAGCCGAGGACATGAATGGGATTCTGCGGCCGCGCCTCGAGGTTGCTCCCTGGCGCGCGCGGGTGCATTATCTCGGTTCGATTCCTCACGACGAAATGCCGCGCCAGTATCGCGGCCACGACGCCTTTCTCTTCACCTCCGAAGTCCACGAGGGGCTGCCCGGCGTTCTCATCGAGGCTTTTGCCGCCGCGATGCCGGTGATCGGCACGCTCACCGGCGGGACCAGGGACGTGCTGCGGCCGGGTGAGAATTGCCTGGTGTATCCGATGGGGGATGGCGCCGCCCTCGCCGGGGCCATGCTGCGCCTTATCCGCGAACCCGGCTTGCGCAGGTCTCTATCGGCAAATGTCTCGCAGTTCGCGAAAGAACACTGCAGCACCGAGGCGGTGTTTCCGCGACTAGTGGAGTTTTACCGGAATCTTCTGAAGGAATGATGAATGCAGAATGACGAATGCAGAATGACGAATGACGAACGAAGAAGTGGGATGGTGAGCGTCATCTTGCGAATGATAAATGGGAAACGCGGCATGGTGAATGAAGCCGCGGATGCTTCCTTCGCCTCATACATTCTACATTCATCATTCATCATTCATCATTCTACATTCATCATTGCAGGTGGATTTCCTGCCGGCCCTGGAGCGCGTGCTGGAGAGTTTGGCCGTCGGCGTGTTCGAGGCTGCCGCCCATCGGAAGCCCCAGCGCGATCCGCGACAAGCGAATCCCGCGCGGAAGGTAGCGTTGCGTAATATACAGCGCCGTCGCTTCGCCGTCCACGCTCGGGTTCATCGCCAGTATCAACTCCTCGACCCCTTCCGATCCGATGCGCTCGTCCAGCATCTCGAAGTTCAGGTCGCTCGCCGTCACCCCCTTGAGGGGACTAAGGCACCCACCCAGGACGTGATAACGCCCCTTGAACGCGCCGGAAGCCTCGATGGCGATGGCGTCGAGGGCCTCCTCCACCACGCACAGCGTTTTTGAATCGCGGTGCGGGTCGCGGCAGATGGGACATGGGTTTTCCTCGGTGATGTTGAAGCAGCGTGAGCACCGCACGAGGCGGTCCTTCATGCGGATAAGCGCGGCGGAGAGTTCCTCGACCTGCTCGCGCGGGACCTTGAGGAGATGGAACGCGAGGCGTTCGGCGCTGCGGCGGCCGATCGTGGGCAGCTTGGTCAGATGGGCGATGGCGGCCTCGAGCGAAGGCGGAATCGAAGCGGGCATGGGTGTATCCGTTATTTTCCTACCACGGAATGCACGGAACACACGGAAGCAAAACTTTTCAGTGTATTCCGTGTGTTCCGTGGTTCTTCCTGGCTTTGCAGTTGCGTCACTTACGCGGCGCCGGCCACGCAACGTTTCAACTCCTGCGCCGCGGTCTCAATCTGCTCCTGGGTCAGCTCCGCGAACATGGGCAGCGAGACCAGCCCCTCTGCCACTCTCTCGGTGACGGGGAAGTCGCCCTTCTTGTAGCCCAGGCTGCTGTAAGCGTCCTGGAGGTGAAGCGGCACGGGGTAATGGATCGCGCAATGGACGTCGCGCTGCTGGAGGGCCTTGATGAGCGCGTCCCGGTTCTGGGCGCGGATTGCGTAGATGTGGTACACGTGCTTTCCGTAGCTCGCTTCGGTGGGAAGGATGATGTTTTCCACCCCGGACAGGAGCTGGTTATAGAGCGCCGCGTTTTTCCGGCGCCCCTCGGTCCACGCGGGCAGATGCTTGAGCTTGACGCTCAGCACCGCGCCCTGGAAACCGTCCATCCGCGCATTCCAGCCGATGATCGAGTGGTAGTACTTTTTGGATTGGCCATGGTCGCGGAACATGCGCATGGTCCTGGCCAATTCCGCGTTGTTGGTTACCACGGCCCCGGCCTCGCCGTACGCGCCCAGGTTCTTGCCGGGATAGAAGCTGAAACAGCCCGCGTGGCCGATCGAGCCGGCCCGGCGGCCCTTGTATTCCGCGCCGTGCGCCTGAGACGCGTCCTCGATCACCAGCAGTTTGTGTTTCCTGGCGATTTCCATGATCGGATCCATGTCCGCCATCTGGCCATAGAGATGGACCGGGATGATCGCCTTGGTCCTTGGGGTGATGGCGGCCTCGATCAGATTGGGATTCATGTTGCAGGTCTTCTCGTCCACGTCCACGAACACCGGTTTGGCCCCGCAGAAGCTGATCGCCTCGGCTGTCGCGATGAACGTGTTGGCCGCGGTGATAACCTCGTTGCCCTGGCCGATGCCGAGTCCGAGCATGGCGGCCCAGAGGGCATCCGTGCCGTTTCCGACACCCACGGCGTGCTCGGTCCGGCAGAAGGGTGCGAACTCCTTCTCAAACTTCTCGACAAACGGGCCGCCTGCGAAGGCCGTTTTTTCGAGGACCTCCTGCAATGCCGCGGCGATTTCCGCGCGAATGGTTTCGTACTGCGCTTTGAGATCAAGAAAGGGAACCTTCATGGAAATACCTCCGGAGCTGGGGTGTCGCAAACGAAACAGCCTAACCGCTTATACTGAAAACGCTTGGGGATCGCCAGGAAAAAGGACCTCAAGGACGAAAAGGACAACAGGGACAAACCGACCGACCGACCGGCTGACTGGCAGAGCGGCCAACTGGCAGACTGGCCAACTGGCGAACTGGCGGACTGGCGAACTCTATTTTTTCTCTCCCACTTTCCTCAACACGCGCGCGGGGTTGCCCGCCACGATCGTGTCGGCCGGAACGTCCTTCGTCACCACGCTGCCCGCGCCCACGATGGCGTTTTCGCCCACCGTCACGCCGCACAGGAGCGTGGTGCTCGAGCCGACGGAAGCGCCCTTTTTGATCCGCGTGGGAACGCACACCCAGTCGGCCTCGGTCTGCAGGGCGCCATCCCGCGTCGTCGCGCGGGGGTAGGCGTCGTTGATGAAGGTGACATTGTGGCCGATGAACACGTTGTCCTCAATGGTCACGCCCTCGCAGATGAACGTGTGGCTCGAGATCTTGCAGTTCGCCCCGATCTTCGCTCCCTTCTGGATTTCCACAAAGGCGCCGATCTTCGTGTTGTCGCCGATCTGGCACCCATACAGGTTCACAAACGCGTAAACCTTCACGCCCTCGCCCATTTTCACGTCCGGTGCGATCCGGCATGTTCCGCTTTGCTCGTTGCCCATGTTTCCACCCTCCTGAGATGAGATGACGCTTTCGGAAAACAGCCTGCCAACACGCGGGGGACTATCTCTTCTCTTCGGGCCGGGGCTGGGGTGGTGAAGATTCCAGACCCAGAAGGGACCTCACCAGGCCCACCAGCCGCGTCCGCTCGGATTCCCAGCGGTGCTTGAGGTAGATCTTCCTGCCGCGTTCGAGCACCTCGTGCCTCTTGACGGGGTCCGAGTAAACCAAGAGGATTGTCTCCCGCAGGCTCTGGGCGTTTCCGGGTTCAAAGAAAAAGAGCGAGTCCTCGTTGAAGTAATCCAGAATTCCCCGCGTCCGGGGCGCGATCACAGGCTTTTCCAGAGAAAGGTATTCGAAAATCCGCGTGGGCATGTTGATTTCGGTGAAGGGACTGCGTTTGTTCGGGATCAAGCCCAGATCTATGTCCGGGATGGCTTCTGATATCGTTTCCAGCGGGACGAATCCATGGTAGTGAACCACATCTTCCAGGCCTTTTTCTTTGACCAGGGAGAGGAACTTCTCCACAAAGTCCCCTTCGCCGAACACCTGGAACCGCAGGTTCGGCAGTATGTCCTTCAGATCGGTCAGCGCCTCGAGAGCAGTGTCCAACCCGTGCCTCTCGACGATCGTGCCGTGGAACATGATGGTAAAAGGCTTCGCCGTTTCCGCTGGTTCCACTGGCGGCTCTTTTCTCTCTCGCAGGAAAACGCTCTCTTGCGGGGAGTTCATGATAACGTGGATCTTGCCCGGCGGGCAGCCGCGTGACACGAATAAGTTGCGGAAGGTGATATTGGGCGTGAGCACCAGATGCGCGAAGCCAATGCTGAGTCTCTCGAGAAAGCGCAGCAGGCGAATGCCCCGGCTCGTTTCCGACATCCCGTACTTCGCCATGAATACCTCGGGCATGGGGTCGTGCAGATCCAGGATGACCTTCTTTCCCAGGAGTCGGGGAACCAAAGCGCTGAAGACCAGCACGTCCGGCATGTTATGGACGTGCACCGCCCTGTACCACTTCCGCAGATGGAGCACAGCCACCACAAGGCAACTCAGGAGCACAAACGAAGCGTACTCCCATAGGTAACGGATCTTGCCTCGGCGCCGCCGCTCGATCGGGAGGCGGCAGACTCCCACACCCCGCACCGTTTCGGTCCAGGGTTGGTCTTTCCCTTTCAGGCAGACGACGTCCACTGCCATTCCCGCTTCCACCAGCGCCTCGGCCTCGCGCCTGACGCGCGGATCAGCGGGGTAATAGGAGAAGACGACCATGCAGAGCCGGGGTTGTTTCCCGTTCTTCGGTTCCGAGGCGGCATGGCCAGGCGCGGGTTCCGTCATCTTGCGGGTTCCCCTGTTCCTCATCAGAGCGGTTTTCGTCCGTGGATGATGCGGTGCCATCCCCATCTTTCGCTGAGGAAGCGGCGAAGCGCCATCGGCATCATCCGGCCGATGAGGGGCCAATGGGTTTGGTCGAAGAATCGGATCTCGATGCTCAAGTCCAGGAAATCCTTTAACAGTTCCCGCGCCTCGCGGGCGTTGTAAACCGCGGCCAGCGGGCATTCCGGGCCGTCCGTGTTGTAGCTGATCCACTCCGCCTTGGTCAGCTTGCCCCGCTTGATCAGTAGGTTCCGGTGCCCCTCGAGTTTCCATAGCGGAAACCCGGTGAGGGTGGACATCAGCTTGGGCATGAACGCAGGATAGAGCATCAGGCGGAAAATCTTCCGCAGGAACATGATCTCGATGTAGTAGTTTATCGAAGAGCGGTTGTAGAGCATGACGCAGAACGTGCCGCCCGGGCGCAGCACCCGGTGGATTTGCCTCACAATCGCCCCGGGGTGCGGGGAGTGGTGGATCACGCCGAAACTGTAAACATGGTCGAAGCTCGCGTCGGGGAAGGGAAGCTCCTCGGCGTTCGCGCATTCAAACCGTCCCGGAACCCCGTAGAGTTGGAAGCGCTCGCGCGCCGTCTGGATGGCCGCGGGCGTCAGGTCCACGCCGGTGTACCGCGCGCCGCCCCGCGCAAACTGCAAACCGTCCGTGGAAATCCCGCAGCCGATCTCCAGCACGTCTTTGTCTTTGTAGGCGGCAAACCGCCCGATCTCCGGGACGTGGAACTCGTGCGCGTAGCGTTTGCGCTCGATCTCATCGAAGTACTTGCGCCGGTCCGCTTCCGTGGAAAGATCGCTCTGGCAGGGATTCGCGTCCCAGTGGCTTTTCACCTCTTCAATCCGAACCGTCATGCCCATCTCCTTTTGCCCTTGTCCCGCGCCGGACCGCTTCGCCCGGGGTCACTTCGACGTGAAGTGCCGCAGCCACTCCTCCAACACAACCAGGCTGAAGAGTATCTTGTGGTTGTCGCTTTCGCCGGCCTGGTGGCGGCGCACCAGGCCCCGGACCGCCTCGGGGCGCAAGTACCCATACATCAGAGAGGCGTCGTCCATCAACGTCTCCTGGATCTTGCCCGTGATCGAGTTCCGGAACCAATCATCCACCACGTTCACCGCGAAGCCCTTCTTCCGGCGCCGGACCACTTCACCCGGCAGGAAACGCCTGCATACCCTTCTATGCAGCCATTTGCTGGAACCGTAGCGGATCTTGAAGCCGGTCGAAAGCCGCTCGACGTACTCCACAATATCGTGGTCCAGATACGGCACGCGCAGCTCCAGGCTGTGCGCCATCGAGAGTTTGTCCGCGTATATGAGCAGTTCATCGGGCAATGACGAACGCACCTCGAGGTAGTTGAAGCCGCCCAACTCGTCCATGTTCCTTAGCAACGGCTCCAGGCCGTCCCAGCACTCCAGAATCCGGTCGCCGGCCCCCGCCGGAAGCAAGCCGTCCTTGAACAGCGAGTCAATCACATCCGCCGGCATGATTGAGAACACCTGCTGGTAGCGCCGCATGCGGTCGGGCACGTCCAGCGAATAGAGCCCCCGCTTGATCGAAGCGCTGCGCGGCAGAAGGCTCAGCCCCTCCTTCAGCACCGCCCTGAGCCAGGCCGGCAGCGTCCTCCACCACGCGCCGTAATGCACGCCCAGGTGCCGCTTGTAGCCGGCGAACATCTCGTCGGGACCCTGGCCCACCAAGGCCACGGTGACTTCCTCGCGCGCCTTTTGGCAAACGAAGTACATCGGAACCACGGAAGCCGAAGCCACCGGTTCCTCCAGGTAAGACATGATCTTGGGGAGCGTGCTCTCAAAGGTCGCCCGGTCAATCCGCACGGAATAGTTGCGCGCTCCCAGGGCCTTCGCCGTCGCCGCCGCTTCGCTCAGTTCATCGTCCGCGAAGCTCTCCCCATAGCCCACCGTGAACGTCTTGTGGTCCGTGCCCTCCAGGTTCATAAGCGCCAGCAGCAAACCGGAATCCAGGCCGCCGCTCAAGAGCAGGCCAAGCGGAACATCGCTGATCAGCTGGCGGCGGACCGCCTGCTTGTACAGATCCAGCAGCTCCGACTCCGCTTGCTCCACCGAGGGCATTGGCGAAAACGGCTCGGCCCGGTAGTTCCAGTAACGTTCCACCCGGCATTCCCCGTTCTCGATGACCAGACGTGTGCCGGGCGCCAGTTTGCGGATGCGCTTGAACAACGTGAGGGGAGAAGGAGTGTAACGATACCGCAGAAACAGGTTCAGCGACACCGGGTCCAGTTCCGCTTTCTCACCGGTGCCCGCCAGGATGGCCCGCACCTCCGATCCGAAGAAAAGCCGGTCCGATTCCAGTTTGTAGTAAAGCGGCTTGATCCCGGCGCGGTCGCGCGCCAGCACGAGCCGACGGGCTTTCTCATCCCACACGGCAAACCCGAACATCCCGTTGAGGTGGTCCAGAACGTCCAGGCCCCATTCCTCGTAGCCGTGAACGATGACTTCCGTGTCGGACCGGCTTTGGAAAACATAACCCCGGGCTTCCAGTTCCTTGCGCAGAACGGGGAAGTTGTAAATTTCTCCGTTGAAGACCACCCAGACCGTCTGATTCTGATTGGACATCGGCTGGTGGCCGCCTCCCAGGTCTATGATGGACAGGCGCCGGAAGCCGAACCCCAGCGGTCCCGACAGGTATTCGCCCTCGTCATCGGGCCCTCGGTGGACCATCGTCCGCGTCATAGCGCGGATCACTTCCGCGCGCACGGGATCGAGGTTCCTGTAGTTGAATTGTCCGCAGATTCCGCACATAAACCCGGTCCCGCCTGATCAGCAGGCAGTCTCCTTGCCCATCGTATCACACTCCTTCGCGCTCACAAGGAACAAACACAGGCTCCGGAACATCTCGGACTGTCCCCACCGGTGCATGGGAACGTTGTTCCAACCCGCCAGCATTTGGCGGGTGCGGAACGCGCCGGTGGGTCGCTGCCATCGGGCCAGGAGGTCCTCCAGCACACGCCGCAACGCGGCGTCGAACCGTGCGCCGCGATTCCTGGCCATCAGGAGAAGGTTGATGCATTCGGCGTAGTCATAGAGCTCGCGCTTGTAGATCGTCACCCGGGGCGCTTTCGCAAACGGCCTGGGCAGACCGTCCGGCCCGATCAGGTTTTCCAGGTAATAGGCCAGTCCCCGGTCAATCGCCTCTTGAAGTCCGGCATGGTCCCTGAACCGTTCGATCTTGAGCAGGCCCTTGAGGACGAAGCACGTGTGGAAATGGTCAATAAACCGTCCCTGCCGGTCGGGGTCCATGGCGTAGTACCAGGAGCCATCCGGCAGCTGGGATTGCAGGACGAAGTTCAAGTTTCGCTCCGCGGATTGCCAGTAGGGCTCGTGCGAGAACACCTGCGCCGCGTGCGTGAGCATGGCCGCGCGGTAAACGTTGGAGTTTACGACCCGCCTGGCGTCCAGCGGAGTATAGGAACTCGCCGCAGCGCCGGGGCCCGTCTCATTCTCGCGGAAATCGCTGAGGGCGTGGTCGGCCGCCGAACGCATGATTTCCAGCCACTGCTGTTTCCCATCAATCGCGTGCGCCTCCGCAAAAGCTTCGTAGCAGTAGGGAGTGGTGGTGATGATCGGAGTGCCGCTCGGGAAGGTGCCCCAGACGGTCTCCCAGTGAAAGGGGTAACCCCAACAGTAGTTCTTGACCCCGGGGCACCGGGTCCGGATCAACACTCGGAGGAAATGCACGGACTGGTCGTAGTATGCTTTCTCACCCGTGAGACGGTGAAGAAAAGCGAATCCCATCGCGTAGTGGGCGTCGGCGATGGGGAGGCGCTGCCTGCCCCAGAACAACGCGCGGGTGGAGGGAAGAAACGCTTCGAGGAAGACCAAAGGCGCCGCGAAGATCTTCCCTAGCGTGGGTTTCTCGTAGTAGAGACGTTTGGCCCACCGCCCGTAGGGGTTTACATAGAAATCCTGGTGGTCCTGCGAAGTCTCGCCGAACCTTTCCAGCCACTCAATCTGCCTGCGCAAGGCGGCATTGACCTGCGGCGTCAGGTTCCGCAGCCCCGCTAGCATGGGAAACACCGCAGCCCCCAGCCCTGCTCCCGAAGGATCTGTTCCCACCCGTGCATGCTCCTCTATTCAGAGATATCCCCGCCCTCAACAAGCGCCTAGTTCCGCCGTTTCCGGGAACGTGTCCGCATCCCAAGAAATCCCAGGAGCCTGTCCATTTCCTCTTTTCGGTGAAAACGGAGCAATTCTTGAGGGATGGGGCGCTCCAAACGCCGCAGAGCCGCCCAAGTGTAGCCGGCCAAGATCAACAGTCCTCCTATAAGATAGGGTTTACGAGTTATCTGGAAGCCCGCGCGGAACACTTCCCATAAAGGGTGGTTGCCGAAGAGATAGTCCCGCCGTCCATAGTGAAACCGCGCCGAGAGAAGATTTCGGTCCCCCGTTCCCATCGGCCGGTGGTGGTGGAAAACCTTCTCCGGGAACGTCTGGGTCCGCCAACCCCTCAATCTTGCCATGCGGACCGCCGCCCAGTCCACGCCGCCCCCCTTAATGGGAATGTAGCCCCCGGTCGCCTCGAAACATTCCCGCCTGAAGATCTGGCACGCCCCGAACACGTCTTTCGGGTCAAACGCGCTATCCCTGAGCGGGTCATACGAATCCTCCTTCATGAGCGTGCCCGCCACCCCCAGATCGGGAATCTGCTCGAATTTGGACACGAGCATCTGGAAGTGGTCGGGGTCGAACGAAATGTCCGCATCCAGGTTCCCTATCAGATCGTATTCCCGGACCCTCAGGTTCTGCATGCCCGCCTTGAAGCAGTCCACTTTGGCCGCAAAGCTGCGCGGGCGGTTCTCCGGCATGCGCACCAGTTGGATCCACGGGTGCTCCGAAGTGTATCTGCGGACGATGTCGTCCGTGCCGTCCGTGGAGCCATCGCTCACGATAATCCACTCCTTGGGAGGAATCACCTGGGCTACCATGGACTTGAGGGTCTTCTCGATATTTGCGGCTTCGTTTTTGGCGGGACTGATCAGAACGTAGGATAGTGTTGTCATTGCGAAACCTTGTCTTTCCACGACTAACGCGCGCATTTCAGGCAGCGCTCCGGCATGGGAAGATATCTGTCTCTTATGGCTGGAGAGAGTGCTCTTGTCGAAACACCTGGGATCGGAAGAAACACCTGCACCCTATAGTGTTCTCCCGACATGTTCTTTCTTACTCCTTGCGGTCCCCATGCGGCATAAGCGGGTGTGGTCGTACCTGATGTTCGTCGGTCCGGATTCCGAGAAAGAGTCAGTCTCCCTTTGCGTCGGCCTGTTCAGTGGGACGATTCTTGCGCGCCATGCGCTCACGAAGACTCCGGTAGGCCAAGCGCAGGGTATCGGCGAGCCGGACCGCCGTGTTGTCCAGGACTCCCACGTACGCATCGTACTGACCCAGCGGCTGGATGTCGAGACCGTTTTTCCCGTCCTTGCCCAGGACTCCGGTCTTGAACTGGAAGCGCCCCGGGTTCCCGACGGGGTTAATACCAGCGAGATCGTGCCACTGGAAGCCGTGGTCTTTCAGCCACATCAGCTCCCTCCACTTGAGATAGTAGGCTGTGCCCAGTTCCCTGCCCTCCGCATTCGTCGCAATGAGTATCTCCAGAGATGTGTTCCCGATACCGGACCAGACGACGCCGGCGACCGGTCTGTTGTCATATTTACAGACCATGATTCCCATTTTCTGCCGGGAAGGAAGAGCCTCCTGTATCTTGCGGTATTCGTCGGGATTCGCGTATTGCACAAAGTGCTTTAGTCCCATCATCTCGTCGTCTAGTTTCCGGTATATGTCGTAGAGATCGAGGCTGTCCCCTTCCATGGTCTCGATGGTGTTTCTCTCGGCTAGCGCGAGCCTCCTGCGCCAGTTCTTACTAAGGCCTTTGTGGATTTCCTCTGAAGACCGCGTGAGGTCAATGAGGATGGTCCGTTGTGTCGGATTGCCCTTATTTCGGAGAAAGCCCTCCTCTTCCAGGATGGTCTGAACGATCCCGTCTGGTTCCTCTCTGTCATGCCGGGCGAGCCGCAACAGCAATCGCCGCCGCTGGACGCATTCATCTTTCAGGCAGCGGAGGGCCTGGCGGAAATCCTCCGGGTCCGGCTTTTCCTCGCGGAGCTGCCAGACCGGCCCCCATCATACGCAGGCAATGCCGCGGCCTATCAAGGGTATCCTGAGAAGCCGCACGCGAGCGGCCGCCGCGATCTCCTGTCCCTTGCGCAGGAGAAAGGAACTCATGTTTCGGTCTCCCCAGCGCACGGCCCCGTACGGCCAGGTCTGATAGAGAGATGCGCCGTTGAACCGGGCAATAACGCCGGCCCAACTGTCGGCTGTCGCCGTATCGACATCGGTGTGGTAATTCCGCCCAAGGGCTCCTTTGGTGGTCATCTCTCTCGCTTCGGTCCTTGTCAGGATTTGGGTCCGGCTTGGCTCAGGAAACTCTTTCGCCACGCTCTGGCGGCTCTCTTGAGGTTGGCCACGATCTCCATCCAGCGATAGGCTCCCAGCAGTTTCAAGCGAAACTCGAGGGTCCAGTCCCTGGGAGACGCGTCCACCCTCCCCCTCAGGAATGTGCTCTTGTCTTCAGGATGAAGGGAAGGTATCACTGAGAAAACGTTTTGGTATCCCACCTCCCTTGCCCACTCCAGTGTCCCGTCGTTGTACGCCCCGTGCGGAAGGGCGAAGAACTTCACTTCGCGTCCGGTCAGGTCTTCCAGTTCCTTCTTCGAGCCGCGGAGTTCGGAGAGCGTCTGCTCGTCCGAGGCGTTGGCAAGATTCAGGTGCAGGAGGCCGTGTGAGCCGATCGTGACGCCTTTCCTGTGGGTCTCGAGCAACTCTGCTCGGGTCATCACATCCTCACCAAACCCGTGATAAAGTGGGTCGCGAATCCATCCTGCCTTCTTCCCAATGTAGCCGGCCGGCACGAAAATGGTGGAAGGGATGCCGCGCTTCTCCAGCTCCGGGAGCGCATGGAGGAAAGCGCTCCGAAAGGCGTCATCGAAAGTGGTGGCAACGTAGTGTTTGTTCGGCTCCAAAGGCGCCACGAAATCAAGGTCCACGGGCACGGCGGTCTTGCGCAGGATATCCATCTGTTTCGCAAACCGTTTGCGGTCTTCCGCTGGGATGCCGTGGTAAATGAGTATGGTATGTGTGCCGCACCGCGGTCTCCCGGCCACAAGACGGGCCATATCCACGAGTTTCCAGAGACAAAGAAACCAGAGGCTGATCGCCAGTTTTGCCAATCGTTTTGCCATCGGTGCGCCATCCCGTTTTCTCAATTGCCCGGGTGCGAGAAGGGGGGGCCCAGATAGTGATGTTGCGGCCAAAGAGTCCTGCCTCGCTAGCGGTCGCCGGTAAGACGATGGAGGTAGGCGAACCACATGGCGTAGTGAGCGTCGGATATGGGAAGACGTCGTTTGGGGGAGAACAACGACCGGGCCGAGGGAAGAAAGGCGCCCGGAAAGACAAACGGGGCGACCAGGAACTTCCCCGCGAGGGGGTGATCATAGTACTGGCGTTTGGCCCAGCGTCCGGCCTTGTTCACATAGAAGTCCTCGTGGTCCTGGGAGGTTTCCCAGAACGCTTCCAGCCATGCGATCTGCCTCTGCACAGAGGCCTTGACCGACGGGACAAATGCCCCGGCCAGACCGGAACTGTCCGCCGCCGTCTTCTTCATCTCACCCATGTACAACCTCCCGGGAGCAGGTATGGCATCCCGATACTCGGGTTTACCTTCACTTGTGGGGCCGCGCGCCCGGCAAAAACTTCCGGAAGATCCCGGCCAGCCGCTGCATCTGCTCTTCTCGATGGAAACTACGAGTTCTTCTGGGATCGGCCGTTTCGCCCGGGTAACCATGCCCCAGAAGTATCCGAGGAGTATCAAGAGTCCCCCAGAAGAAGAGGCTTCTTTGTGATCTGAAAGCCTGTCCGGAGAATCTCCCACAAGGGGTGATTGCCCAGATAGTAGTCCTTCATACCATAGTTGAAACGCGCGCGCCAGACGTTGCCACGCGCTGTGCCAATCGGCCGGTGGTGAAAAAATGTCTTCTCCGGAAAAGTCTGGGTTTTCCACCCCTTCATTCGCGCCGTCGTCACCGCGGCCCAATCTATGCCTCCTCCGCGGATTTTCCTGTAGCCTCCTATGTCCGCAAAACACTCCCGTCGGAAGATCTGGCACGCGCCGGGTGTTCTTTTCTGCATTTCGATCTTTTTCTTTTCTCTTGTATTTTTCTTCTTTTGGTACAACCA
>Ga0315285_10003362_pt1 | contig 16673 bp, 17 predicted proteins | sample YL17G09_36_MG_FD_203698 | JGI IMG/M metagenome (GOLD analysis project Ga0315285, IMG submission 203698) | Sediment microbial communities from Yellowstone Lake, YNP, Wyoming, USA - YL17G09_36 | ecosystem: Environmental > Aquatic > Freshwater > Lake > Sediment | place: USA: Wyoming | collected... | reverse complement strand
AACTCCTTCGGGTGGATTCCGCTGCCTGAGAACGTGGTGGGTGTTTCCCGCATGTTCCCGATGACCGGAACGACCGTCCGTGGCGGCGGCTCGTCGGCGGATTTCAACATTTTCGACCTGAACTACCAGTTGCGCCTGAACGAGCTTTACGAATTCACCAGTTCGTCCTACCAGTATTACTGGATTGCTCGTACCCATCTGCGTATGCTAGAACTAATTCTAGTCGGTCAGCCACCGATTAGATATAGCAAGCACATGGGGCGCGTATACATCGACATGGCGTGGAACTCTAAGATCACTGCGAACTCCTACCTTCTGCTAGAGTGCGTCACACTCCTTTCGCCAGACACCTACACGCGAGTCTGGAACGACAACTGGCTCAAGGAATATGGCACCACATTGATCAAGCGTCAGTGGGGTGAGAACATGAAGAAATACGCCAACTACACCCTACCGGGAGGTATGGTGATCAACGGTCAGCAGATTTACGACGAAGCCATTGCGGAGCAACGCAGGCTTGAGCAAGTTCTTCGCGATACGTGGGCAGAACCACCTCAGTTCTTGATCGGATAACGAAATGCCAACTAGCGTCTATTTCAACAATCAGAACGCGACTCGGGAGCAGATGCTCCTTGAGGATTTGGTCATTGAGAGCATTCGCAATCATGGCATCGACGTTTACTACATGCCGCGCACCAGTCAGGGAACTCTAGATTCGCTATTCGGTGACGACCCTGTGAAGTATTACGATCAGGCTATCAAGCTCGACATGTATCTGGAAACCTTCCAAGACTTCGGTGGTCAACAGGAATTCTTCTCCAAGTTCGGTCTACAGATCGAAAAGACGGCGCGGCTCGCAGTCGCTCGTCGCACCTTTGAGAAGTACATTGCGACTGCGCTGCGGAACATGCCGAAGGAAGGCGACCTGATCTTCATGCCAACTCAGCGCAAGCTCATGGAAATTCGGTTCGTAGAAAAGGACATGTCATTCTATCAGTTGGGCAAGGTCATTCCTTATATGTACGGACTCTCGCTTGAAACCTTCAAGTACAACGGCGAATTCCTCAACACTGGCATCGAAGAGATTGACCTCATGGGCGACGAATCCGCACTCTCGCTACAGTACAACGTGGCTCCTACGTCCACCGCATCCTTTGCGCGTGGTGAAGTTGCGTTCCAAGGCGCAAACACTGGCTCTAATATCTTTGGTATCGTAGTGAATTACGACCGTCCAGAAGGCATTCTACGGCTGCGTAATATTCGTGGCGAGTTTGTGGCTAATGGAGTCATCAGAGGATTGACCTCCAATGCGACAGCAACGCTAACCGACTACAATCTCCTATACAATGCGACGATTCCGCAGGGTGAGGTTGGTGACAATGAAATCATCGAAGAGGAAGCTAACAACTACCTCGACTTCTCTGAGTCTAATCCTTTTGGTAGCCTATAATGCTCGCGCAAACCCACTATTATCACCGCATCATTCGTAAGCTCGTAGTGTCCTTCGGGTCACTGTTCAACGACATGCGGCTTGTGCGCTACGATCAGACCAACAATCTGAACGTGGAGATTGAGCGTGTCACCGTTCCTCTGATGTACGCATCGAAGGAAAAGTTCTACATGCGTGTTGCGAACTCACCCGACTTCATCAATCCGATGAACCTGACGCTACCGCGCATGGCATTTGAAATGAACGGTATCTCCTATGACCCGTTGCGCAAGATCAGTAACTTCTCTGAGCAATTCGCAGAGGGACTCCCTCTTGGCTTGAAGAAAGTGCGCTACACGCCATACAATTTTGACTTCAATCTGTACATCTTTGTCCGTAACACAGAAGACGGTGCGCAGCTAGTCGAACAGATTCTACCGTACTTCACACCTGACTACACCGTGACGCTAGACTTCGTGGATATCAACGACTTGAAGCTCGACGTTCCGATTGTGTTCAACTCCATCACCTACGACGACTCGCATGAAGGTGATCCTGAATCAACCCGTTCGATCATCTGGACGCTGAACTTCACTGCTAAAGGCTACCTGTTTGGACCTATCGCAGACATTCGCCCAATCCGCAAGGCAATCGCAAACGTCTACAATTCCTCATACGAGAGCAACCCTCTACGTGAAATGGCTCTCACGCCATCTGTCGCCAACACCAATTGCGGTACCTACAAGTACGATGAACTGGTGTATCAGGGAGCAGACGTTTCCGAAGCTACAGCCACAGCCTACGTCAAGCAATGGACTTCCGATAGCAACACGATTATCGTCTATGACACTAACGGAACTTTCAGACCAAACGTGGTTCTAGTCGGTGCTGTCTCCGGAGCTAGATATAACGTGGCATCCCTTGTAGTGGACCCTTTCCAAATGGTCAGCATCAATGTCGCACCAATCCCCGCTAACGCAAATAGCGAACTAGAGGCTTTCGGATTCTCTACTAATATCACTGAGTACATCTAATGAGCCAAATTGATTCGAAACTCGACGCTATCCTAGAAGTGGATGTTGCGGACGAGGACGACGACGAAATCATCGAAGCTGAAATCGTAGCCGACACTCCCGTTGTCGCAGTCGCGGTTCCGGCACAAGTTCCTGCGGTCATTCCGGATGTGCCTGAAAAGCGCGACCTAGAGTATGACTACGAATACTCTCGCACGCTTCACCGCGACCTGTTGGAACAGGGGCAGGAAGCACTTCCAGACTTGCTCAAGGTGGCAAAAGAGTCTCAGCATCCACGCGCCTACGAAGTCGCAGCCGGATTCCTCAAGACCCTTTCTGACATGACAGACAAGCTCATGGTGCTTCACAACGTCAAGAAGAAGTTGGACGGTGAAGATGGTGGTCCGCGACCAACGACCACAAACAACATTGATAAGGCTGTTTTCGTCGGAAGCACAGCAGAACTATTGAAGCAGATCAAGAATGAGCCTACCGTCTAATCCGAATCCAAACGTCCTCGCTTTCAAGGGGTACATGGGTTCCCCGAAGCTCAAGCGCGTCGGCATCAACATCTCGCTATCTCAATATGAGATGGACGAGTATCGCAAGTGCGCGGCTGATCCCAACTACTTCATCGAACGCTACGTCAAGATCATCACGCTCGACAAGGGACTGGTGAGCCTGACGCTCTACCCGTTCCAAAGAGCCGCTGTCACTAAGATCACAACCCACCGCGAAGTCATCATCAAGGCGGGTCGTCAGGTGGGTAAGACCACAATGACCGTGGGTGTGTTGCTTTGGTACATCCTCTTCAACGAAGCAAAGACCGTGGCTATCCTCGCGAACAAGGCAAAGACGGCTCGCGAAATTCTAAATCGTCTAAAGATCGCGTATGCGGAAGTCCCGAAGTGGATGCAGCAGGGTGTCATGGAATGGAACAAGGGCGACATTTCCCTAGAGAACAACTCCCGCGTCCTCGCAGACTCGACCGCATCTACCGCAATCCGTGGTTGGTCCATCAACTTCCTCTACTTGGACGAATTCGCATTCGTTCCAAACAACATCGCGGACGACTTCTTCACCTCGGTCTACCCAACCATCACCTCGGGTGAGACAGCACAGATTCTCGTTTCCTCAACTCCAAACGGCATGAACCACTTCTACAAGATGTGGACGGATGCGGTTGAGAAGCGCAACGACTTCATAGCCATCGAAGCAACGTGGCGCGAAGTGCCGGGACGCACCGACGAATGGGCAGAGAAGCAACGCCGCAACCTCGGTGACGAAAAGTATCTACAGGAAATGGAGTGCGAGTTCCAAGGCTCCTCCGGAACCCTCATTTCGGGTATGGTCCTCAAGAGTCTGGCGTTCGTTCGCCCAATGACCTTCGAAGGCATCGTCGGACTTTGCTACTACCAGAAGCCAATTCAGGGTCGAAAGTACGTGACAGTTTGCGACACTTCGCGTGGAAAGGGGCTTGACTATTCCGCATTCGTGGTCGTAGATGTAACTCAAATTCCATATAGGGTCGTCTGTACCTACAAGGACAATGATATTAGTCCTATCTTGTTCCCGTCCATTATCGCTAAGATATCGAAATGGTACAACGAGGCTTACACTCTAGTTGAAATTAACGATAACGGGCAGCAAGTGGTGGACTCCCTATTCGATGACTACGAGTACGAGAACATCCTTTCGACCTCCGTTTCGAAACAGAAGGTCGCACTGTCTTGGGCAGTGGGCGGTACGGGCGGCGAGCGAGGTATCCGGACCACCAAATCGGTCAAGCGGCTCGGTTGCTCCTTGATGAAGACCCTGATCGAAGGTTACAAGCTGACCTTCCAAGACTTCAACATCATATCAGAACTCTCGACTTTCATAAGTAAGCGGAACAGTTACGAGGCAGATGAAGGGTCGAACGACGACCTTGTGATGTGCCTTGTCCTGTTCTCTTGGATGACCAACCAACCGTTCTTTGCTGACCTATGTAACACCAACATCAAGGAAAAGCTCTACAGGGAGCAGCAGGAAAAGATCGACAACGAAGCCCTACCACCACCCCTTTTCAGCGACGGAACGGAGCTAGAAGGACGGTTTGTGGCTGACGGATCGGTGTGGGAAGTGGTGACTAATTGAAAAACCTAAATAAACAGCAATTCCGAATTCCTCTTATCAGGAGTAGACCCTCATGACATTTCAAGTATCTCCCGGCGTAAACACTTCCGAAATTGATCTTACGACAGTAATTCCTGCCGTTTCGACCTCTTCCGGTGCTGTCGCAGGACCGTTCGAATGGGGTCCGGTTCTATCCGTTGCCCAAGTTTCCAATGAAAACGAGCTAGTCTCGGTCTTCGGAAAGCCAACCACGAACACCGCACAGACGTTCTTCACGGCTGCGAACTTCCTTGCTTACGCAAGCGACCTTCGCGTAGTCCGTGCTGCGAACACCGCTTCGCGCAACGCTGTCGGCAACACCAGTGCGGGTGCCGCAACAGCGGTTTTCTGCCCTAACGAAGAAGCATATGAAGCTAACACTTCGCTGAACACCATTTCAAACTCGTTCGCACAGGCACGTTTCCCCGGCACCTTGGGCAACTCGCTCAAGGTCAGCGTATGGGCAAACACCAGTTCCGCACTCTTCTCGGCATGGTCCTACTCGACCCTGTTCGACAAGGCTCCCGGCACTTCCTACTTTGTGTCCAACTCGTTTGGCAACGCAACGGCTAACGACGAACTACACCTAGTTGTGGTTGACGAAACCGGCGCAATCTCTGGTGTCGCAGGCACGGTCCTTGAGAAGTTCGCAAATCTTTCCAAGGCAACCAATGCCAAGAACGAGTCTGGTGAGTCGATCTACTGGAAGGACGTAATCTTCCGTAAGTCGAAGTGGGTTCTAATCACTGGTCTGCCATACTCCGCAGCCGGTGTCGCACAGGTTACGAACTGGAACGTGGCTGCTAACGCAACTCACAAGTTTGAACAAACCGAAGGCGTTCAGACCGTGGGCGAAAACATCTTCACCCTAGCCGGTGGTGTTTCCGCAGCATTGACTGACGGCGACTACATCGACGGTTACGACCTAATCGGCAACGCAGAAAAGGTTGACGTTCAGCTAGTCATGCTCGGTGCGGCATCGAACACAGTCGCACTCGACGTTATCGGCACGATTGAAACTCGTAAGGATTGCGTAGGATTCCTCTCGCCTGCTCTCGCAAACGCACAGGCTTCCGACGCAACCACTTCGATCATCAACTACCGCAACAACTGGCTATCGAACGTATCGTCTTCCTACGCAGTCATGGACTCGGGTTGGAAGTATCAGTACGACAAGTACAACGATGTGTACCGTTGGATTCCGTTGAACGGTGACGTAGCAGGACTCTGCGCACGTACCGACACGGATCGCGACCCTTGGTTCTCGCCTGCGGGTCTAACTCGCGGACAGATCAAGAACGTCATCAAGTTGGCGTACAACCCAACGAAGGCAAACCGTGACGAACTCTACAAGAACGGTGTCAACCCTGTCGTCAGCTTTACTGGCGAAGGCACGATGCTCTTCGGAGACAAGACGCTGCTCGGTCGTCCATCCGCGTTTGACCGCATCAACGTCCGTCGCCTCTTCATCGTCCTTGAAAAGTCGATTGCGAAGGCAGCACGTTCTAGCCTGTTTGAGTTCAACGATGAGTTCACTCGCGCACAGTTCGTGAACCTTGTCGAGCCATTCCTGCGCACCGTACAGGGTCGCCGTGGTATCTACGACTATCGCGTAGTCTGCGACGAAACCAACAACACGCCAGAAGTACAGGACCGCAACGAATTCGTTGGCGATATCTACGTCAAGCCTGCTAAGAGCATCAACTTTATCCAGTTGAACTTTGTCGCAGTGCGGACGGGTGTTGCCTTTGAAGAAGTCGTCGGCAAGTTCTGATAAATACTAGGCTCACAGGAGATTAACAGATGTTTAACGTAGATAGTTTCAGAACAGCAATGCAGTTTGACGGCGCACGCCCTAATCTGTTTGAGGTTGTGCTACAGTTCCCCTCATTCGTTCAGCTAGGAAGTCAGGCTTCCGCTCTTTCACGATTCTTCGTGAAGACGGCGCAGCTTCCCGGTTCCACGATTGGAGCGGTGACTGTTCCTTACTTCGGTCGCGAAGTCAAGGTCGCAGGCAACCGTACCTTCCAAGATTGGTCAGTCACCGTCATCAACGACGAAGACTTCACCATCCGCAACGCATTTGAACGTTGGCACCGTGGTATCAATGGCAACCAGAGCAACCTTCGTGAGCCGGGAGCAGTTTCAACTTCTCCACTTACGCCGGGAACCTCTTATGCTGTCGATGCCGAAGTGTATCAGTACGGCAAGGCAGGCGGATCGCCAATCAAGAAGTATCGCTTCACTGGCATGTTCCCTAATGATATCGCCGGTATCGACCTCGATTGGAGTTCTAACGACACCATCGAAGAGTTCACTGTTACGCTTTCGTACCAGTATTGGCAGTCAGAAGATACGAAGTCTGCTGTTCCGCAGGCGTCGGCTTAATTGAAATGAGGGAGCGGAATTTCTCCGCTCCCTCTCCCTTTGATATGGAGTAAAGCATGGCACAGCAAGGTTTTCAACTGTTTGGTTGGCAAATTACTAGGGCTGCGGACGAAGATACCGTAGAAGCCCAAGCACCCGCAATTGCGCCACCACAAACAGATGATGGCGCGTATGTCATCAATGCCGGTGCGCTCGGTGGCTACTACGGCACTTACCTCAACCTAGAATCCGCATTCAAGAACGAGAACGAGCTAATTTCTCGTTATCGCACGATGGCGATGCAGCCCGAAGTGGAAGCAGCCATTGATGAAATCGTCAACGAAGCAATCGTCCACGACAAGAAGGGTATGTCGGTCGAAATCATTCTTGACGAATTAGAGCAACAGGAAAACATCAAGCAGATGTTGCGCGAAGAGTTCAAGTCTCTTCTACGCATGTTGGACTTTGACAACAACGGTCACGACATTTTCCGCAGATGGTACATCGACGGTCGCCTGTTCTATCAGGTACAGATTGACGAAACCAATCCAAAGAACGGAATCATCGGACTCGTATACCTAGACCCTCGCAAGACGCGCAAGATTCGTACTGTCATCAAGGACAAAGACCCACGCACAGGCGTAGAGTTTGTCAAGGGATACGCAGACTTCTACGTGTACAACGACAAGTCGATGACCGCAGGCAACATGGTCATGTCCTCGCCCGTCGATGCTTCCATGAAGATCGCAGAAGACGCAGTTGTAAATATCAACTCAGGACTAATGGATGTGAGCCGTAACATGGTTCTGTCCTATCTTCACAAGGCAATCAAGCCACTCAACCAGTTGCGCATGATCGAAGACGCAGTAGTTATCTACCGTCTATCGCGTGCGCCAGAACGCCGCGTGTTCTACATCGACGTTGGCAACCTTCCTAAGATGAAGGCTGACCAGTACATGAACGATATCATGACGAAGTTCCGCAATAAGATCGTCTATGATGCGAACACTGGCGAAGTCAAGGACGACCGCAAGTTCACTTCGATGATCGAAGACTTCTGGATTCCTCGCCGTGGTGAAGGTAAGTCAACCGAAATTACTACGCTACAGGGTGGACAGACACTCGGACAGTTGGATGACGTAAAGTATTTTCAACAGGTTCTCTATCGTTCACTTGGCGTGCCAGTCGGTCGCCTAGAACCACAGCAAGGTTTCTCCATCGGTCGCTCAAACGAAATCACTCGCGACGAGTTGAAGTTCAACAAGTTCATCGAACGTCTACGTGCTAAGTTCACGCTTCTATTTGATGAACTCATGAAGCGTCAGCTAGCCCTCAAGGGTATTGCGAGCTATGCCGAATGGGATCAGATCAAGGAATTCGTCTACTATGACTTCCTAGAAGACAACAACTTCTCGGAACTCAAGGACGCAGAACTCCTCAACAACCGAATTCAGACGCTCAATTTCGTTACTCCTTACGTCGGTCTTTACTACTCAATGGCATGGGTGCGCAAGAATGTGCTTCACTTGTCTGAGGAAGAGATTGAGGAGATGGCAGCAGAGATTGAGGAAGAGCAAGAACAGCAGATGGCTATTGCCGCTGCGGAAGTTGCAAAACAGCAAGTTCTAGCTTCAACTCAGGTTCCTGTTCCCGGTATGGGTGGTGGAGGCGGTGGACCCGCTCCCGGTGGAATGCCACAATGAAATCACTAAATACAGTTATCCTTCATGGAGTTACTAGGATATGACAACCGCAAATCACCTAATCAATGCGCTCGCCGCACAGAACAAAGACGAAGCTAACCTTTCGTTTGAGGCTATGATTCAAGACAAAATCGGTGACTTCCTAGAGGTCCGTAAGGTTGAACTCGCTTCGACCATCATGGACGATCTACAGGAAGGTAGCGGTGCTGCTAAGAAGTATGTGCGTCAAGCTCGTAGAGCAATTGGTAGCACAAGAAGGGCAGATGGTAAGACTAGCTCAACCCACACCGACCAACTAAAGGCTCACACAAGAAAGCTTAGTAAGAAGATCGGTACTGGTGAAGTTGCGTCCCATGCCGGTTTTGTCAAGGGTGCCGTTGACTCACACAAGCGTAGACTACAGGGCGAAGAGGCTATCCTAGAAGGTGGTCCTACTCGTAAGCACTTTCAGCAAGTCGCAGACCTCCTAAAGAACATTCCAGACGAAGCAAAGCGCAAGGAACTCGCACAGCATCACGCAGGCTTGTTCAAGAGTCAGAACCCACGTTTTGACCACAAGCGTTTCTTCGCTGCCGCAGGCGTGAATGAAGACACTCAGCTAGACGAAGTTCTGTCTGGTGGCGCAAAGCAGACGGCGGTTCAGCCATCCAATGCGATGTTAAACCGTAACGTCATGGCAAATATTCGTCGCGCAGTCCAGACGCTAGGTGTCAAGGGTGTAAACCCAACCATGGCAGCAGCAGGGCATCGTGACTTCGGAAAGCTTGTCGCCAAGAATCCAAAGGCTCCCGGCTACGCATTGCTACGCAAGCTAGCTCCCGGTAAGGCACAGGCTGTCCAGTCGCTCACGCAAGCAGGCGTTCCATTGGGTGCTTCGCTAGAAGCGTCCCCACAGGAATTCAATCAAGTCGTTCAGCGCATCAAGAGATTCAAGTAACATGCGATTCAGGGATTTACGTTCTAAGTTGAATGAGGATAAGCGTCTAAAGGATGAAACGATTCCTGCGCCTATGCTCGTTCTGCGTCGGCGTGGAATCCGTATTTTCCCTGACGGAAAGCATGTCGCACTTTACACTAATGATAAATACAATCTGGTGTTCACAATTCCTTATGGCGGCTCTGCCGGTAATTCGGACATGGGCGCACCATTAGTGGGTATTCCAAATGGATAACATTATGGAAATCCTAGACCAGATTGCGGAAGCAAAGCTGACTGCCTACAAGGTGTTCGTTGCTACGGCTCTGGATGAAGCTAATTTCAAGATCGTGAAGGCTCGCGTTCGTAACGGTAAGATTCAGAGAAAGAAGAAAGTCTCGACTCGTCCCGGTTACACGATGCGCGGTGGCAAGCTTGTTCGTATGTCGTCTGGCGAGCGCATGAAGCGTAAGCGTGGCGCACGTAAGGGCAAGGTCAAGCGCAAGGCGAAGATGGCACGCGCAATGATCAAGCGTAAAAGATCACTTAGAAAGAGACAATCCCTAGGGGTATAACAGATGAAGCTCATTACAGAAACAATTCAGGATGTACGAGTTCTCACCGAAGAAAAGAACGGTGTCAAGAGCCTATTCATCACTGGTCCTTTCCTTGTGGGCGAGCAGAAGAACCGTAACGGTCGCGTCTACTCCAAGTCCATTCTGGAACGGGAAGTCAAGCGATACAACGAAGAGTATATCTCTAAGAACAGAGCATTCGGTGAGTTGGGTCATCCTGACTCCCCATCTATCAATCTGGACCGTGTTTCCCACCTGATCGTCAATATGAGACAGGAAGGCGCACAGTTCATTGGCAAGGCTAAAATCCTTGAGACTCCCATGGGCAAGATTGCCAAGAGTCTTCTGGAAGGTGGTGCTTGCCTAGGCGTGTCCTCACGCGGCATGGGTTCCCTAAAGGAAGTCAATGGCGTGAACATGGTCCAAGATGACTACTATCTCGCTACAGCAGCAGATATTGTGGCTGACCCGTCCGCTCCCGGTGCCTTTGTTTCTGGCATTATGGAAGGTAAGGAATGGGTTTGGGACAATGGAATCGTCCGTGAGGTCGATGTTGTCCAAATGTATGATGAAATCCGCACCGCGAAGTCTAGACAGATCGAAGATATCTCCTTGAGAATCTTTGAGAATTTCTTGTCAAAACTTTGAGATTACTAAATAAACGTACCTAACAGGAGTTAGACATGAAAAAGTCCCTATCTGAATCTGCTGCCGAAATTCTCGCAACGTCCCTTGGAGCATCCAAGAAGGACGCAATGCCTGTTGGTCCCGGCGCAGGAGCCGAAGACCTCGGCGGTCAAACGCCTACAACCGACGTAGAAGCTACCGGTCCAAAGGTTTCCGCAAAGGCTAAGGAAGCACCTAAGCCCGGTCAATCCGGCGCACCTTCTGAGAAGGCTGTCGATCCTACTAAGAAGAAGGCAGAAACGACTGCCGTTTCTTCTGTAGAGAAGATGCCTGAGTCTGTCGAAGATGAAGACCTTCCAGAGCTAACCGAAGAAGAAATCGACGCATACCTCGACTCACTCACCGAAGAAGAGCTTGAGCAGCTTGCCGCTCTTTCTGAGGAAGAAGAGCTTGACGAAGCCAAGAAGTGCGAAGACGATGAAGACGATGAAGACGATGAAGACGATGAAGACGAAGACGAAGACGAAGATGAGGACGAAGACGAGAAGAAGTCCAAGAAGGATGAATCCGTCGAAGCCGAAGCTCCTGCTTTGACCGAAGAAGAAATCGCTGCCGCACGCACCGAAGCTCTCAAGGCTCTAGTCTCTGAGAACATGGGTTCTTGTAAGGATGACATTGACGCGCTATTCAACGGCGAGTCGCTATCCGAAGAATTCAAGACGAAGGCTGTCACGATTTTCGAAGCTGCCGTCCGCGCTCGCGTCGAAGCAATCGTAGAAAAGGTTTCGGCTGAGAACGAAGCAATTATGGAATCCACTGTCGGTGAGCTAGAAGCTCAGATGACCTCGCAAGTTGACGAATACCTCAACTACGTGGTAGAGCAGTGGATGGAAGAAAACAAGCTTGCTGTTGAGTCTGGTCTGCGCGTAGAAATCGCAGAAGACTTCATGGCAGGACTCAAAAACCTGTTCACGGAACACTACATTGAAGTTCCGGAAGAGAAGGCAGACCTCGTAGAAGAGCTAGCGGCACAAGTCGCAGCCAAGGAAGAGGCTCTAGCTGAACAGGTTGTTGAAGTAGCAAAATTGACCAAGGCTCTTAACGAGTCTAAGGCACAGGAAGCTCTCCGCAAGATTTGCGAAGGACTGACTGAGGTACAGGTCGCAAAGATTAAGTCGCTCGCAGAGGGCGTAGAGTTCACCACAGAGGGTGATTATTCGCAGAAGCTCGCAGTGATTCGCGAGAATTACTTCCCATCTGGTAAAAAGGTAAGTGAAGCACCACAGGCTCTTGTAGAGACTGAATCCAAGGAAGTAACACCAATGATGGATCGCTATGTAACCGCAATCAGCAAGTCGCTTCCAAAATAAGCAATTTGCTAAATAACAACACCTCTCACGGAGAAATCTAAAATGTATCTATCAGAAACTTTCGTAGCTAAGTGGGCACCGGTCCTAGACCACCCTGAACTAGCTGCTATCAAAGACCCATACCGCAAGGCAGTCACCGCAGTCATTCTTGAGAACCAAGAAAAGGCTATGCGCGAAGAAGCATCGGCTTATGGCAACATGTTCGAAGCAGTCCCTAACAGCGCAGGCGGCGGTATGTCTCCTGTCACTGGTGGCGAAGGCAACATCAAGGGCTTCGACCCAATCCTAATCGGTTTGGTCCGTCGCGCACTTCCTAACCTCATGGCATATGATGTTTGCGGCGTTCAGCCAATGACCGGTCCTACCGGCTTGATCTTTGCAATGCAGGCTAAGTATGCTAACGCAACTCTCCAGAATGGCGGCGAAGCGTTCTTCAACGAAGCTAACACTGCTTGGACTGGTGCTGGCGCACACGCAACCAATATGCTCAATAGCGGAGTTGGTGAACTAGGCTCAATTTTGGCGAACGCAAATGCGTTCAACAACGTTGTAACTAGCAACACTGGTACGGGTATGTCCACGGCAACGGGTGAAGACCTCGGCACCACGATGGCGCAGATGGGCTTCTCCATTGAGCGTATCTCGGTAGTTGCTAAGACTCGCGCTCTAAAGGCTGAGTACACGCTTGAACTCGCACAGGACTTGAAGGCAATTCACGGTCTTGACGCAGAAGCAGAACTCAGCAACATCCTCTCGACTGAAATCCTCGCGGAAATCAATCGTGAAGTTGTCCGCACGATCTACGCAGTTGCTAACATCGGCTACGTCGGTCTATCCACGAACACCTTCAACCTTGCTTCGGCATCGGACACCTCCGGTCGTTGGGCAGTTGAAAAGTTCAAGGGTCTTCTGTTCGCAATCGAACGCGCAAGCAACAAGATCGCGAAGGACACTCGCCGTGGTAAGGGCAACATCCTAATCGTCAGCACGGACGTAGCATCGGCTCTGTCGATGACCGGCTTGCTTGACTATCAGGGCGCACTGACCAACAACACCAACCTAGCGGTTGACGACACTGGCAACACCTTCGCGGGTACGCTATTCGGTCGCCTCAAGGTCTACGTAGACCCATATTCGATCACTGGATCGGACTACGTAATCGTTGGTTATAAGGGTCCAACCCCTTATGACGCAGGCGTGTTCTACTGCCCATACGTTCCGCTACAGATGGTCCGTGCCATTAACCCTGACACGTTCCAGCCTAAGATTGGTTTCAAGACTCGCTACGGCTTGGTCCAGAACCCATTCGGCAACTCGCAGCAGGGCGCAGGCACGACAGTCTCCGGTGCGTTGACGAGCCACACCAACACTTACTACCGTAAGTTTGCTGTGAGCAACCTCATCGGCTAATCGTAGCTGACAATAACAAGGGATCAAATCCCGGTGACTCAGGGGCGGATGGAAACATCCGCCCCTTTTTGTTGTCTGCCTAAATAGGGTATGATCCTACCCAAATAAGGTATCTTCCATGGCACGTAATCCATCCAATCGCGATATCCTACAAAGCACGAAGTTCAAACTCAACTTCATGCGCCTGCCGGGACTCACCTTCTTTTGCCAGACCGCGAATCTTCCCGGTTTGTCTCTGACCGAAATTCAACAGCCCACTCCGTTTGTCGATCTATGGCGACCGGGAGAAAAGGCTATCTACGACACGCTCAACGTGACCATGCTCGTAGACGAAGACCTGAAAGATTGGGAAGCCATCCACGATTGGATTAGAGCTATGACCTTCCCCAAGGAATTCGAAGAGTACGCTCAGATGGGCAGAACCTTCAAGGACACCGTGGCGCGGCGCGGATCGGGTGTGAAGCTGCCGGTTCAATACACTGACGCTTCCATGACCATCTTCACCAATAAGAACAACCCTAATTTCAGAATCGCGTACAAGGACATATTCCCAACTACGCTCGGTGGCATTCAATTCTCGGCACTTGACTCGGCTGAGAACATCATCACCTGTGACGTAACGTTCAGATATTCGTACTACAACCTTGAAAGAGTTTGATTTTTCCGCTAGAATGTGCTAAGATACACTATGGTTTACTGACGGAGTTTCGCTATGAGTAAGTATGTCGCCCCTAATCTGGATGAGTTGATTACAGAATGGGAAACAGATTCGAAGGTTGATACCACTAATCCCGGTGGTGAAATGATTCGAATTCCTGTAGTCCACAGTAAGTACAATAAGTACCTGTCCCTTCATAAGCTTCAAGGCGCAAGACGCGAAGCCGAATACGCCAAGCTGCGTAAGTCGAAGTGGATGTATTACAACGGCAAGCTCTCGCAAGAGGAACTAGCCAAGTTGGGTTGGGAGCCGTTCCCGTTCACCCTCAAGGCTGACCTCAACACGTACATGGATGCCGACGATGATATCATCAAGGCAAAGTCCGCACTTGCGTTCCATGATGAATGTGTGTCCTTCTGTACCTACGTCATGAAGGAACTCAACAACCGCACATGGCAGATGAAGGAATGGATGGCATGGGAGAGGTTTGAAAGAGGTGGTCATTGAGTGATATCCATTTTGAACAAACAAGCAACGTATGGGCAAGAATAAGATGTGAAGATAGCGTAGCACAAGAGCTATCAGAATTCTTCTCCTTCACCGTCCCCACGGCTAAGTTCCGCAAGAAGGAAGCTAAGAAGTATTGGGACGGTAAGATACGGTTGTTCCACATTAGAACTCACAAGATTTACGCGGGTCTTGAGGGTTACGTGCGTCATTTTGCCAAGGATAACAACTACTCTTACTCCTGCGAAATGCTGAAAGCCACTGTCGAAGAACTCCCCAAGAAAGAACACGTTGCCAAGTGGATTCCCACTCATACCCCGCGTGACTATCAGTGGGTTGCCTATCTCTATGCTTTGAACCGCAAGCGCGGTATCGTCCTGTCACCCACCGCATCTGGCAAGTCGCTGATCATCTACATGATATCACGGTGGTTGCTAGAACGTGGTAAGAAGCGTGGCTTGTTGATCGTTCCTACCACATCCCTAGTTGAGCAGATGTACACCGACTTCAAGGAGTATGGGTGGGACGTAGAGAAGAACTGTCAGCGCATCTATGAGGGCTTCACTTCGGATGCCTACGCGCCGCTGTGTATCTCTACGTGGCAGTCGATCTACAATCTGCCGAAGAAGTATTTCGCTCAGTTTGACTTTGTAATCGGTGACGAAGCTCACCAATTCAAGGCTGATTCCTTGAAGCACATCATGGAAGAGTTAGTCAACTGTGACTACCGTATAGGAACTACTGGTACACTGGACGGGTCTAAGGTTCACAAGCTAGTCCTAGAGGGTCTGTTCGGACCCGTACAGCGAGTGGCTTCCACAAAAGAACTACAGGATAAGGGATATCTCGCAGAACTGGATATCAAGTGTCTGGTTTTGAAGCATCCAGAACTGCCGACAAGCATGAAGAGTATGTCCTATCCGGACGAGATTGCGTACCTGTGTGCTAGCGAGTCTCGCAATCGCTTCATCACGAATCTGGCTGAGTCCCTGAATGGGAACACGCTTATCCTCTACAACTACGTGGACAAGCACGGCAGAATTCTCTATGAACAGATCAATGAGAGACTCCTAAATAGAAAGGTCCACTTTATTCATGGTCTGGTTGAGACAGAGGATCGGGAAATCGTCCGTAAGCTCACAGAGGATGAAACCGATTCGGTCATCGTTGCTTCCTATGGAACCTTCTCCACAGGCATCAACATCAAGCACCTTCACAATGTCATCTTCGCCTCACCGACGAAGAGCCAGATTAGAACGTTACAGTCCATCGGTCGAGGACTGAGATTAGGAGATAAGAAGCAGAAGTGTACGCTCTACGATATCGTAGACGACTTGAGATACGGTAACTATGTCAACTTTGCGTTGAGACACTATGAGGAACGGATTCGGATTTACAACGACGAGAAGTTCAACATCAAAACATTCAACATAGGACTACGCTAATGACACCACAGGTAAAGTTCTACAAGCTCAAGAGTGGAGAGAATCTTGTTGCTTTCGAATTAGAGAATACGGAACTCTATTACAAGCTACGCAGACCCTTATCATTCACCGTAGAGAATGAACCTCTAAGTGGTAGGCAGATGCTTGATGTGAGGGAGTGGATTCCACCTATCGTCTGTGCTACTGACGAGATTACTCTTCCGAAGGAGTTTGTCATGTTGTCAACAGATGTGAAGGAGTCTTTCAGGGCAGAGTTCGATGAAGCATCTCAGTACCTCTACAACGTAGAGCCTAGACACAACAAGAAACCTAGGGAAGACGTACCGATAATGCTCAAAGACCCATCTGTTAAACCTAATTGATCCTATCTTCTTAGTGATCTTAATTCAACCCTTCAAACGAGCGACACACTCAGTATACACACAAAACAAGGAACTGTCAAGTCTAAATTACCATGGCTAAAACTAATTACGTTGATAACAAACTCTTTCTGAAAGAA
>Ga0315285_10003358_pt1 | contig 16680 bp, 23 predicted proteins | sample YL17G09_36_MG_FD_203698 | JGI IMG/M metagenome (GOLD analysis project Ga0315285, IMG submission 203698) | Sediment microbial communities from Yellowstone Lake, YNP, Wyoming, USA - YL17G09_36 | ecosystem: Environmental > Aquatic > Freshwater > Lake > Sediment | place: USA: Wyoming | collected... | reverse complement strand
GTATAAAAGTTCACTATTTTCAATATATAAAAAATTCCTCCTGTTTCTATTCCAAAAACAACTTGCAAAAAATTATATAAGTTGTAGGGCGAATAAGAACTAAACACCCTTACTACTCCCCCAAAGAGCCCTTCTTTTCCGCCAAAGAACTGGACAATCGTTGCCGGGAAGGTCAGTATTGATGCGGCAAAAATAATCGGAATAACACCAGCAGTGTTAATCCGCAAAGGTAAAAACGAAGACTGTCCCGTCATCATTCTTCTCCCAACTACCCTCTTTGCATGTTGAATGGGAATTCTCCGCTGGGCTAATTGTAGAACAACTATGAATGCTGTGATTCCCACAATCATCCCTATTAACAAAATCATCCAGAAGGGATTTAATTGATGGACGATCAATATAATGGCATTAGGAAATCTTGCCACTATACCCGCCATAATAATCAATGATATTCCGTTGCCAATTCCATGTTCCGTTATCTTCTCTCCTAACCACATCAAAAAAATCGTCCCAGCAGTCATTGATATCATTGTAATAAACATAAAACCCATCGGGGAAATCTGAGCAGTTAATCCCTCTCTCAACATCCAGTACGAAATTCCTATAGATTGGAACATACATACAAAGACTGTTCCCCATCTCGTATATTTATTAATCGCCTTCCTACCTGCCTCGCCTTCCTTTGATAATCTTTCAAGAAAGGGGATAACAACAACAAGGAGTTGCATAATAATCGATGTTGTTATATAGGGCATTATTCCTAATGCCATAATAGTCATATTACTGAAAGCCCCACCAGAAAACAAATCCATAAAACTCAATAACCCTGTCATCTGAGTGGCAAAAAATTTCTTCACAGCCGCCGGGTCAATAAAAGGTGATGGGATATAACATCCAACCCTTTCCACCATCAATAATGCTAACGTAAATAGAACCTTCTTTTTTAAATCGGGAACTCGAAATATGTTAGCAAATGATTTTAACATTATATAACCTCCGCTTTGCCTCCCGCTGTTTCAATCTTTTCTAACGCCGATTTTGAGAATGCATTTGCTTTGATAATCAACTTCGTCTTCAATTCCCCCTCACCTAAAATTTTCACCAATGTATTCTTTTTATTAATTATCCCCTTTTCATAAAGAGTTTGAGGATTAACCTCTTCACCTTCTTTAAAGAGTTCTAATCTATTAAGATTAACTGGTATATATTCAACTCTGAAACGATTTTTAAAACCTCTTTTGGGAAGCCTTCTAATAAGGGGCATTTGACCACCTTCAAACCCGGGACTAACTTTTCCTCCTGAACGTGCCTTCTGACCTTTATGCCCTTTACAGGAGGTTCCTCCATGTCCAGAACCATCCCCGATCCCAACTCTCTTCTTTTTCTTTTGGGCTCCAGGGTCTCGATCCAATTCGTGCATCCTCATTTTTCAAAGTCCTCAACTTTCAACATAAAATTAACCTTCTTAATCATCCCCAATATTTGAGGTGTAGCTTCTTTTATTAAAGTTTGATTTAATTTTTTGAAACCTAAAGCTCTAATAGTTCTTCTGTGTGTATTTCTTTGTCCAATACAGCTTTTTATTTGAGTTATTTTAACTTTCTTTGCTTTTTTTGCCATTCAGCATAACTCCTGTAATCTATTAGCGTAGTGAACAGGTATGTCTGTTCACTACAAAATTAGGCAAGATGCCTGCGTTACCTTCTTTACATATTATTTAAATAGTTCAGAGACTGTTTTCTCTCTTGAAGCAGCAATATCTTCGGGTTTTCTTAAATGTCTTAAAGCTTGCATTGTTGCCGTTACTAAATTTATCTTTGTGCGTGAACCCAGGGCTTTTGTCAACACATCCTGAATACCTGCCATCCCCAAAACAGACCTGACGCCTGAACCAGCTATTAATCCTGTCCCTTCAGCCGCCGGTTTTAAAAATACTTTACCTGCTCCGAAATGACCGATTACTTCATGAGGAATAGTCCTATGCACCAAAGGAACTTCAATTATATTCTTTTTGGCATCTTCAACCCCTTTCCTGATTGCTTCAGGAACTTCATTTGCCTTACCAAATCCTACTCCCACATGCCCATTACGGTCACCCACTACCACCAAGGCACTAAAACTGAATCTTCTTCCTCCTTTTACAACCTTTGCTACACGATTTATGTATATGACTTCTTCGCCTAACTTCTGCTCCTCTAATTTCAGTTCCTGTTCAACTTCTTCAATTTCTTCTCCAACACCTTTTTTAAGCTCTTTCTTATCGTCCTGGACCACCATTATCCTCCTTAAAAAAATTATTCATAAATAACTTTTTATTAAAATTTAATTCCACATTCTCTAACAGATTCGGCAAATGCTTTCACTTTACCATGATATTTATAAATATTTCTATCAAAGACAACTTTTTCAATATTTTTTTCTTTAGCCTTTTCTCCAAGTAATTTACCAAGTTCTTTAGCTGACTGCAGATTCTTACAACTTTTATGCTTTTCTTTAAAATCCTTCGTATTGGTTGTAACAAAGACCAATGTCTTGCCCTCTGTATCATCTACTATCTGTGCATATAAATGTTTAAGACTTTTATAAATTGTTAGGCGTGGTTTTTCTTTAGCGCCAGAGATTTTTTTTCTGACTCTCTTTTTTCTTCTAATCTGTCTTTGAATCTTTGGTGAAACCTTTTTCGATTTTATACGCATTCTATTTTACCTCATAAATCCACAACCATATAATTGTATTATTTACCTGCTTTGCCCGGTTTCTTCTTTATATATTCACCTAAATATCTTATTCCCTTACCTTTATAGGCATCTGGTGGACGTATCTTCTTAATCACCGCTGCAATTTCTCCCACCTTTTGTTTATCTATTCCTGTTACGATAATATTTGTAGGCTTCGGAACCTCTATTTTTACTTCTTTTGGAACAGGAAACTCGACAGGTTTACTATACCCGACACTAAGAATGAGTTTCTTACCTTCTACTCCTGCTCTATATCCAATCCCTATGATTTCTAATTCCTTCTTAAAACCCTCCGTAACACCTTTGACCATATTAGCCAGACATCTTTGAACTAATCCGTGAAACGCCTTTGCCTTTTTTTCATTATTTTTTCTTTTGACAATTAATGTAGAATCAGACTTTTCAACTTCAATTAATTCGGGTAAATAAAAAGATAATTCACCCAATTTCCCTTTCACAACTACTTTATCATCATCGATTTTTACATCTACTCCCTTAGGAATAGCAATCGGTCTTTTACCTATTCTTGACACTTGTCAACTTCCTCCTAAATCGGTTTATCGGTTGGTCAGTTCGTTGGTTAATCGGTTTTTTCGGTTCATCGGTTTGAAAATCCAACCGACCAACAGTTCTACCATACATAACAGAGAACTTCGCCACCTATGCTCATCTCTTTTGATTTCTTACCTGTCATAATACCTTTTGAGGTTGAAATGATGGAGATTCCAAAACCCGATAAAACTCGTGGAATCTCACCTTTGTCCACATAAATTCTGCAACCGGGTTTACTGACTCTTTTGAGACCTGTGATAATTTTATCTCCCTTGGGTCCATATTTTAAATAAACTTTCAGGATATTCTGTTTATTATCCTTAATAACTTTATAATGCTTGATATAGCCTTCTTCTTTTAAAATTCTTGCCATTTCAACCTTAAGTTTGGAAGAGGGTATATCAACATTTTCTTTATTAGTATTATTAGCATTTCTAATCCGTGTAAGCATATCGGCTATGGGGTCAGTGATAGCCATAAATTCCTCCATTTATTTAATCTTTGTGTACTTTGTGGTTTATTATTTAACCCAATTGGTAGTCGCAATCTTTAGATTGCATCCGTTTAACACAGCTCCGAACTTGTTTCAGGGCTGTGGCTACCGCTTCACACAATATTACCAGCTCGCTTTTGTAATCCCGGGGATTTGCCCTTTACTCGCTAATAACCTGAAGCAGATACGACACATATCAAACTTCCGATAATACCCTCTTGCTCTCCCACACAAAGGGCATCTATTATGTTGTCTAACTTTAAACTTAGGCTTCTTTAAAGCCTTAACCTTCATCGCAAGCCTCGCCATAATTCCTCCATTTTATAATTACAAAATACTAACTTCTAAACGGCATACCCATCAATAATAACAACTCTTTAGCTTCTTCATCAGTCTTTGCTGTTGTACAAGCCACTATATTCATACCGCGGGATTGCAATACTTTATCATAATCAAGCTCTGTAAAAATCATATGGTCTTTAATACCTATACAAAAGTTTCCTCTCCCATCAAATGATTTGTGATTAAGACCTCTAAAGTCCTTAACCCTTGGTATGGCTACATTAATGAGTCTATCTAAAAACTCATACATTCTTTTACCACGCAGAGTTACCATACAACCGATGGGCATTCCCACACGCAATTTAAAAGCTGAAATAGCCTTCTTTGACCTTGTCGTAATTGCTTTTTGACCTGTAATAAGACCTAAATCAATTTCAGCCGCATCAAGAACTTTGATATCTCTTGAACCCTCTCCTACACCCATATTGATGATTATTTTCTCAATGCGCGGAACCTGCATAACATTTTTATAACCAAACTTGTTTATCATTGCAGGAATCACAGTATCTTTATAATATTCTTTCAATCTCGCCATTGCTTTAACCTCTATAAAGGTAACGCAGGCATCTTGCCTGCTTTTGTATCTGAATAGACGCAATCTAAAGATTGCGACTACCAATTATGCAAAAACTTCGCCACACTCCTTACAAAATCTTACTTTCTTCCCTTCCTTCGCCATCTTGGTTCCAAACCTTACACCCTTTTGACATTTGCTACAATATAACATCACATTAGACCTATGAACGGCTGCTTCTATATTCATAATACCGCCCGGTTGCATTTGACTTCTTGCTTTCCGATGCTTCTTAACAACATTAATATGTTCAACTACAACACGGTTTTCATCAGGAATAACTCTCAAAACCTTTCCTGTTTTACCTTTATCTTTACCGGTTATGACCATCACAACATCATTTTTTCTAATATTCAGACTCATCCTTCCAAACCTCTTGTTATAATGCGACATTTCTGCCGCTTGTTATATTACGAGATAAATCCCGCACCACATCTTAATAATTATTAAATAACCTCAGGAGCCAAAGAAATGATTTTCATAAAATTCTTTGCTCTTAATTCTCTTGTTACCGCACCAAATATTCTCGTTCCTACAGGCTCCAGTGCAGTATTAATTATGACAGCCGCATTGTTATCAAATTTAATGTAAGACCCATCTTCTCTAAGTATTTCCTTCCGAGTCCTGACAACAACTGCTCTTACCACATCTCCTTTTTTGACTGTAGCATTTGGCGTTGCCTCTTTTACTGCGGCAACAATAATATCTCCAATACGGGCATACCTACGTCTTGTGCCACCTAATACCTTAAAACACCTTATTTTCCTTGCACCCGAATTATCAGCAACCAACAAATTTGTCCCTTCTTGAATCATCGTGAATCCCTCTACAATTATTTTGCTTTCTCAACAATACTTAATAGTCGCCATCTCTTAAGTCGACTCAAAGGTCTCGATTCTATTACTTCAACAACATCACCCATCTGACATTCATTTTTCTCATCGTGTGCATATAATTTAGACCTTCTCTTAATAAACTTTTTATATTTAGGATGCTGAACCAATCGCTCTATTTGCACAACAATTGTCTTATCTGGCTTATTACTAACAACTTTACCAATTTTGATCTTTCTTTGACCACGTTCTTTCATATCTTACTTTCCTCCAGCAGTAGCTTTCTGAAGTTCTCTCTCTTTTTCTGTAATGACGGTCTTAATCCTTGCGAGACCTCTCTTCATATATTTTATCTTAACATTATTCTCTATACCACCAGTCACCATCCTAAAACGCAATAAGCGTATCTTTTCTATGGTTTCCTTTTCCAGTTCTTTTAAGATACTCAAATCATGTTTTTTTAATTCATTAATCTGAAGTTTTTTTAATTCTTCATCTCTCATTTTCCATACCTCATAAATAACCGTTTGTAGTCTTGTAGGGAACGCATATATGCGTTCCTTTAGTGGGTTATTATGTCGCGCTAAAGTGAAAACTACTTAAGATGGACATGATATATATCCTGCACCATCTTATAACTCTCTTTTAACAAACTTTGTCTTAACAGACAATTTGAAAGCGGCTCTCATCAAAGCATCTCTGGCTATTTCTTCTGAGACACCTTCAAGCTCAAACATTATTCTGCCAGGCTTAACTACAGCGACCCATTTTTCAGGGTTTCCTTTTCCTTTACCCATTCTTGTTTCAGCTGGCTTTACTGTTAAAGGCTTATCAGGAAAGATTCGTATCCAGACTTTCCCTGCTCTTTTCATTACTTTGGATAAAGTAACACGGCATGCTTCTATCTGTCTATTTGAAATCCATCCAAATTCTTGAGCCTTGAGTCCATAGTCACCGAAACTTATCTCATTACCTTTATTTGCTTTTCCTTTATGAACGTTTTTCTGCTGTTTTCTATATTTTGTCTTAGCTGGCATTAACATAATCTATAATCCTCCATCGGTTCACTGGATTGTCAGTTTATTAGATTGTTTCTATCAAGATTTTGCTCATTTACCGATTTAACTAACTTGAAACATTAACTTATATTTTCACCTTTTTTTTATCAAATTCACCCAAATACATCCATACCTTTATACCAACGATGCCATATTTTGTCTTAGCTTCCGCAAAACCGTAACAGACATTGGCACGTAAGGTATGGAGAGGAACTCTTCCTTCTCTATACCATTCCATTCTTGCCATTTCAGCTCCTGCCAATCTGCCTGAACAAGTTATCTTTACACCTTGAGCACCCATCTTCAATGAAGCTGAAACTGTTTTTTTCATCGCTCTTCTAAAACTTACTCTTTTTAATAACTGAAAGGCAACTCCTTCAGCTACTAATTGAGCATCAAGTTCGGGTCTTTTTATTTCACTAATATAAATAGAAATACTTTTGCCTGTTTTAGTTTCAAGCTCCTTTCGCAATTGTTCAATTTCTTCTCCCCTTCTCCCAATCACCATTCCCGGACGGGCTGTATAAATAGCAATTTTCGCTCTATTGGAAGCTCTCTCAATATCAACTTTCGAAATGCCTGCAGAATAAAATCTCTTTTTGATATATTTTCGGATTTTCAAATCTTCATGCAATAATCCTGCATAACCTTTAGTAGCAAACCACTTTGATTCCCAATCTTTTGTAATAACTAACCTAAACGATTTTGGATTAACTTTTTGTCCCACAAATTCCTCCTTATTATCAGGTTCGATAAATCAAACCGCTACATCGATTTTAATACTACAGTGATATGACTTGTTCGTTTTCGAATTCTTGAAGCCCTACCCATCGCTCTGGGCATAAATCTCTTGAGCATCGTCGCACCATCCACAATAACATCAGAGACAACCATTTCTTCAGGATTCTTTATTTTTTTATCAGATGCATTTCCCATAGCAGACTCAATTACTTTTTTAATAATTAGTGCTGGTTTATTTGGAGTAAATTGCAACAGTGTTACTGCCTCTTGAGCCTTTAACCCTCTAACTAATCTCGCAACGAGTCTTGCCTTTCTCGGAGACACTCTTATGTATTTCACACTTGCTTTACTTTCTTCCATTGCTCAACTCCCAGTAGTAGTCGCAGGCTAAAGCCTGTGGCTACCTATTTTCCTTTTTTGTATTGTTATTTATTTAACTTTGGTTATCTTTTCTGATTTTGTTTTATGCCCTCTAAAGGTCCTTGTTGGTGCAAATTCACCCAACTTATGACCCACCATATTCTCTGTTATAAATACAGGAATAAATTTCTTGCCATTGTGGACTGCAAAAGTTAGACCCACCATATCAGGCGAAATCATAGAACGTCTTGACCAGGTCTGGATGACTTTTCTTTCTCCTGTTTGAATTGCAACTTTCACCTTTCTCAATAAATGTTCATCAATAAAAGGACCTTTCTTTAACGACCTTGCCATACTCTTTTTACCTTTCCGGGATAACAAATTTTTGGTAGTCGCAATCTTTAGATTGCATTTGTCTAACACAGCCCTGAACTTGTTTCAGGGCTTTGGCTATTAATTCAAACATACTCCTTATAAAAGGATGTCAGAGATTACTATCTATTTTACCTTTATAATATATTTATTTGAAGGTTTATTTTTCTTTCTCGTTTTATAACCCTTCGTGGGTTTGCCCCAGGGTGTACAAGGATGTCTTCCACCAGATGTCTTACCTTCACCACCACCCATAGGATGATCAACAGGATTCATCGCCACTCCTCGAGTAGTTGGTCTTATGCCAAGCCATCTCGACCTACCAGCTTTTCCAATAGAAATGTTTTCGTGGTCCAAATTACTTACCTGCCCCACAGTCGCTCTACATTCTTCGTGAACAAGTCTTATCTGCCCGGAAGGAAGTTTCAAATGAACATATTTCCTGTCCTTGGCTACAACTTGAGCATAGGAACCCGCAGTTCTGCTTAGCTGTGCTCCTTTACCTTTTTTCATCTCAACGCAATGAACAAGTGTGCCAAAAGGAATATTTTTTAATGGCAATGCATTACCGGGTTTTATATCAACATCATCACCTGAAACAACAATATTACCTACTTCCAACTTATGAGGGGCAATAATATATCTTTTTTCACCATCTTTATATTTTAATAAAGCAATCCTCGCTGACCTATTCGGGTCATACTCGATTGATTCTACTACCGCTGGAATGTTATCTTTATCTCTTTTAAAATCAATAATTCTATAAAGTCGCTTGTGACCACCACCTTGATGATAACAGGTAATTTTGCCTCTATTATTTCGACCTGCTTTCGGTTTCAGGAACACCATTAATGACTTTTCACCCTTTTTACGGGTAATATCATCAAATGTAACTGTGGACATCTGCCTTCGACCAGGTGTTATTGATTTATACGTTTTTATTCCCATTTTATCTTACCTCATTTGTAGCAGTTGCATTATATATAATCAGAATAAATGTTTGATAACTCAAACCGCTACAGTTAATGATAATAATTGTTTAAAATAATTCGATTTTATATCCTTCTTTTAATGTAACTATTGCCTTTTTTCTATCTTTCCTTTTACCCTCTTTTAATCTTACTCTTTTGACCTTTCCCTTTACATTAACAGTGTTCACACTTTTAACTTTCACCTTAAAAATTTTCTCAACGGCATATTTTATCTCAATTTTATTACTATCATCTGCCACTTCAAAGACATATTTCGGACCTTTCTCATTAAGAGTTTGCAATATATTACTTTTTTCAGTTACCCAGGGACGCAACAGTATCAAATTCGGGTCTTTCATATTAACATCTCCTCTATCTTTTTAGCGCTCTTCTGGGTCAACACCAGATTATCACAATTTAATAAGTCAAATACATTGATATTGTTACAAAGAATCATTCTGACATCTGGAACATTGCGTGAAGAAAGTTGAGCATTCTCATTCTTTTCATCAAGGATGAATAATATCTTTCCTTCCAGTCTCAAATTCTTTAAAAAACTAACGAAATCTTTTGTCTTAGGTTTATCGAATTTCATATCCTCTAAAACTTTTATTTTGCCCTCTTTTTGTAGTGCTGAGATGGCAGATTTCAATGCCCCTCTTTTTTTCTGCACAGGAATATTTACGTTATAGGAACGTGGTCTCGGACCGAATACTACTCCTCCACCTTTCCACAATGGTGACCTTATACTTCCAGCTCTTGCTCTACCCGTTCCTTTCTGTCTCCAGGGTTTAATACCACCACCTCTCACTTCGCCTTTGGTTTTTGTTGATGCAGTTCCACGTCTTTGATTAGCAAGATATTGATTCAACACTTCTCGTAGTAAAATCTTGTTTATCTCACAAGCAAATACATTGTTGTCCAAATTAATTTTCTCTTTTGCTTTTCCTTCTTGTGTTAAAACATCTAACTCAGGCATCGCATCCTCCGATTAGTAGTGCGACATTTATGTCGAAATCCCCTCTTGAGAGGGGCAGGGGTGTGTTTATGCGAGATAAATCTCGCACCATACCATTAGTAGTTTTTCTACTTAGCTAATTACAGCTTATGACAGTAAACATTATTTATTTGATTTTACTGCCTTAGTTATCATTAAATATCCATTATTTGCACCAGGAATCCCACCCTCGACTAACAATAAATTTTTTTCTTTATCTATCTTTATGATACTCAGATTTTGAATGCAAACTTGAGTATTTCCATAATGTCCCGGGCTTGGCATATTTTTAAATACTCTCGAAGGATAGGCACTGGCACCCTGGGCACCTGTCCTCCTATGATAACAAGAGCCATGTGACATCGGTCCTCGTGAGAATTTATTTCTCTTGATTGAACCTGCGAAACCTCTTCCTTTACTTTTACCTCTTATATCCACAAATTCGCCTTCTTTAAATATATCAACAGTGACTTGATCTCCTACCTTATAATTTACTTCTCCCCCATCTGTTCTAAACTCCCTTAATATACGACAAGGAGTAATATTGTTCTTTTGAAAAAGTCCCGCTAAAGGTTTGTTAGTATGTTTAGGTTTTCTTGCATCGTAACCTAACCGGATAGCATTATATCCTTCTTTTTTCTCAGTTTTTATTTGCACAACAGGACAGGGACCCGCTTCGATTACCGTTACAGGTATAACCTCACCCTTATCATTATAAATCCTCGTCATCCCTATTTTTTTACCGAGTATTCCTAACATCATTCCATTCTCCTCTTGAAATGTGGTGCGACATCCCTGCCGTAATTTTGTGCGAGATACCCCGGATTTAATCCGGGGTCACACCACTATAATCTCTAACTAATAAACATAATTTTTAGAGAGTGATTAATTAGTCTTAAAAAAATATCTTTGTCAATCTTATAATAAAATATTCTTAATCAAAATATTGTATAAATGCGCGGGCTACTTTCTGATATACATTACATCTTAATTTCAACGTGAACACCGGCTGGCAAATCAAGCTCTGTCAAGGCATCCATCGTTTTTTGATTAGGTTCAAGAATGTCAATTAATCTTTTATGAATCCTCATCTCGAATTGTTCACGCGACTTTTTGTCAATATTGGTCGACCTTAACACGGTATACCGACTAATCTTTATCGGCAATGGGATAGGACCGGAGATTTTAGCTCCGGTGCGTCTTACCGCATCTACAATTTCCTTAGCCGACTGGTCAAGTAGTCTGTAATCAAATGCTTTTAGTGAAATTCTGATTACTTGGTCGCTCATCTTTTACCTCGCTCATTATCATTTATGTATGTAGGGGCTTGATTTATCAAGCCCGTCTCCTTCAATTATATCCTGGGTTTGATAAATCAAACCCCTACAAAGATTCTAAGAAATTATTTATATTAAACGGCTACCAATATATGTTCAGCTATTTCTTTCGGGACCTCTTCATAATGTGAAAATTCCATTGTATAAGTCGCTCTTCCCTGTGTCAAAGAACGTAAAATCGTCGCATATCCAAACATCTCTGACAAAGGCACACTCGCTTCAATAATCTGCAGATTACGCTTTATTTTCGTTTCCTCTATTCGCGCTCTTTTCGAATTCAAATTCCCTAATACATCTCCAAAATATTCTATCGGTGTTGCAATCTCAACAAACATTATGGGTTCAAGAAGAACAGGCTTACATTTCTTTGCTCCTTCTTTAAAAGCTATTGACCCGGCAATTTGAAACGCAATTTCTGATGAGTCCACAGAATGATAGGAACCATCAATTAACGATACCTTCACATCTACTATGGGGTATCCACCTAAGACCCCTGTCTGGAGAGCTTCAATAACACCTTTTTCTACTGCTGGAATATATTCCTTAGGAATAACTCCCCCTACAACTTTATTAGAGAAAGAAAATCCTCTTCCGGGTTCCTGAGGTTCTATTTTCAAAACAACATCCCCATACTGTCCCCTACCACCTGTCTGCTTTATGAATTTCCCTTCCTGAATTGCAGAGCTTCTCAAAGTTTCTCTATATGCTACTTGCGGTCTACCCACATTCGCATCAACATTAAATTCTCTTCTTAATCTATCTATAATAATTTCAAGATGAAGCTCACCCATTCCAGAAATAATCGTTTGCAAAGTCTCTTCATCTAATCTTATTTTAAAAGTCGGGTCTTCCTCTGCAAGTTTGTCTAATGACAAAGAGAGTTTATCCTGATCCGCTTTAGTTTTTGGTTCAATCGCAATCGAAATAACAGGCGCTGGAAAATGCATCGCCTCAAGTAAAATCGGATGGTCAAAATCACTGAGTGTATCACCCGTAGTAGTATTTTTTAGACCAACAACTGCCACTATTCCACCTGTATGAATGTCCTCAATCTGCTCTCGGTCATTAGCATGCATTAATAAAAGTCTGCTAATACGTTCATTCACATCTCTCGAAACATTATAAACAAACTCACCTGTCTTGACTGCACCCGAATAAACCCTGATATATGTTAACTTTCCTACGTATGGATCTGTAACAACTTTAAAGGCTAAGGCAGAAAAAGGTTCTTTATCATCAGGTTTTCTTACCATCTCCTCATCCGTCTCTGGATGTTTCCCTTTAATTGGAGGCAAATCCAGAGGAGATGGAAGATAATCAACAACTCCATCAAGAAGTTTCTGAATCCCTTTATTTTTAACTGCACTTCCACAAAAAACAGGTGTAATCTTTGCCTTTAAAGTGGATGCCCTAATTCCTTCTTTAAGGTCTTCTATTGTTAAAGTATGTCCATTAACATACTTTTCAAGAAATTCATCATCATATTCAGCTATTGTCTCAATCATCTTCTCTCTATATTTAGTTGCTTGAGCCTGATATTCTTCAGGAACTCCTCTTGCTTCATATTTGACACCCTGAGATTCCTCATCCCAGTAATAAGCCTTCATTTCTACAAGGTCTATAACGCCGACAAAATCAAACTCATTACCGATAGGCAATTGCATCATAACGGGATGAGCATGTAACTTGGTCTTCATCGCTTCAATCGTTCCAAAATAATCAGCCCCTACCCTATCCATCTTATTCACAAAAGCAATTCTTGGGACTTTATATCTATCAGCCTGACGCCAGACTGTTTCTGATTGAGGCTCAACACCTCCTACAGCACAAAACAGAGCCACTGCCCCATCCAGAACTCTAATAGAGCGTTCTACCTCTACGGTAAAATCAACGTGTCCTGGAGTATCAATAATATTAATAACACAGCCTTTCCAATGACACAGTGTAGCAGCAGAAGTAATTGTGATACCCCGTTCTCTTTCCTGAGGCATCCAATCCATCTGAGTATCGCCTTCGTCAACTTCACCTGTTTGATGAATGACTCCCGTATAGAATAATATCCGCTCTGTTGTAGTGGTTTTACCGGCATCTATATGTGCCATTATACCTATGTTTCTTAATTGTTCTAAATTATACTCGCATCCCACGTTAAATCCCAACCTCTCTGTAACACAAGATTCACAAATTGTCTTGTAGGGGCGGGGTCACCCCGCCCTTTTAAATGGGCGAGGAAACCTCGCCCCTACATTTTACTGCGACATAAATGTCGCACTACTTATGAAAATTGACCTCAAAATAAAAGCAACCTTCTTTAATTCATTAAGTTGAAGGTTGCTTTTATTTAGAGAAAACAAATATTACCATCTATAATGAGCAAAAGCCTTATTGGCTTCTGCCATTTTATGGGTATCTTCTCTCTTTTTAATTGATAGACCGGTTTTCTTATATGCGTCTACGATTTCATTAGCTAATCTTTCACGCATCGTTTTTTCCGATCGCGTTCGAGCAAAAGCAATAACCCATCGTATCGCCAAGGACTGTCTTCGGTCAGATCTAACTTCCACAGGCACTTGATAAGTAGCTCCACCAACACGTCTTGATTTTACTTCCAATAAAGGTTTTACATTTTCAATTGCCTGGGTGAAGATATCCATTGGCTCACCTTCAACTTTTTTCGCGACTAAATCTAAAGCCCTATAAAATATACCAGAAGCTATATCTTTTTCCCCTTTTTTCATCAGGCAATTAATAAACCTTGTAATAAGCTCACTGTTATATTTTACATCTGGCAAAACTTCTCGCCTTGTAGGCCTTTTTCTTCTCGGCATTAATTATGCCTCCCAAAATTTTTATAAATAATAAAAGGGTTAAAACTTCTAACCCTTTTATTGTGAATATATGTCAACTATTTCTTGGGCTTCTTTGCACCGTATTTGGAACGACCCTGTTTCCTATTCTCAACACCCATCGTGTCTAATGCACCTCGAACCACTTTATACCGAATACCCGGAACATCTTTCACTCTTCCACCTCTAATAAGAACAATGGAGTGTTCCTGAAGGTTATGACCTTCACCGGGTATATAAGCGGTGACCTCCATACCATTCGTCAATCTCACTCTCGCAACCTTTCTCAGAGCAGAGTTCGGTTTCTTTGGCGTCGTTGTATAAACTCTCAAACAGACACCTCTTTTTTGAGGTCCTTCACCTAAAGCATGAGTCTTCTTTTTTCTGACTTGTTTAACTCGACCAAATTTTATTAACTGGTTAACAGTTGGCATAAAAAAACCCCCAACTAAATTTTAGCGGGGTTACCTTATTTCCCCACCATCACAAATCTCTCTCAACCACTTATTTGAAGAGCTTTTAAGGCTTTTCCCACTTAAAAATGCGGGCAAAAACTACCATATGGTTTTTACCCTTGTCAAGTGGTTTTTGATGAAAAGATTTGAAAATTTTTTGCCTTTTATATTGTTTTTAAACCATTTAGCAAAAGAACAATGATTAAATATTATTATAATTTCATTTGTCAATAGAATTTTTATAAAATTCGTAAGAAGTTTTAATTGAGAAATCTTAATGTGAATTAAAGTTAACTTATGTTTTTTCAGTTTATTATACAAACATTATTTTTCTTCAAAATATTACTGAGTTTGGAGATTGGCTCAACTTAATTTAATATATCATTTACTTCTTGCCAAAAATATCATTTTTCAAGTATACACAATCCCTAATTTAACTATCTTAAAAATTCTATTCATAATAATATTAATACCTGAAAAATGAATAAACCTCTTCAACTTAATAAAAACAAAAGTTCGCTTGTAGAATATTTTGGCGTTATTTGTTTGTTAGCTGTTGCACTTCTTATAAGACTTTATAAACTCGATAAAATTCCACCTGGAAATTGGTATGATGAGGCTATTAATGGTCTTGATGCCCTCTCCATTTTAAAGGCAAAATCCCCTCCTGTCTTCTTTATGACTGAAGGTCATCCGAGAGAAGCTCTTTTTATGTATCTCATACTCCTCAATTTCAAAATCTTTGGAGTATCCTACATTACTTTAAGATTGACCAGCGTCATAATCGGAACAATTACAATTCTCTTTTGTTATCTTTTCACAAAAGAATTTTTTGATAAACGAGCAGCCTTCTTATCCGCATTAATCTTAGTTTTTCTAAGATGGCATATCCATTTTAGTCGAACATCCTTCAGAACTATTTTAACTCCTTTATTCTTACTCCTTGTCTTCTATTTTTTGAAAAAGGGAATCAAAAACAAGAAAACTATTTTCTTTATTATCTCAGGAATATGTTTTGGTCTTGGCTTCCATACTTATTTGGCATTCCGATTATCAATTATAATTCTTATTATTTATCTCCTGACCGAGATAAAAAAATCGCAGATTAAAGAGTATTCGAAACATATTCTTCTCTTCTTTTTATCAGCATTTATTTTATTCCTACTACTTCTCATCGATTATATAATAAATCCTATACACTTTTTAGGAAGAGCAGATGAGGTCTCATTGTTTACAAAAGGATTTTCTTATGGTGTTAGTCAGATTCTATTGAACGTAAAAAATGTTGCGATGATGTTTGTCTTTAAAGGTGACCACGTAGCGAAACACAACATCCCTTTTATGCCTGTATTAGACCCATTAACTGCAATTTTATTCTATCTCGGATTAACCATCTCGATTTTAAGAATTAAAAAATCCACATCTTATGTCCTGATTATTAGTTGGTTTTTTATAATGCTTTTCGCTTCAATTCTTTCTTACGGTTCACCCAATATGTTAAGAACAGTAGCAATAACACCAACTCTTGCAATTTTCATCTCGATTGGATTATTATCAATCTCTGATGTTTTAAAAAAGAAGTTTTCCCCCCAATTACCAATTATAATTATTGCGATATTAATCATATATTTTGCCTGTATAGAACTTCACCGCTATTTTATAATCTGGGCGAATCATCCGCAGACCTACCTTGAATTCAACTCCAATTTCGCAGATGCGGCAAGAACATTAAATAAATTAGATGAGAATACCACTATATTCGTCTATGAACCATTGTTTAGACATCCAACTTTTGACTTTGAAACCATAAATCACAAATCAAAATATGCAACATTTACTCGATCAGAAGACGGCAGGTTTCAATTCAAAAAAGAACCCACAAAAGGCTCACTAATCCTCGCAACAGATTGGGATGGAATATACAATCTATATCTCAGAAATCATTATCCAGATGGGAAAATAATCGATGTCTTCAAACTCCCCAATGGCTATCTCTGGGCAGTCGTTTTCC
>Ga0315285_10003354_pt1 | contig 16695 bp, 17 predicted proteins | sample YL17G09_36_MG_FD_203698 | JGI IMG/M metagenome (GOLD analysis project Ga0315285, IMG submission 203698) | Sediment microbial communities from Yellowstone Lake, YNP, Wyoming, USA - YL17G09_36 | ecosystem: Environmental > Aquatic > Freshwater > Lake > Sediment | place: USA: Wyoming | collected... | reverse complement strand
GCTTCTTCATTTTGCTTTGATTGGTTCTGTAAGGCTTTTAAGTCTCCACAAGATTTAAATTGCATCATAACTAATAAAACCACAGCCGCCATTAATGTGAAGATAAATAAATTTTTATTTTCAAATAATTTCTTTAGAATTTCTAATCCTTTATTGATTAATCCAATCATTTTTTTATTTTTTTATAAGATTCAAATAGTTTTTTATTAATGTATTTTCTTACATTATCAGATTCGCCCAAAAATTTAGTTTTAACTGCAAAATCAGATGTTTTCATCCAATCAGTTTCTTTTCCTTTGTTGTCTATTACTTTTATTTTTGCACTTTTTCTTCCGGTGTTATCTTTTACATTTTCATCAACAGCAGAGATTTTATATCTTCTGCCCATAAATAAATATGCTAAACTCATTTTTTTATTAACCATTCTATCTCTATCATCATACCCTGTTGTATCCTCTCCTAAAAATTCAACCATATCTCCAGCACGAACATCATAATGTGGAGTTGAAAAAGATTTCACCAACTCTTCATAGTCTCCATAAGACATTTTTTTTGTAAGCTCTTCAGAGTTGTCTTTGATAAATTTTAAAACTTCAGAATCCTCAAATCCTGCAATATTAAATAATTTATAATAATCTCTATACACAACAAATGAAATCGGAATTGATGTATTTTTGTAAGCAGGTAAATTTGCTGGGTCATATTGTTTTATGGTATCTATGATTCTTTCTTTACTCTCCCCAGACATTTTTAGCATTACAAGAAAATAATGTAATATTTCATATCTAACTTCATTGGTTAATTTACCTTTAGGATTACCTGTGATTAGTGCGCGAAAATATGAACCAATTTCATTTATTATTTGTTCATTTCTCAAATCTTCTAAATCAAATTTATAAGTTGGGATATTTTTAGGATTAACACCAGCAGCTTCTTCTGTTCCAGAACCACTTCCAACACCTCTATTAATCATTTGGTAAAACTTAAATATTCCTGGCATTGGTATCCCATTTATAAAATCTGTTTTACTTTGATTTTCTGGATTGTTATAATAATTTACAAGTCTCTCTTTTTCAGATTTTAATTCTTTTTCTCTTTCTTGTGCACTTGTTTCTAAAAAATAAATTTTTAAAAAATCTATATCTTTTTTCTCATCACTTCCTTCAATTAGAGATTTAATAAAACTTTCATTCTTTTTTAACAAATCTCTTCTTTCTTTTTTGGATGCAATAGTATGAGAATCGGTAAGTTTAAATTCTGATTCTGTTTCAGTCCTTTCTTGATTTTCAGGATTTACAGTTACAACTTTTTTTAAACCTATAGGATTTCCTTCATAATCTCTTTTTAAAAACTTATGCTTATCGGATTTAGGCATCTCTAAGAAATCCATAAACTTATCAACACCTGCCGGCCCTTTTAATTTATATGATTCAATTATTGTTTGAAAATAATTATCTATGATTGAATTGAAAATTTCTTTATATGTCTTAGAATCTTTTGATGATACGTTAGTAAGTTTTTTGAGTATCTTTTCAAAACCAGATATGTTATTTTTTATATAATCTTTTAATCCAACAGTTGCAATTATTTTTTTAAAATCATCTGCAGGTAATAAGTCAAGCAGAAAATCAATCTTTGAAAGTATAAGTGATGAATCTGTTTTGGTTAATTCCGGTAAAAAATCCTTTAATTGCTCTAACGCTTCTTTGAATGTTGCAGATTTTGTATAACCATCAATGTTTTCTATAAATTTTTTAGGACCAAATTTTTTAAGCGCTTCTACTGCATCTAAATTTCTATTTTCAATCCATTCTTTAGCTTCTTTGCCTAGTCTTAATATTGTACTTTTGCTATTTTCTACAAAATCGGGTCTTATTAAATCTAACTTATTAAGAAGTTCAAATTTCTTTTTATTAAAAAACTCACCCCAAGTAAGTGTGTCATTGCTTTTTAAAATTTTATCTTTAGCAGCTTTAGTTCCTAAAAATTCAACATATTTTTCGAGCAAATCATCCCATCCATATAAAGATGTTCCTATAGCTTGATTGCCAAATTGTTTTCCTTCGCGCATATCTCCGGTAGACTCAACAGTTGATAATGATAATAACGTACTGATTGGTAGTTTTTTACCTTTTTCAGGACCTAACAATGTAAAAGTAACTCTGTCAGCACCCCTATGTTCTGGTTGCGCACCATATCCAGCATTGTTTGATTGACAACCTACTCCATAAGCTTTGTTTGCATCACATAATTTATCAAAAAATTCACCGGCTCTTTTTGGATTTACTTTTACCCAAACCCTACCAGAACCATCAGGTATTGTATAAACGCGTTCCACCAAACCTTCTTGTTCAACCTTTGTAATAGGTGGTTCAGGAAGTTCGTCTGCAGTTTTTTGTGTAGTTTCTTTCTTTTGTTTTTCTTCTAATTTTTTATTTGCAAATTCAAAAGCTGCATTTAAATCCATGGTAGGCATCTTCCCTTCGCTTCCAGCAATCTTGAGCCAAGAAAAAACAGTAATCATTTTATCTCTATCTGTGGTTCCAACATTGACAGGACCACCTAAAGCAATAATTTGTTTAACTAGCCAATTTGCCATAGTTTTATTTATAGCACGTACATTTTCTTCGCCACCAAATCCTGTAAAATATATATTTTCTGCATAGTTTATAGTATCTTCAGACGCTTTTGTCATACCTTTTGAGCCTAACAAAAAATCTTTTTTCCAATCGGCACTAACCTCAGAAATTAACCCATTCTCAAAGAGAAATGATTTTATACTTATCTTATTCATGTCTATAAATGAAATTTTTAGATAAATAGGTCAAAAAAGGATAGTATCGCTTATAAAAAACCTTCTGTAGTAGCCCAACTGTATTGTTCGTCAGTTAAAAAGTTTGATACCTTTGGTAGGCCTTTCTTTTTGGCTATTTTGGAGATGTAATAATTTCTCAAATCTTTAGATAAAGTATTGAAAAACTTATTAGGCATATATGTGTACATATTATCTACATATTTGTTTATGTAGATTTTCTTTTCATTATCGCTCAAATCTTTAAATTGTGCCGGTTCCATAAGATGAACTTTTGTACTTAAAAGTCCTTTTCTATATCGTTCTTTTTGAGCATCTGTGGCCATATCATATGCCCATTCTGGTATTTTTTTACCTATGGTTGACATTTGCTCTATATAGTAATTTATAAGCTTTGGGTCGGATATTGAAGCGACGTCTTGAGGGAGTTGTCCTCCTCTAGCTATAAGGTCTTTATAATAAAAAACTTTAAGCCTATTTTCAGCATTTTTGAAATAATGCATAGGGGTTCTTTCTGAACCGGATTTAAACATCTTTTTCTCTATTGCTTTTTGGCGTGCTTCTGGTTCTAATTGCGTTAAGTATTTCTCAGCAATTGTCCATCCGTTTTCAGTAAATATTCTTATTTGTAATTCTCTCAACCCCGGAATAGAATCAATTATTTGTTCTGGTATTGGTAAACCCTTCCTAATGCGTTCTTCGAGTGCCGGCATAAATCTCTCAACAAGATGAGGATTTCTTTCTGTAATAGCTCCTAAAAGGGAAAGGACAGTATTGTTTAATTCATAACTTGATTCTACATAATGAACAATTGGAGTAGATAAAGCATCAGCTACACTTGGGTTATTTTTTATAAATTCACCCATATCAATAGGGCTATCATTCATATTCATAAACTGATTCGATTCAAAATGAAACTGATATCTTCTAGTTGCATCATTTTGATTAAGTTTCAATTTATCAATTAAAATATAAAGCGGACCATCTTTTGTGTAATGTTGATAATTGTCTGGAAATCTTGTGCACCACTGACTTGTACAAGCATAAAATTTCGAAGCTTCGAAAGATGTAGGACTAACTATCATCCATCTTTTGTTTTCAAAAACTAAATTAGTTTGTCCATTATTTATAAAATATCTATCAGTTAAAAGATAATTTTCATCATCTTTTATTTGACCAGTTCCGCCAAACCTAGAATTTAAAATAAAAAGTTCAGGTAATGAATTTATTTTACCAATATCTTTAGCATCATCTGCTAGAAGATTTTGTCTTTTTAATTCATCATAAAGAGTTAAATATTCGCGAGCTTTATATAAATCTTCTTTTCTTAATTTCCCTTTTCTGTGTAATGATAATAACCATTTTGAATATTGGCCTAACTTATCCGGAATCCCATTTTTAACAGGAGTGGTAGGGTCGGCCATAATAATGTCATTAAAAAAATCAAGACGAATATCACTATAATACTTATCGTATATGTCAGACACTTTTGACTCGGATAAAATCCCAGCCAATTCCTGCAGTCTCTTTCTTAACTTCTCGTCCATTTTTATTAAATAGTTGTCTTAAAGATAAAAGTCAGGATTTTCCTGACTTTTATATCTTATATTAGACTGTTCTTTGTGCGAGAATTAACGTATTTCAACGTTTAATTTATCAATAGTGATATTCTTAACAGATTCTTGAATTTCATTTATTTCTTCACTTGTTAAAGTTTTATCGTTTGAACGATAAATGATACGGTAACACTTTGAAGCTCTTCCAGTTTTAGGATGAACAAATTCATCTACAAGTGAAACATTTTCAACAAGGTCTCCACCGGTTTCTCTTACGATTTCACAAAAGTTATTGTGCGCAAAAGTTTCATCTGTCCAGAATGCGATATCGCGAGTCATTGGAGGATAGCTTGAATATGGTTTAAATTCAATGATTTCTCCAGTAACAAATTGATTTTTGAAACGCTCATCATCTGACCAGAAATATCTGATATCTGGTATTTTAAATAAAATCATAGCAAGCCTTTCAAGACCAAGACCAAAAGCCCAAGCTGTCTTGTCTCCTAAACCACAATTTTCCATAATCTTTTTCTGAACTATTCCACAACCTAGAACTTCAAGCCATTTATCTTGAAACATAACCTCAACCTCAAAAGAAGGGTGTGTGAAAGGGAAATAATCTTCTTTGATACGATATTCACATCCAGGAAAAAGAACGTCTATAAGACCGCTTAAAGCGTTTTTAAGCTCTTCCTCTGCATTCTGTCCTTCGTTCATTACTGAAACACCTTCCATTTGATGAAAGACTGGATAGTGAGAAGCATCGATATCATCTTTTCTGTATACATCACCAGTAACTAAAAAGTTTTTGCATCCAGAAAGTAATATTTCATTTTGATGAGCAGATGTATGTGTTCTTAAAACATTATTTTCATCTTTATAATAAGTGTCACTAACAGACCTAGCTGGATGGTCTTTAGGAATTAAAAGCTTGTCGAAATTCTCTTCAACCTTAACAATAGGACTTAGAGTATCAAATTTGGTAAATTTTTCTCCGAAATAATCGTGTATTTTTCTTTTGATTATTTCAATTGGATGATTTTCTTGATTGTGTAGATTCTTTCCTAATTTAGAATCAATTCCGGGAGTGATGTTTGATACCATGGTTAATTTTAAGTTTTAAATAATTGAATTTGTTATTTAAACGTAAAAGTAATAAAAAAAGTTATACAAACATAAAAAAAAATAAATTTTTATTCAAATTTCATATCCATAAGGTCTAAAAGCTCTTTGTCCATAACATCAGCATAACCGCTCGCGAATATAGCAAATTCAGTTATTAATTTTAGGTATTTTGGCGCCGGCTCAGCATTGGCCTTACCTTTTGTCTGGATAGCCATACCGGTTTGAGTATCAATCTCTATTGTTACGTGCGAGCTGTTTTTATCATCTCTTAAAGAAACTATTAGTGACCTACCAGACCTAACTTTATCTGTATATGAGCCAACACAATTTCTCATAATTTCACCCTCAAGAGAAAGGTCTGTTGTTTCTAGAAGCACAAAATAATGAATTCCATCTTTGCATTTGTATAAAATTCTATTACCATCTGCACTTTCTTTATTTTTGGCATCTTCATTAAATTCGATTGAATTATGCCATTCCTCTGAAAGTTTATATGCCTCTTCAAATGACATACTAAAAATGTTTGGTCTTTTCTTCTGGGCCCAATCTATAATATATAAAAATCCATCTAAATTATTTAGAAGACCATTTTCTTTTTTAACTTCTTTGGCAATCCACACATCATACTTATGAGTACCAACAAGTCTTCCTATTTCACTTATTTTCTTTACAAGTGACTCATCAATCTTAAATGTGGTTATAAGATATTGTTCTTTATTTGTTAGTTCCTCTGCCATAAATTCTTATTTTCTAATGTGTTTTAAAATAATATTTACACAATCATCAACACTGAATCCTTCTGTTGTTAATGAAATATCTGGATTTTTAGGTATTTCATACGGAGCGCTGGCGTGTACTCCGGTAAAATCCTTTATTTCTCCATTACGAACCTTTTTATAAAGTCCTTTAACATCTCTTTTTTCACAAATAGATAGTGGTGTATTTACGTAAATTTCAGTAAAATCCTTACTAACACTTCTTACATAATCGCGAGCTTCAGCATATGGAGATATTAAACTTACAATTGGAATAATACCTTGGCTTTGTAAATATACAGCCATTTTGCCAACATCTTGATTGTGTTTAACTCTGGCCTCTTTATCAAATCCATTATTTTTGAATATATCTCTAATTTCATCTCCATCCAAAATCATAGCGCTATGCCCTTCTGATTGTAGTTTTTTCAACATAGCTTTTGCTATTGTTGTTTTTCCTGAACCACTCAGTCCTGTAAGCCAAATTAAACTTGTCCTATATTTTGTTTTTGTAAATTTGTCCCATAAAATATCAAACCAATAATAAGTTAATATTTTAAACGTATTTTCTACAACACCTATTGTTGCTGATAATTCTACATTTCCAGTAACTATAAAAGCAACCGCGAATGTAATTATAAAAGCATATAATCGGTAAATAACCGATTTAGTCATATTTTTTTTGTTAATTATTTTATTAAAATTTATCATGTGTTTACTGTTATTGTGATTTTGTATTGTTCTTCTTCTGGCACAGCCTCTGCTAAATAACTGCCGGTTAATGTTTTTTTGTCTTCTAATCTTTTACCGTTTATTCTATAATTTTTTCTAAATGTAAAAGTATTATTTGTTTCATTTAATTGAAAGTCACTTATTGTATAACAATTCATTACCACTCTAAGCTTATGTTGAAGTTCAGATTTAATTCTTCTTTCAAATTTCTTTTGAGTTATTATAAATTGTTTTACTACCACTCTTAATCAATTTCTGTATTTGGTGTGCTGGGTTTATCTTTTGATTTGGAAGATTTTTTCTTCTTTTTCTTTTTGTTTGTCGCGCCTTTTGGTCTTCCGCCTTTGTTTTTAACCGGCTCAGTTGATTCAACCAAAATGACACTTTCGCTTTCTGTAGTTGTTTCTTCCATATGATGAAGAAGTTCTTCTGAACTATTTTCGATTTCTTCTTCTTTTTCAAAAGGGTTTTGAAATTCAGAATCTATTATATCTGTATTAATGTTTTCTTTTTCTTTTTGAGCCGGATATACTTGATAAAAATTTAATTGATTAGCTACATCATTATATTCAATAATATCAATATTGCCTTTTCTGTTTTGTATAATTAAAGGTTTTGTAGCGACTTCTGTATCTTGTACAAGAATTGACTCGCCGTGATTAAGCCACAAATTTAAATTCGTGCCATCATTTTTTTGTATTGAAATATTCACCTTTATATTAGCTGGTGATATGTTTTTTATTAATCTCATTCCCATGGGTTTTAATTTAAGTCAAATTTACAAAATTATATCTAAAAAAGAAAGGTTCGTATAGTAATATACGAACCTTTTTATAAAATATTAGATTTTAAGTTATTTTATGTTTGGATTTGGTACAAACACTCTTGAAGATAGGTCTAAAATGTATTTTTTATCCTCATTTAAGAAGTCTTTTTTGTAAAATACATATTCTATACCAAATAAAGAACCGGGCTTTTGAACAGACACTGTTTCTTCTAAATTTCCACCTTTTTCAACCATAGGAGAAATTTCTTCTGGAATGAAATCAAGTTCTATTTTTTCTACAGGCTCATCAATAAATAATGGTTTCTTATTTTGGCAATCACACTCATTTAAAATGTCATTGATTTCTAAATTCTCATTAATTGATTCGTTAACTTTAAAATTGGTTAATTTTTTCCATCTATCCTTAAGGTATTCTTCAGATGTTTTTTCTGTAACTAAATATCTTTTATTGATACCTTTCTCTTTATTTTCATTAAGAGAAAATATTTTCTTCTTAGTTAAATCAAGATTTGCTTTTACTGGCTCAATTGATTCGTTCATTTTTCCCTTTGGGCCATTTTTTACTAAACCTTTTGATGCGAATTTTAATTCTGCTTCACTACCTGGTTTAACACCTTCCATACCGGGAGCTCCCATTATGTGATTGTGTTTCAAGTTATCTAATTGACTTTGAGGAACTGTTGTCCAGAAATTTTCATTTTTATAACCTTCGCTATTTGGAACAGCTTTATATTCTTGAGTTATTGTAGGTCTTTTATTTGCTTTTTGTTTACCATAAGCAGTTTCTTTTACACCTTTTTTCAAAGGGGCTTTTGCAAAATTTGGAGTAAGAAAAGCACCAGCACCTGAACCTGCAGGACCTGTAGATGTAACTCCGGGTCCACCATCTTCATTAAGGTCTTCTATTCTTTCTTCTTTAGAAATAACAGAATCATCTAAGTGATTAAAAAATTCTTTCTTTTCAACGTGAGTTAAATCACTAAGCTTATCTGTTCCAAACATATCTTTCATTTCGCGCTTAACGAATTCAACATATTTATCATGGGCCATTCCGCTTTTTTCAGCTCTCTCTTGAAGTTCTTGTTCATTCTTATCAAGGAATAAAAATTTATCTTTTGGAGCTTTTTTCTCACCTTTATCATAAGGACTAACATTAGCTAAAGGAATAGTATTCGCATCTTTAACTTGTTGTATGTTTTCTTTTGAGTTTTTTGACTCATTTACTGTGCCAAATATTTCTTCATTTTCAGAAAATATACTCTTTAAGGTTAATTTATTCATTGGTTGTTTGTTTTCGTTAACAGTTGATGTTGTGCTTTTATCTAACTTGTCATCAACTCCAAGTCTTGTATTTGTTAAATATCCGACTTCTTTTTTAGCAGCTTCTGCAAAAAGTTCTTTCATATTTTTTTCAAGTTCTGATTTTTTAGAACCATCAACATTAATTGTTTTTGTAAATGTATAAGGAATAGCTTCAGAATCTACTCCTCTAAATGCTCCGGCTTCTGTAGTTTTATATTCAACACTTACCATTTTTCCATTATATTGGAAGTTGATATCTGATTGAATTCTTTTTGTTCCTAACATTACTTGTTTTTCCAAACTTGACTTTGTTACTCCAGCAACTCTTACTCCGAATTTATTTTGGTCAGTACCGGCTCCATAAGACTTACCAGTTCCGTAGAAACCTGCAATCTTATCGGATTTTTCAAACCCCATTTTTTCAAATGCATCTTCTGTTGTAGACACAAGTAATTTATGTGCTACTTCTATAGCATTTTCTTTTATATCTACTCTATCTTGAAAATCTTCAGCTCTTTTAGTTTCTGGATTAGTAGAGAGTTCTTTATCTTTTGGGGTTGCCATATTAAAAACTGTTTGTCAATAAATAGAGAAAAAATTGGAAAAATTGAATGTTTGTTAAACGAAAAAATCCAACACAATGTATTGGATTATTATTTTATTAAACCTTTCTTTTTCCAAGTCTCCCAAACATCTCTTTTTATGTCAGGAATACCAGGATTATCTAGGTATAACTTACCTTTAAAAATATATCCTTTGAATCTTTTTTTGACTACCGGGACTTGTATTTCACCTAATCTTCCGCTCTTTTTATTGAAACTAATTACATCATAAACCTTTTTGGCGTTTAACCAAAATTTATAATTCCACACAGTATTCAATACATAGAATCTTAAAGTAGAGTATTTCCACCAATTAAACATCTTATAATTTTAAAATGGGAGAGTTACCGTAATTGTACTAAACAACATTAAGACACTGAAAGATATTAATGCGGCCATTAAAACAACAGCGCTGAACGCTATAGCTCCAACTGTAAACTTTTCAACCAAAGATGCATCCTGAGAAGCTTCTGATTTTCTGAATTTACTATGTTCTGAAATGATGAAATAGGACATATATCCAAATGCTATCATTAATGTTGAGAGAAATATTTTAAGAATTATTACCATTGTTTTCTTCTTTAGGTTGGGATTCGTTTAATTTTGAAATTATACTATTAATTTCTTCTAGTTTTTCTTTTGATTGTGTGACTGCGTTATTCTGTTCAATTACAACATCAACCAACTCCAAAGTACCTTCTATGTTATTAAGTTCTTTAAATAGGTTGACAGTATCATCTACGACGGAATTTACGTTTGATATGTTATTCTTATTTACGATTAAATCAATTTTAACCAAAACCTCAGCCTTTTCAGACTGAAGTTTTGACAAAACTGCATTTAGTATAAGATTATTACTTTTATTCATTACGCTTCCATATCGGCATGTTTCTTGCCTTTTTTGCCTTGCTTACCTTCTTTGGCCATTTTTTGTTGCTCTTTCTTATCTTGTATAATTCTTCTACAAGCTAAGTCAACAATTTCAGATGTATTCATAACTTTATCAGCTCCGTAATAACGTAAGTTAGCTTTAAATTCTTTTGAATCTGGTGCTTTTTTGCCAATTTTTTGACTTTCCATATCTCCCATATCAACACCACAAAGAGCTTTATCTAATAACATTAATTTTTGCTCTGATTCAAGGTCTTTCCAAACATCGTAATATATAGTTAAAATGAAATCATATGTATCATTAATCATTTTATCCATATCACTTCTTTTGAATAAATCAAATAAAGTATAGCTACTTCCGTCTTTTTTAGGCTTATTTGAATATAAGAACTTAATTCTAGTCGGTTCAATATACTCATTATGTTGTGTTGTTTTTTTGATGTGGTTTGCTATGAAAAGCATTTCATCATCCGCGTCTTCGAAATTTTCAATACTTTGATAAACCGGTGTTGAGTTTTTTAGTTTTAATTCTAAATCTTTGTCCATTTTTAAGTGTTTTTTTGATTAATAATAAAGCAAAGATAATAATCGTTAACGAGAAAATCAAGTAAATTCAAAAAAGTTAATTAATTATCTGTGTGTTCTAGTATTATGAGGGTCCATAATCCTATTGTCTCTGGCAATCATATCAGAATTTCTAACTTTTTTACTAGTTTTATTAGAACTTTGTGTTGAGGCTATGTTTTTTTCAACCCACTTTCTTCCTTCATCTCCGCCCCAAAGTTCCCACTTTTGGACAATAGCTGAATTTGTAATGTTTTTCCCGGCAGTTTTTTCCTGAGCGACAGCATCAGAATTTTTATCAAAAAAAGCCTTCATTCTTTTTAGTTGAGCATGATTTACCGGTTCTTTAGAAATTAATGCCTTAGCTTTTTCTAATCCAGAACCTTCATTTGAGCCATCTGCTTGAACTAATTGATTTGCTTGTACTGTATTTAAAGCCTTTTGAACGTTATACACAACATTAGTTGGTGGAGTAAAATTCTGTTTATCATACATAAACCTAAAATCTTCTTCCAACGTTTCTCTTACCATTTTTCTAAGCTCCGCCTCAAACAAAGCATATTGCTGAGTATAATTGGCAAGATTTTCAAATGGTATTTTACCCTTCATAACTTTTTTATATTGTTTTTTTGCTTTGTCTTTATATTCTATAATAAATATGTCAATCTTTCTTTCAACATAATCAACTTCTTTAATAAATATTGTTTTTAAAGGCAATTCCAATTTAAAGTGTGCATTTCCATGATTTACCTCCATTGGTCTTAATGTAATCTTTTCTTTTAATTTTGGAGCATATATTCTAAAATCACCCTCTTCAAATTTAAAATATCTTATTATGTTTTGGAAATCATCTACATTTTTAGAATAGCCGGGATTTTCTTCAATAATCTCCAAGGATTTATCAAGCTCTTCTGTAATATTTTTATTTAATTTTTTAAGAAGTTCTTGATTTAAGTCCCCTGAATAATTATAAGCTGCATCTTCTAAATCTATTTCTCCATTAATTTCTGCATTTTCTAAATCTTTAAAATTTTTTATATCTAATGAATTAATTTTAAGAAAATTATAAAATTTTCTCCAAGGCAATACTAAATACCCATTTTCATATTTAAATTTTTGTTCTTTTTTAAGTGTGTCTTTAATGGATTTTTCTTTTGCTTCACCAATGGATGTGCTATAATCATCCTTGTATGTACCAAGTATTTCTTCAGAATTTTGAATGTTTTCATCTAAAAACTTTTGAATTTCTCCATCTTCTTCAAAATTATATTTGTTTGATACTCCTAATATTTTTGCTAAATTTTTTATTTTTTCTAAATTATCTTTATCTAAATAATAATGCATATAATTTAATTCATCTTCATCTACTTCCTCATTGTCACCACTATAATTTTGATAATACCTACCATTTTCGTCTAATCCAGAATATTTTTCATCATATTCATCTTCATCTATATCAATTTTAATTCCATCTTTATCTAATTCAAATCCCTTAAATCCTTCAAAATCTTTTTCTATAAACAAATCTCTTGGGTCTGCTTTTTTACTTAGAGCTTGTGCTAGTTTTTTAATAATAGGTTGATTTACTTTATTAAAATCTTCTTGTGTAAATTGAATTTCGTGTTCTATTTTTTTATGTACCGGCAAAGCATTTAATTCTTCTTGCGTAGCATAATTATAAGTTATTTTATCATCAATGTTTAATGTTGAAATTTCTTTTGGATTTAAAGGGATTTTATGCTCTAACTTCAAATGAACTGGTAAACTATCAGATTCTTTTTTTGATAAAGGCAAATTATAATCCAACTTTAATCCTAAACTAAAATTTACATTTGGAATCTGTAATAATTCTTGTTTAAATTTTTCACCACCTTCAAAATCAAAAGATTTCCAAAAACTTTGTCGATGTCCTTTTATATTTATTATTTTTGGTAAAATCCTAAACATATCAAAAGCATACGGTAACAACTGAGCATTTAATGGGGTGTTATGAGTCCCTTGAATATCTTCAATTACTTGGATTGCCTCATTATACTGTAAAGCTATAAGTGGCTTGTAGTTTTCGTCAAGCAAAAAATAACCCTTATTATTAGCATTAATATTACCTAATCCAACAAATTCTTCAGCCCTATTAAGTTGATTAAAACACCAACCATATTGTTCACCGGTATTAATACACCAATTAACCTCAGTAGCTTGAATCCATTGATATCCGTTTGGATATTTTTTAACAACTTTACCGCCCTCAACTCTCTCTCCGGTTCCTAAATTTATATTTTTTGCTTTTAACCATTCTTTAGCTTTTTCATAAACATTTTCAAATGGCTCTGTAGAATTTATTTTATTGTATCCAGATTTTTTAATCCAATTAGTTATAACACTAAGCCTATCTTTATCTTTTATGATTTCAGGATTAATTTTGGCCTGAGAGGCAATCCAAGGAATATATTGATTTTTATTTATGCTATCCTCATTAGAGTTATCTCTTGTAGTTTCTTTGGCGAAATTTGTAGCGAAATCTATTATTTCTTGAGGATATTTTTCAGCCTGAAGTTTATTGATTCTGTTTTCAGAAACAATACCGGCAAGGTTCATTAATTTTAATATGTAATTCTCAGATAGGTTCATAAGATGATTAAGGTGATTAATCTTTAATCATCTTCTTTAAAGCGTTTTTTATATCTATCGGTAATCTTGAGTTGAATCCCATATTGTTTAGGTTCCAATTTACTTCTTCGTAAAATCCAAGATTATTTATTGGAGCACCTGATTCAACTGCTCTTTTTATACAAAGACTTAAAGCTTCTCCAGTTTGTAAATATGTAAAATTAGGATTGTACATTTTTACATTTTGTTCTGCAGTGTTTGGAATGAAAGTATTTACGGTTACTCCGTGGCCACCAGGATAAGATGTAGTTTGGTTTACTGTAGGATTTGAAATCCATTCATCAATCCTAGCTATTTCTTTTAAACGCCCAGCTTCTTTTAGTATAGCATCAGCGTTAACTTCGTTATCCTTAGTCTCTTTTATAATTTCATGTTTCTCGCTAAATGATTTAACGAGTTCTTTCATTCTATTTTTTTCTTTATTATTTTCCATAATTTTTTAATATTACCAAGTTACAAATCCTAAACCCCAAGAAGAATAATTTTTATTAGGTTTAGCTCTCATTTGATATACAGCTGTATCTGAATCAACGGAAGATAGTCCTATCATTCTGTTATCGATATTTTTAGGCAAATCTTCATCTCCTATTAAGTTATTATAATCATCAACTATTTCCGAAAGAACCTTATCTTCTCTTGGTTTTGAATTTCTTAGAAACCAAGAAACAAATTCCATAGGGACATTTTCTTCATTTTTGGATTTTTCTTTTATCCATCTATAAAATGTGGTATCCTTAGTTGTTAGTTGTAAAAGTTTTTTATCTTTTGTAATAAAATGAATAACAATAGAGCCTTTTTGTGGCTTAAAAATTACATTAGAAACAAAATCAACATTATCCGAAGATATATTAGGAGTTTCCGATTGAGCTTCTGATTCAGAAATAATATTGGTAATCCAAGCTTTTACGCTGAGTTTTTTCATCTGTAGCACTTTTAGAATTAAATAGTGCGCAAATAAGTTAAATTATAATAATTGTAAGTTATCTATAGGCTATTTTTTTAGGGAAAAATGGCGTTATTTTGCTTGGTTCTTTAAAATTTGTGGTTTTTATAGAGTTTTCTTCAGGTTTTTTTGTATAATCTATATTTTCTCCTTTATTCATTTTTTTCCATCTTTCAACAACGAATTTGCCAAAATCAGATATTCTCACATTGTTTTTTATTAAAGTTATTTCCTTCTCTTTTTCTGGCATACTATATTGAACATTTTCATCTTCATTTAAATTAAAAACACTTATAAAGCTTTCTCCGGCCATAAATTTCTGTTTTAATTTAACATTAGACTTAAACGTTATAAGTTGCTTAGTTTGAGTACTTTTATCGAACCTAGTTAGCTTATTGTTTTTTAGGTTAAAATAAGAAATAATCTTATCCATTTTATTCAATTCAACATAATTATAAAGCTGTCCTTCTTTATTGTATTTGAAAATATATTTGCTTTTACTTTTTGCCATTTTAATATACATTTTAGGTAAAAAAAATGATTTTTGTTCACATTCGGAATGGTTAATTATTATTTCTTTAAAAGCTTTGTCCTCCAACACTTTTTCTGTCCTATTTATTCATAAAAGTTTTAAAGCTGTGAGTAATATTTTCTTAAATATAGACGGTGGAGATAATCCAAACATAGGCAGAGAAAAAATTAATTATAATTTCTCTTTAATTGATGGAGGTATAACTGCTACAACAACGGGTGCAACTTATGTTTCTGGAGACACGAACATAACAGCATTTTCAGCTTACACAAATACTCCGGGCTCTTCAATTTATAATTATGGAATTAAATTAAACGATAATATTGTTTTAACTTCCATAAGCGCAAGTTCAATAAGTGCGTCAACATTTTATTCCGGCTCCACAAATTTAAGTAGCTTACTTGTCAATTTAGAAACAGGTTCAACATTTACAAATTCAGCTGCAACACCAAGTGCAATTGGAGGTATTTCGGCTGGAAGTACATTTAGCGCCCAAACAATGCAACAGATGTGGAATGCTTTATTGTATCCTTATCAAGCTCCTGCGTTTTCTTCACTTAGTTTAGGAATTAGTAGTCCAAAAGAAGTTGGTTATGATATAACAACATCTCAAACATTTACATGGGGAACAACAAATCCTTCCAACATATCAGCAAATACAATATCAATAGCAGGATATAATTTAACTACTCTTACTGGCTTAGCCAATGATGGTTCAGAACCTGTTACATTCACAGGTGTTGTTACAAGAAGTTCAGGTGATGGCCCAGGAACAAGAAGTTGGACCATACAAGGTACAAACTCCAATGGTGGCACTTTCAATACATCTCTTTCGATACAATGGGATTGGAGAATGTATGTTGGAACAAGTACAAATATAATCTTAACAGAGGCTCAAATAGAAGCATTAGCGAATTATAATTCAGTTAAAAATGGATTTACGGGTACTTTTAATTTATCTGCCGGTGGTTATAAATATTTTTGTTTTGCAAATGCATATGGTTCGGCAAGTTCATTTACAGATACTAGCAACAATTTAAATGTTGCTATGTATGCAGGATATGGAAATACAGCTAATGGATTTTCATACGATTTGGTTTCGGTGACGAATGTTGAAGGCGAGACTACAACTTATAAAGTTTATAGAACATTGAATCAATTAGGCGGGTCAATTAATATAGCAGTAACTTAAAATATATTAAAAAAGAATTAATAAAAAATGGCAATTCCAGGAACAGTAACGGTAACTAGCTATATAGCACCTACATCAACAGGAGATACATATCCAGTTGTAAATCCAATCTATGGATTAGGTGGGTTACGTACCGTTGCAGACATAACTGAGCGTGACGCTATTTCTTCGCAAAGAAGAGAGCCGGGTATGATGGTTTTCGTATCTGGAATAACTACTTATTATTCATTAGGAA
>Ga0315285_10003352_pt1 | contig 16696 bp, 12 predicted proteins | sample YL17G09_36_MG_FD_203698 | JGI IMG/M metagenome (GOLD analysis project Ga0315285, IMG submission 203698) | Sediment microbial communities from Yellowstone Lake, YNP, Wyoming, USA - YL17G09_36 | ecosystem: Environmental > Aquatic > Freshwater > Lake > Sediment | place: USA: Wyoming | collected... | reverse complement strand
TCGCTCGGCACCTCGATGTCGGCTCATCGCATCCTGGGGCTGTACAAGGTCCCAAGGGTCGGGCTGTTCGCCCGTTAAAGCGGTACGCGAGCTGGGTTCAGACCGTCGTGAGACAGGTCGGTCTCTATCCGCTGTGGGCGTAAGGGATTTGAGAGGATCTGCCCCTAGTACGAGAGGACCGGGGTGGACGGACCTCTGGTGTGCCAGTTGTCGTGCCAACGGCATCGCTGGGTAGCTACGTCCGGCAAAGATAACCGCTGAAAGCATCTAAGTGGGAAACTTGCCTCAAGATTAGATCCCTGATATCCTTTTATAGGAGTAAGACCACAGGTAGACTACCTGTTATATAGGCGGCATGTGTAAGCGTAGTAATGCGTTAAGCTAAGCCGTACTAATGGTCGAGGGCTGATCCCGTGGTGCGGAGAACTTGATACTTTTCAGAAATTGTCAGTTACTTTTCAGGACTCACTTCTATGAAAACGTCCTTGGTGATTGGAGCGACGGGGACACACCCGGTAACATCTCGAACCCGGCAGTTAAGCCCGTCAGCGCCGATGGTACTTGGGGGGCGACCCCCCGGGAGAGTAGGTCATTGCCAAGGACATTTTCTTTTTTTTACTTATATGCGCGGTGCTTCTCAACCATGTCGAGATATAGTATAATATCTCCCATAAAGTAGGTTGCAGGGATCATAATCGTCCCTCTTAACACACCAGTCGAGGAGTGTGAACCAACGATTTGGGTTATTATTTATTGGGTATTATTCTTGGAATCTTGTCCTCGGCTGCACATACACAGCCGAGTTTTGTTAGATGATCTATTTTAATTTTGGGTCCAATTGGAAGGAGGTGAGTGAATTGACAGCTGTGGTATTACGCTCGAACGAATCACAGGATATGCTACTAAAGCGTTTCCGCAAGAAAGTGATCAAGAGTGGTATCTTGAGCACAGTTCGACGGAAACGTTGGTTCGTATCAAAGAGTGAGTTACGCCGTATGGAGAAGAAGAAAGCTATCCGCCGTTTCAAGCGACGACTACGTGAGGCTGAATAATATTTCGTCACTGCTGTGATTTCCCATCTGTGATGGACTACTAGAACGGAGGCTTGTATGGGAAAAGAAGAAGGAAAGATCAAAGTTGATGGCACTGTGATCGAGGCTTTACCCAGTACCCAATTCCGGGTAAAGCTGGATAACGGTCATGAAGTGCTGGCATATCTTTCAGGAAAAATGCGTAAGTATTATATTCGCATCCTGTTGGGAGATCATGTGCAAGTTGAGATATCCCCATACGATCTTACCCGTGGCCGAATTGTCTACCGAGCGAAGAAAAACGCCCCCCCCCAAGAAGAGCTCTAGCCATCCATTATGTCCTTATCTAACAGCAAGTGCCCTCTCATCGGGGGCATTTCTTGTTAATTTTTTATTGATGCCTATGGTAAATCTCTGAAAGAATTAAGGACTCGCATATAGTTAGCACGCTCGAACGCAGCAGGCTCAGCAATAGACTGCTGGCTCATACTACCCTGCATCTGTTTGATCGATTCATAATCAAACATTCGCATCCACTCTTCAATTTTGGATAATATTTTTGGGATACATTCAATGCCGCTGTGGAGTATTTCGGAAGCAAGCATGACCACTCTGGCACCTGCCATCATAGCTTTCAATACATCCTCACCAGTGTGGACACCACTTGTCAAAGCCAGATCAGTTTTCACGCGCCCGTAGAGCAGGGCGATCCAGCGCAATGGTAAGCGCAGTTCCATGGAGGTACTTAATTCCAGAGTGTGGACAAGCTCCAGCTCGTCAAGATTAAAATCTGGTTGATAGAAGCGGTTGAATAGAACCAGACCATCAGCACCAGCCTCACCCAGACGCTGAGCGAGATTGGGAATTGCAGTCAGAAATGGGCTGAGCTTTACAGCAAGAGGTATTGTTATTTCGGACTTGACTTCTGACACAAGATCAACGTATGTATTCTCAAGTTCCTGGCTGGTCAGGTTTGGATCAACCGCAAGATAATAGACGTTTAATTCCAATGCGTCTGCACCAGCATCCTGGATATTGCGTGCATAACGAACCCATCCACCTTTTGAAACACCGTTCAGGCTGCCGATAATCGGGATACTAACCGCCTGCTTGACCTGACTTAGATGATTCAAGTACTTATCCGGACCCATGCTATAAGTACCAGTATCGGGTAGATAGGTCAATGCTTCGGCAAAGGATTCAGTACCGCGGGTCAGGTAGTGATCCAGCTCCAGGCTATCGTGGATAATCTGTTCTTCGAACAGGGAGTACATCACTACTGCTGCGATACCAGCCTCTTCCATCTCCCGGACTCGATCCACCTTTTTTGAGAGAGGAGAGGCGGAAGCAACCAGTGGATTCTTGAGTTTCAAGCCCAAATAAGAAGTGCTGAGGTCAGGCATATTAGCCTCCTAGTGCTCGTTCCCTTTGCTTTCGTCATATTGAATAGCTGCCAACTGGGAATAGTACAGCCAGCGTGCTTCGGCATCTCGCTGGGCGAGTTTCATCAGCTCCTCGGCATGCTGTTCGTCACCTTGTAGCAACATACGATAACGGGTTTCGTTATAGGCATATTCCTTGACGGGTATAGATGGCTCTTTAGAATCCAAAACGAAAGGATTCTTTCCTTCGAAGCTTAAACGCGGATCATACCGGAATAAAGGCCACAGCCCTGAATTAACAGCCAATTTTTGTTGTTCAAGACCCCTGCTCATATCATAACCATGACTGATACAGTGACTATATGCGATAATCAGAGAAGGACCATTATAAGACTCGGCTTCAAGAAACACCTTGAGAGTATGAGCATCATTGGCGCCCATTGCTACCCGAGCCACATAAATGTAACCATATACCATGGCCATCAGACCCAGGTCTTTTTTAGGTAAACCTTTGCCACTCATGGCAAACTTGGCGACTGCCGCCCGCGGGGTAGATTTAGATGCCTGACCACCTGTATTGGAATAGACCTCTGTATCCAGAACGAGAATATTCACATCCCGACCTGTAGCCATGACGTGGTCAAGGCCACCGTAGCCGATGTCGTATGCCCAACCGTCACCACCGATAATCCAGACACTTTTCTTGACAAGGCTGTCAATAAGGCTGACCAAGTCTTTGGTTCGTGGATCGATGCTCTTGCCCAGTTTCTCTTTTATTTTGAATACACGTTCACGCTGCTCTTTTATATCGGTTTCGGTGGATTGATCGGCGTTAAGCAAACCCTCAACCAGGTCCTTGCCAAGCTCTTTTTCGAATTGTGGCAGCAGTTCACGTGCATATTCTGCGTGCTTATCCATCGTGAGACGCATACCCAGACCAAACTCAGCATTATCCTCGAAAAGTGAGTTGGACCAGGTTGGACCACGACCATCGATATTTACGGCATAGGGAGTGGTAGGCAGATTACCTCCATAGATCGAAGAGCAACCGGTCGCATTTGCGATGAGTGCACGATCGCCAAACAGTTGTGAGACCAATTTCACGTAGGGTGTTTCACCACAACCTGCGCAGGCACCAGAGAATTCAAACAGCGGCTGTAGAAGTTGTGAGTTTTTAATGGTGCTGGGATTGACCAACGCACGGTCTACATCCGGCAGGGAAAGGAAGAAATCCCAATTCAGGCTTTCAGATCCGCGCAGCGGTGGTTGTGGTGCCATATTAAGCGCCTTACGACCGACCTGGCTCTTGTCCTTTACAGGACAAGCTTCGACACACAATGTACACCCTGTACAATCTTCCGGCGATATTTGGACTGTATAACTCATCCCTTCAGAAAACTCCCTGAATTTGGAGGGCATGGATTTGAAGGTTGAGGGAGCATTTTTCAGTGCTGCTGATTTATAGACCTTATGTCGGATAACGGCATGTGGGCAAACAAATATGCATTTACCGCACTGGATACAAAGATCGGGTTCCCATACTGGAATATCCAATGCCAGGTTCCGCTTCTCCCATTTGGTAGTTGCCGTAGGGTAGGTACCATCCACCGGAAGAGCGCTGACCGGAATATTATCTCCTTCATATGCGATCATTGGACCGAGCACATCATGGACAAAATCGGGGGCTTCTGCCGGGACAGGCTCACGACGGTTAATCTTGCTGGAGACAATAGAGGGGTATTTCACCTCATGCAGGTTGGCAAGTGTCTGGTCTACTGCTAGATAGTTTTTCTGGACTACCGCTTCACCGCGTTTGCCATAGGTCTTCTCAATAGCGCGTTTAATCTCAGTGATGGCTGCTTCCCGCGGCAGTACCCCGCTAATAGCAAAAAAGCAGGTCTGCATGACGGTATTTATCCTGTTACCCATGCCCGCCTTCTCAGCAACATCATAAGCGTTGATCACATAGAATTTTAATTTTTTGGAAATTATGGATTCCTGGTCCTCGCGCGGCAGTGAATCCCACACTTCATCTACCGAAACGAGACTGTTTAGGAGAAAGACAGCCTCCGGTGCGGCATACTTGAGCATATCGTATCGTTCCAGAAAGGTGAATTGGTGACAGGCAACGAAGGTGGCAGTGTTGGGTGTAATCAGATATGGCGCCTGAATCAACTTGGGACCAAAGCGCAGATGCGAGATGGTCATCTGCCCCGCTTTCTTCGAATCATATACGAAGTAACCCTGGGCGTAGTTTTTAGTCTCTTCGCCGATGATCTTGATCGAGTTCTTGTTTGCTCCAACTGTCCCATCCGAGCCGAGTCCGAAGAAGACACAACGTACCGTCTCCGGGTGTTCAACTGAGAATGCCGGGTCAAAATCAAGGCTGGTATTCGATACGTCATCTCGAATACCTATCGTGAAGTGGTTTTTGGGCTGGGGTTTCCCCAATTCATCGAACACGCCTTTGACCATGGCGGGTGAGAACTCCTTTGAGGACAGTCCGTAACGTCCCCCGATCACCTTTGCCTGGCGCCCACTCTCAACAAGGGCGTTGACAACATCGAGGTAGAGCGGCTCTCCGGCTGCGCCGGGTTCCTTCGTGCGGTCGAGAGTAGCGATTGTTTTCACTGTCTTTGGCAAGGCTGCGATTAAGTGATCGATGGAGAAAGGGCGATACAGGCGGACGCGGATCACGCCGACCTTTTTACCTCGTTCAGTCAGATACTTTACTGTCGACTCGACGGTTTCCCCTCCCGATCCCATGATAATGATGATACGCTCAGCCTCGGGGTGCCCGCTGTAATCAAAAAGATGATATTGGCGCCCTATCAACTCGTTAAATTTGTCCATGACCTCCTGGACGATACCCGGACAGACCTGGTAATACGGGTTGACCGTCTCGCGTGCCTGGAAGTAGACGTCCGGGTTTTGAGCTGTACCGCGGATTACCGGGTGATCCGGTGAGAGGGCGCGGGCGCGGTGAGCAAGGATCAGGTCTTCATCTACCATCGTCCGCAGGTCCTCATCGGTTAAATACTCGATCTTGGAGACTTCATGCGATGTGCGGAAGCCATCGAAGAAATGCAGGAAAGGAATACGTGTTCTCAACGTAGCTGCTGAAGCGATCAGGGAAAAATCGTGGGTTTCCTGAACTGAACCCGAGGCAAGCATTGCCCAACCGGTCTGGCGGACAGCCATCGCGTCTGAATGATCTCCAAAAATCGAAAGCGCCTGTGCAGCGATGGAACGTGCAGCCACATGGAAGACTGTGGAGGTAAGCTCACCTGCGATCTTGTACATATTTGGGATCATCAGGAGCAAACCCTGTGAAGCGGTGAAGGTCGTAGTCAAAGCACCGGTCTGAAGAGCACCATGAACGGCGCCAGCCGCACCCCCCTCAGATTGCATCTCGATCACCGAAGGGACTGTGCCCCAAAGATTGGGGATTTTTTTTGCGGACCATTCATCCGCGAATTCACCCATCGGTGAAGATGGAGTAATGGGGTAGATGGCTATTACTTCACTCAACCGGTACGCGACGGAGGTCGTCGCCTCGTTCCCATCAATGGTTACTATTTGTCGTTCCATTTCTAGTTGACTCCTTTAGGAAGCACAGATCATAGCTGATCTGATAGTTTTTCTGTGGATTTAAGCAAAGCTCAATCTCTTCATTAATTGCCGCAGAATGCCCCACGCAAGTTTATTCCCCCTTGAGTTGTTTTGAAAGTAATATATTACCTATAAAAACCTGTGACTTGTCATATTTCGGACAAGATTGGGCGACTTTAGGGAATGACCGTCAGGCAACCTGTTTTCAAACGAATTTCTCAAGGTGGGGTCGAGCCAGGAAAAGGGCGGCAAGGGATTTGGCATCCGGTATCCCTCCAGTTTCCGCTAATGCAATCGCTTGCGGAAGTGGTATGGCTTGCACCTGCAGGAACTCATCCGCATCGGCTTCGAGAGGATCATGATGGAGATCAGTTGCCAGATAGACGACCATAAACTCGGTTGAGTAACCGGGAGCCAGGTAAAACCTGCCAATCTCTTCCAGCTGCCCGGCCGACATTCCGGTCTCTTCGCGGATCTCACGCCGGGCACAGATGTCAGGTGCCTCCCCTTCATCCAGGGTACCGGCGGGGAGTTCGATCAGGTCCTTTCCAGCAGCGTGGCGATACTGCCGGACGAAAAGCAGGTTGCTGTCAGCGTCGATGGGAAGCAGTACCACCGAGCCGTGATGTTCGACAATATCGAATTTTGCCGTGCGTCCATCCGGAAGGTGCAGGTGGTCGCGGCGGATGGTGAAAGCCTTGCCTCGGAACAGGGTCTCGGATCCAATCAGATCAAAGGACATACTGGTCTCCTGGAAATTAAACACCCAAGGGGGGTATGCCTCCACTTGGGTGTTCAGTGTAAATAAGTAAGCTAGGGGATCTGCAGTACCTGACCAGCCTTTAGTTTATAAGGGGCAGGTATGGTATTCTGCTGTGCGATCGCCATGGGGTCAACATCACCGTAATAACAGGCGATCCCGAAGATCGTCTCACTGGCAGTGCTGACCGTGTAAGAATCCGGATGTTTGTGTAAAGCCCGTGCCCCCGGGAAAGGACTACCTGTCTGCGGGATCGTGAGTTTAAACCCTGCATACACGACCTGTCCACTCATTAAACCATTTTGAGAGAGCAGTTCATTCGGATTCACATTGAAGCGACGGGCGATGCAATAGGGAAATTCACTCTGCTGCAGTACATAAGTCGCTGGGCGCCCAACCGTGGTGGTGCCGATAATGATGGTCCCGGTTATTGTCGGTGGGGGAGTCAGGGTCGGCAAGGTGCCCGTTTGTGCGACCACGACGGTTCCTGGTGTACTGGTTTTCTTTTTCTTTAAACCCGGTGTCTTGAGGGCAAGCGCCGTCTGCGTGAAAAGATCACCTACGAAGTCCTTCGAAGTGGGCAACGGAGATACGAACAGGTTGGTGGGCAGAGCGGTCGGTGTTTTTCCGGAAACCTGTGAATAGGATTGCTTGCAGCCTGTTAACAGCGTGGATATCAGGACCAAGGCTGTGAAAAGGGTCAATCCAAATTTCTTGTGCTCCATAAGCAGCTCCTTATCATGAAAAGAAACCTGTTCATGCAGGACAGGTGATTGTTATTATGATAGTAGCACAACCCAGCCAGCATGTCAAGCCATCAACCCCCATATATGGGGGTTAGTTGGATGTCATCCGGCACTAGTTGCGGAAGGTTCATGGCAGTGGACAGCCGTACACAATTTCACTAACCATGTAGAGGCGGGGAGGTCGATATTGCAGGGCAAAAAGCATTAGAAGATCAAGGTTGGGTGACATGGATATGAGACAATTCGGACAAATATTATTGGACATGTTAAAATGATAATATTTTTCCTGACAGGTGTTTCATTTGTCAATCCACTAACGTGAGTAATCATTCGGGAAAACCACCCGAAGCGAATGATAAGAGTAAGGTTCGACATTGGGGAGAGTGTTTTCAACATAAATAATTCTTGACTTGTCTTATTGGATTGTAGATTCAATTCAAAAAAAATATAACGGTCGAAATCAGCCGCCGAAGGGGGCAAGCAAGACTCTATCGCAAACCAGAACGTTGGCTGGCTGAAGGCGCATGCATATCCACGAGCGAAGCGAGGTTGGCTGCATGCCTTTGTTAGGCGCGTTCTGTAATTGGAAAGGTAGCTTGTTGCCCGACCGATGCCTCGTCCGCACGCGCAATGTGATTATCGTACTGCCTTGATGAGGTCCTCCTTGACCTTTGTTACGCTATCGAACCCGGCTTGTTCCAGGAAGCCTTTGTAGTCCGAAAACGAGTAAACATCACCTCCGGCGGAGACAGCGAATAGCCACGGGCCGTCGAGCACTGCCTCTTCATTTTCGCGGCGGCCTTCGTCACACAGCGGTACTTCGATCACCAACATCCCGCCTGACGCCAAGGCCGTGTACACCCTGCGGAACAGCTTCACCAGGTCATCCGGTCCAAAAAAGTAGGTGACGAAGCCCAACCGGGCAATGTCAAATTTGTCCTGGCCATAATCCACTGAAAACATGTCGCCCGGAAGCTTGGTGATCTGCTGTTCTACCCCCAGCTTTCGGGCGGCCTTCAGAGCGATTTCCAGCATGGCGGGCCAGTCCTGAAGCACCACGCGAACGCCTGAGTGCTGCTTCGCCAGTGCCAGGGTCGCTATCCCTGCTCCGCAGGCAAGGTCGAGCACCTGTAAGCCCTCCCGAGGCTCAACATGCAACACCTGCCAATAGCCGTTATACCGTTGAATGTAACGTTGCGGCGCCAGCGCACGGACGGCATAGAACGGAATGAAATGGCCTACCAACTCCGAGCGCGTGATATCAGGATTGATTGGATGTTTTCCGGTACGGATGGCCTCCGCAAGCTGACCGTGCCCTTCCCAGGCAAGCCATTCAAGGACAAAATCACCCAGGTAGGTTGATCTGCCAGGCAGCAAGTAGTATTCTGTCCAGTCTGGCAGGCGGTAAACCGCAGCCTCCTTCTGCAGCAGCTTCATCACGGTCAGGGCATCCAACAGACGGCGCATGCCGCCCGGGTCCGCTCCCACAGCTGAGGCAATCTCGTTTGTCGTCCGGTGACCCGCTGCAATCTTAGCCCACACCTGCAGCTCCACTCCTGCCCGTAGGATTGGCAGCTTGAGCAGCGGGTCTAAGACGTTCCCAAGGAGCATGTCCATCAATATATCTGGAGCGGGTGCTTCTTGGGGTATGGTAGGTTGAGTGCTCATGATGTCTCTCCTTTCTTACAAAACTGCTTGAACAGGCTGCTGTTCTTTCGCCTATAGAGCAATGTTGTCAGTCACTCTGCTAGACTTTCAACCGAAAAAGAATGGCAGCAGACCTTATGGTGGTCGGCCGTGCCTAACGGCTTGCGTTTCGCCCGCTACCGAGGCTACAGGCCGAAGGCGGTCGGTTGCAAGCGCTTGTTAGGCGGCCCACAACTTACGAGGAGACTCTGCTTTGGGCATACAGCAATTCCTGTAATTTCTCTCTGCTTTCCCAAACTGCCAAATTATGTGCTTTCATGCTCGGCCTTTGCAAGAGGTTCAAGAGATACTTCTTGTTGATAATCGTCACCCCTTTGATAGGCGCAGTCCGTTCAACGAAGGCGTTTGTAAAGACCATGACGGGCGTAATCCATATCTCAACATTGATAACACCACGGATTTCGTCCCTGAGCCAGTAGGTGTTTTTCAGGGCTTGAGCGATGAAATCCTTTTCTGGTTCATGTCCGTTTACCAGTAAGCGCCCATTGACTATAGAAACTCTGCCGCCGTGCGCTTTCGTTTCAATCAGAAAAACGTTGCTTTGCTTGCTGATAACAATGTGGTCTATATTGCCATAGGGTGATTCAATGTCGTGGCTAACCAAGTAATCTTCGCCAAGACTTTCAAGAATAGCACCTATCTTTTCTTCTGCCTTAGCACCGTGAACTGCTCTGCGCTCTTCCCTCCTCATCCTTTTGGCTTTGCCTTCCATATAGTCCATTGTGAACCGAGCGAGGAAACCCAATACCAAAATCCCGAGTACACCAATGCCCAAAGCCTTTGAGTTAAAAACCAACACCAGTATCAGGAGAACGGCTCCTGCCATGAGCAGGACGAACCAGACTCTTGACTTGTATCTCTTATCGACCATATCACGAGCAGATTGGCCTGCGCGTTTGTTGTGGTTATTCATGGTCGCAGATTCTTGTTCTGGCTATGTTGGCCTGTGAGCAGGCTGCCCAACGGTTTGCGTCCGCGAAGGGCCCTGTGGGTAGTGGCAGTGGGGCGGGACTTGGACTCACCGTCGAAGCGGGACACTGCCTGGGCGTAGTATAAACCCAATTTGGCGGGACGAATCCCACCAGTCGGGTGCACGCTTTGTTAGGCCGCTTTTCCAAACTCAGAAAAACAAGAAATAGCGCGGTACCCGTTCCATGTATGCGCGGTATGACTCACCATATCGCCTCAAGCATACCTCTTCCTCTGCCAGGATCCCAAAATGCTGCAACAACCTGGACATCACTAGCGTGAATAGAGCCATCCATGAGCCTATCGCCAAACATATCCCCAAGAATATGACAGATAACGCCGCTATTTGGGGGTGGCGTGATATCTTGTAGACACCCTTCATCACCGGCTGATCAAGTGGAGTATCCTTGAAGTTCAACATGGCAACCACGAGACCAGCCAAGCCGGTGGCATACAAAATTATCCCAACGATGAACGCATTTAAGTTGATTTTCAAGGGTGTCAGGACGATTAAAATCAGGCAGGCTAGAGAAAACACTTTGCCTATGATTGTGAAGACCCTCTGCTTCTTGCTCCAGCCAGACCTGTTAAACAGCCGAGACACCACGTCTTTAGGAAAGACCAGTAGTAAGACACCTTGAATCAAAAAATCAAACGCAAGGAGTATCCACCCATTGAGTAACCCAATTTCAAGTGTAGGTATCAATTCCATGAGTCACCTCCGATAACAATCAATTGGCCGTGGCAGCAAAAACATTGAGAGACCCACGCATTGATTCTTAGAAAGTGAGCGGGCTAACGGTTTGGCTCACCTGCCGCTTTGGAGCTCAGCGGAAATGCGGTCAGGTGCAGCGTCTTATTGGGCGTTCTTTTCTGTTTCTTTGGCTCGGCTGTCGCAGAGTTAAATCGAACCAATTTGTCCCAGTCAATTTCTCCATTGTCTTTGCAGAATGTATTTGAAAATTCTTTGGTGAATTTGTTAATCATTTGCGAATACGATACTACAAAGTCATCATTCTTTTCTTTGGCTTTATACCCAAGCGGTTCGATGATTTCTGTAAACAGGTCGCTGTCTCCTGATATAAACTCCCAAAAACGTTGACCGCAATATTTGAAATAGTCTCCCTTGTCTGGTTTGTTGCCTCTGCCGTAACAGCAACCGTTTACAGCAACTATGCTCAATTGTGAGTTACTGGTTCTCAGCGTCTTTTTAGCAGTCTTGAAGTCTGCTACCATTTTTACAATTTGTGAACTGTTGCCCCAATTTGGTCCCGATTTGATTGTTACGATGTTTCTTGTTCCGTTGCTGTCAAATTCAAGGTCAATGCCCGTAATGCCTGATTTACGTCCACCGTAAACCTTATCGTTGATAAAAATAGCAAGTCCTTCCAGCCAATCGCCAAAAATAGTTTCTTCGTTCGATGAGATATGTGCGTCCACCAAGCCTTTTACGATCCGTTCAGCAGTCAATATATATTTTGCTTTGAACAGATACGGATTTTTTCGTTTGAGAACCTGCGACAACTTTAATCCGTTGAGGCTCTGAATACGCTTTTGATGAAATGTCCCGATATTTTGTTCAACGTACTGAAGTACGTCTTTTAGGTTTAGTTTTTTCATAATTTGCCTTTGGCTCAAAAATATATAATTCAACGGGTTTCAATTGATTTTTCACCATTTCGCAATACTCTGGAACGATGTCGATGCCTATTGAGTTTCGTTTCATTCGGTTTGCAACAATTAAAGTTGTCCCTGAACCCATAAATGGATCAAGAACCATGTCATACTCTTTGGTAAATAGTTTGATGAACCATTCAGGCAATTCTTCCGGAAAGGCTGCGCTGTGGTTTTTATTGTTACATTCGGTTGCTAAATGCAAAACGTTTGTCGGGTAGGCTCTATCTCTGTCAAGCCAGTTTGAAATGTTTTTGCCAAATCCGCTTCCTACTTTTGAGTTGTCACGGGTTTTATCAGTGTCAGAAAGGTTTTTTAGTCTTGAATTTGCCCAGTCACCCATCGGAACCATTACTTCTTCCTGATACATATTGAATTTTCGGTTTTTATTGAATTGCAGCAGTCTTTCCCAGGAATCACGAAAACGGTTAGGCCATTTACCCGGATAACAATTTTTCTTATGCCAAATAAATTCTTCTGTCCACAACCATCCCTGCTTGCGCATTTCTAAAATAAGCTCCATTACATAGGTACTGCGCTCCCCTTCAACTACTTTTTCCTTGATGTTTAAGACAAACGTTCCTGTTGGCTTGAGGACACGTAATAGCTGTTCGGAAATAGGCAAAAACCACTCCACGTACTCATCGTGGCGAATACCACCGTATGTATTTTTTCGCTGGTCTGCGTAAGGCGGTGATGTTACGACAAGGTCAACCGAATTGTCTGGAAGCAGTTTTAACTGCTCCTTGCTGTCCCCAAGATATATATCTGTAGTTATTTCCATTTTATGCTCACCGTTTCAAAAAATTCTCTTTCAACTTACTTATACATGGCAAAACGATATTCTAAATCATTTTCAACGTACCGCCTAACTTAGTGCTTAGTTGACAATCGCAGCATAACTGCTTATCGGTTGCAAATGCCATCATCTTGTGATTAAGATAATATCATAGTTACGATAAAGACGTTCCACATATTCAAGTCTTTAACACCCTTTCCAATTTCCGAAATCCATCCGATAACCATGGGGTGATCATCCGTCACCCCAAGGGAGCAGACAAGGCAGCGGTTTGACTGCCCACGTGTTCAACCGGGTAATGGTCAAGCACTGGTCTTACGGATGGGATGGCGTAGTACGGTCTTGAGCCTGGAGGGATCCGTCCGGCGCGGGTCTCCCATGTAGATCTCGTGGTGCTTACCGCCCAGCCCAACCAGGTCTTGATAGCCGTTCTCCTGCAGGAAGAGGTCCATCTTTTCTATGGTAGCCGGTTCGTCGGCGTAGGGACCGATGTGCAAAGTCTGAACGCACAACCCCTCCTGGAAGCTTTCGAGGCGCAGACGGGCGAATGCGGGCTGGTCGCCTTTCTTCCTGCGAAGCTGGGCGACTGCATCGGTTAACATCTCCACCGTGACCAGGCTGGGCTGCATCATCATGACGGTGTATTTCCAGTTGCCGGGTTTGCGGATATCGAACGTCCCATCCTCGACCCACCACAAGCCTTCAAGAGCCATTACCGGGTAGTCCACCGGATTTTCTTTACGCAGTTTGACGGTGAATTTCAAAGTGTACGCTGCGCCGTAGAGCGCCGTCATATTTTCCTGGAAGAGCGGCGATGTACCAGGAGGTAGGTCGGGTTCGATGTCTCCATCGATCATGATGAAGTTCATGGCAGGAACATCCACCACTTCCATTTTCTTTGCCGAGGGCAGGTACAGGTACTTCAATTCCTTCTTGAGGTCGAGTTTTTCCATTGATTACGCTCCTTTTCCAGGTTTTACACCCCAATCCTTCTGTGGGCATTCACTCCAATCAGTACAAGAGGGATTCCGGGATATGGGCTCAGCGCTACCCTGCTGCTGACCGTAAGTAGACCACAAGGTCAGAGACTGATGCCAACGCCGGGAATAATATCTGCCATTATAGCACGGTTGTTCTATTTATGCAAGCCTTTCCCCTTTGCTTTATGGAGTCATCTGTTCTGGAGCAGGTGGGAAGAATCCATCACCTGAGCAGGGTGGGAGGGTGCCGGGTTATTAATGAGATTGTGATTTACATCTTCCAGACAAAGAAAAGTCACTAATAACTTCAAATGGACCTGTTTTTTTAATCTGCCCAATCCTTCGCAATCAACTCCGCCTGCTCGAGGACGGTGTGGGTAGCCTTTTCCTGCTTATCGGGTGGATATCCATATTTGCGTAAAATCCGCTTGACCATCACACGCAGCTTTGCCCGCACAGACTCTTTCACTGTCCAGTCTATTGTCACATTTTTATGTACCATCTCGACTAACTCGCGCGCAATGTCCTTGAGGATTTCGTCCCCCAGCACCTTGACCGCGCTGTCGTTGACTTCCAGCGCATCATAAAAGGCGATCTCCTCTTCAGAGAGACTGAGTTTCTCGCCGCGCTTCTGTGCCTCACGCATTTCTCCTGCCAATTTGATCAGTTCAGCAATCACTTCCGCTGACTCCAGTGTGCGGTTCTGGTAGGCGCGGATGGTTCGTTCAAGCATTTCAGCAAAGGAACGCGATTGAACCAGGTTCTTACGCATCCGGCTCCGGAGTTCGTCATTCAGCAGTTTACGCAGTAGCTCTATCGCAAGGTTCTGTTGAGGCATTCCCTTGACCTCAGCCAGGAACTCGTCAGACAGGATGGATATCTCAGGTTTTTTCAAGCCCGCGGCGGCGAAAATGTCAATCACCTGATCGGTTACAACAGCGCGGGACAGGATCTGCCGGATGGCATGGTCAACATCTTCGGCAGAGCGCTCACCCTCTACAGTTGATTTGACTAGGGTGGCGCGAACCGCCTGGAAGAAAGACACATCGCTGCGGACAGCCAGGGCGCGTTCGTCGGGAACAGCCAGCGCAAATGCAAGGGAAAGTTCCTTGACAGCCTTGAGCAGGCGGGTCTTACCGTCCTCCTGAGCCAGGATATGTTCCTGGGCTAGAGGCAATACACCGAGTTTTTCATGCGGTGTGCCCGAAGTGAATTTCGACCAGTCAAAACCATGGAACAATCCGAGACAGATCTCATAGCGCTCCAACAATTGAGCAACGGCTACATTCTGGTCAATGGCTGTCTCGGCAGGGTGACCGCTTTCGGTGTAGGCGGCTAAGGCTTTCTGCAGGTGATAGGCAAGGCCGAGGTAATCTACTATCAGACCTCCGGGCTTGTCTTTGTAGACGCGGTTGACGCGCGCAATCGCCTGCATCAAGCCATGACCCTGCATCGGTTTATCCACGTACATGGTATGCAGCGGCGGGACGTCGAATCCCGTCAGCCACATATCGCGGACGATGGCTATCCTGAGTGGGTCATCTGGATTTTTGAAGCGGGCAGCCAGATCCTCGCGGCGTTTCTTGCTGCGGATGTGACCCAGCCAGTCGATCGGGTCGCTGGCTGAACCGGTCATCACAACCTTGATGGCACCCTGCTTGTCGTCCTGGGAGTGCCAGTCCGGGCGCAGGGCAATGATCGCGCTGTAAAGATCCACGCAAATCCGGCGGCTCATGCATACGATCATCGCCTTGCCGTCCATCGCTTCCAGGCGCTGTTCGAAGTGGGCAACCAGATCCTTTGCGATCAGATTCACGCGTTTATCAGCGCCGACAACCGCCTCCAGCGCCGCCCACCTGGTTTTGAGTCTTTCTTTCTTCTCGACTTCTTCGCCCTCGGTGACTTCTTCGAACTCTTCGTCAATATGCGGGCGTTCCTTTTCGTCCAGTTCGAGCCTGGCAAGACGACCTTCGTAGTAAATCCTGACGGTGGCGCCATCCTCCACAGCCTGCTGGATGTCGTAAATACTGATGTAATCACCGAAGACGGCACGGGTGTTCTTGTCGCTCAGTTCCAGTGGTGTACCTGTAAAACCGATGAAGGAAGCGTAGGGTAGAGCGTCACGCATATGACGGGCGTAACCGTCAATGAAATCGTACTGGCTGCGGTGGGCTTCATCGGCAATCACTACGATATTGCGCCGCTCTGATAATGCGCCTCCGTCAGCCAGGAACTTTTGAATTGTTGTAAAGATGATGCCTCCGGAGGCACGCCCCTGTAATTTTTCTTTTAAATCTTCACGATCGGCAGCTTGTTCCGGGACCTGGCGCAGGATCTCTGCGCAGCGCGAGAATGTGCCGAAGAGTTGACCATCCAGGTCAATACGGTCGGTGATGACGACAATCGTTGGGTTTTCCATCGCGGGGTGCAGAGCCAGCCGTCCCGCGAAAAAGACCATCGTCAGGCTTTTGCCCGCCCCCTGCGTATGCCAGATGACACCGATACGCCGGTCTCCTGCTTCACCATCTACCATCCGGGTAGCTGTAAGGCGTCCCTTTAATTCACGAGCTGCAGTCTCAATTCTGGCTGCGCGGATGGTTTCCTCGACGGCCACGTTGACGGCGTGGAACTGGTGATACCCGGCGATTTTCTTGACGGAGGGTGTGCCGCGGTCATGCTCGAAAACGATGAAATACCGCATCAGGTCGAGGAAGCGGCGTTTCTCGAACACGCCCCGCAGCAGGACCTCGAGCTGGGTCACAGAAGCCGGCGCGGTGATCTCCCCCTCGATGGTCTTCCAGGGCAGGAACCACTCTTTATCGGCGGTCAGGGAGCCGATGCGGGCATTCAGGCCGTCAGAAATGATCAGGGCTTCGTTGTAGACGAACAGGGCCGGGATCTGCTCTTTGTAGGTCTGCAACTGGTTGAAGGCTGACCAGATAGTGGCGTTCTCGTTGGCGACGTTTTTGAGTTCGATGACTGCCAGCGGCAGGCCGTTGACGAAAATGACCACATCCGGCCGGCGGTTGACCATGC
>Ga0315285_10003350_pt1 | contig 16699 bp, 21 predicted proteins | sample YL17G09_36_MG_FD_203698 | JGI IMG/M metagenome (GOLD analysis project Ga0315285, IMG submission 203698) | Sediment microbial communities from Yellowstone Lake, YNP, Wyoming, USA - YL17G09_36 | ecosystem: Environmental > Aquatic > Freshwater > Lake > Sediment | place: USA: Wyoming | collected... | reverse complement strand
TCCGGCTTGAGGTAATAATCCATACTGCCAATATAGGAGGCCAGCCCTTCATCAAACCAGCGTGGATATTTCAGGGTGCCAGCGGCAATGCCTGAAACTTTGGACAAATTCTTGTGAGACATTTCGTGAGCGATGATGTTCCAGGAGGCTCTTGATTCTCGGATGACCACTCCCCAAGATAAACCACCGCCATTGCCTTTGGGGTAAACGCCGAAGCGAAGCATATCGAGGTCCGAAGTGGCCACCAGCACTTTGGTATGGTCCACCTGGCCATAGAAATCGCGGTTTTTTTGGACCGCTTGTTGGGCCATTTCAAAAATTTGTTTCCCTTGAGTTGTGCGGACAGAAGGATAATAGACGGTGACGTCAGTACTCACCAGTGAAGAGTAGCCAATTTTGATCGGGGAGATCATAAAAAAAGGGCCGAAAAGAAAAAAAATAAGAGCGACCGCGACCATGCCGGCCAGGGATTTAACCAAATAACTTCGTTTGTCTTTGGCTTTTCGGTACCCCCAGCCAAGATCTAAGAGCACCCAAACGGCGATTAAACCAAGAAAAAGATACATCGTAGATTAACTTTAAGACGAGAGGAACTGACAGTCAAGAGAAATAAAAACTGCCTTTTCCTCTTGACAAAAGTATATTATCATAATATACTATTTCTGTGATGAGATTACCTGTTCCCTTGTCGTTTGATTGGGATAAAGGTAATGTCGATAAGAATTGGAAAAAACACAAAGTACATTTCAAAGAAGCTGAGGAGGCATTTTTCAATAAGTCCTTAAGAACATTTAAAGACGTCAAGCATTCTCAAAAAGAAGGCAGGTTTGTCGCTTTGGGAACGACAAACAAAAGAAGAAGGCTTTACATTGTTTTTGCCTTAAGAAAAGAAAAAATCAGAATAATTTCAGCAAGAAACCAAAGTAAAAAAGAAAGGAAACTGTATGCCAAAAAAGAAAGTGATTAATCAAATACCAAAGTTCAAAAGTGAGGACGAAGAAAGAGAGTTCTGGGCAACTCACGATTTTGCCGACTTTATCGACCAATTTGAGGAGGTTGAGCTTGATTTATCTAAATTAAAACCGACGACAGAATCAATTTCGTTGCGACTCCCAGCATACTTGCTAAGAAGAATTAAGGAAATTGCTAATTCACGCGATGTTCCCTATCAATCTTTGATGAAAATATTTTTAGCCGAGAGGGTGGAAAAAGAGCTTCGGAAATTTGCCTCAAAATGAAGCCTCCCCCAGCACGGAAGCTGGGGGTTTCTTCTTTCGTGGCGGTGCTATCCCCCGAAATTTCAGGGGACGGCGACTTAGGTCGAAATTTCGACCTTCGTCTTGTAGCCGTTGAAATAAATTTAGCCCTACAAGTCATTTTCGCTTGGCTTTTTTTGGTTTTGAAAGAATCTTCATTTCTTTCCTGTATTATAATCAGAGAGATTAGTCGAGGCTAACGAAGGGCCGAAGTAAAATTAGGGGAAAATGAAAAAAGTCAAAAACCTCAGTGATGAGGCTTTAGTGGAGTTGATCAGGGAAGAAAACCAGGAGTGGTATCGAGAAGTGGTCAAGCGTTATCAAACCAAACTCATGCGCTACGCGACCAGCCTGATTGACGATGAAGATAAAGCGGCTGATGTGGTTCAAGAAGCCTTTCTTAAAGCTTTTGTTAATCTCCAGGGTTTTAATACGAAAAAGAAATTTTCCAGTTGGCTTTACCGGATTGTTCATAATGAGGCGATTAATTACCTTAAAAAACACAAAAAGGAAGTTTCTTTAGAGCAGAACCAATGGATTGAACAAACCCTCAAAAGCGATCAAGAGGTGGAGAAGGAGTTTAGCCGTCAGGAAACCAAACTTATTCTTCACCAATCACTGAAAGAATTGCCTTTGAAATATCGTTCACCTTTAATTTTATATTTTTTTGAAGAAAAAACTTATGAAGAGATTAGTGATGTTTTAAGAATTCCTCTGGGAACAGTGGGCACCCAAATTAACCGAGGGAAGAAAATGCTGAAGATAATTTATCAAAAGAAAGGAGGTGAAGCTTATGCCAAAAACTAAAAAAGAAGCCGATTTAAGCCAAAAAGTGATGGAACAAATCAAAAAAGAAAAAGTGAAAATGCGGCCGCGCGTCTATTTTCTGGTGGGTTCAGTCCTTTTGGGTGTGGGTTTGGCCGGAGCCATCCTCGGCGCCATTTTGTTTCTTAATTTAGCCTTTTTCAGGATGAGAATTCATGGCCCCTTTGGTTTTCTGATGTTTGGCGAGTTTGGTTTCAGACCTTTTTTGGCGACTTTTCCTTGGCTGCCTTTGTTCATTAGCCTGGCAGCAATCCTCACTGGCATTATCTTGTTAAAACGATATGACATTTCTTACAAAAAAAGCTTTTTGGTTTTGACCATTGCCCTGGCGGTTTTAGTTTTGACAATGGGTTTTATCTTGGATCAAATCGGTTTTAACGAGCGTTTAGAGAGAGCGAGACCGTTGCCTCCGTTTTATCCAAGTCATTTCACTAATCAGGATTGGGTAATGGGTGAAATCATTGAAATTAAAGAGGAAGAACTGGTGATCACGACGCCGAGAGGGGAAGAAGTCAGAATTTTTAGGCAAGAAGAAACTTTATTGCCCTTCGGCGGTGATTTTAAAGTGGGGGAAAGAATTAGGGCGGTGGGAGAGTGGCAAGGTGAGGTTTTTGTGGCCAAAGGCATCGGCAAAGGCGGGATGCAATGGCGAATACCTCCAGGACCGGAGGGGAGAGAAAAAAGACGGATGTTGCCTCGATTTTAGCTACCAAAAGAAAATCAGGGAGAAAGAAAAGTCACTTTTGAGAGTGACTTTTTTTGTTTGAAAGAAAATTGATTCTTGGTCTGTATTAGTAACAGAAAGGAGGTGGGAAAGATGAAAAAAGCAATCGTTTTAGCAATCGCCCTGAGCATATTGTCGCTAATCGGTTTGGCGGGTGTCAAAGCGGTTAGTGCTGAGGACAGCGAAGGTTATCCGCCCATCGTTCAAAAATTGGTGGAGCGGTTTAATCTTGATGTCAGTGAGGTCCAAAAGGTTTTTGATGAGGAGCGAGAAGAAAGACATCAGGAAATGGAGCTTCGCTTTGAAGAAAGATTGAATCAGGCGGTAACTGAGGGGGAACTGACTCAAGAACAGAAAGAGGCCCTTTTGGCCAAAAAAGCAGAAAGGCAAGCAAAACACGAGGAAATGAAAAATCTGTCTGAGGAAGAGAGACGAACGGCGATGGAACAGGAGCGGGAAGAAATGAAGACCTGGGCTGAAGAAAACGGGATTGAGATGTTCAGGTTAGGTGGTTTTGGAGAAGGCGGCCACCATGGATTCGGTCCATAAAGGCGAGCCCAGAGAAGAAGGGAAAGCGCTCTTGTTAAAGGGCGTTTTTTCTTTTTGGCCCTTCAGACTAATGGTCAAAAATTTAAAGTTGACTCTCTTTTTTCCTTCCTGCTAAGATGGGAGAGCGGGAAAACATTATTGATATTGATGAGAGAAAGGAGGTGAGAGAATGAAAAAATTTTTACCGATTATCATTGTGGCCGTGGTTGTGATTGGCGGGGCGATTGTTGCTTACCTGTTTTTAGGTAAAGGCGGTCTTTCTCTGCCTATGATGCCCGGAGGCGTGGAGAAAAAGGCGGGGGAAAGCAGTGAGGAATTTGTCGGTCAGATCAAAGAAGTGGTCGCACGGGGCGTGCCGATGAAATGCACCTACACCCAAGACAATACGACCGGCACCACTTACATCAAAGGTAAACAAATGTATGGGGAAATTGCCCAGGCAGGCAAAACCGGTTATGTCATTGTCAAGGATAACTGTATGTGGTCCTGGAACCAGGGCGAGAGTCAAGGAGTCAAGATGTGTTTTGAAGAAGATTTCTGGGAAATGTCCGAGGAGGATGTCCAAGAAGGTCAGGCGAGCGTTCCCACGGAATCCGAATACCGTTGTCTGCCGGCGATGATCGCTGATTCCCAATTCAATCCACCCTCGGGGGTCAATTTTTTGGACATGGATGAAATGATGCAGGGAGTAGAGGAGTAAGCTTCAAAACTTGAAAAGGGGGTTGAATTAAGAAAAGAAGGGAAAAAATGAAAAAAAAGGGATTAACCCTAATTGAATTATTGGTGGTCATTGCTCTTTTGGGCTTGCTGGTTCTGGTGGCGGCTTTTGCCGCCCCCAGTCAATTAAAAAAAGCCAGGGATGCCCGGCGAAAGGCAGATTTGGACAGAGTTAAAGTGGCTCTTTACGATTATTATTTTGACCACGACTGTTTTCCAGAAGAATTACCCGGGTGTGGCGAGAATTTTGGGGTTGAAGGCGAACCCTATTTGAACAATTTTCCTTGTGATTTCAATGGCCAGCCTTATGTTTACGTGACCCGAAAAGGCGGCGGGGAATGTAAGCAGTGGTTTCGAATTTTTACCAATTTGGAAAACAAGGCCGATCCGGTCATCGATAAAATTCATTGCCGAACTGGCTGCGGGCCGAGTAAAACCAAATGTCTTTATAATTACGGGGTGGCGAGCACCAACACCCAAATTTATCGGAATTGCAGTGATTCTTGGGTGTGCAATCCTGGGGGTGAATGTGAGAGATTTGAAGATCCTTGGATGAGTGGTTGTCCGGCTCAATACGGGACGGAAGAAGCATGTGAGGCCGGTTGTGACAAACATGATCCGGCCACTCATTGTCAAAACGCAAGCGGTAAGCAAAAGCCTCAGGAGTGAGGAGAAAAGAGTGAGGGTTTTTTCTGCTGATTTTTTCCTCTTGACAACATCCCTTAATTCCGATAAACTCCTAGATAATTAGTAGGAGTTTAATGTTTGGATTGAATAAAAAAACTGATTACGGGATGGAATTAATGATTGCCTTGGCTAAAAAATATCGCCAGGGTCCTCTTTCTTTGCGCCAGATTGCCAAAGAGAAAAAATTGCCTTTTAAATATCTGGAACAGGTGGTGACACCTTTACGGAAAGCGGGTTTAATAAAGGCTAGGCAGGGCAGGGATGGTGGTTACTTTCTGAAAAAGAAACCAGAAATTATTTCCGTGAGAGAGATAGTTGAGGTTTTAGAAGGCCCAGTGGAATTGGGCGCTTGTTTTGGTTGTCCTAAAGCGATGGTTTGTGGTCAGAAAGATATTTGGACCGAAGTCGGTGATAAAGTCCGAGAAACGATTGAAGATAAAACCTTAGCGGATTTAGTGAGATAAATGAAAAAAATTTACCTTGATTACGCGGCGACCACGCCCATCGAACCGCCAGTTTTGGCGGCAATGAGGCCTTATCTGGAGGAGAAGTTTGGCAATCCTTCTTCGATTCATATTTGGGGAAGAGAAGCCAGAGAAGCGGTCGAAAAGGCACGCCAACAAGTGGCCGAAATCTTGGGTTGCCTGCCGGCGGAAGTTTTTTTTACCGGCACCACGACCACCAGTGATAATTTGGCCATTCAGGGGGTGATGCGGGCAGCCAAGCAAGCCGGTAAGGGCAACCACTTGATTATCTCCGCCATCGAACACCACGCCGTCCTCGATACTGGTCAGGCTTTAGAAAAAGAAGGTTTTCAACTAACCATTTTACCGGTGGATAAAGACGGTTTGGTTGATCCCCAAGAGGTGGCAAAAGCAATTAAAAAAGAAACCATCTTAGTTTCGATCATGGCCGCCAATAACGAGGTGGGAACAATTGAACCAATCAAGGAAATAAGCCAGGTCACTCAGAAAAAAGGCGTTTTATTGCACACGGATGCGGCCGCGGCCGTGGATTACTTAGAGGTCGGGGTGACTGAATTGGGCGTGGATTTGATGACTCTGGGGGCGCACAAATTTGGCGGACCCAAGGGCGTCGGCGCTCTTTACGTCAAAAAGGGCGTGGCGATTGAACCTTTGACTTATGGCAGTCACCACGAGAAAGGTCTTTGGCCGGGCACAGAATCACCGGCCTTAATTGTTGGTTTGGCCAAAGCTTTAGCAATCGCCACCCAAGAAAGAGAAGAAGCGGTGAAAAAAGTGACCAAACTGAGAGAGAGATTAACCAAAGGCATTTTAGCTCAAGTGCCTGGTTCAGAGTTAACCGGCCATCCGACCAAAAGATTACCAGATATTGCTTCGTTTATCATTGAGGGTGTCGAAGGTGAAGCGATGCTTTTAATGCTTTCAGACAAGGGGATTGCTGCTTCTTCAGGCAGTGCCTGCACTTCCGGTGTTTTAGAACCGAGTCATGTTTTATTGGCCTTGGGGATCTCATCTGAAAAAGCCCATGGTTCACTTCGCCTCTCCTTAGGCAAAAGAACCACCCAAGAGGAAATTGATTATGTCATCAAAACTTTGCCGGGAATTGTTAAAAAATTAAGAAAAATGGCCCCGAAAGGAATCTAAAATGAAAGACCTTTATCCCAGTTTTTATTCCGAAAAAGTGATGGACCATGTTCGGAACCCAAGAAACTTGGGAGAAATGAAAAATCCGGATGGCGTGGGCACAGAGGGTAACCCCATCTGCGGTGACACAATGCGGCTTTTTATCAAAGTGGGCAAGAAAAAAGGCAAAGAATATATTGAAGACATTAAGTTTCAAACCTTGGGTTGTGGTGCGGCTATAGCCAGTTCGAGCATGCTCACCACCATGGTTAAAGGCAAAACCCTGAAAGAAGTGGAAAAGATTTCCCGAGAAGCGATTGCTGATAAACTGGGGGGTTTGCCGCCCGCCAAAATCCATTGTTCGGTTTTGGCCGCAGATGCCTTAAGAAAAGCGATTGCTGATTATCGAAAGAAAAAAAAGAAATGACGAAGACGTTTAGCTTGGTAAGTCAGGTTAAAAGCAGGATAGAACTCTAAGTCGATTTTTTTTGAGGTCCGACTTTTGTTGAAGGTAGTTTTCTGACAATTAACTTTTTTCCTCCTTTTTCGGTCCGGTCAAGAATGGTCTGAAGACGATCAAGATGCCCTCCTTCAAAATTACCTCTTCGACCAATAATTGGGCCGATTTGATTTTGGGGAGCAAAGATAATTCTCTTTTCTAAATCGAGTTTAGCCCCAAATCGTTTTTCTAAATATTGACCGACAGCTTCAGGCGTTTTTCTGACCACCCAGTCTCCAAAAATCCAGTCTCCTGTCCATTTGCCCTCTTCCCAATATCCTTCGCTTTCTAAATCCGGACGTTTTTCATAAAAACAAGCAAAATAATTGGGATCACCTACCTCTCTTATCCAGCTCAATCCAGGATCTTGGCCATTTTGGATGGTGTGTGGAAAATATTGGACATTATAATCTGACTGATACTCTTTAATATCCGCCGCTCCATCTGGTATTGGTTCTTGATCGCTTTTAATTTTTGTGGGCAGGTCAAGCGGATAAATTCCCGGTGGCAATTCTAACCATTGACCTTTATAGGGAATGACCCAAATTGAACCAAAAAACTGTGAAACACCACCCTTTGTTGATATCTTACCGAAGAATCCCTTTTTTGTTCTTTTTGAAATCGCTTTTACCTCCTGCCATCCGTTTTCTTTTAGTAATTCAGCCAATGCTTCGACCGCTCGGTGCTGATTATTCAGAAGCTGCAACCAATTTTTTTCCTCAGTGATTTTTTTATCAGAATCTAGCAAGGGTGTTAATTCATCTTTTTTAGGAATGGCAAGATAAGCATTAATTTTGTCCGCTTCTAAAGGGAGAGATTTAAGAAGAGATTGAGTATCAAGACCATATGGAGTGGTTAATGTAACAAAGCCTATTGTTCCTTGAAGGGGCATGATTTTTTCTTCTTTTTCCTCGTCATGCTTAGCTTCTTCAGCTAATCTTGTTAAATATCTTATATTACCTGGAGTCAGACCTGGAGTTTGGGTTTGAGGTGCGCCTGTTCTTCTTTTTCTGGGTCTGGTGATTTTGACTGGCGTTTCTTCTTCAGGTTCGGGAACTTCTGTTCCCTCTGGAAGTTGACCTTTTCTTTTCAGAATCTCACCAATTGATGATTCCGCCATTGCTCCTGATTATCTTTGGATTTTCATGATTTGTCAAACTCACCCTTAATCAAGGGTTGGCAAAAATCCTGAATGTAAACTTCTTTAAATTCACTCTTGACCAATTTTTTATTCTCAAAAGTGAAAATGCCGATAAGACCCTTTTTAGTGGCTTCGGACCAGGGTTGGTCAAAGATAAAGTTGCCCAAAGAATAAACGATTTGACCTTCTTGATAATCTTCCACTTTTTGGATGACATGAGGGTGGTGACCGAGAATTAAATCAGCACCAGCCTCAATCACCTGATGAGCCAATTCAATCTGTTTTGAAGAGGGCTCTTGGGCATACTCAATTCCCCAATGAAAAGAAACAATTAAGAGATCTACCTTTGGCCTGGCTTCTTTAATGGCCCCAAAGATTTTTTCTTCTTGATAACCGGAAGTTAAATCAAAGCCCAAGAAGCCCAATTTAGTCTTTTTAATGGTCTTCATCACTAATTCCCCGTCTAAAGGAGTGATGGACTTTTCTTCAAGAAGTTTTTTAGTGAGGTTAACTCCTTCCAAACCATAGTTGTTAAGGTGATTATTGGCCAAATTGGCGAGATCAATTCCGGCAAAAACTAAACCTTCAACTGCTTTCGGGTCAGCACAAAATTTCAGCCCTTCATTGGTGGTGGGACAGGGTTGGTAAAAAGGCGACTCCAGATTAATCAAAGTCAAATCAGCGGATTTAAGAAAGTCAGCCGTTTTTTGAAAAGGATAGGTAAAATCATTTAAAGACCTCATCTTGGCGTTGACACTCCTCCCCAACATGACGTCACCAACGGCTATTAAAATAATCGGCTCTTCCTTGTTTTTTAAAAGTTGGCCAAAAAGAGAAATAGAAGTAATTTGAGAAAGGGGAGAGACTTTTTCTTGGGGCGACCAAAAAAAAGAAAACAGAATCAGAAAAAAAAGACCCAAAATAAGAACAATCCTAAACTTTGCTTTCATTAAACTGTATCAAGGGTCGAAAATTCGACCCGTAGTCCCTCACCATTTTGGTGGGGATAGGAATAAGAACCTCGCTTCGCGAGAACCTTCTTTCTCGCAAGCTCAAAATAACAGGCGAACGAAACCTTTCGGCGAAGCCGAATCTTTCCTCTGAAATTTTGGGGGAAACTCCATCCGCTATGCGGTGGAGAGGTTTCCTTAAAAATATTGAACTTCGCCTTCGGCTCGTATAATCTCTCTTTGACTATCTAATTAGAGATTATATAATAGAAGAGGAAAGGGGGTGAGGAAAGTGAAACTGAAAAAGAAAGACTGGCGAATGATTTCCCAGGCTTTTATGATAGGTTCGGCCCTTTCGGTTTTGGCGGCTGCTTGGGGTTTTCTTTATCAAGACCTGCTTTTGGCTTCAACCCAATGGCTTTTGGTGGCCGCGGTTCTGGCCGCTTTTGGATTGTACGCCCGGATAGAATCTTAAATTTAAAAAATAAGACTTCGTTGCTTCTAAAAAAAGAGGGATTTTGAGTTTTTTTCCCAAAAAAAGAACCCTGGGGTCAAAAACACAAGTTGTGTTTCCAACACCAGGGTCTAACGCGACCAAAATACAGGAATGCTAACCACTTTGTCAGCCGTTTAAGGTTTTCGGTCGGGTTGAGCCGTCGAAGTTACTCGATGGTGGCCAGGTAGGCGGCGTAATCCGCTTTCGGCAGATAGAGCATGGTCATCAGAACGTTTCCCAGCTCTTCCTCTCCGGGGTTCCGGCCAAGGGCTTCGTATGTGCCTTGAATCATCTCAGCGACGGAACTGGGTGCGAAGATGATCGCGCCGTCTGTCCAGACGAAATCTCCATCAGCCCACAAGTGTTCCTCAACGCCGGTAGCCTTTGAGAGGTAGGCGACAATGCCAAATAGTTTGGCACTGTGCCCATCCGTTGGGTTCCACGGTTGGAAGAAATAGACACCACGTTGGCTGTCCGTCTTCCAGCCATTGCCCGCCAGGCTGACATCGTAGGGAACCACATATTCGATGGGTCCCTGTGACAACGACTTGACGTTCCAGGGGTCAATCAGGTTGGTGACCCGGTAAAACTCCATGGCCACGCCGTCAGCATGTGCCCAGAGTTTGAGCGATGGCAACTGGGGGGAATCGAAGACGTGGAAGATCTTGAGCAGTTCGGCCAAATCATAGTCTTCAGCCCACGCGCAGTCACCACCGCTGGAGCATTTCCAGAAGAAGCACATCTTGTAGCCGGCGGCGGCAAAAGCTTGGGCCAGGGTATCGGCGCCCAGGTAGGCCTCCCAGTCGCCAATCTGGTCCAAATTGATGGTCGTGGTGACAATCAGATATTTGTCAAACTTGGCGAGGGCAGAGGCATCGGCGTCAGACGGAAGGATCCAGTGGGACTCAGAATCAGAGTCGTAGTCCTGGTTGGACACGATTCCCGTGTCGAACCAGTAGGCCAACGACCCGTCTGGTTTGGTGACCGTTCCCCAGGCCCAGCCGTCTGCATAGGCGCCGGCTTTAGCCCAGGCCTCGTTTCCAATAAAAGCCCAGCCTGACTGAGCATCAGCGGCGGCCTTCGCGTAGCTGTTGAAGGGGACGATGAAGGTGAATGTCATGTCGTGGTTGATCTCATTCAGCCCGGACATCAAGATCTGGATCTGACCGACATCCGCGTAGGCGTAGGCTTCGGCATTGGCGTCAGGCTTCGGCCCTCCGCCCGTGGCGAACGCGGCACCCGGGATGAGGAGCGCCAGAACCATGAGAATAGTAAAGACAGAAATCAACTTCTTTTTCCGTGTCACTTCTTTACTCCTTTCTTTTTTTGAGTAGTCTGGTTCGACCTTTCACCTTAATCTCGCCATCGAGTTTTCCTGTTTCCTGTATTTTGATTTCAACGAACGGTGAAAAAAGGTCTGGCTATTCAAAACCATTTTTCACTAAAACAAAACCCTTTAAGGGTCAGTTTGTCTCATATTGTAACAAAAGCGGACTGTTTGTCAACTAGCAATTAATTATTCAAAAGGGTGCTTATTGAATAAAATTTGGCAATTGGCTATGATGGAGGAAAGATGATCTTTGTTAATTTCAAGACTTATCAGTCAGGTACGGGTGAGAAGGCGGTGGCGTTGGCCAAAATCTGCCAAAAAGTGGGCAAGAAAGCGAAAATAGCGGTCATTCCCGTGGTTCAGGCCGTCGACCTTTGGCGCTTAACCAGTCAGGGATTTGAAGTTTGGGCGCAGCACCTGGATGACATTGATTTTGGTCCGAATACCGGCCAGATTTTACCTCAAGCCGTGGTCGAAGCCGGGGCCCAAGGGACGTTGCTCAATCATTCCGAAAATCAATTGCCCCTAGAGATGATTAAGGAAATCATTAAAAAAAGTCAACTTTTAAAACTGAAAACTTTGGTTTGCGCGGACAATCTCGAAGAGGCCAAAGCCATCGTGGCGTCCAGACCGGATTTCCTTGCTTATGAGCCGCCAGAGTTTATTGGCAATCAGACCGCTTCGGTTTCTTCGGCAAGGCCAGAGGTAATTAAGGATTTTGTTAAAGAAATAAAAAATATCCCGGTTTTGGTGGGGGCCGGAATTCATTCTCAAAAAGATGTCAAGGTGGCCTTAAAATTAGGGGCCAAAGGCATTTTGGTATCTTCAGATGTGGTTCTGGCCAAAAATCCGGAAAAAGAATTACTTGATTTAGCCGGAGGTTTCAGGTGAAAAGATATAAAATTTGCATCTCAGGCGGGTCGGAAGGCAAACACGTTCAAAAAGCCTATCCGTTAGCGAGGCAAGTGGGTGAAGCGGTGGCGAAAAAAGGCCATATCTTGATTACCGGGGCCACTACCGGCGTGCCTTATGAAGCCGCTCTGGCGGCTAAGAAAGCCGGGGGTTCAAACATTGGTTTTTCTCCGGCCGGAAGTGAAATCGAACACAAGAAGAAATATCGACTGCCTAATGAGGGTCTTTTTGACCACATCATTTACACCGAAGCCGGTTACGCCGGCAGAAATCTTCTGATGGTCCGAAGTGCTGACGCCACCATCATGATTGACGGCCGGGTGGGAACCCTCAATGAATTTACGGTCGCTTTTGAAGAAAATGAGATTGTCGGCGTTTTGGAGGGTTCTGGCGGAACGGCCGATGAAGTCAGGCGGATTTTAACCGTCGCCCAAAAAGGCTCCAGAAAGGTCATTTTTGAACGAGATCCGGTAAAATTAGTGGAAAAAGTGATTGAAAGGATTAAAAAGGAAAAACGGTGAAACTGCCCAGTGTTAAAGATTTTGATTTAACCGGCAAAACCGTTCTGCTTCGAACGGATTATGATGTCCCTTTGGATGAAAATGGTCGCGTCGATGATGCCACCCGGATTGAAGATTCCCTGCCGACGATTAAACACCTCCTTGCCCAAAAAACCAAAATCATTATTATCGCCCATCTTGACCAACCAAGTGGTCAAGTGGTGAAGGGTTTGAGTCTTAAACCGGTGGCCGAAAAATTGAATCTTCTCTTGGATAAAGAAATCCATCTTTCCAACGAAGTCTTGGGTGAAAAAACCAACCTCGCGGTCAAAGAACTGAAACCCAAAGGCATTTTGCTCTTAGAAAATTTGCGCTTTGATCCCCGAGAGGCCAAGAATGACCGGGGTTTTGCCAAGAAGTTGGCTTCTCTGGCTGAGTTTTATGTCAACAACGCGTTTGCGGTTTCTCATCGGGAACACGCTTCGATCGTGGGCGTGCCTCGTTATTTACCTTCGGCCGCGGGTTTGGACCTGGTCGAAGAAGTGACGACTTTGAGTCATGTTTTGGAGAACCCGCGTCGGCCGGTGGTGGTTATTTTAGGCGGGGTAAAACGCAGTAAGATTGAGGAGGCGAAGAAGCTCGTGGGTTGGGCCGATTATCTTCTTGTGGGCGGAAAATTGGTGCTTTATGACGGTCTGCCTGAACTGGTTGATCACGAAAAGGTCAGCGGCCACTTGAAGCGGGCCGGGGAGGATATTACCATGGAATCAGTTAAAGAATTTGAGAAAATTATTGCCAAGGCGGGAACGATTATTTGGAGTGGACCGATGGGAGCTTATGAAAAAGGGGAATACAGTCAGGGAACGAGAAGAATTGCCGAAGCGGTGGTCAAAAGTGGGGCTTACACGGTGATTGGCGGTGGTGATACCGAAGCGGCCTTGACCGACTTTGGTTTGGTCGAGAAAATTAATTATGTTTCTTCCGGCGGCAGTGCCATGCTTGGGTTTTTGGCGTCAGGTACTTTGCCAGGAATAGAAGCTCTTTTGAAAGGAGACAAGTCATGATGAGAGTCGCCATTAATGGTTTTGGCCGGATTGGCCGGGTGGCTTTTCGGGTGGCCCGGACTCATTACCCAAAAAAAGTCAAGATTGTGGCCATCAATACTTCCGGCAGTATGCCTATTCAGGGTTGGGCCCAAATGCTGAAGTATGATTCGGTTTACGGAAAATATCAGGAAAATTTTAAAGTCGAGGAGAAGAAAAAAGGGGAGGAGATTGGTGCTTTGGTTTTTGGTCAGGAAAGAATTCCGGTTCTAGCCCAACGGGAGCCAGCCAAACTGCCTTGGGGAAAATATAAAGTGGCGGTGGTGATCGAGGCGACCGGGATTTTTACCAAAGGGATTGATGCCAAGAAACATATTCATGCCGGGGCCCAAAAAGTGGTTATCTCGGCGCCTTCCGAAGACACACCAGCCTTGGTCATCGGCGTCAACGAGGAAAAATATCGGGGGACGATGATTAACAACACTTCTTGCACGACCAATTGCGTGGCGCCGGTCGCCAAAATTATGATGGAGAATTTGGGGATTGAAAAGGCGATGATGAGCACCATTCATGCTTACACCGCCGGTCAGGAATTGGTCGATGGTTCGGGTGAGAGTTTGAGAAGAGCCAGAGCCGCGGCCGTTAATTTGGTGCCGACTTCGACGGGAGCGGCTCGAGCCACGATTCGGGTGATGCCGGAATTGGCCGGTCTTTTTGACGGCCTGGCTTACCGAGTGCCTCTGGTTTGTGGGTCCCTGGCTGATTTTGTTTTTTTGGTGACCAAAAGAACTTCGGTGGAAGAAGTCAACCAAATTTTTAAAAAAGCCGCTCGAGGGAAATATAAGGGGATTGTCGAGGTGACGGAAGAACCCTTGGTTTCCACCGATATCTTAGGCACCACGGCTTCGGCGATTGTTGACCTGAATCTGACCCGGGTGGTGGACCATGATTTGGTCAAAGTCGTCGCCTGGTATGACAACGAATGGGGTTATTGTTGTCGCTTGCTGGAAGCGGTGATTTTAATCGGTGGAGTCAAGCGATGAAGAAGAAAGAACTCGCCCAATATCTTGATCTCGCCAATCACCACCCGGACACCACACCCCAAGAGATTAAGAAACTTTGCCAAAAGGTAAAAAAATATGGCTTTCATGCTGCCTTTGTTAATCCCTGTTATGTCTCCTTGGCCAGGGAGTTGATGACGGACGGAATTGTTGGCACGGTCATCGGTTTTCCCTTAGGTCAGGAGACACAAAACATTAAAGTTCTGGCGGCGATTGAAGCGGCCAAACGAGGGGCGGATGAATTGGATGTTTGTCTGAACATTGGCTTGTTTAAAGCAGGCAAAGAGGATCAGGTTTTGGCGGAGATGGAAGCGGTCATCACCGCCGCCAAAAACATCAAAGGCAATGTTTTGATCAAATTTATCATTGAGACAAGCCTTTTAACTGATGAAGAAATTAAAGCCGCCAGTCAACTGGTTTTAAAATCAGGGGCCGATTTTGTTAAAACCAATTCCGGTTTTGGGTCAAGAGGGGCGAGTCTCAAGGACGTCGAGATCATCAGAAAAGAAGTCGGCGGTAAAATTAAAATTAAAGTCGCCGGGGGAATACAAACTTATTCACAAGCACTGGCTTTTATTGCCAAAGGTGCCAACCGGATTGGCACTTCCAAGGCGGTAGAAATCATTAAAGGAGCGAAAAAATGAAAACCCAGGATCTCTTAAATCTGGCGAAAAGTGAGGGTTATGCCTTAGGGGCGTTTAATGCCGGTGATTTGGAAATTGTTAAAGGCGTTCTCAAAGCCGGGCTTGAACTCCAATCACCCCTGATTGTGGAAGCTTCACCAGGAGAAATAAAATTCTTCGGTCATCAAAATTTTGAGGCGGTGATTGAAAACTTCAAAAAAGAAACGGGTTTACCCGTTTTAACCAATCTTGATCATTCTTTGGGGCTGGAGGAAGCTCAGGAAGGGATCGAATCGGGTTTTGATTTAATCCATTTTGACGGCTCGGATTTGCCTTACGAGGAAAATATCAAAACCACCAAAACGATTGTGGCCCAAGCCCATGAGAAAGGTATTTTGGTGGAGGGTGAAATCGACAAAATTTTGGGCAGTTCGGTCCCTCATAAAGAAACGGCTGAATCGGTTCAAGCCGGCGGCAATTACACTGATCCAGAAAAAGCGCTTGATTTTGTCAGCCAAACCGGGGTGGACATTCTCGCCGCTTTTGTCGGCAACCTTCATGGCACTTACCCTCAATCACCGAAACTTGATATCGAAAGGTTAAGAATGATGGCCGAGAAATTGCCTTGTTTCCTTTCCCTGCATGGCGGTTCTGGTTTGTTTGAAGAGGATATCAAACAGGCGATCAAATTAGGCAAAGTGGTCAAGATTAATATCAATACCGAGTTGCGAGTGGCTTATCGGGAGACTTTGGAAAATGTTTTAAAAGGGTCTGAAGAAGTGGCGATTTACAAAATCATGCCCCCGGTCGTGGCCGCTGTCCAAAAAGTGGTTGAAGAAAAAATCCAGCTTTTTGGCAGTGCCCAAAAAGCGGCGCTTGAAGCAACTGAAAGTTCAACCAATGACGATGAAATTTGACACCATTTCTTTCGGTTCTGCCGTGCTTGACGTTTTTCTTGCCTCTCCGGAGATAAAAGTCATTCATTCAAACGAGTTTTTTACCAACAAAGCCATCGCCGTCCCTTACGGAACTAAGTCCGAAGTTGAACGTTTAGTGATCGTCTCGGGTGGAGGGGGGACCAACACGGCGGTGGGTTTTGCTCGCTTAGGCTTGAAAGCCGCGGTCGTGGCTCGGAGTGGTTGGGATTTTGCCGGCAAAATCATTCGTCAGGAGATTAAAAAAGAAGGGGTTGACGACCGGTTTTTGATACAAGTTGAAGGAGAAGAGACCGATTACTCCACCGTTTTGGTGGCTTCGGACGGCGGCCGAACCATCTTGGTTTATCGGGGAGGGACCCGCTTAGAGAAAGCGATGCTAAACTTCAAAGAACTTAACGCCTTCTGGTTTTATCTTTCTTCTTTAGAAGGCAACTTGGATTTGGTTGAGGCGTTAACGAAACATGCCAAGAAAAGTCATATTAAAATCGCTGTTAATCCCGGTAAAAAAGAATTAGCCCAAAAGAAAAAATTACTCAAGATTGCCCAAGATTTTGAGGTTTTGATTGTCAATCGGGAAGAAGCGGCCCAACTACTTGGGCTAACCATTGTTGACGAAAAAGTTTTTGACCAAATTGGTTTGGCTTTACCGAAAACGATGGTGGTGGTGACAGAAGGGGACAAGGGAGCCCAGGTTTGTGTTCCCCAAAAAGGCAAATTAATCATTGACGGTTTTAAAATGAAAATGATGGATGCCACGGGTGCCGGTGACGGTTTTGGGTCCGGTCTGATTGCCGGTTTAGCCAAAGGTTGGCCGCTGGAAAAAGCCTTGCGATTAGGGGTC
>Ga0315285_10003346_pt1 | contig 16710 bp, 12 predicted proteins | sample YL17G09_36_MG_FD_203698 | JGI IMG/M metagenome (GOLD analysis project Ga0315285, IMG submission 203698) | Sediment microbial communities from Yellowstone Lake, YNP, Wyoming, USA - YL17G09_36 | ecosystem: Environmental > Aquatic > Freshwater > Lake > Sediment | place: USA: Wyoming | collected... | reverse complement strand
GTGCGCATTCCGATGAAAGCGGCCACGCGTTCCGAAGGAAAGCGGCCGGCCATTCCGATTGAAAGCGGCCACCCGCCGGATCGGAGCGAAGCGACGACGCGGGGTCGTTCACTTGGTCTCTGTTGTACCTGTTTTTCCGTCGGCTGACAATGGCTTGTTGCGTTTGCGCATGGACTCTCCTTTCAGCGTGATGGTGTGAGCGTTGTGGATCAGGCGGTCCAGGATGGCGTCGGCCAGGGTAGGATCGCCCAGGTATTCGTGCCAGTTGGCGACGGGCAGTTGAGAGGCGACGAGGGTGGAGCGGCGCTGATAACGGTCCTCCAGGATCTCGAGCAGTTCCCGACACTGTTCAGGAGCGAGGGCGGCCGTACCCCAGTCGTCGAGCACGATCAGGTCCATCCGGACCAGGGAGGCCAGCACTCTGGGATAGCGGCCGTCGCCGCGGGCGATGGTCAGCTCCGAGAGCAGCCGCGGTAGGCGCAGATAGCGTACGGAGTAGCCCTCCCGACAGGCCTGCTGGCCCAGCGCGCAGGCGACATAGCTTTTCCCGGCTCCGGTGGGGCCGACGATCAGGCAGTTGTCGTGATGGGCGATCCAGCGGCAATCGGCCAGCGACAGGAGCACGGAGCGATCCAGCCCCCGCGGGTGCCGGAAGTCGATGTCCTCCAGGCACGCTTCCTGACGCAGCCGAGCGAAGCGCAGGCGGGTGGCCAGTCTTCGGTTGGCGCGCTCGGTCAGCTCGCGATCCACCAGCAGCCCGAGCCGCTCCTCAAAGCTCAAGGCCTGGCAATCGGGTAGCTGCTGCTGTTCCTGGTAGGCGCGCAGCATTCCGGCGAGCTTCAGTTCCTGCAGTTTATCCAGCGTCGGCTGATGCAGCATGAGCGGTGTCCTCCTGTGCGTAGTAGTGCGCGCCCCGGATGTGAGCGTGCTGGATCGGTGCGGGCGAAGTCGTTGTCATGGGCAGCGGCTGGGTTTCCAGCCCGTGTTTGAGGATGGACTCGATGCTCTTGTAGCTGAGGGCGCCCAGGGCCAGGGCGCGGACACAGGCCGCCTCCAGCCGTTGCGGTCCGTGATGATTTCCCAGCCGTAGGACCCCCAGGCAGGCGCGGTAGCCCTGGACGGGGTGGGCGCGGGAGGCGAGGATCTGCTCCACCACCTGCACGGTGGCCGTTCCCGTGCGCTGTGCCCAGCGCACCAAGCGATCCGGGCTCCAGTCCACGTACTCCCGGTGGTGGCGGGGCATGTGGGCCAGGACGGTCGTGTGTCGCCCTCGCTGGAAGGAGCGCAGGTGAGAAGCCACCCGTCTTCCCTTGTGGAGAATCTCCACGGTGTGGGCGGTGAGGCACACCTCCACTTGGGCATGGAGCAGCTGGTGGGGCACGGAGTAGTAGTGCCCCCCCACCTCCACGTGGTAGTCGATGCTGACCCGGGCTTTCTTCCACTCCTGGTACTCGTAAGGACGGAGGGGCAGGGGCCGGAGCGCGGACCGGTCGAGCGAGAGAAAGAGCGATTCTCGGCAGCCCTCCAGCTTTTGGAAGGGGCGGCGATTGTACTCCACCAAAAGCTCCCGGAGGGCTTCGTTCAGCTCGGCCAGGGAGAAGAAGCGCCGATGCCGCAGCCGGGCGAGAATCCAGCGCTCTACTCCCTGGACGCCGGTTTCGGCTTTGGCTTTGTCCCGGGGACGGCGCACCCGCGCGGGCAGCACCGCGGTCCCGTAGTGCTCAGCCAGCTTCTGGTAGGTGCGGTTCAGGTCGGGATCGTAGAAGCAGGGGGAGGTGACGCCGGCTTTGACATTGTCGGGGATGATGAGGGCCGGCACGCCGCCCAGGAATTCCAGGCAGCGCCGGTGGGAGCCGATCCAGTCCGCCAGCCCCTGGGTCCAGGTGGCTTCGACATAGGTGAAGTTGCTGGCCCCCAGGACGGCGACGAAGATCTGGGCTTGGCGCACTTCTCCGGTGCGCCGGTCCACCACCGGGACCGTCTGTCCGGCATAGTCCACGAAGAGCTTCTCGCCGGCCACATAGTGCTGGCGCAGCACCGGCTCCAGGGTGTTGGCCCACTGATGATAGAGGGCGCAGAATTGGCTGTAGCCGTAACCGTCGGGGTGGACCCCTCGGTACTCCTGCCAGAGCAGCCCCAGGGTCATCCCCTTGCGCCGCAACTCCTGGTGGAGCGCCGCCCAGTCCGGCCGGGGATGCTGACGCACAGAGTCAGGCGGAGGCGGGAACAGCAGCCGCTCCAGCGCCTCTTCGTCTAACTCCTCGGGCAGGGGCCAGCTCAGCGCCGCCGCCTCCGCCCGCAGCAGGTAGTCCCGCACCGTGCTCCGGCCCAGCCGGCAGCTAATCCCAATCTCTCGCTGCGAGAGCTTCGCCTCCCAGCGCAGCCGCAGCACTTCTCTGATCGTACGCATGGATAATCGCTCCCTGGGCATCTGCACCTCCTGGTCTTCATGCCAACCAAAGAGGTCCAGCTTACCCTACGCTTGGTCGATTATCCCGCGTCGCGCCTCACTCCAGCCCTGGCCGGACTTGTCCGCCTTGGGCGGATTGCTCCGGAATGAGTGGCCGGATTGGATCGGAATCAGTGGCCGGATTCAATCGGAATCGGTGGCCGGTTTCGGTCGGAATATGCATACCTGAACCTGCTGAACCCGCAGGATCGCTACCCACTCGACCCGGAGCACGCGATGGGCTGCCTGGAACTACTGCAGCTTCTTCTACCCTCTACGGGGCCGGGGGACGAGGGGACCTCCTGAATGGCGCCGCGGCACGGCTATTCCGAAGACGCGCTGGTCGAACGGCCCGCCATCGCGGAGTTCGCTGCCCTCAAATGGGAGACTGCCGACTGCTTTGACGAATTCGAACGTCCGGGGGGCAGTCCGCTCGGACGGGAGACTACGGGAGAGGTGGTTCTTCTATCGCGGCTTCGGCCGGCGCTCAGGAAGCTGAATCCCGGCCTCCCAGAGCAGGCGCTCGCGCTGGCCGAGGAGATTCTGCTTCGCGATAGGAGCGCTATGGGCGCGGCGCAGGCGAACCGCGAGGTGCATGCCCTGCTGCGAAACGGGGTGAAGGTCACGCTGCGGGCGAGCGATGACGATGCGGAGGAAACGACCGAGACCGTCCGGGTGGTGGACTGGGAGCGCCCGAAGGATAACGACTTCTTCCTCGCCTCGCAGCTCTGGGTCTCTGGCGACCTCTACACCCGGCGGGCCGATCTGGTCGGGTTCGTCAACGGCATCCCCCTGGTGTTCGCGGAGCTAAAGGCTTCCCACCGACGCCTGGAGACGGCGTACAGGCGCAACCTCCGCGACTATCGGGACACCATCCCCCACCTCTTCTGGTACAACGGTCTCATCATCCTGTCTAACGGCAGCAAGACCCGCATCGGCAGCACCACCGCGCAGTGGGAGCACTTCGGCGAGTGGAAGAAGGTCAGCAGCGAGGGAGAGGAAGGCGTCGTCTCGCTGGAGACCGCTATCCGCGGCACTTGTGAGAAGTCGAGGCTGCTCGACCTGATTGAGAACTTCGTAGTGTTCACCGAGATGCCGCGGTCATCGCGTCACCCCTCTGGCGGTCTCGTGAAGGTGTTGGCCAAGAACCATCAGTACCTCGGCGTCAACAACGCCCTCGATGCCGTCCGGAAGATCAGGGACAATCAGGGCCGTCTTGGGGTGTTCTGGCATACCCAGGGGAGCGGCAAGAGCTACTCGATGCTCTTCTTCTCGCAGAAGGTCTTGCGGAAGCTCCCCGGCGAGTGGTCGTTCGTGGTGGTGACCGACCGGGATCAGCTAGACGGCCAGATCTACAAGACCTTCGCGCGGAGCGGAGCAGTCACCGAGTCGGAGGGGCAGACCCACGCGGGCAGCGCCGTCCACTTGCGCCAGCTTCTGAGCGAAGACCACCGTTATGTGTTCACGCTCATCCACAAGTTCCGGACCGAGCGCAGGGAGACGCACCCGGTCGTCTCCGAGCGGTCCGACGTCATCGTGATCGCGGACGAGGCCCACCGGAGCCAGTATGACACGCTAGCGCGAAACATGCGGACGGCGCTACCGAACGCCGCCTTCATCGCTTTCACCGGAACCCCTCTGATCGCGGGCGAGGAACGTACGCGTGAAGTGTTCGGCGACTACGTGAGCATCTACGACTTCAAGCAGTCTAGCGACGACGGTAATACGGTCCCGTTGTTCTACGAAAACCGAATCCCCGAGCTTCAGCTCACCAACGAGAACCTCAACCAGGATATGGAGCGGCTGCTGGAAGAGGCGGAGCTTGACGAAGAGCAAGAGGCGAAACTTGAGCGGGAGTTCGCTCGCGAGTATCACTTGATCACCCGCGATGACCGCCTGGAGACGATTGCGCGGGATCTTGTCGAGCATTTCACTGGCCGGGGCTACCGCGGCAAGGCGATGGTTGTGTGTATCGACAAGGCGACCGCGGTGCGGATGTACGACAAGGTCCAGGCGCACTGGAAGCGCCGACTGGAGGGGTTGCGCGCGCAGGGCAGGCTGGGGCTGGACGCGGAGATGACTGACCTCATCGCCTACATGCAGACGACCGATATGGCGGTGGTGGTGTCACAGGCCCAGAACGAGGTGGACGACTGCCGACGGAAAGGGGCGGACATCAGGCCGCACCGGCGGCGGATGCTGTCCGAGGACCTGGAGGAGAAGTTCAAGGACGAGAATGACCCGTTCCGGATCGTGTTCGTCTGTGCGATGTGGATGACCGGATTCGATGCGCCGTGTTGCTCGACGATCTACCTCGACAAGCCCATGCGGAACCACACCCTCATGCAGACCATCGCCCGGGCGAACCGGGTATTCCAGGACAAGGTGAATGGTCTGATCGTTGACTATGTCGGAGTATTCCGCAACCTGCAGCAGGCGCTGGCGATCTACGGGTCGGGCGCGGGCGGCCGGGCGAAGCCTGGGGAGACGCCTATCACACCGAAGGACGAACTCATCCGGTTGTTGGAGCAGGCTGTCGCCTCGGCCACCACCTTTTGCGCCGAGCGGAGGGTCGAGCTTGGGCGGTTGCAGGAGGCCGATGGGTTCCAGCTTGTGCGCCTACTGGACGACGCCGTCGAGGCGTTCCTGGAGAACGACGACACGAAGCGGCGGTACCTCGCGCTCGCGGCCGACGCACAGCGACTGTACAAAGCGGTGCTGCCGGACCCCACGGCCAACCAGTGGGCGGGCGTAGTCCGCCTGCTGGACGTGCTCGCGAAGAAGATCAGGTCGCTTGCTTCGGCGGCCGACATCTCCGGGGTGATGGAGGCGGTGGAGCAGCTTCTTGACGACTCCATCGCTGCTGAGGGGTATGTGATCCGCGAAGGAACCGCCGAGTACGGCGAAAGCCGGCGCGTAGACCTCAGCCAGATCGACTTCGAAGCCTTGCGGAGGCGCTTCGAGGCAGGGAAGAAGCGCACGGAATTCGAGAAGCTGCGCGCCACGGTGGAGCGCACGCTACGCACTCTCGTCCGCCTAAACAGGTCGCGTCTGGACTACGCCGAGCGGTTCCAGCAGATGATCGACGAGTACAACGCCGCGACGGCGAACGTCGAGGAGTGGTTCAACCGGCTCGTGGTCTTCGCCCAGGAGCTGACCCAGGAGCAGCAGCGGAGCGTGGCCGAGGGGTTGTCAGAGGAGGAACTGGCCGTCTTCGATATCCTGACGAGGCCGGACATGCACCTGACCACCTCGGAAGAGCGGCTTGTGAAGAAGGCGGCACGCGACCTTCTGGAGGCGCTGAAGCGGGAGAGGCTGGTGCTCGATTGGCGGAAGCGTCAGGAGACGCGGGCCGGGGTACAGGTCGCGATCCAGGATATCCTCAACCGCGAGCTTCCAGAGAAGTACAAGAAACCGGTATATGACGCCAAGTGCGCAGCCGTGTTCCAACACGTCTACGAGTCGTACTACGGGGCGGGAGGGAGCCTGTATGCCGCCGGCGCGGCATAGTGCCAATACAATGAGCGATGAGAAGCGCGAGCTTGTGGGAGTCCTAGTGGGCGCCGACCCGCGAGAGGGACGCTCAACCCTGGACTCACTGATCCGGCAGGGCGACGACGCGGCCGCGGAGATCATCGGTGCAGCCCTGCACCAGTCAAACTGGCCTGTGTGTAACGACCTGGCGGACGCCCTCACCCGCGTCGGCGGGGCGACCGCACGTGAGGCGCTGGTCAGGGCACTGAAGGCCCGACGTCATCATGTGCGTTCGGCGGCGATGAAGGCCCTTGCACGGCTCGGTGGGGCCGGGGTGAGGGCGGTCATCGCTGCGCTGGCGAACGATCCGTCCTACGAGGTGCGACAGGACGTGGCCGAGGCGCTGGGGCTGCCCAGATGCCAGGAGGAGCCGGATGCACCGTGATCGCAACTGCTTCATCGTCGGCAGATCGCGGCTGGATTACGCGGCGCGCCAGCCTGCGTCCGGAGGGGGTTCCGATGTCACGCCATAACGCCGCTAGAGAGTCCTTCCCCATACCGACCGCCGATGACCTCACCCGCGCCCGCCAGCTCTTCGAGGCGAATGAGCCGCGGGACCTTTTCTACCGCGCCGCGACTGAGCTTGTCGCCCTCGCCCTGGACGGCAAGACCAGCCTGAGCGTGGCTGAGGCCGTCGCCGTGCTCCTCCAGACGTGGAACTCCTCGTACTACCGGTATCACCACCGCTTCGACAGCGGGCACTTCGCCGACATCGAGGCCGTGCTAGCACAGCACGCCGACACGTTGCGCGGCCTGCGTGCCGTACGCATCGATCACATCGCAGAGCCGGACCTGGGCCTCGTGTTAGAGGTGTTTGGCGACTTCGAGAGGGTGCTGGGCCCCGTGGGAGCCGCCAAGTGCCTCCACCTTCTTGCTCCTTACGTCTTCCCCCTGTGGGACCGCAAGATCGCGGTCGCCTACCGGCTGAGTCTCAGACGTACTGGAAGTAACGGGCTGCGGTACTGCGCCTTCCTCCAAATTGCGGCTGAGCAGTGCCGCCAACTCGGCCCGGACGCCTGTGCGGGCCGCAACCCGCTGAAGGCGTTGGACGAGTACAACTACTGCCGGTTTACCAAGAAGTGGATCTGACCAGATGCGCCGTTGCGACCAGGAGCGGTGAACCTGGAGGGACGCAGATGCCTCGCGCTGATCGCAATGCAGCGATAGGGCTTGTGACATCGTGGCTGACGGGCCTCTCCAGTGGACGCCTCAGCGCGCGCCAGGTGACCTCACCGCACACCGATATCGAAGTGGTGGACACGCGCACTGGGCGCGAGACTCCTCTCAAGCTGGCCGTCCGCGAGTTCAGCCAGTCCGACCGGGAGGGGAAGAACTTCCGGGTGCGAGAGGCGGCGCTGCGCGCCGACCCGGACGGTATCATCCTCCTGCTCTACCTGAACGATGAGTACCTCCGCGAGAGCGGCCAGCCGATCAAAGCGGCGTGGGTGCTATCCCATCGTGAGTTCCTGTCTCAGGGCCTAACCGTCTCCAGCAACGGCGACTACCAGTGCCGCCCCCTACACTCGCCAGTTCGCCGCGACGAGTGGTCACCTTATCGCTACTTCACGGAGACCGCGCTGGTGGACCAGATCACCACGCTATGCGCCGGGTAGCCTGGAATCAGAGGATAACAGCGATGATCTCCGCCAACGATTTCCACACCTATTACCAGCCATCTGAGTGCCGCCGGAGGGTCTGGCTTGATGCGAATCGCCCGAAACTCAGAGCAGATCTCACCGAGTTCGAGCGAATCCTGCTTGAGAAAGGCGAGGCACACGAGCAGCAACACCTCGCGACCTTGGGCGCATATGTATCGCCCGAATACCCGCCCGGTGATCTCCAGGCCGGCGCGCAGGCCACTTGCACCCTTGTGGCGGCAGGCGCACCTCTCATCTATCAAGGCGTGCTCATCTCAGCCGACGGCAGCCTCGCTGGAATGCCGGACTTCCTGATCCGGGAGGGCAATGCCTACGTCATCCGTGACACCAAACTCGCGCTGAACCTCGACCGACATCCCGAGATCGGCGCGCAGATCAGTCTATACGAGAAGCTTGCTCAAACCGCGGCTGGCGTTGCCGTTGCGCGGGGCGAGGTCGTCTTGGGCGACGGGACCATTCAGCAAGTGGAGTTCGCGGACCCGAGCGGCCTCGTCCAGCGGCTCGCAGCCATCCAGGCTGAAGAGGCCGAGCCCGACGAGGCCGTTGGATGGTCCAAGTGCGACACCTGCGGGTTCTTCGAGCATTGCTGGACGCAGGCCCTGGACGCACATGACCCGGCCGTCGTCCCGGACGTCAGCCAGTCCATGCGACACGTTCTCCGCGACATGGGGATTGCCCGGTACGATGACCTGCCCGCGGTGCCGGTTGCCCAACTCGCCGAGGTGAAGATACCGTGGGGCGGCAAGGAGCGCCGCATCGGCGACAAGATCGCCGAGAAGGTGATCCGTCAAGTGCATGTCCTCATGTCAGGGCAGCTTGAGGTCGTGGCCCAGCCCGAAGCTCCGCCACCCGGCCCAATCGCCTACTTCGACGTCGAGTCCAACCCCTGGGATGTCGGCGTGGAGACCATGGTCTACCTGTGGGGCTTGCTGGTTAACCGCGGTGATGGCTCGGAGCCAGAGTACTGGGGCGAGATCGCAGATAGCGGCCCCGACGGAGACCGTGACGCCTGGTTCGCGTTTCTGGAGAAGTCCCGGCATCTGATCGGCGAACTCGGTGACCTGCCGTTCGTCCACTACAGCGCCTACGAGCAGACCCAGATGAAGGCCTACGTTCAGCGATGGGGAGATCCGGAAGGCGTGGCCGACCAGGTCCTCGCCCTGCTCTGGGACATGAAGGCGGAGGCCGTCAGCGGCCACCTCTGTCTACCTGTCCATTCCTACGGCCTGAAGCACGTGGAGCAGTGCGCCGGATTCCAGCGCGGCCAGACCGAATACGGTTCCCTGTGGTCAGTTGGTCGCTACAACGCGTGCCTGCTGTCCACTGACCCGGGGGAGCGCAGCGCCATAAGAGACGAGCTTCTGAGCTACAACCGAGAGGACTGCCTGGCGATGCGACACGCTCTGAAATGGGCGTGTTCCTTAGGTTAGATGACATGCCAAACGGCTAGCCGAATCACGAGCGTTGACAAGACCCAACTTGTGACCTGGATGAGGCCGCGGGTGTCAAGTGGGCTTGGGACACCACCTGCATGGCCCAGGCCGAGTCTGCCCCTCATGATCGGCGGCGCGACGGCGCGTGCAACCGCAAGCACGGGACATGGATGCACACTCCCGAAAAGGGAACGGCGCCCGAAGCCGCTGCCCAAGAGTCTCCTATGGTAGAATGTCCAGGACTCGCAGACGAGCCTGCAGGGCTGTCAGACGTGTCCTATGGCTGTTCGGCGTGGACACCCCATCCTCCGCGCGTAGTGAACGATGCCGTCTGGCTGTGGGCTGAGCCCGAGAAGCGCTGGGCTGATGCATCATGACCTAGGCGAGGAGGAAGAAGGGCTCGTGAGAGACCAGAGAGTGCGAGACCGGTTCCGTGGGTGCTTGGTCGGACTCGCCGTCGGCGACGCGCTCGGCGCGGCCGCCGAGTTCCTCTCGGAAGAGCAGGTTCGGGCCCAGTTCGGTCAGCTAAGAGACTATCGGGACAGCTACTGGCGGGCCGGCCAGTACACAGATGACACGGCCATGGCCCGCTGCATCGCCGAGAGCCTGGTCCAGCACCGAGATGTGGTACTCTCGGACATAGCCGACAGGTTCGTGCACTGGATGCTGACCGACGGGGCTGGCATTGGCAGCCAAACGGCGGCCGTGCTAACGCAGATACACGCGGGGCAGGACGCGCTGGCGGCGTCGGACCAGGTATGGGAGCAAACCGGCCGCCGGGCGGCCGGGAACGGTGGTGTGATGCGCTGTGCGCCCATTGCCCTCTTCCGCTGGCGCAGTCAAAAGGCGCTTATCCGAGACTCCTGTGACACGTGTCGCCTCACCCACGCTGACCCCCGCTGCCAGTGGAGTTGCGTGGCCACGAACGTGGCCATCGCCGCCCTGCTTGCCGGTAGAGATGCTGCGCACCAGGAGGCTGGATCTGCCGTCTTGGGCCGCTGTGGAGAACTGGAGCGGGCATTGGCGACGGCCGCGCGAGTCCGTGTCAGCGAAATGCGGATCGACGGGTGGGATCAGGGATACACGTTGGTGACAACCAAGGTCGCGTTCGCTGCGCTGTGTGACGGGAAGCCCTTCGAGGAGGCGCTGGTTGGTGTCGTGGGCAAAGGCGGCGACGCTGACACGAACGGCGCGGTCGCAGGGGCCTTGCTCGGGGCGCGCGACGGATACGAGGCGATACCGGCGCGATGGCGCGAGGGGCTGCTGGCGCACGGCGAGCTGGTGGCGCTGTCGGACGAGTTGTTCGAGATAGCAGGTGCGCACTGATGGCTACCACTGGGGAAGCAGCATGCCATCATCTCGTCATCGGCACCGCCGCCACATGCGAGTCGGAGGCGGCGCTATGACATTCAGTCGCGGCCTGACTCCAGCGTTTGTGGAGGAACTCAAGCACGGGCGGTTCGCTCCGCTCCTGTCCACGGCGAAGGCGCAGCAGCTGGACATCCAGATCCGCAATCGCTATCTGGACTTCTACGCAAACGGCCAGCGAGCGCTCAATCTTAAGGAGATGTCTCAGGCACAGCGCTACCGAGCGCTGCTCCACTGGAAGTATCTCGCTGGCCTCGAGCCTCCCGGGGGCAGTACCCGCATGGTCGACGGCCAGTACCTCTGCTTCGAGGCCTCGGACGCCTTCACCACGGAGTGTCTCGCGCTGCTTCCCGCCATCGTCAGCAACGCTCGGTCATACGCGACAGCGGAGGGCACTGTCGAGGAGAGGATGATCGGGGCCAGCTTCCTCCCTGACTCACCGGCCGTCTTCTTTGACCGCCAAGTAGAAGTGCCAGGGACGCGATTGAGAGCGGACCTGCTGGGCCTTGGGCCGGCAGCGGATGGGGTCCCGCAGATCCTCCTAGTCGAGTTGAAGCATAAGCTGAACAACAGCATCCAGCGCCTCATGGGCCAGGTCGAGGCATACTACCGGCTCATCGCGCCAACTGGAACCCTCGCACCCGACGTACTCGCGTCATACCGGAGGGTCATCTCCCAGAAGCACGAACTTGGACTGCTTCCACCCCATATAGCTCTGCCCGAGGACGCACCCCGAGTCGCATGCCTGCTGGTGCTGTACGACTACAACGACCGGAGCCGACTCCTGCCTCGGCTGCGTGTCAGCGCGCGAGGGTCCAGTCTTCCCGTGCAGCTTGTCTGTCTGGAGGCTGACACTTACACGCTCCCCACGCCTGAGTGCTGGGAGAAGCTGACATGAGCCAGGCGACTGTCATCACCCACGGCGACGTTGACGGCATGACCTGCGCGGCGCAGCTGATCCGGTATGAGCACGGCGACTGCGAACTGCAGTTCTCGAACGCAAGGTGGATCGCGGGCAAGCTCGGTGCCCTGGCGAAGCACGGGGATCGGCCGGCTCGGATCTACATCACAGACATTCCTGCTAGTGCCCGGTGCCTGCCTGCCGCACAACAACTGGCACAGTCGGGTATCGAGATCTATTGGTTCGACCACCATCCTTGGGAGGATGGCCTGCTGGCGGAGTTGCGCCAGGCCTGCGCGGAGATCGTCCACCGGCCGGCCATCCAGTACCCCGCCGGTGTTCTTCTCGGTATGTGGCTTGAGGCAAAGGACGCCTACTGTAAGCGGATCGGCCAGATCTGCTACGCGAGCGAGCGGGGCACAGCCTGGGAACGAGACTGGTTCCGACTGCTCTCAAGCTACATCGGCAAGTGCGACCGGGCGATTCTGGAACGTCTGGCCAATGACGCGGGGTTCACGGCGGATGACCGCGCCCGCATCGCCGCTCAGGTCGAGCTGGAGGAGCGGGCCGAGAGCATCGTCTCCCAGGAGCCGGAGCGCGTCCAGGCCGTGAGGGGGAGGTCCATCGCGGTCTACGACACCTCGGCCTCGCGGGGAATCTACATCGGCGGCAAGGTCTTCGGTCACCATGATGTGGACTACTGCTTAGTGAGGATCGCTCCGCACAAGTGGCAGCTCGCATGCCATCCGGGCCGAGGTCTCGACATGGCCCACCTGCTAGGCCGCCACGCCCTGGACGGCGCGACGATCCGGGTGGGAGGTAGGCCTGATCGGCTACTCTCCATAGAGCTGAGTGATGGAGATGTGCCAGACGATCTGCACGGGCAGGTCGTAGCTTGGGCGGCGAACCGGCTCTAGGCTTACCGCCCCGTCACGGGGGGCCGTGCCAGCTGGTGGACATGTTAGCCGCCCGTGAAGCCGTCCTTAGGGCACCCTCGACTCCGGCTACCCCCTCGGCTGGGAGTTGTACAGACCGGATAGATGAGTAACAGTCGTACCGGATACATAGGTAACGGGCAAGCGGTTACTATAGAGGCATGTATCTCTTCGCAGAGGAGAAGGGTCATGCCCTGGGAGCCTGTTACCGTGGAGCAGCAGCGACGGGAGTTCGTGATGTTGGCCCAGCAGGAGACGGTGCCGTTTCGGGAGTTGTGCCGCCGCTTCGGCATCAGCCCCAGGATCGGCTACAAATGGTGTCATCGGTTTGCAGAAGCCGGGGAGGCTGGCCTCCAGGATCGCTCCCGTCGGCCCCACCAGACGCGCCCGCAGCTGACGGCGCCCACCCAGCAAGCGATCGTGGCGCTCCGCCAGGCGCATCCCTGTTGGGGAGCCCGCAAGCTCCGCCGGCTGCTCCAGAACCAGGGCCTCCACCCCGTGCCAGCCACCAGCTCCATCACGGCGACCCTGCATCGGCACGCGCTGATCGGTCCGGACTCGCCTGCGGGTCAGCAGCCCTGGGTGCGCTTCGAGCACCCGGCACCCAACGGCCTCTGGCAGATGGATTTCAAGGCGCCGGTGGCGACGCAGGCAGGCACCCAGCACGTGCTGAGCGTGCTCGATGATCACTCTCGCTTTGCCCTCTGTCTGCAGGCGCTCTCGGACCAGCAAGGGCGTTCGGTGCAGGCGGTGCTGGTGGGGGTCTTCCGGCGCTATGGACTGCCGGAGGCGATGCTCTCGGACAATGGACCGCCCTGGGGAAATCTGGCCGCGGACGCGTATGGGGCGGTGGCGGTGTGGCTGATGCGGCTCGGGATATACGTGACCCACTCCCGGCCTTCCCATCCCCAGACCGTGGGCAAGGATGAACGCTTCCATGGCAGCTTGGAGCGAGAGCTGCTCGCGCGGCACCAGTGGCGGGATGGGGAGCACCTGCAAGCGCACCTGGATCCGTGGCGGCAGCAGTACAACCTTCTTCGGCCCCACGAGGCCCTCGACCTGGAGGTGCCGGCGAGCCGCTACCAGCCCAGCCTGCACCCCTACCCCGAGCAGCTGGAGCCCATTCACTATCCGCCGGGGATGCCGGTGCGCAAGGTGCAGGACAAAGGCCGCGTGCACTATCAGGGCCGGCTGCTGCCAGTCTCCAAAACCTTCCGCGGTCAGCCGGTAGGGGTGCGAGCTACCAATACCGATGGTCTGGTGGAGGTGCTCTTCTGCCATCAGGTGGTCAAACGCCTGAACCTAGGGGAGTGCCGGAAGGCGGAGTAGAAGTGTTACCTATGTATTCGGCACATCCGTTACCCATGTAGCCGGTCCGCACAGGGCAGTGGGCGGGGTTTGGTCGTGTAAGGGGTGTTTCTCGTCACCTTGCCGCCCAAGAACGTCGCCTGGCCATTGTGCGCGGCTGAGTCCGCCGTCCTCGGTTGCTGCGACGAGCTGTGACAACTTGCTGCGACACAGAGCGCGGGAACGGACGTTGCGGATGCAGTCCACAACAGACTCGCGACACCGCTTCTGAAGACCCGAGTAGGGGCCGGACGGCAGCGGCAGCTGCGCATGCGAGCAAAGGCCCAGTTCGGTCGCGAGGACAGGGAATCTCCAGGCACCGGGCGTAATGAAGTCCCGGCGAGGAAAGCGCCCCCAGTTCACCAGCACCTTCCGAGTCTCTGAGATGCGCGTACGTCTGTCTGGCACTGTCAGCAAGCATGCGGTTTGGCGGCGGCGGCGGTGACCGTCTGCGCGTCACCGCTGAGTGAGGCATGCGAGCTTCATCCGATGACGTAGTCAATGCTCCGCAGTAGACGCCATGCTTGGGAGGATAGGGATATGAGGCGTTGGCACATTACCGTCAGCCTGATGCTTCTAGGCGCGCTCGTTATTCCGTGTTTCGCGTTCGCCCTATCACTTGGCGACCTCCTCAATGACCCGCGCGTTGGGGATATCGTGAGTGTGGCGATTCTGCTCGACGATAATGCGGCCGAGAAGATTGTCTCTGCTCTGGGCAGCGCCGAGGTTGAGAAGAGAGGTATCTGCACCGATGCAATTCTAACATCCCGGGCTGATCGCGTTTTCCGTCGAGTCGTCGCCGGGGCCACCCGAAAGGGCTATAAGCTGAGGGTCCTCAATGACTCCACCGTCAACGCGTACGCGGTACTGGGGGGACACCTCTACATCAACCGCGGGCTGCTCGCGGTGCCAGGAATAACCGACGACGAGATCGCCGCGGTTGTGGGGCATGAGATCGCGCACATCGAGAAGCGTCACGGGCTGCAGCAGATTCGTCAGGCGATGATTGCTGAATTCGTTGCTGGCAAGTTGACGAAGAAGGGAGAGCAGCGCGCCATAGCTGCGCTCGCCGGACAACTCTGGGTGTCGGGGCGATCACAGAAGGACGAGAGGGAGGCGGATCTGGTGGGCGCGCACCTCGCCCGCGCTTCCCGGTACAGCGCAGCCGGCGCAGTCGCGTTCATGCGGCGAATGGAGGTCATGAGCCGGAATGAGCGCTCCCGCCACCCGCAAGGATCATCGCTGCTATCGGGGCTAGAGCAACGTCTCGCGAGTCATCCGCCTACGAACCAACGCTGCGAGTATCTCAAAGACGACCTGTTCGTCTCGAAGTACGGTCAGGACTTCAGGCTCTCGGATGCTCAATCCGGACGAATCGAATACGCGGCGTCAGGGAAAGGCCGCGATTCGATCTTGCTTCAACAGAACCCGATTCATATCGGGGACGACCAGGCGGGCATCTCGACAATTTGGAGCAAGCCATTTGATCTTACCGAAGCCGACCTCGCCGGCAGGACGGCGGCAAAGGTCGTGTTCCTACTGCGTTCCACCGAGATCAGGCGCGACCCTAACGTCTACTTCAACCGGGTTCATGTGGGATTCGCCGTCACAGAGAGCCGCAACTGGGAGCGCTTCGAGTTCGATGTGCCGCTCAGTGCACTGCATCCTGGCAGAAACCTCATTGACATCGAGACTATCATCCCGGACTTGTGGCGAACCTACGACGACTGCGAGTTCAAGAATGTGAAGCTCGTGTTCACGGGAGAGCAGCGGGCAACGGAGGTGAAGAGACGCGATCGTGGGTTGGGTGTACCGATTGTCATTCACTTCCACAGCAAGTTTTCGGACGGCAAGAAGAGCCCGGACGAGATCGCCGATGGTCTGAGCAGCGACACAAACGGAGTGGTCCTCACCGATCACCACTTCAACCGCAAGTCCTTCGCTCTTCGGCTCCGAGACCGTCGGACGGAGCGCTTCTCGGAGATTGGCACCAAGGCGAAAGAGATCAGCTATAAGGTTCAGTATCCAGGTGATACATTTGTGGGCTACCCGAACTACCTGTCTTGCGGAGCGCGCCTCTCCAGGCCGGGATTTCACTTCATCTGCGGAGCTGAGCTGTCCTGGTTTGAAGGGGAGAATGAGCACCATCTGCTGCTGCTTGACATCACCAGCCAGGAACTGCGAGCGAGATTCGTTGAGAACGAGAAGGCAGGCGAATCAGGTCTCGCACGGGGCAAGGAACTCGGACGCGATGAAGTGGCCGGCATTCTCAGCCTCGCAAGCTCGGACGAACTGCATGTGCCGACTGTGGCGGCACATCCGGCGAACGATTCGATCGGGTATCCTATGCGCGATAGGGCTCTGGTGCCAAGACTCATGGAGTTCTTCAACAATGGCGTGATTGACGACTTATCGGACGCCAAGCACCCGCTGCGCGCCGACGTTGAGCAGCGAGAACTGAATGCCTATGGCGACGGTCTGAGACTCACCGGGGGATGTCTGGGCGTAACGGCTGGCTCCGATTTCCATTCTGACGCGGGCAACGACGGCATTCTCCGGGGAGGCTCCGCCGATCAGTGGCACCGTTATACCTACGTCTGTGGAGTGGGCGAGCGCCCGTCGAAGTCGCAGCTTCTGCAGGGTTTGTATGACGGGCAGACGTACGCTGCTGTAGAGGACGCTGCGCTGCTGGATGTCTCCCCCACGCTGGGGATCGCCGGTCCGCACCAGGTCTCGACCGCCAAGCTCCGCGTCAACCTCACGGCTCGTCCAACAGTGGGAAGGGCGCTCTTCCTGTACAGGGTGAATTCCGACGGCCATAAGCTTCTGAAAAGCTGGACCTGGAAGGGGGACATCATCAGCGTGGAGTACACAGACTCGACTGCGCGGCGAGGCCAGGAGTATTCGTATTTCTGGTACGTTCCAGGTCAGCTTATCACGTCTCCGATCCGAGTCAAGGTGAAGTAGCAGGGCAATCGCATCTTATCCCGCCACCAGAACAGCCTCCAGGAAGGAGTTGTCCCAGCCGGCTCTTTTGATGCTGCCTCGCACGCTCTTCTTGGCAGGCTTTGCTTTCCTGATCAGG
>Ga0315285_10003343_pt1 | contig 16713 bp, 9 predicted proteins | sample YL17G09_36_MG_FD_203698 | JGI IMG/M metagenome (GOLD analysis project Ga0315285, IMG submission 203698) | Sediment microbial communities from Yellowstone Lake, YNP, Wyoming, USA - YL17G09_36 | ecosystem: Environmental > Aquatic > Freshwater > Lake > Sediment | place: USA: Wyoming | collected... | reverse complement strand
TAGAGTTACCTGATAAGGTATTTGAAAAAATATTCGTATACGAAGTTGGTAATCTAAATCACTGGGGAATCTCACAATAAATTTAAAATGTAAAACTGACAACCGACAATTCAAAAGAATATTTTGACAGGATATACAATATAAACAAGATATAATTTATAAAATCTATCCTGTATATCCTAATTATCCTGTAAATCCTGTCAGAAGTTGTTATCAGTTATTTTTCAAAATCTTGAAATTTTGATTGTCTTTATTAGAAGTTTGCCTGGAGTAGTTTCGTTCTTCTGGTTCAAATTTATATCCTTCTTTTGATGGAATCGTTTTCCCTGACCAACCTGAGTTAATTCCATAAAATGAATAAAAGCCTCTTGAATCAGATGTTGTTGTGCCGATGATGGTTCCATCTTCTGATTTAAATGTCAGTAATACATCAGAGGCACCTGAACCTGAGATCCAACCTGTAGTTCTGCAATCACCTATTGGAACGAGAGCTATATACTCATACAAAACTGTGCAATAGTCTTCGACACAACTTTGAGGTATATTTTTCTTAGGTAAATCAATTATTTTGTGTTCAAGCCATAGTATACTAAACTCATCATATTTTTTCCCTTCGAGATTCACTAAAGATTCAAATTGTGAGGATTTTTCCTTTGGAGAAAAACTACCGAGATATTTATCATTCCAATAAACATCGACCTTTTGTTCAGGAAAAGGAGAACGTGCACGAATAGTTAATTTGTATTTATTATCCCCTTTTGGATACATACAAACAGAGGATGTCTTATATATTCCTGCCCAACGACCATTATTCCAAGGATGTTGGTCTATTTGTTTTTCCCATCCAAAAATGAGATAAGGATCAAATTTAGAATCTTTTGGATAAATCTCAACTTGCTTATGAGGTCGAATAAATTCCTTTGGTTGATATATATATAATCCCATATCTTGAGAACCGGGACATAACTTATCCTTTGCCCAGCAAATAGGCGAATGCCATAGTAAAGGAACTAAGTGAATCTGGAATGTTAGACTCCAATAAACATCAGGATTATATTTCTTTATTTCGATATAACGAGATGAACGTGGTGGAACTTCGAGGTCATTTTTTTGTCCAGCCTGAGACATATTTAGTATTAACGGTTGGTTCGAGCCGTTAAGAGCTATAAAGCTTGTTTTAAACAGGTCCTCAGGAAAATAAATAAGGGTTTTATAATTTTTATTTGCTGGGAAGAAGAAACCTTTATCCTCATTTCTTTCAGGTGGAGTTTCTAATAAGACCGTTTTTACAGGTGGTTTGGGATTTAAGACAAAAATGGGATGGTGTTTGAAAACATACAATTGAGTTCTTTCAAATGGCATCAAAGATAATGGTTTTTTCTGCAAATTTCTTATATGCTCTGAAACCGCTAAGTAAGATTTGGGGAGAAAAGGTATCAAAAAGAATCCACCGACACAAAGAGTAATAAGAGCAGGTATAATTACCTTTTTACTTTTCGGTAAACGAGGAGCTAACATAAAAAAAGCTCCCATTATATGCAATCCATAACGATTGCCAAAACTTGTCGTCCCGCCATAATAATTATGCGGAACTGCCCAGAAATTAATTAAAATGTATAATAATAAACCTATGAATAAAAATACTTGCCCCTGACGTCTTTCACGCCAATAAATGATAAGCATTATCAGGCACAATAAACCACCGATTTGATATATCACCATTCCTGTCTGACGTCCGAACAAATAATAAAAAATGTTCTCTGCTAAATAACGAATCAGTATGTGTGTCCTTCTAAAAATATGGACGAATGTTTTCTCCTTTGGGAAATACAATGAAGTATGACTCGCTCCACCTATCTTGTCCAAATTAAGTTCGTTCGGACTGTTCATATAAGGAAAATATCTTCCACAATAAAACCTTTTTCCTGTATATGGTGAAAAGCTACCATCTTCAAAATAATGAATCGAACTCGGTATTCCCCAAGCAAATAATAATGTAATCAAACTCAAGATTGCCCATTGCCATCTTCTCTTCAATAAATAGATAAAAAATGCCAGGTAAAAAAAGGTAAAAGGAGGCTTTGAATAAATCGCAATGCCTAATATGATTGATACCCAGAAACATTTTCCTCCCCAGAAATGACTTTTTCTAATTTTATTCGCACAATTCTCCTCTTGAGATGGGTTAGGGGTATGTAGCGAGATTGGCTCATCAGCTGGAGATTCTTGCAATGATTCTGTAGAGGACACATATATGCGTCTATTATATAAATGATTATCATCTTTTGTTTCTTTTTTAAAAGAGGTGCCTAACCACAAATATACAGCAATAGCTAAAAGTGTGGCTTCAAACAAATCTGGATGAACGACTGTTGTATAGAAGATAATTTGAGAAAAAATTAATGCGGGAATTAAAAATATCAAACACTCTTTATTTGTGTTACTTCGACGGAAATGATGATAAATCAAGGAACATAGAATTAATGCGAGTATAATGTTAGCGATAACAACACCCTTTCCTTTTGCTATTGCAACAAATGGTGCAAGATAGAGTGAATAAAAAAATGGTTTGCCATAATAGAATTCTTTGCCATTATACTTCAAAAAAATTCCTGAAGGATTACACTGCCAATCTTTGCAAAATCTTAAATAATCTTTTCGTGTGTATTTCAAATCTCTATCGAAAGCAATACTTTGTGCCTGATTGTAATGGGTGGATTCGTCGGCATAAACGTGGAATTGCGTTGGTTCTTTATTAATTAAAAATGCACTTAAAAGGATAATAAGTAGAGCAAATATAAAAGTTTCTCTCATATTAGACATTAAAAGAATTTAGACAGGATGAACGTGATTAATTATGATAAAAAACTTAAAATTATTTTCCTGTGAATCCTGTAAATCCTGTCAAACTCTCTGTTTTCTTTCTTACCATAGTTGTCTTAATAAAACTTAGTTTATAACTATCTATATTTATCCTTGTCAAGTGACAAACATAATAATAACTACTCTTGACTAAATGGGAAACAATCTGATTAATTTAATATTCATTTTCATAAAAGCACGAAAGGATTACAAAATGTTCAATAAGCCACAAACTTATTTCTGCAAAGAGTTATCTAAAAAAAAGTTGTCTTCTATTTTTTCCTCTCAGTATTCTGTCATGCTGAACTTGATTCAGCATCTCTTGTTTCTGTTATTAATGAGATTCCGAAACAAGTTTGGAATGACATTCAAACACATTTTTGGAGTAAGAAGCAAATTCATCCTCTATTGCTTATTAATCTTTCCTTTTTTGTTTTTAGTGACACTGACTGCGTGTGGAGAGGAAAAAAAGGATGCTTCTCTTCAAAAAAAGTATTCTAATCCCAACGTCACTTTAATTCTCGATAAAGATCGAATCGATATTCATAGAATCTTGCTCCAATCTCTCGGCAACTCAAAACAGAGAAATGATTTTATCAATGTTGCAAGGATAAATAGTTACTTTGCCAATGAAGCATTTACTCGTTCTCGTAAAACCCTTGATTTCTGGATGACGGAGATCGATCCGCAAACATATCTTTTCGCCGAACATTTAAAACGCACAAACCGAATCTGGGCTACCAAAAATTCTGCTGCTGATCTTTTTCCTTTCTTGGTTATTTCAGCTCATTTTTTAAACGAAAATCATATTCCCACTCTTCAAAAGACCCTGCAAAGCGAACGCAAACTATCAGGGCCAATGCCTCTTACAATTGATCTTAATACTGATTCCGTTGTAGACGAAAAGATGCCTTCTATAATCTTTGGTGCAAGTGAATATTGCAAAGATGGTCTTATTGCTGTCACAGACAGGCTTGGTAAAACTGAATACTATGATAGAATGTTGGAAATAATCGATGCCATTTTTAAAGAGGCTTATGTTGAGACTGAATATGGTAAGCTGCCCTCTACTTCGGCTGAAGTCAACGGTGACCTCCTTCAGGTAATTTGCAGACTTTATTGGGCAACAAATAATGAGAAATATCGTCAATGGGCAGAACAAATAGGAGACTTCTATCTATTAAAAGCTATTCCCGAGAACTCTTATTTCCCACCGTATGATTTTGATCCTGATGCACCATCTTCTAAAAAAACAAAATGTCAATTACGTGACCATGGAAATGAAATAATACCTGGTCTTGCTGAATTGTATTTAATTGAGGTTATTAAAAAGGGTGATCGTGAAAATAAGTATTACACTGCACTTAAGAAGATGTTAGATAAACTTCTTCAAGTCGCGAGAAATGAAGATGGCTTGTGGTATGATGCAGTTGATTCATTGACCGAAAAACCTATTGACAATCGCATTTGTGATAATTGGGGATATTTATACAATGGATATTATACATTTTATCTTGCTTGTGAAAAGGCAAATAGAGGTACTCCTCAAGATCGACAAAAATATATCGATGCCATAAAACAAACTATTAAGAATTTAGACCGCTATAAATCTTTTGAGTGGGAATACTTAAATCAAGATGGTTATGCTGACTCTATTGAAAGCGCGCTTTATATGCTTAATAGATTACCATCGGACAAGGGCTTTGAATGGGTTGATGATGAAATTCAAATTATGTTTGCCAAACAGTCCACTGAAGGTTTTGTGGAAGCAAATTATTTAGATGGAAATTACATCCGCACATTACTTTTATTTGCTTTTTATAAGACACAAGGAACTTACATTAAGCCCTGGAGAGAAGATGTTTTAATTGGTGCATTTCAAGAAGGTAAGAAGTTGTATGTCCATATTGAAAATGATAAAGAATGGAAAGGGAAATTATTTTTTGATATTCCCAGACATCGAGAATTTCTTAATCTCCCGATAAATTATCCAAGAGTTAACGAATGGACGGAATGGTTTGTTGTGGATGAAAAGAAAGAGTATAAGATAACTGACTATAACATGAAAGAAACTAAGACATATTCCGGCGATTCTCTTCGTAATGGAATTGATTTGAATCTTAAGGGCTCCTCATCTATAGATTTGATAATTGAATAATTGTAATGCATCACTTATGTTCGTTTGTAGTCCCCACTTTAGTTGGTATAAAATTTTTCTGCTAAAGCAGGGACTACAAACTAAAACCATATTTCAAAAATAAGCTTAGATAGGTTCAATTATGCAGGTTAACAATTTAAGAGAGGTTTTATCGAAAACTCATAATATTAGAATTGCTGTTATTGGGGATTTAATGGTGGATGAATATGTTTGGGGAGATGTCCATAGAATTTGTCCTGAGGCGCCTGTTCAGGTTGTCGATGTCGTAAAAGAGGAATTTTTATTAGGTGGTGCGGCGAATGTAGTGAATAACCTTTGTTTATTAGGATGTAAAGTATCCGTTATAAGTGTTATTGGTGATGATGATAATGCATCGATATTAAAAACTCTATTAAAGAAAATTGATTGTGATACAAAAGGATTGTTTATTGATAAAGGTCGAAAAACAACAAGGAAGACAAAGATAATAGCTGTCAATCAGCAAGTTTTACGAATTGATAAGGAAACAAGAGATTTGGTGTCTGAAGAATATGAAGAAAGATTGTTAGAGTTTGTTCGAAAGAATGCAAATTATTATGATGTGATATTACTTTCTGATTACGGTAAAGGAGTTATTACAAAAAAAGTAAGTCAAAAAATAATAGAGATAGCAAAGAAAAATTCTGTTCCCATCATTGTAGACCCAAAAGGAAAAGATTTTTCAAAATATGCAAATGCAACGGTTATCAAACCTAACAAAAAAGAGTGTGAAATAGCCTCTGATATTACTATAGTAGATAAAGATTCTTTTAATAAAGCTGGTAGGAAATTGTTACAGAGTTTGAAATTGGATGCATTGATTGTCACTGCTGGGGCTGATGGCATAGTAGTTTTTGAAAAAGGGAAAGAGCCCTTGTATATCCCGACAGAGACGAAAGAAATCTATGATGTTACTGGTGCTGGTGATACTGTGTTAGCGACTATCGGATTAGGCATCGCATTGGGTTTGAACTATATTGAGTCCGCCAGACTCAGTAATATTGCTGCTGGAATAGTTGTGGGGAAAGTAGGGACTTCAACAGTAAGTAAAGATGAGATTTTACATTATGTGGAGATGCATCAACCTTATAATGTTTTTAAAATAAAGTCGTTAGATGAACTTAAACGCGTTGTAAAGATGCACAGGTCAAATGGCAAAACTATTGTATTCACAAATGGGTGTTTTGACTTATTACATCTGGGTCATATTAATCTCTTACAGATGTCTAAAAGATATGGAGATATTTTAATTGTGGGAATCAATAGTGATGAATCAGTGAGAAGATTGAAGGGGAAAGCGAGACCATTTATCAATGAAGAGGAAAGAGCACATATTTTATCGGCACTTGATTGTGTTGACTATGTCACTGTTTTTGAAGAGGATACACCTGTGAATTTGCTCAAGGAACTAAAACCTGATGTATTAACAAAAGGTGGTGATTATAAATTAGGTGAAGTTGTCGGGAAAGATTTAGTTGAAAATTACGGTGGCAAAGCAGTGGTTATTGACATTGTGAAGGGGATATCAATATCAAAAATGGTTGATGATATTCTCTCAAAAATAAATAGTCGTTAAAAAATTAAAATAAAATTGGAGATGAGACATAATGAGTCTTAAAAAAATTATTTATGTGGTTACTGTAGTCTTTTCAATTTTCACCTTATTATGTTCAGAAGAAGTAAAAAAGGATACAGGGACACAAACAGAAAGTAAAAAAGCGAAAATATCTCCTTATGAAAAGGCTTGGACACTGATTGTGTCTGATGAAGAGAGATTAGCTTTGTTATCTGTTGAAAAAGAACTCACTCCCTTTGGGTATGATATGTTTAAGAAAACTCCTGAGGGTTTTTTGCCGATGGAGACTGCACCAGTAGGAGCGGGTTATCTTCTTGGACCCGGCGATCAATTACTGGTCAGTATCTGGGGAGCAGTAGAGCAACAAATTCAGCTTGAGATTACAAGAGATGGAAAGGTAGTTCTGCCTAAAGCAGGTGCAATCTACGTGTGGGGGAAGACTTTTGAACAGGCATCAAAGGAGATTAAGGATGCCCTTGCAAAATATTATAAGGATTTTGGTGTTGATGTATCCATTGGCAAGTTGCGGAATATTAACATTTTCGTTTTGGGAGATGTTCAGAGCCCGGGTGCTTATAATATTAGTTCTTTATCTACTATATTACATTCACTTTATCTGGCAAAGGGACCTACTAAAACAGGTTCATTAAGAATGGTGAAGTTAATCAGAGGTAATGAAGAGTTTGTGAATTTTGATTTGTATGATTTGCTTATATTTGGTGATAGGTCAAAGGATGTCAGATTACAAGAGGACGATGTTGTATTTGTCGATACAATTGGTCCGAGATGGTCTATTGCGGGATATGTAAAAAAACCTGCTATTTATGAAGCTAAAGGGGAATCAACATTAATTGAGGCTATCCAATTAGCGGGTGGTTTGTTATCAAGTGCTTACGTTTATCAAGTTCAGGTCGAAAGAGTAGAAACCTCAGAAGAAAATATCGTTTTGGATTTGAATTTTACTAATCTTGATGATTTAGAAAAAAGAGGTGGTGATTTTAAACTAAAAGATGGGGATTTTATCAAGATTCTTCCTATTCTTCCTACTCTTTATAATTATGTTACTATTGCAGGAAATGTTTTGAGACCCGGGGATTATAGTTTAAAGCCCAATATGACCATTAGAGATTTAATTGATGAAGCTAAAGGCTTGATTCCAGAGAGTTATATGGAAAAAGGGCATATCTTTCGCTATCTTTCAAACAGGTCAAGGGATATTATAACATTTGATGTAGAGAAGGCAATGGTAGGTAATGGCAAAGAAAATTATAAATTACAAGAATGGGATGTGGTGAAAGTCTATGCCAGATATGATTTATTTGAAAAGCCTGTTGTCAGGATTTCAGGTGAAGTGAATGCTCCGGGGACTTTTACTTTGGCTGAAGGGATGAGGGTCAGTGATTTAATCTTTTTAGGTAAAGAGTTAAAAGACACGGCTTCGTTTGAAGGTGCAGAGTTGCATAGAGTCAATTATGAAAGTAAAAATGGACTCGAAGTAATCCCTATTGATTTAAAAACAATATTGTCTGACTCATATAATCCTGAGAACAAAGCAAACATTGAATTAAAAAAGGGAGATATTTTATTCATTAGACCCGACATCAATTTGAAATATAGATATAGAGTAATAGTCGATGGGGAAGTAAAATATCCCGGTGAGTATGCAATAGAAAGAGGGGAACGTTTGGAATCGGTAATGAAACGAGCAGGAGGATTGACAGACCTTGCTTATCCTTATGGAACAATTTTTATTCGTCAGAAGGTTCAGATAAAACAAAATAAAATCTTTAGAGATACTATCAATGCCGAATTATTGAGTATTGTAAAAGATGAGATGAAAATTTTATTGGGAGATATGGATGAAGGTGAGAGAGGGAAATATCTCCAGGTTCTTGAAAAAAGGAAGGAGATTCTCAACTCAATGCTGGTCATGTTGATGCCTGAGGTAGATGTTACATTGTTAGTGGATAAAATAATGAAGAGAGTTAAGGACAGTATATTGATAGAAGGGGAAACAAAAGAAGAAGCGAAAAGAGAGATTAAAGAAGAAGAACTTAAGGAACTCATTAAGAGTGAGATCAACAATTTTTGGGAACTTTATATGTCACAGTTACATAATATGGATAAGATAGAAATTGAGGGTCGAAAAGCGGACAAATTAATGAGTAAATTAAGTATCCAATCAAGGGCTTATGAGGAGGTTTTTCCCTCATTGTATAAAGAAGGGGATTATTTTGAGGGTGTGTTTGGTAAATTACCAATAAGTCTTGCTGGCAGGGTGGTAGTGGATATTGAGAGAGATGAAGTTTTATTAGAAGATGGGGATGTAATTATAGTTCCAAAGATTCCTGATAGTGTGATTGTTACAGGCGAAGTAAATGGTCCTGTTTCTATTTACTATGAAGAAGGCAAAAGTTACAAGTGGTATTTGGAGAAAGCAGGTGGATTGAGAAGGATGGGAGATAAAAAAGGAGTGTATGTGTTAAAGGCGAATGGGAGTGCGGAAAGTCGGACAACAGGTTTTTCAAAAATCCAGAGAGGGGACATTATTGTTGTTCCGAGTAAAGATTAAGTTCATAATTGGCTCTAAGGATGCAGAGAAATAATAATTTTTTTTGATAGGGTATACAGGATAAACAACAAAATTAAAAATGTAAAACCGACAACTGACAATTTAAAATATTGATAGTTCAGGATTTTTATCCTGAACTATCTTCTCGCTATATATATTACAAAACTGTCACAAACAAAAATAATAGTAAGAAGAAAAACAATGGAAGTAGTGAATGGTTCAGATACCAAAACTGATAAAGGCACAAAGAAAAGCCCGAGACTTATTTTGATCCTTGTTTTAATATTGGTTTTATTGTTATGCGTTCTTTTTGTCAGAAATAGAGATAAAATATTTATTCGATTAAGTGTAAATCGCTCAATATATTTCAATAAAAGGGATATGCCTGATAAAGCCGTAAGAGAGCTATTGAAGGCGTATAAGCTCGCCCCTAACTCTCCTGAAATTATTCATAATATGATGGAGAGTTATTTTTTACTTAAAGATTATGAGAAGGCAACGACCTTTGCAAAACAAATATTAACGCTTGATAGTGCAGATAAAGATGCTTTATGGATGATAGGATTTATCAACCAGGATAAAGGGAAAGAAGATGAGGCATTACAATATTTTGGGAAGCTATATTCTTTGTTTAAATCGAGGATGGATTATATCAAGAACACTCGTTTTCTATTTGCCGTATCATATTTAGAGCTTAGAAGGAGTCAATTTAGTCTTGCAATAAGAGACCTTGAAATATTGACAGACTTACTTTCGAAAGGGGACAAGATGAATCCTCTCTTACAGTGGAGTTATTTGATGCTGGGAGAGGCTTATACTGCGATAGGCAACTATACCGATGCCTCAAAGATTTATAAAGACCTGATTGATGTAGATAAGAACTTTGCCTTATCCTATCTCAAGCTTGGTTTCATTTCCTTCGGTCTTCATAATTTTTCTGATTTCCTTTATTACCTTGACCTTACTGAACATTATGGTTTGGATTCTTATCAGGAGTTTGTTAATTATTTTAAAAATGAGTATGAAAAAAACAGATCGGGTGTTTCGGATTTTTTATTGGTAGGAGATTGTTATATTAGTAAACAAGAACTTGTTAATAAGGTGCAGGATTATTATTATCTGGGTTATGTGTATAGGAAGTTAAATGAGAATGAAAAAGCTATAGAAACATACAAGAAAATTTTAGAACTTTTACCTGATGTGAAAGGTATTTATTATGCTATAGGAAGAATTTACGAGGACAAAAAGGATTTTGAGAAAGCTAAAGAGAATTATTTAAAAGAACTCGAAACAAATCCTGTTTATTATGAGGCGTTAATTGGTTTAAAGAGGATTGAGCCAAAGTTGAAAGGTGAAGAGGTAAAATTGGTAGTGGAAAAGTTTAATAAAAAGTTAGAAGAGAAAATGCTTAAAGAAATTAACTATAATCAGATGTATAACCAGGATGGTTCATTGAATACCAAGAGGACTATAAATTCTATTTACTCTGATTTTGAAGTGATGGAAGATAGGGATTACTCGTTTATGATTATTGTAAGTGGGAAACAGGCATTGGGGACGTATCCGTTAATAAGTGTATTTATCAATGGGGCATTAATTTCGAAATTTTACATCGATAGTGAGGATGATAAAATCTGTTTTGCTAATAAGATTTTGAAAAAGGGAAATCATAGATTAAAGATTAATTTTGATAATGATTATTATGATAGTTCTAAGGGTGAGGATAGGAATTTATATTTGTCGAGAGTGGTTATTTTTAAATAAGCAAATTTAATATAGTAGTTGTTTTTTCAATGTTTATCATTGAATAGATTTAAAGGGAAAATATCAATATGAATGAAGAACAAAAAAATCTACGGATTGATTTTGTTAAGTATATAAAAGTATTTTTAAAGTATAAATATTGGATCATTATATTACCCTTTCTTGTAGTGATTATTACTGGGATAATAAGTTTTACCAAACCGAGATTGTATCGGGCTAATACGACTTTTGTTCCTGAAATTACGGAGAATTTCTCTGATGTTAGTCTTGTGAATATGAAAAGTTCAAAGTCCTTATCACCATTAAAACCATCTGAATATACTTATATGTTGATTGGTATGTTGAAGAGTGATACTGTGCTTTCAGCTATAGTTAAGAAAAGGAAGCTGGATGAGTTTTGGAATATGGAAGACGAGCAAGAAACTATCGATCTTCTGAGTAGCCGGACAAAGGTAAATAATATTCGTGGTATAGTCCATTTGACAGTGTATTTAGAGGATGCGGATCTTGTTTATCAAGTGGCAAATGATTATGTTGAGTTTTTACAGAAATTAAATGCTGAAATGAATGAGACAAAAGCAAAACAATCGTCTGTATTTATCAAAAAACGTGTTGAGGAGACATTCAAAAAGAAAATAGAAGCTGAAAAGAAATTAGAAGAGTTTCAAAAAAAATATAAAATTATCTCGATTGATGAACAAAGCAAATCATTAATTGAATCCACTTCTAAATTATATGACCAGTTAATTGATACGGAAGTATTGTTAAAGCAAAAAGAGAGTTTTAAGACCAAGAATGATCCTGAAATTATTGAGTTAAAAGCTAAGAAAGAAGAATTAAAAAAACAGCTGAATATCTTGCAGACTGCTAATGGTGTTTATAATATGGGATATGCGAGATATGCTCCCATTTTAGAGGAATTTCCAACATTAGGGAGAGAATACGAAGATTTGGTCAAAGAGGTTGAGCTTCAAAGGGATATTTACTATTTTCTATTGAAGCAATATGAGAATGTTGAGATTGAAGCATCCAAAGATAATCTTTTAATAGTTCAAGTTATTGATAAGGCTATCAAACCGTTGCTTCCTGCATCAAGAGGAACAGTAATGAAGATGGGTGTGAGCTTTTTTGTTTCTCTATTTTTGATTTTGTTAATAATCTTTTTTAAAGAGTTTATGGGAGAGATTGTAAAAGTTGTAAGAGAGATTTATTAGTGGAATCCCTCTTCAATATTAAGTTCCTCTGGTTAGATACACCATAATTATTGAAATAAGGGATACTATTATTCCTGTTGTTATTAGTGTAATAAAATTGATAACCGCCTTTTTAATGATAAATTTAACGATGGCAAAGTGGAACAAAAAAAGAGCAATGTAAGATACTAATGTTGTCCAGGCAGCCGCTATATATCCGTATCGGGGAATGAAGAAATAATTTAGAATTATGTTAAGCAATGCTGATAGCATTGTTCCGATAGCTACATAGTGAGTTTTCTTGTAATAAGCCTCAATATTGTAGCAAAGAGTATAAAGAAACATAAAGAAACGTCCGGAAATTATAAGGGGAATAATTACATCTCCTACCCAATATCTCTTGGGAGCAAATATTCTTATTAAAAGGGGAGAAGTTAAACTTAATAAGATAAAGAGTCCAGTAATACAAAAGAGATACTGGAGAGTTCGATTCCGAATGGTGGTATGTTTTTGTTCATTCATTTTTTGGAAGAACCAGGGTACAAAAGCAGTGTTTGTAGCCGTTGCTATGACAAAAGGTATAGTTCCAATCTGATTGGCAAGGCTATAAATTCCCACAGCTTGTTTTCCAATAAATTTATCAATCATAATTCTATCTGATTGAGCTAATATGATTTGAGCGAGACCGTGCATAATTAAAGGAGCAGAGAAGGATAGGGCATAAATAAAATATTCTTTTTTTAAAAATTTACCACCCGTTCTCATTGCAGAGAATAAAACTATTAAAGCAAAAAGTCCATTGACAATTAATCCGCCATAAACTCTTCCGAGATACTTTTGTTGCGTCATTAATAAGACAAGACCGATTGATAAAAGCACATTTGTTAATGTCAGAAATGAGTCAGTGAAAAAGTAGCGTTTGTATTTATATTGAACGACCCAATTAGCTAAGATAGAACTTTTTGTAAAAGTGAAGTAACCAGCAAATAACGCATAGATAGTAATTATTTTCGGAAGTCCAAATAACTTAAGATGTAGATTGCTTGAAGGAATCATCAACAATATAATAAAAAAGGCAGAAAAGATGGTTCCCCAAAATATGGTGGATGAGTAATACTCCTTATATTGTTGGTCGTTATAATCGAATTTAGCACGATTTATTGATGTCCAGAGGTCCAAGGTTATAATTATTCCAAAGATGACTGACCAGGTGTTATAAATAGATATGATACCATATTCATCTGTTGTAGGTAATAACCTTGTAAGAATGGGAATAATAAAAAAGAGGAAAGTTTTTTCTAAGAATTGACCAGCAATATACCACAAACTTGCCTTTACGACCTTTTTATTTTTGTATCTATCAATGATTTCCTTTATTTGTTGCATTTATTTAATTATTTGATGATAAAATTTCCCCATTCAACAGGATCAAAATATAGAAGTGTAAATTTATTAGAAAATCCGTTATAAGTCATATGGGCTAATTACAATTAGTTTTGCGTAACTTTGTTGTCAATTAAATTATTAGAAGGTATGAAACCATTAATGCAATTTTCCACTTTACATATTTTAAACATTAGTTGGTGTAATTGCTTGACAATTTGTCCTCATAATCACAAATAATAAATAGACATTGGACTTAATAATAGAATTTATTATCATTTTGAAAGGGTAGTATGCTTTTTCTAAAAAGAGTTTCATCTATTCGGAATTTTATTAAATCAATCATCCAATATTTAGTGAAAAACTATGTGTATGTTGCTCGAGATGGATTGGTAAAGGGATTAAAGAGGAAAGGGGGATTTGGTTTTTTTCCGAGAAATAGACCTCTTTCTAAGGAACACAAATTTCTGCTTGGATTAAATCTGAAAGACAAGGTAATTTATGATATTGGTGGTTTTGAGGGTCTCTTAACGCTTTTTTTTGCTCGAAAAACAGGAAAGACTGGGAAGGTGATTACATTTGAACCTAATCCCGAGAATTATAATAGATTAATTGATAATGTTAAATTAAATAATTTTGAAAATGTAGAAGTAAAAAAAATAGGTTTAGGCTCAAAGAAAAGTCAGGTAACTTTAATCGTTCCTAAAACATTTCCAGCGAGAGGTTCAGTTGAGGAGGTGTTTAGCAACAAAATCGTAGATAGGAGAAAAATGAAGAAGTTTGAAATTGAAATTGATTCTTTAGATAATCAAATTGCAAGTTATAATTTGCCCAAACCTGATTTTATTAAAATTGATGTAGAGGGATTTGAGATGGAAGTACTTCTTGGAATGGCTGAGACAATAAAAAGATATAAACCGAAGATTCATATAGAACTCCATAATAAAATCAGACCGAATATTTCAGAAAGGGTAATAGACTTTTTGTTGCAAAACAGTTATTCAGTTTATTTTATAGAAGGTGAAGAGAATATAACTGAATTTAATAAGCAAATGGTTAAGGGTGGGCATATATATTGCACTTAGTTTAATGCCTAATATTAAATTCTGTTCATATTTAATTTGATTTACACACCCCTACCCCTCTCAAGAGGGGAATTATTTGATTTTGATTCAGAAAAAATATTATGAAACGAAATTTTGTTTTTAATTTTCTTATCCTATTAATTCTTATTGTTGTTCCTTTGACAACGATAGTCAATTGGATTTGGGTATTAGTACCCATACCAGTCATTATTACTATTTTATTACTATTGAGGAATTTAAAATATGGATTATATTTTTTTGCGCTCACTTATCCGATAGTTTCATTCATCAAAAGGGGATTAATTATTCCAGGACTTGCTCTGAATGAGGTTTTGTTATTATTAGTGACTGTTGTTTTTGTATTTAATATCTTTATTGGGAAATATCGATTAAGAAGAAATTTTTTGTTGGTAGAATTTGCTATTTATTTTTTCTGCGCTGCTTTCTTGCCTTTAGTCGTTTCTATTTTTAAGAAAGAGCTTTTGGATTTGAATATTATTCTTCAGTATTGCGCAGCAATCCAATATTACCTCATATTAGTATTATTTCATAACATTCTGGAAGAAAAGAGAGATCGGAAAATCTTATTATATTACCTATTAGCGGGGAGTTTAATTGTTTCAATAATAGGAATTTTTCAATGGTTTGATATATTAGGGATGAGAAATATCATTGATAATTTATTTACTACTCAATGGAGATGGGAGGAATATATAGCGAGCGAATTGGATCATTTTAGAAAGATGAGAGTTACTTCAACACTAAACAATTGGAATGGTTGCGGAGCTTATCTTGCAGTTTTAGTTTGTGTAGGATTTTTACTTTATATTATTAATCGTAATCTTAAATTCCATCTTTTACTCTCGGGAGTAATAATTCTAAACATTGTTTGTCTTATATTAACCTTTTCTTTTACGAGCTATATTATTTTAATTGTAATTGCTTCGACATCGTTTTTCATAATGAGAAAATTTAAATTGATTGTGTATTTACTATTTATATTTGTTTTATTGCTTATTGTGATGGCTCCTTTATTTGAACAGCGAATACAGGAGCAGTTTAGAGGAGATAGTTGGGTTCCCCATTCTTTACAATATAGATTAAGACTCTGGGATGAACAAATGATACCTTTGATTAAGGAAAATATTGTGTTTGGAATGGGTCCAGATTATTATCAGTTACCTAATGTTGCGGATAGTCAATACATTTTCCTCTTCCTTAGAGGTGGGATATTTTTATTTATTGCATTTTTTATCTTATTTTTTAAAATGATCTTTATTGCATTAAGGAATATTAAAATAGCTGATGATAATTTCACAAAATATTCTGGGATACTTGTTTTCAGTTTATTAGTAGGAATATTTGTGGGGAATTTTACCGAACCTTATTTCAGGTATGCAGGAGTAGCAGAACTAATATGGATTTTGTTAGCGATTAGTTATCCGATTCAGACTGTAGGGAACGGTCGCGACCGTTCCCTACAAAAACCTGATGAGAGAAAAAACGAGTTAATATGAAACTAAAGCATTACATTTTCATAACAGCTGTTTTAGTTCTTGTTTTTTATGGATTTATTTTTTTGTTTAGAGTTATTATAGACAAAATCTCCTATGTATATGATTATCATCTTATTGCTGAGAGGTATTTAAAAAAGGGAAAATTAGATAAGGCACTTAATGTTTATAAGAAAAGAATTGCATCTTGTGAAAGAGAGATAAAGTTTTATAAAACTTATCAAGAAAGAAGAGAACCCTTTGAGACACAGCTCAGAAATGATTGTAAAACTCTTGGGAAACTTCTTGTAACTAATAAACGTTATAATGAAGCATTAACTTATTATCTCAAAATGCTTCATGATTTAGAAGCATTTAAATTTATTGGTGAGATGAAATTTCAGCAGGGCAATTTAAAGGAATCAGCAGAGGCATTTAAAATTGCGGTATTCCAAGATTTCAGAAATTATGATGAAATTGTTCGACTATATCAAGGGAAGATAAAAAAAACAGATGACCCAATTTATAAAATTTATTTAGCAATTTTTTATTATAATACCTACAAGGTTAATTATACCAAGAAGTATTTGAATCTAAGTTTTAATTTAT
>Ga0315285_10003342_pt1 | contig 16716 bp, 17 predicted proteins | sample YL17G09_36_MG_FD_203698 | JGI IMG/M metagenome (GOLD analysis project Ga0315285, IMG submission 203698) | Sediment microbial communities from Yellowstone Lake, YNP, Wyoming, USA - YL17G09_36 | ecosystem: Environmental > Aquatic > Freshwater > Lake > Sediment | place: USA: Wyoming | collected... | reverse complement strand
GAGGCAGAGGTGAGGGCGGTTCCGAGGTCGAGCGAGAGGCGCGGGGCCGCCGCGAATCAAGCCCAACTCTCTCCTTCCTCTCCTTCCTTTACCTGCAGCCGCCACGCCCCGTCCTTGTCCCGGCTGGCCGACACGGGCAGCCGGTTGGCGACAACAATGAGGCGGCTGACCTGCGGGGAGGCGGCGGAGGTGGTGGGCTGCGGCGCGGCCGGCGGCCGTGCGGCCGGCGGCGGGGGCGGGGGCGGCACCGACGCCGCGGCAGGCGAGGCGGGCGCGGCCGCGGCCGCAGGCGTCGGCGCGCTCATCCCCGCCACCCCACCTCCACTCCGCCGCTCCGCTTCCACGGCGGCCAGGCCGTCGCCGTACAGGGTCGTCCCGGACTGCGACTTGCGCATGCGTTGCAGGAGGAGGCGGTCTAAGAGGAGGGGGGTGGAGAGGGGCGGGTGAGAATGGGGTCAGAACAAAAAAACGCTCAGCTTGCTCGCTCGCTCGCCGCTCGCCATCTCTTACCAACCCGGTTGCTGGGCACTGCCCCGATCGCCCCGGGCGCCAACGCCGCGTTGGAGGACGATGAGGGCAGGGAGTGTCCCCGGGTGCCCAGTGGGCAGCCAGCCGAGTCGTCGCCCGGCTGCGGGGGGTCCATCTGATGAGGGAGTAGTGAGAAGCGAAAAATGAGAGAGGTGGCGCGACTCTCCTGGCTCTCGTTCATTAGTTTTTCTCGCGCTCGAGAGCACCTCTTTCTCAATTCGCAGCGGCAGACACGCCCCACCCCCGCGGATTCCCGAAATGCACACGTGAGCTCCGGCCATCGGTGCACACGCGCATTGCATTGCCTGCATTGAAAGGCGTGCGGCACGAGTACACATTCAAAAGGCGTTTTGAAGAGAGGACCGCGCACTGATGTCGCCCGTGACGCCTGCTCACCCTCAGCCTCCCTCCCTCCTCCCGCCCACCCGCACCCTCCTGCTCCGCCGGGGGGTCGCCCTCATCAGCAGCTTGGCCGTCGGCGCCGCCTTGGCCGCCGCTGCCCTGCCCCCCGTCGAACTGCCGGACGCGGAGGAGGAGGAGCGGGCGTGGGCGGTGGCCGCGGCGGCCGCGGCCACCAGCGGCGAGGGCGGGCCCAAACCCCTCCCGCTCTCCACCCGCCTGGCGGCGTCCCTGGACGGCGCGACCGACCGGGTCGCCCGGGCGGGGCGGGCGGGGGGCACCCTGTGGCGGGCCGCGGCGGCGGAGGGGTGGGGCCCCAGGCGGGCGGTCGGCGCGGTGCGGAGGAGGGGAGGGGGCGAGGGCGACGGCACCGCCGCCCGGGGCCTGGCGGCCGTCGCAGAGTGGGCGGCCGCCTCCGCCGACACCCGCCGCGCCCTGGCCGACGTGGGCGGGGCCCGCCTGGGCAAGTGGTTGCTGGCGGCCGCGGGTGCATCCCCGCCGGGCTCCCCCGACCGGGAAGCCGCGGAGGTCGCCCTGGCGGCGCTGTTGTGGGACGGCAAGACCGCGGCGTGCGCGCTGCGGGCGCCGGGCGCGCGGGGCGTCCTGCTCCGCCTGGCGGCCACCTCCGCCCACCCGGCCCTCCTGGCGGACGCCCTCGCGGACGCGGTGTCAGCGGCCACGCCCACGCCCCAGGCCGCGGCGGCGGCGGCGGTCGGGCTGCGGCCGCCGGGCGGGGGGGCAGGCGGCGGCGGCAGCGGCGGGGCCAGGCTGGCCGACGTGCGAGTAGCCGTCCAGCTCCTCTCCGCCCCCACCCACCCCGACGGCGCCGCACCGTCCGTCCCGGCCGTCGTCCAGGAGGCGGCGCTGGCCCTGCTCGCCGCCTGGGCGGAGGCCGGGCCGCTGGAGGCGGGGAAGGTCGCGGCAATGGGGGGCGGGGCCGCCCTGGCCGCGGCCGCCGCCCGCCTGGTGGGTGAGGGTGGCGGCGGCAGCACCTCCTCTCCCTCCCCTCCTGGCGACGCCCGCAAGGCCCGGGCGGCCCTGGTGCGGGCCATGCACGCCCTGGCCGACGCCCTGCCGTCCCCCCCCGACGGGACTGCGGGCAGCGGCGGCGGCGGCGGCGGCGGCGGCAGGCGCCGGAAAGGCCTGCGGTCCCCCCTGGCCCCGGCCGGGTGGGTCGACCCCCTGGCCTACCTCCTCGCGGACGCCCTCGCGGAGGGCGACGAGGTCGGCGCGGCCGCCGCGTTGGACGCCCTGGCCGCCGCCCTGGATGCGGGGGCGGGGCTGGGGGCGGGGGCGGACGCGACGGCGGGCACGTTGGGCCCCCTCCTGGCCACGGCGGCGTCCTCCGCGACCTCCGCGCCAGAGGTGCGGGCCTCCGCCTGCCGGGCGCTGGCGGCCGCAGCCCGCTCGCCGTCCGCCCGGCCCGCCCTGGGGGAGGCCCTGATGGATGAGGTGACCGAGTACTTCATTGGGCGGCTCGTGTCGGGCGCGCCCGGGCGGGTGGCGGCGGCGGCGAAGGCGGCGGCCGACGCAGCGAAAGCAGCGGACGCTGTCTTCCTCAAACCTCTTCCCTCCGCCGACCCGGCGCAGCCTCCTGCGGGTGGTGGTGGCGGTGGCTGGAAACGGCCCGCCCTGCCCAAGAAGAAGGCGCCACCCGCTGCCCCACCCCCACCGGGCCCGGGCGAGGCCGCGGCGGTGGTGGCGGCCCTGGCCGCGCTGTGCGGTGAGCCGAGAGGAGGCGGGCGTGGCGGAGGAGGCAGCACAACAAAAGCCACCGGCCCACTCCCTGACGCCGCCGCACCCAGCGCGGCCCGGGGCCGGGAGCGTGCGGCCGCCTGGCTGGGCGACCTCCTGGTGGCCGCGTCCATGGACGCCACCCCCATGGGCGCGGCGGCGGCCGCGGCGGCCAAGGCGAAGGCCGCAGGCGCAGCGGCGGCAGCGGCAGCGGGCGCCGCGCCCGGCTCCGAGCACGACGCGGCCGCGCCCGCAGGCTGGGCGGCCTGGCTGCCCGGCTGGGCGCGCGGGGTGTGGCGCCAGCCCCCCCCGCCCCAGGCCGGCGCCACGCCGCTGGCCGACCTGGCGGGCGACGACGCGGGCACGGACGCGTCCGAACCGGCAGCGGCCGCCGCGGCCGAGGCAGCGCTGGGTGGGGATGGGCGGGCCGGGCGGGGGGGGGCCAGCGGCCGCCACGGCGGCGGCGGCGGCGGCGGCGGCTTCACCCTCGCCGCCGCCTCCCGCACAGCCGACCACCTCCTCGTCCGCCCACTATGCGACCGCGGTCGCCGTCGGGCCCGCCTGGGCCCGGGGCGTGGCCGCGGACTTGAGGGACCGCTTTGGCCGGGCGGCCGCCTCGTTTGCCGAACCGCCGGGGGATGGGCTCGACGCGCTGCTCGGCCCCGCCGCGGCCGCCGCCTACCCGGCCGCCGCAGCCGCGGTGGATGCCGCCCTGGCGGACGCGGCCCTGGCGGACGCCCTGGCCGCCCTGGCCGAGCTGGCCGGGCCGGAGCCTGCGAAAGTTGGGTGGCTGGCGAGCGCGGGGGTGGTGCCCTTGCTCGCCCGCCTGGTGGTGGACCGGGACCCGCCGCCGCCGGTGGCGCCCGCAGCAGCACCGCCGGGCGATGGTGGAGAAGGTGACGGTGAGGACCAGCCGGTCCTCGCACTGCCCCCACCTCCCGCTGCAGGCCCTCCCGAGGAACGCCCGGCCCTGCCCGCACGCCGCGCGGCCGCCCGCCTGCTCGCCATGGTCGCCCGCACGCCGGCGGGGGCGGCCGCCCTGGCGGCCGACCGTGCCACCCTGGCCTGGCTGGCCGTGGCGGCGGGCGAGGCGGACTGCACGCTGGCCTCCCACGCGGCCCGGGCGGGGCTGGCGCTGGAGGCGGCGGCCGCGGGGGCTGATGCGAAAGCGCTCGCGGCCGCCGCGCTGTGGGTGGCTGGGAAGGGCAAGGCAGGCGGCGCTGCCACACCCGCCCTCCCACCCCGCGGCCCGACGGCTGACCTCGTGGACGGCGTCCACCTTTTTCAACCGTGCGCGGGCCACCACCTCGCCCTGGCGCGTGGCGTGGGTGAGCAGCGCGGGGGGGACGACGACCCACCCCAGCCTCAGCCTCACCCACCCTCGCCCTTCCTGCCGCCGCCTGCCTCGCCCGTCCTGCCCCCGCTCATCGATGTCGTCTTCATTCACGGCCTACGGGGCGGGCCCTTTGCGACCTGGCGGGTGGGCGAGGTGCTGGAGGAGGAGGAGGAAGGAGAGGAGGACACAACAAAGCCGCCCTCCAAAAAAGGGCACGCCCCCGCCGCCACCAAGCGCCGCCCGCCCATCCGGGACGGCGCGGGCCCGCCCCGCCGCCGCCGGGGCCCGCCCGTCCCGCCCACCCAGCAACAGGGCGCCGGCCTGGCCCCGTCCACCGTCTGGCCGGCCGCCTGGCTGGCCACGGACGCGGGGCCGCGCGCGCGGTTGCTGTCTGTGGATTACTCCGCGCCTGCCTCTGGGTGGGAGGGCGAGTCCCTGCCCCTGGCCGGCACGGTCTCCCGCCTGGCCGACCGCCTGGTCGCGGCGGGTGTGGGCGGCCGCCCTGTCGTCTTCGTCTGCCATTCCTTGGGCGGGGTGGTCGTTAAAGAGCTGCTCGCCTCCAGCCTGGCGGCGGCGGGGGCCGACCCAGCGTCCCCCCACGCCGCCTTGGGCCGGGCCGCCGCGGGCGCCGTCTTCTACGCCTGCCCGCACCGGGGTTCCTGGCTGGCGGGCGTGGGGTGGAACCTGCGCTTCGTAGGCGCCGCGCCCGCCGCCAGCGTCGTCCACCTGAAGCCGGGGCGCCATTTGGAGGACGCGGACGCCGTGCTCGCGCGCGCGCACGGGGGCGAGCCTGGCCTGCGCGTCCTCTCCTTTGGCGAGACGGTGCGCATGGCGGTCGCGCCCCTGCTCCCCCGCGTCCTGGTCGTCCCGCCCGACTCCGCGGCGCCCGGCTACGGTGCCTTCTGGCTGCTGCCCGGGCGGGACCACATCGGCGTGTGCAAGCCTGGGAGCCGGGCCGACCCGGCGTACGCTGAGACGGCGGCCTTGGTGGCGGCAGTGCTGGCGGACGCGGCGGCGGCGGAGCATGGAGATCAGGCAAAGGAGGAGAGGAGACTCCCGGTAGAGGGCGGGCCTGTGCCGGTGGTGGTGGTGGAGGCGGCGGCGGTGGAGGTGGTGGAACAACAGCATCAGGCGGAATGAAAACGGTTTTTATTTTATAGTTCGCATTTTTCGTCCGCCTCTCGCAGCGCCACACGATGCCGCTCCCGCCCAAGTTCGCGTCCAACCTGGGGTCGGAAAGCAGCGAATCCTCGGAGGGCGGGTCCTCCGCGTCCGGCGAGGAGGCCGCTGCTGCTGCCCCCACCACGCTTGCGAATGCCGACCCCGCCCCGGAGGAGCTGGCCGCGCTCGGCTTTGACGGCGCCCGCCCACTGGCGGGCGCCATCCCCGAACCGGAGCCCGGGGCCACCTGGGCGTGGGGCACTAGCAGGCGAGGCGAGGACGCGGCCCAACCCGACGCAGCCGACCGGGTGGCCACCCAGGCGGCCGCCGCCTCGGTCGAAGCGCTTGCGCTGGCTGCCCAGGCCGAGGCCGCCCGCCGCCGCGCGGAAGCCCTGGGCAGCGGCCGTGGTGGTGGCGGAGCAGCCGCTCTGGGCCCGGACGGCAAGCCTCTCTCGTACAGGCAGCGGGAAAAGAGGAAGCGGGATGCGGGGATGCAGAACGGGCACAAGAATTACGTGGAGGAGGAGAAGCGGGTGGCGCGAGAAATGGACGGGTGAGAGAAAAAAAAAAAATGGTGATGGGCAACACAACGGCCCGCCCCTGTCTATCTCTTTCGTTCCCTCTCACGCCTGGACGGTGAACGAGTCCACTGCCGCCCGCACAACCCCCAACAGCGGCGCCGTGCACGCCCCCGCTGCCGCCCCTTCCTCATTCAAGCCCCCCTCCCCGGCCGCGGCCGCCGCGGCCGCCGCCCCACCCGCACACGGGGCCATGCCTGTGACAATGAACAGGTTGCCCCGGGCGACGGCGACGGCGGTGACGACCGTTTTGAAGGCACGGGACGTGGCCAGCACGTACTCGTACCGGTAGGCCGGGGTAGCGGAGGAGGAGGAGGGGGAGGCGGGCGCGGCAGGAGGCGGCGGGGAGGCGGATGGAGAGGGTCCTTGCCCAGCCCCTCCCCTCCCACTCACTTCGGCCGCCGCCGTCAGGGCGACCCCCAGCGTCCCGTCCTTTGCCTTCTCAGCGGCCAGCAGCCGTTGGGCGACCTCGCCCAGGGTGCCCGACCCGGCCAGGGAGGCCAGGCGGACGGGGAGGACGACGACGCCGAGGGTCGCCCCCCGGGTGGCCGGGTCGGACCAAAACGCGTCGGCCCCGGCCTTCGAGGAGGGGGCCCAGGCGGGAGGGGGGGTGAGGGAGTAACCTTTCGAGGGCGAGGTGAAGAAGACGGTGGGGCCTGCTGTGTCTTCCGCAGCGGCCGCGGGGCGAGGCGGCGCCGCCGCAGCCGTGGCAGCAGCAGCGGCTAGGAAGAGCAGGTTGCGCCTGTGGAGTAGTGCTCGTGCGCCGTCGGCGGCGGCGCTGGTGTTCGCAGCAGGCGCGCGTGCCGGCCTGCTTGCTACCTTCACGCCATGTGCCCGCACCGAGCGGGTAGGTGGTCGGGTCGCCGACAGGCTGGGTGGCCCAACCGTCCGTGATGCGTGCATAGCGTGCTGCTGTTGTTGCGGGCGAGAGAAAGAAGAATGAAGAGAGGAGCGACGAAAAAGAGGAGCAACTCTCTCTTCCACTCCCCGAAGAAAACACACCTCCACAACGGCGCGCGCACGCGCACCTGTGACCCGTGCACACACAGCAGAAGCCAGGTCACACACCTGTCTGCACGCACGCACACACGCACCGAGCAGGGAGAAGGGCCGTCTCCACTCGCACACCCAGTCCGCGCGCGCGTCGCCTTCTTTTTTTTTTCAACCTCGCAGCTGCATCCAGAAAAAAAAAATGGGCCAACTCTTCTCCTCGCTCTGGGCCACCCTCTTTCCCTCCTCCCGCACCTACCGCCTCGTCCTGGTCGGCCTGGACAACGCGGGCAAGACCACCATCCTGTACCGCCTCCACTTGGGCCAGGCCGTGGAGACGCACCCGACGGTGGGGTGCAACGTGGAGTCTTGGAGCCATAGGAACCTGGCCTTTGAGGTCTGGGATCTGGGAGGGCAAGCCAACCTGCGCCCCTCCTGGGCGACGTACTACCGGGGCACGGACGCGGCGGTGGTGGTCGTCGACTGCACGGACCGAGCCCGCATCGGCATCGTCAAGTCGGAGGTGGGCGCGCTGTTGGGGCACGAGCACCTGGCCGGCGCGGCGGTCTTGGTCTTTGCGAACAAGCAGGACTGCGCGGGCGCGATGGGGCCGGCCGAGCTGACGACGGCCCTGGGGCTGGACGCCGTGCGGCGCCAGGCCTGGCATGTCCAGGGCTGCTGTGGGCTGACGGGGGAGGGGCTGGTGGAGGGGTTGGAATGGGTGAGCCAGCGCGTTGCCCACCTGCCGCCTGCGCCAGTGGGTGGTGTGGCGCCTGCCGTTGCGCCTGCTGCGCCTGCGCCTGCGCCCGCGGCTGCTGCGCCTGCAACAGCAGGAACGCCGGCGCCGACGTCCACAGCGTGATGAGAGAGTGGGCTTGGCTTGTTTATTCGTTTTAGAGGGGGAGTGTCACGTCACACCTGTTTCAACCCGGCTCTCTGCTCTTTTCACTCCATCCCACCCCCCTCCTTTCACGCCCAAGAGAATACACCCACGCCCTGCGCCCACGCCAGTCGCCAGAGAGAACACGCACATACCACAGGATGGCCCCCACCCACTCACCCATCGCCCTCCCCACACAGGTACACACTCGGACAGTCGCCCCCTCTCCATTCCCCACGCCCGTGCCTGCACCCTTTTCAATCATTTTTCCTTGCCATCACTCCCCATTCAATCCAGATAAAACAGGGTCACCACCCGCCGCGCCGCCTTGGCCGCCTCGCACGTCTCCAGCAACAGCGCCGAATCGTGGAACGCAAAGCAGATGACCTGCTGCACCCGGGCGACGATGTCCGCGTTGCACAGGCGGGAGGCGCTGGCCAGCGGCAGGTCGTCATTATCCGGCATTTCGATGACGGCCTCGACTTGGGACAGCAGGTCCTGCGATTCAGGCGGCTGCTTGGACCGGGATTGGGGCAGGACGACCGTCAGCAGGTGCGGCCGCTCCGCACGCAGCGCGCCCCGGATGACGGCCGCGTTGGTGCCCGTCGCGCCCGACGTGAAGACGTGGTTGTCTGTGAGCACCATCGCGTAGGCCAGCACTTCGATCAGGGCCTGGTGCAGGAAGCCCATGTTGCGCGTCCCGAAGAAGCCGATGGCCTTGGGGCCCGAATTCTGGATGGCGAGGAGTTCCTGTTGAGTGTGTGGAGGAGAGAGGGAAAACGGGGGTGTGAGAGACGAGCGAAGATTTTGAGTTTTCTTTCTCTCCATCCCATCTTTTCTTCTCCTCTCTCCTCTCTCATCCTCTCAACTCACCGCAAGGTAGTCGACCGACGACTCGCCCAGGCCCTGCTCGGCCAGAGCGGTCGCGCCACGGACCAGCCCCCCAGCAGGCGGTTCGGGCGTGATGGTGACCGCGTCGTCCTGGTCGCGGGACGCGGAGGTGGGGGCCGAGGTTGGGAGGTCGTGGGCGTCGTCGGCCGCCGCCATCGCATCGCTTTCGCGTTCGGGTGCGGCGCGACCGAGGGCGGATCTCCGGGCGGGCGCCCGGCGCCCCACTCTCAAGCTCCTCCCTGCCACCCCGCTCCTGCCAGACGTGGACGCGCCGGCCGAGGCGGCGGCACGAGGAGGCGGGGTGGGAAGCGCTGCGGCGCGTGTGGCCAGGGCAACCGGTGGGGAACGGCGGGCGCTGCTCAGGAGGGCTGCAGCCGGGTTGGCCGGCAGGTGGCTGGTGCCGAGTGCTGTGAGCATTGTCCTCCTGCGCGTGGTCGGCAGTGCGTGGGATTGGGAGCAGGGCCGCGCGCGTGTGCCTCGAAAAAAAGATGAGAGTGGGGGTTCAATCGAGGAAGGGCGCAATGCCATAACAATCACACACCCCTGGGACAAAATAGAGGGACGAAACCTCCTCTTCCCCTCCGCCTCTCTCTCCGCCACCTCACATCGTCAGCTCCATGATGGCCGCCACGATGTCCCCGCCGCTGGCCTTCAGGGCGGCCACGGCCTTGGAGCGGGGCACGGAGGCTTGCGTCATCACGAGCTCGACATCCTTGGCCTCGACGCCGGACTCGTCGACGGGCTCGCCGCCGTCGCCGGCTGCCTCCTCCTCCACGACCGCCGCCTTGGCGGACGCCAGTACGGGCGCCGCCACGGACGGGCCGCCCGCCATCGCCGCGGACGGACCCGCCCCGCCGCCCATGCCCAGGCGCTCCAGGCCCAACTGAGCCAGCTGGGCATTCGCGTCCTCCACTTTAGCCTCGCCGAAAATGACGACCGTGTCCGACCCGGGCGCTTTGAACACGTCCGGCGCGGCAATGACGAAGACGACGTGCTTGGACTTCTTGATGGTGACGCGGCCGACGCCAGGGACCAGCTTCATCCCGAGCTTGGCCACCGCCTTCCTCGCCTTCTTCTCGCCCCGGGACTGCTTGCCACGGGCCCCGCCTGGGTCATTTGTGTGTGTGTGTGGTGGGTGTGTGTGTGTGTGAAGGAATGGGTGAGGATACCCAGAGGAGTGGTGTGTGTGTGTGTGTGTGTGGCTGCGAGCGAGCGTGCGTGCTTTCCTGGCGCGTGCGTGCTCCTCTTCTCCGCCCAGGCGGGAGAGAGAGGAGGAAGGTCGGGCGCCCGCACTCGCCGCCCTCTCCCTTCCTTCCTCTCCACCTTCTTACCTTCCTCCTCGCCCTCCTCGTCGGAGGAGACGTCGGTGCCCTCGTCCGCGTCATCGCCGGCGACGACCTCCTGTGTAGGAATGGGGGAGAGGGAGAGCGTGAAGAGACGAGCAAGAAGCGTGCGACGGCGGGGGTGATGCGAGAAGAGCAAGCAGACTGCAGTCTTATTCCCCGCGCGCGGCGCGGGCGGAGCGCGCCGACACAAGCGCAAACTAGACGGCTGGGTGGAGTGCCGATCGGCCGACCTCTGGGGTGAGGTGGACTTGCGTGGATGCCGGCCGATGGCTGTGCGCGAGGGCGCCACGCAGGGCCGGAAGGCTAGATCGACTCTCGACGGCTGGCGCACAGGCGTCGGGGGCGTGGGCACGCCCCGGCTCTCCTCTCGATCTCCCCACGCAAACTCTGGCGGGGGTGCAGGGTTGAGGCTCAGGCGCACACACGCGCACGCACCTCGACGCCAGCCTCGGCTTCCTCGCGGGTCATGGTTGAGAGTGGGGGGTGGGCGGAAGAAGCAGAGAGAGAGAAAAAATATAGATAAACTGTGAGTTGAATTCTTTTTTTTTACTTTCTCTTCTTTTCTCTGCCACCATCCGCTTCATGGCCGGCCGCGGCCGCGGCCGCGACGGCCGGCACGGTGGGTCCCCAAGCGGCGGGAGAGGAGGAGGGTGGGCCGGCGACTTCAATCCGGCCTGGGGCGGCGGCGGGCCGCCCTGGCAGCAGCACCAGCAGCAGCAGCACCCGGGCTGGCCGCACCAGCACCCTTACCAGCAGCAGCATCACCACCACCACCCCTGGCCGGGCGGGCCACCGCCGCCGGACGCTGGCTGGGGCGGGCCACCGCCGCCGGACGCTGGCTGGGGCGGGCCGCCGCCCCAACATCATCACGCACCCCCTCCACCAAACCGCCGCGCCCAGCGCCCACCGCCTGACGACCTCACGCCCGCCCAGGCCCTCATCGTCGCCCGGGTGCGGGCGGCGGGCGCGGCGGGGGCCCTGCTGCGGCCGGACCTGAGGGATGACCGCGCCACCCACGGCCCCGACCACCGCCACCACCACCACCACCACCAGGCGCGCGCGTCGCATGAAGAGGTTGGAGGGGGGGCTGAGGACGACGACGACCCCACCTTTGACCCGGCCGACCTGGGGCTGGGCCCGCCGCCACCGCCACCCGCTGGCGCGCCTCCTGGCAAGGGAGTGGGGCCGCCCCCGCCCCCGCCCCCGCCCGCACCGCCCGGCGACCCGGTGGACGCGTTCCGGGCCCTGCTGGCAGAGCGGGGCGTCTCCACGCTCTGCCTGTGGGAGCGGGAGGCGGCCAAGCTCGCGGCCGACCCGCGCTTCGCGGCCTGCCCGGGCGGGGCCCGGGGGCGGAAGGAGGCCTTTGAGGCATGGTGCCGGGATGGAGGAGCGTGTGCTGCCGCGCCGGCCGCGTCGCCACCGGCTACTGCTGGTGCGCCGCCCCCAAATCAAAAACCTGATGACGACCGGAAAAAGAAACGGGAGCGCGAGCAAGCGGCCGCCGCCGCCAGGCGGGCCGCGGAAAACGTGGCCCGCCGCCGGGAAGCGGATGCCTGCGCCCGCCTACACGCCTCAGCGCACGGCCGGGCGGTCGGCGCCTTCACCACCCTGCTGGCGGAGGAGAAGGTCGGGGCGGGCGAGGGCTGGACCGCCGCCTGGGCGGGCCGCCTGGCCGCGCGGGGCGGGGCCGCGGTGGCGCCACTCACCGATTCCGAACGGGAGGGCCTGTTCCTCGAGCACGTGCGGCGGCAGGTGGTGGTGAGAACTGAGGAGGTGGCAGAGGAGGAGGAGGAGGAGGAGGAGGGCGAGGCGCCGCTAAAGCGGGTGCGCGCAGTGGAGGACGGCTGAAAATGGAAAATGAAAATGAAAACGCCGCCCGGCTTTTCACACGCTCTCTCTCCCCACAACGGATAAAAACTGAAACACAAGGACACCGCACCAATGCCACCGCACGGGCCGTGAGAGAGGACAAGGGCTCACTCCTTCTTCTTGGGGCCCGTGACCTTCTTGCCGCCCCGCAGCTTCTTCGTCCGGTTCTTGCGCTCCTTGATCTGCTTGCGCGACTTGTTGGCGGGCGCCTCGGCCAGGCCGTTCCGGATGAGCCGGTACTTGGGCTCGAACTTTTTGGCGGAGTCGATGGAGTCGTAGATGAGGCCAAAGCCGGTGGACTTGCCGCCGCCGAACTGTGAAGAAGATGAGGAGGAGTGAGGTGGGGCCGGGTTGAAACGCGCTTCGCCCGATCGCGAGGTCGTCGCTCTCATGTCGCCTGCGCGCGCGCGCTCTCTCTCTCTCCACTCTCCCATCCCGAACTCACCGCCGTGCGGAAACCAAAGACAAAGATCTGCTGGGCGTCCTTGACGTCGTAAACCTAGAGCGTGTGGAGAGGTGGAGAGCGAGTGTGAGAGACGGAAACAAAAAGCGGAGCCGCCGGCGCTCTCTCAATCGGCGCCGTCTCGTCTCGGCCTCTTTCAGCGCCTGTCCACTATTAACCGCCGCACACAAAAAAATCGTACCTTCTGGAGCTTCTCCTGCATCTCGGACTTCGGCACGTTGGGGCGGCCCGGGTGGAGGACGTCCACGATCTAAAGAGGAAGAGAGAGAGGGTGAGCGTCGGCGGCAGCGGCAGGACGGCTCTTCCGTTCGCGGTGTCCCCGCCCCACAGTCCACCCTTTGTCCCACGCCCGCACTGGCAGCGAGAGACAGAGCGTTCGACGCAAGACACCGCACCTAGGAAGAGTGGAGCAAGAGGAGACAGCGCCAGGCGCGCCGGCGCTGCAGAGGCTCCTCCCCACGCGATCGCCCCCTGCGGCGGCCCTCTCTCTTTCTTTCTCCCTCCACTCACCATCTGGCGGCGGGCCAGCAGCGGGTTCTTCATCATCTTGCGCGTGCGCAGGGTGCAGCTCTTGTTGTCCGACATGGTGCGAGGGTCGAGGGGGGCAGGGCGAGGGCCGCGCTGAAGGGAGTGGAGAAGGGCGGAGCGGTTCAGAAGAGTGAGATAAACACTGATGAGCGTCTTTTCCCCACTCCTCTTTTCCGCCTTGTGGAGGACGCACAAGTCTCTGCACGCCCGACTCCGGCGCGCCCTGTTGCACCGGCCCCTTGCCACACAAACGCAAGTTACCCCCCCACACACACCCGTACACATAGAATAGGACAGAGGGAGAAAGATACAAACCACAAATGGCCGGCGACGACCCACCCCCGCCCCCGCCCGTCACGGCCGCCCTCATGGCGGCCTCCAAGCACATCGCCGTCACGTGCGCCGGCGTGTCCGCGGCTTTCATCGAGTGCAAAAAGAAGGACAAGGACCCGGCGGCCTGTCTGGCGGCGGGCGACGCGGTCACCAGCTGCGTGGCTGGGCTGTGAGTAATGGGTGGAAAGAGGAGAGAGAGGAAATGCACATCGGCGCGGTTGTCTCTGTGTGCGGCGCACACCTACTGCAGGCCTGCGCTAGGAGGAGGGCGCCCGCCCGCCATGCAGGCGTGTAGCCACATTCCTGGAGTATAGCCCCTTGGTCGGCGATTGGCCACAGAACGCACGCGGCGCAAAGGAAAGCCCCACCTTCCCACTCACCCTCAACCCACCGCCACCCTTCTCACTCAAAACGCACAACAACAGCCTGAAGACGTGCCAGGCCACCTGCCCGGACGAGTTTGGCGCGTACACGGAGTGCCTGGACTACCATAGGTTAGAGAATGGAGAGAAAGAATGTAGGGAGGAGAGAGGCACGCGCGCACGCAACCCACACTCATCCATCCATCCACCCCGTCCCATCCATCCATCCATCATGCAGCAACAAGTTTGAAAAGTGCCGGAAGGAGCAGGCCGTGTTCGAGGAGAAGCTGCCGGCGACACAGTGACATGTGGGGATGGAGGAGGAGGCCGTGAGAGAGATGGTGGGGAGAGGATCGGTGGGTTTGGTTTTCAATATCACACAAAAACGGCAACCACACCCGCTCCACACTCCCGGGCGCCGGCGCGCCGAGGCGACGCGCACGCGCACCGTACGTGCGCAAAGGTCCCCTCTTATCATGCACACCCACCCCATCCCCCACGGACAAAAATGAATCCCAACGGATAGTAAAGACAAGGAGAGAAAGCTCCCAGGCGCGCGCGCGCGCGGCCAGAACCCCGCCCCACACCTTTCCATCCCGCGTGTTTGTGCGCTCTCCCTCCCCCCCCATCGTATTCAAGCCGTCACCAGGGCGTCGTCCAGGGCGGCCACGCCCGGCAGGACCTTGCCCTCCAGCAGCTCCAGGGAGGCGCCGCCCCCCGTGGAGATGTGGGACATCTTGTCGGCCAGGCCGGCCTGCTCGACCGCGGCCACGGAGTCGCCGCCGCCGATGATGGTGATGGCGCCCTTGGCCGACATCTCGGCCAGCGTGTCCGCGACGCCGAAGGTGCCCTTGGCGAAGGCCGGGATCTCGAACACGCCCATGGGGCCGTTCCACACGACCGTCTTGCAGTCGGAGAGCGCGGCCTGGAACGCTTTCAGCGAGTCGGGGCCGATGTCGAGGCCCATCCAGCCGTCCGGGATGGCGTCGATGGAGACAACCTTGGTGTTGGCGGCCGCGTCGAACTTGTCCGCGACGATGACGTCGGTGGGGAGGATGAACTGGACGCCCTTCTTCTCGGCGGCCGCCATCAGCGTGCGGGCCAGGTCCAGCTTGTCCTCCTCCACGAGCGAGGAGCCGACGTTCTTGCCCTGGGACTTGTAGAACGTGAAGATCATGCCGCCGCCCAGGAAGATCTTGTCCACCTTGTCCAGCAGGGACTCGATGACCCCGATCTTGGAGGAGACCTTGGACCCGCCGACGATGGCGGCGAAGGGGCGCTTGGGCGTGGTGACCGCGCCGTCAAGGTAGTCGAGCTCCTTCTGCATGCAGAAGCCGGCGACGGAGGGGGAGAGGAACTTGGTGACGCCCTCCGTGGAGGCGTGGGCCCGGTGGGCGGTGCCGAAGGCGTCGTTGACGTAGATGTCCGCGTTGGCGGCCATCTTCTTGGCAAACTCGGCCTCGTTCTTGGTCTCCTCCTTGTAGAAACGCACGTTCTCGAGCACGATCAGCTCCCCGTTCTTGGCGGCGGCGGCGGCCTTGGCGACGACCTCGCCAATGCAGTCGTCCACCTTGGTGACGGGCTTGCCCAGCAGCTCGGCCAGGCGCGGGACGACCGGGTTGAGGCGGAACTTGTCCTCCGGGCCGTCCTTGGGGCGGCCCAGGTGGGAGGTCAGCAACACCTTGGCCCCGTTGTCCAGGAGGTACTTGAGCGTCGGGATGGCCGCCCGGATGCGGGTGTCGTCCGAGATCTTGAGGTTGGCGTCCAGGGGTACGTTCAGGTCGGCGCGGACCTTCCATGTTGTGGTGGAGAGGGGGAGGGGGGAGGAGCGGGGTGGCGGTGAGAGAGCGGGTGGTGGATGAGAGGTTGAGGGATGGGAGGGCAGCGCCGGGTCGCGCCCGCGGGCGGAAGCAAAAAAATCGGGTCAGGCGCTCTCAGCGCCAGAGAGCGTGTGACGCGGGAGGGCGGTGTGGGTGCGCTGAAGCTCAGCGCACCGGCCCACCCCACGCATCAGGCGTGCCAGCTTGCCAGTACAGCATCCGGCGGGCGGACGGGCGACATACATGCCCCCGTTTCGGCCGCGCGCACGCGAGAAAGCAGCCCCGGCGCGTCTTTCGCTCGCGCGGGCCCCCCACGATTCGCGACCTGCCCGGGCCACCGCGCCCTCCTCCACCCGCTTTCTTGCCCCATCCATTTGCTAGGGGGATTACTTGGCTGGCCCAAGGTGCAGCGTCCAGGCCACACCCGGCACACCCGCGGCCTTGCCCATCTCACGAGAGAGAGAGGAGAAAAAGACGGCTAGCTCCATCCCTCTCCTCTCTTGGCCACGAATTCTCGCCCTCGCGCAACCACTCACCAGGACGACCTTGCCCTCCAGGTCGGCCTTTTTGAGGTCGCCCACCGACCTCTTGGTCGCCTCCACAGTGAACAGGGCGGGCGCCGGCGCGGCGAAGCGGGAGGGGGCCAGGCCAGACGACCGGCGAGCGGGGGCGACCGCGCGGCGGGCGGACGCGGCGGGGCGGGCGGCCGCGGCGCGGGCCGCGACGGGGGCGCGGGACGAGAGGGCGAAAGCCATGGCGTGAGGTGTGGAGGGGTGGTGGGTGGGTGGAAGGGTGGCGCGCGCGGAGGGGGAAAATGAAAGTGCTGCCTGGTTTTTTTTTTTTCCATCAAAAAAATCAACCCCCCTTCGCCCGCCGACCCGCCACCCATTTCTCCAGGGCCGCGCCCTGGACGACCAGGGCGGTGCCACCATCCCCACCCTCCCCGTCCACCACGTCCAGAGCAATGCCAAGATCCTCCCGCAGCAGGCGGATGAGGGAGGTGCGGACGGCGGCCAGGTCGGGCGAGGGCTGCAGGAGGAACGAGGGAGGGGAAGCGGGCGGCGCAGGAGAGGGCGGTGGCGGCGCTGCCGCCGGCGACCCGCCCGCCCCGCCGCTCACCTCGACGACCAGGCCGCCCGCGGGGACGCCCCCGCCCCCGTCCGCCAGCTCGGCGAGCGCGCACAGCACGGCCGCCCGGGCGGGGGCGGGCGCCAGGTCGCGCACGTCCAGGCGCAGGGTGGAGGAGGACGGGATGGTGGAGGCCGCAGGCGGCGTCCCTGAGCCGCGCAGCAGGCGGGCCAGGGCGGCGGCGGCCGCCCGCCCCTCCCCGCCGCCCCCCTTCTCGCCCTCCGCCGCCGCCGCCACGTCCGCAACGGCCTGGGTCAGGCGGTCCAGGTCCCGGGGCGGCAGGCGCGCGCCCGCCCCGGCCGCCACGCGGGCGGCGGACGCCGGGCGGCCGCAGTCCAGGAGGCACCGGACGGCCGCAAGGGCCTGGGGC
>Ga0315285_10003341_pt1 | contig 16717 bp, 9 predicted proteins | sample YL17G09_36_MG_FD_203698 | JGI IMG/M metagenome (GOLD analysis project Ga0315285, IMG submission 203698) | Sediment microbial communities from Yellowstone Lake, YNP, Wyoming, USA - YL17G09_36 | ecosystem: Environmental > Aquatic > Freshwater > Lake > Sediment | place: USA: Wyoming | collected... | reverse complement strand
TCACGGGCTGGGATATCCACAGCGGAGAGGTCAAAAAGCAATTCCCGCCCGACGTTGATACCTACTGGTTCCATCACAGGTGTTACAGGTCCAAGGCCACGGTGAACTATCTTCTGCCCGCAAGAACCGGCACCGAATTCGTTGACTTTCGAACCTCGCACTGGACCATTCATCATTGGGTTCGAGGCGGATGCCTCTACGGCGTAATGCCCTGCAACGGCCTGCTCTACACGCCGCCGCATGACTGCGCCTGTTACTTCGAGTCAAAGCAGTATGGCTTCGGCGCCCTTGCGCCGGAATACACGGACCGACCCTATCCGCAGACAACGCCCGATGCCGACCGTCTCCAACAAGGTCCGGCCTACGGCGCGCCGCTCTCAGAGCCGCCGGGCGACGAGGACTGGCCGACTTACCGCCGCGAGACTACCCGCAGCGGATACACGCGGTCAATCGTCCCTGCCGATTTGAAGCCCTGTTGGGAAACGCAGCTCGAAGGCAAACTGAGCAGTCTTGTGGTTGCATACGGTAAGGTCTATGTGGCCTCGGTCAACAATCACACAATCTATGCACTTAATGAAGCGACAGGCGTCGTGCTTTGGACCTACACCGCAGGCGGCCGAGTGGACTCGCCTCCGACAATCTACAAGGGAAGGGCCATCTTCGGATGCGCGGACGGATACGTCTATTGCCTCCGCGCCTCCGACGGAGAGCTTGTCTGGCGATTCCAGGCCGCGCCCCAGGACCTGCGCATGACGGCATTCGAGCAGGTCGAGTCGGTCTGGCCGGCCCAGGGCAGCGTCCTTGTGCTCAACGATATGGTCTATTGCGTCGCAGGCAGATCGATGTTCCTTGACGGCGGCTTGCGATTCATCCGGCTCGACCCCGTGACCGGTGCGAAAATATCCGAGAAGACCCTCGACGACCGCGACCCGAATTCCGGCGAGAACCTCCAGATTCACGTCAAGGGGCTCAATATGCCCGTCGCACTGCCTGACATACTATCGAGCGACGGCGAATACGTATATATGCGGTCGCAGCGGTTCGACCTTGAAGGCAACCGCCAGCAGATTCCCCCTTATTCCGGCGACAACGCTGAGCAGGGTTCGCAGCAATACGGCGTAGGGATGCACCTTTTCAGCCCCACCGGTTTTCTGGATGACTCGTATATGCACCGGACGTATTGGGTATTTGGAAGGAGCTGGGCTTCCGGTGCCGGCGGCTACTATCAGGCCGGCAAGTTCGCCCCCGCCGGTCGAATGATGGCGTTCGACAATTCCCGCATTTATGGATTCGGACGTTTGCCGGTGTACTACAAGTGGTCCACGCCGTTGGAATACGAGATTTTCTGTATGGAGAAGTTTCCGGCGTCCCAGACCATTGAGTACCGCTGGAGCAAGCAGTCGCCGCCGATCCTGGCTCAGGCAATGGCACTGGCCGACAAGACACTGTTCATCGCAGGCACCCCCGACGTCGTTGACGAGGAAGAAGCCTTCGACTACTGGTCCGCAGATCCGAACGACCCTAATACCGACGCCAACATGCCCGCAAAACTTCAAGAGCAGGATGCCGCTCTCGAAAATCAAAGAGGCGGCCTGCTCTTGGCGGTCTATACTGCGGACGGCAATAGCCTGGCGCAATATAGCCTGGAGTCCCTGCCCGTCTGGGACGGCATGGCTGCTGCAAACGGCCGCCTGTATATGTCCCTGCAGAACGGCAAAGTTCGGTGCTTTACAGGCGGGAACTACCCGCCCGTAGTTGACGCCGGCCCCGATCAGAACATATATCCTAAAGCCAAGGCGCTGCTCGATGCCGCCATCACGGACGACGGCCTGCCGCTGAGCGACCCCTACGACCCCAACAGCGCCCCAATTGGCGTAACGGTGCGCTGGACCAAGCTTGACGGTCCGGGTGAAGTTGCGTTTGCCGACCCCTGTGCGGCGGCCACAACCGCAACTTTCTCGCAGTGGGGCAAATACGCCCTGCGCATCACAACCTTCGACGGCGGCGCCCCATACTACGACGACATCAACGTCTCTGTCTTCAGGCCGGGCGATCTGGACCGCGACGGCGACGTGGATATTTTCGACCTTGACATACTTGTCTCTGAGTGGCTCAACGCCGAATGTGATTCTTCAAATGAATGGTGCAGCGGCGCCGATCAGACGGCCGGCGGAAGCGTCACCCTCCCGGACTATACGATTGCCGCCGCTCACTGGCTCGCAGGCGTATATCCCGCGGCTCCGCAAGGCCTCGCCGCCGCGCCTGGCGCAAATGTCATTTCACTTTCCTGGGCCGGCAACGCCGAAGCGGACCTGGCCGGCTACAATGTACATCGTTCACTCACCCCAGGGGCCGGCTATACGCAGATTAACGAGTCACTTCTCTCCGCGCCGCAATACTCTGATACCAACGTAACGAATTGCCTGAATTATTTTTACACCGTCACCGCCGAAGACAATTACGGCTTCGAATCCCCCTTTTCCAGTGAGGTCTGCGCCAACGCCGGTCCGCAGGCGGTTATGAAACTGATCGCCGGGATTGGAGTAAAGACGGTTGGGGTTTATGTTAGCAACTGGCAGGACCAAGCCAACAGCAACGACGCCAAGCAGTCTGTTGAAGAAAGCAGGCCGATTTGGGCCTGGTCGGCCATAAATGGCCGGCCGGCCGTTGACTTCTTCGGCGCGGATAAACATCTGGACGTCGCCGACAGCGCGGACATCAATACGGGCGGCCCGTATTCCGCCAAAACGCTGATAGTCGTCTTCAAGACCGGCAGCGACGTCACCTCGCGACAGGTGATCTGGGAGCAAGGCGGTGGTTCCCGCGGCCTCAACTTCTATCTCGACCGCGGCAGTCTGTACATCCGCGGCTGGAACACCCCCCAGGGCGAACCACAATGGGGCCCGACGGGGCTGAGCACGCCCGTTTCCGCCCATACCGCTTACGTGGCGACATTGGTGCTGAACGCCGGCGCAGGGGAATTTGAAGGATTCGTCAACGGCGCGAGCATCGGTGAGTGTTCGCCCGTCAATCAGTTGTACGGCCACAGCGACGATTGTGCACTCGGGCATGTCGAGGGCGCGACAAAGTTCCATGACGGGGCGACCAAAGGCCCGGCCGACTTTGCGGGCCAAATCGCCGAATTCTATCAATATAACAGTATCCTTCCGGCTGCCGACCGCCAAACACTCGAAACCGCACTTATGAGTCAATATCGTTGAATTCTTACCAGATACCACAGGTTCTTCAGCGCCTTATTATGGTGCTTGACAAAGCCGATTAGAGCCTGCGATCTTTCCGTCTCAACTGTTTCTGTGCGCAGCCCCTTTCCCTGCGGCGAATAGCGCCGGACGAGTTCGCCCGTATCAGAGACAATTGGACTGTCCTTGTTGACTTGAGGCCTCATTGACAGGAAAACGACGCCCCGTTGGTGGGTGTTTCGCCGGATTAGCCCGGCGTGATATCGGATCCACCGGGTTCGTCCGCGGCATCGGCGAGCGCGGCGAGGATTTTGGAGGCTGTCGCCTCGGACATTTTCGCGGTGGGTTCCTCCGCTCCTCGTCGAACGGGCGGCGGATTCGGAGGGTGAAGGGAGATGATGTCGAGACAGGCGCGCCTTGCGATTTCGTCTTTCAGCGATTTGGTAAGCTCGATTAGTCTTACCGCAGCGGGGGTGGCGAACCTTGCGATAAGAGCCGCGCTCTCCCGATAGGCCGAGGCGATGCGATTGTCAACCTCTTCTACGAACGACGGGTCGTGCTGCCACGCGCGATAGCTCTGCTCGGATACGCGATGCTTCGTTAGAATCTCGCCTTGCGAAAGGTCTCCGCCGAAGAAATCGGCGATGAGGGCAAGTTGTCTTTCGAGCGTTCTTTTGAGGTTCTTCTCTTTACTCATTGCTTTCAGCCGACGGGCTGGAAGCCCATGCCACGCATCCCAGCGGAGGGGCCTGGGGCCAGAATATCAAATCCGTTGCTGGAACACAGTACGCAGCGCTCGCAAAGACCGATTTCTGACGACACTTTGGCTATGGGGAATGGTTGGGAGAAATGGCCCTGCGATCCCTAATCCTCGTTGTCGCCTGGGCGACGGCATTATCGGAGCTTATGTCATGCCATTTCTCCCCCGCACCTATTTTGAGATGTTGTCCGCAATCCGACCTGCACCTACTTTGACATCTCGGTGGGCGCTCAAAATAGGTGCGGGGGCGGCCTTATTGATATAAAGCAGCGGCTGGATAAGACCGATATTTTCTGAGATGGCGCGCTTGTGGTCTAAGTGGCCCTTGCCCCACTGGAGGCGGTCATCCCTGCAAGGCCCCGCACTAAGGGGTCTTGGCTTCTTGTGGACAGCCGGCAATGGTTCGACAAGCTCACCATCCTGAGCCTGTCGAAGGATTAGACCTTCGATGATAGGCTGGAGCGAAAGATGGGTTCGACAAGCTCACCATCCTGAGCCTGTCGAAGGATTACGATATGGACAGTCGTGAAGCAACAGGCAGGCCCTCGGGGCCTCCCACGAAGGGGCCTTGCGGCCCGGCGGGGAAGGCTAATCCCATAGCAAGCCTTTATGCGCGAATCGTCGGCTTGATGACAGCCGGGCTATTCCTATTGCTGCTGCTTGCTGTGGCGGGGATATTCTTTAGGCCCGGCTGGCGAGCATGGCAGTCGTACCAGCAGGTCAAGACCGTTGGCGCTTTGCTGCGGCAGGTTGCCGGCGCGGAAGGGTCTATTCTGTATCGGGATGAGGTTCTTACTATGTCGGCGATGATGGCCGCAGCCGCCGAACCTTCCCCGCCAGAGGCCCCTGGGGCGGACCCCGCGGGGGAAAAGTGGATTACCCGCTATGAGGAATTCGGTCCGCGAATAAATCCCGCTATCAAGAACATAGTGAGCATGTACGAGGACGACACTGTCGGCGCCGGCGCTGTCCTGGCGACTCTTGCAAGCACTAAGCTCGACACGATGGAGAATGAGGCTCTTGATCTGGTGCGCCGGGGAAACAGAAAGGCTGCCGCAGCTTTGCTTTGCAGCCCGGAGTATGAAGAGCAAAAGCAGATATATCAAAAGGGGATGACAGGGTTTGTCGGCAATGCGCGCAGCGCTTTAGAGAACCGGCGCGATAAGGATATGGCCGGGATTGTGCGCACCCTGGCGGAGATTGGCGCCACTTTGACTCTTGCGATATTTGCGTGGCTGGTGGCGCACCGGTTGCGAAGGCGACTTGGCGACCGCATGCGGACCGAGCAGAAGCTCACTGCCTTTGCCCAGGAATGGCAGGAGACTTTCAACGCGATTACGGACGGCGTTTGCATAATTGACAAGGCGACAGGCAAGATACTGCAATGCAACAGGGGCATGACCGGCCTGTTGAAGAAGTCTTATAGCGAGATAGTAGGCGGAAGCTGCTGCGAGCTGGTGCACGGCTCGGCGGAACCCGTAAAAAAATGCCCGCTCGTGCGGATGTGGAATACCCGCCGCAGCGAAACGGCGGTTGTGCAGATGGGAGAGAAATGGCTTCAAATCAAGGTGGACCCGGTGATAAACAACAAGGGGCAGCTTGTCGGCGCCGTGCACGTCGCATCGGATATCACCGAGCGCAAGAATGCGGACGAGGCGCTGCAGGAAAGTGAGAAGAAATTCAGGCTGGCGTTCGCCAATGCGCAAGACGCCATACTCTGGACGGATATAGAGAGCGGCGCTATCATAAACTGTAATAAGGCGGCGGAGGAACTCTTCGGAAAAACAAGAGTTCAGATCTTAGGGCAGCACTACACGGCGCTTGGGTTTGACGATAAATCGGAGCGTGTTCGCGCTTTATTCAGAGAGCCTGGCGCGGATCAGAAGAACAGCGTTGAGGCGGAGATACCAACCACATCGGGAGAAAGGAAAACGGTGACTATTGCCGTCTCCACAATGCTGGTCGAGCGCAAAGAGATTGTTCAGGCGATAATCCGAGACGTAACCGAGAGCAAGAGGGCAATTGAAGAAGTCAAGAACCTGGCCAAATTCCCAAGCGAAGATCCGAATCCTGTTCTGAGGATATCGAGGGATTGCAGAATTCTCTACGCCAACGACGCAAGCTCGCCTGTGCTCGAGACATGGCGGGTCCAAAGAGGCCAGCCCACCGCGGCGGGCCGGTGTCTGGGCGAGCCGTGGTGCGGGAAGATACAGGAGGCGTGCGCCTCCGGCGAAAGCTCTGCGTTCGAGCTGACCTGCGATGACGGACGGGTATTCTTCATAACGCTGCAGCCTATAGCCGGACAGGATTACGCCAATGCCTACGGCCTTGATATTACAAGGCGCAAGAAGGCTGAGAAAGAAAAGATAGACCTGGAAGTTCAACTCAGCCAGAAGCAGAAGATGGACGCCATCGGAACCCTGGCGGGAGGCATCGCCCACGATTTTAACAACATCCTGGCGGCAATGCAGGGCTACGTGGAATTGTCGCTTGAGGACCTCCCGGAGGACGCCGCGGTAAGAGACAATTTGGAGCAGGTGCTTTCCTGCGGCAACCGCGCCGCAAAGTTAGTGAAGCAAATCCTGACCTTCAGTCGAAAAGACCAGCAGGAAAAAGGAGTGGTACAGATTGGCTCCATTGTCAAAGAAGTCCTCAAAATGCTCAGGTCATCGCTGCCTGCAACAATAAAGATTCGTCGCAAGATAGAGGCGGATTCGAGTCTGGTAATGGCCGATCCGACTCAGCTCCACCAGGTGCTGGTGAATCTCTGCACGAATGCCTCGCACGCAATGCGTGAGGCAGGCGGCCTGTTGGAGGTGAGCCTGGCAGATGTCAATTTCGAATCGGAGACTAAAGTCGGCGATGAATCTTTGCCGCGAGGTCGCTACGTAAAGCTCAGCGTGAGCGATACCGGCTGCGGGATGGAGAAAGAAGTGATGGAGCGAATCTTTGAGCCGTTCTTCACAACAAAGAAGGTCAACGAGGGGACCGGGTTGGGGCTTTCTGTGGTACACGGGATCGTCAAGAGCCATAATGGAGCCATCGCTGTTGACAGTACGCCGGGCAAGGGGAGCACCTTCGATATATTCTTTCCTAAAGTCGAAAGCAACGAGGCTCAAGCACCCCAGCCCGCCGCGGCGGGCGAGTCTTCAGGGCCGGTCGCGAGGAAACAAGAGGTGATACTCCTGGTCGATGATGAGAAGGTGATGGTTGATGTGACCAAACAGATTCTGGAGCGACTCGGATATGCCGTTGTTGCCACGACGAGCAGCATCGTTGCCCTGGAAGCATTTCAGGAGGAGCCGGATGAGTTTGATCTTGTCATCACCGACCAGACCATGCCGAATATGACCGGCACACAGTTGGCCAAAGAGCTCATCGCCATCAAGCCCGATATTCCGGTTATTCTTTGCTCCGGATACCCTGAAAACGTTAACCAGGAGGAGGTCCAGAGCATAGGAATCAAGAAGTTCATTACCAAGCCCATCAGCAAGCAGGACATAACCGCGCTTATCCGGGAGGTTCTGGATAAAGAGCGGGTAACGGCCTGACATACTTGCTCATAATCAACCCCACTGCAGCCACAATTCTCTATATTCAGCCATAGAACACAACCTTTGCTATTGCAGGGCAAATCATGTCTATTTCAATCCGGTGCCGCGCGCTTCTTGGTTTCGTGCGGGTTTTTCTCTTGAGAAACCGCCGGGACAAAGACTAAAATCACATTCGATTGGAGACAAACGATGAAACGTACGAATCGCAAGCGAGTTGTGTGTTTGGCATTTGCAGCCGCGAGCCTGTCTATAGCGGCGAACGCCGGCGAGACACTCTACAATGGTATCGTGCTGCCAGATCCGTGGCCACCTCAGATGACTGCGTTGACGCGAGAGCATAAGCAGGCGCCATACCTCGAAAAGCCTCCCGAGGTCATCCCCATCGACGTCGGCCGACAACTGTTCGTGGACGATTTCCTCATTGAGCGGACGACCCTCAAGCGCACCTACCACCGGCCTCAATACCATCCCGACAATCCGATCCTCAGCCCGGACAAACCCTGGGAATGTGAGGATGCCGCAAGGGCGGCTGCGCCGTTCAGCGACGGCGTCTTTTATGACCCGAATGACAAGCTCTTCAAGATGTGGTATATGGGCGGGTACATTGCCAGCACGGCCCTGGCAATCAGCCGGGATGGAATCCACTGGGAAAAGCCGTCATTCGATGTTCGGCCGGGCACCAACGAGGTGCTCAGCCACCGGGGCGTCGAGGCCACGGGCGACGGGCGCTATCGGGATTCGAGCACTGTGTGGCTCGATCAGGAGGACCCCAATGCCTCCCGACGATACAAGATGTTCGTAACCACTCCGATTCCCGGCAGGTGGAGCTTGGCGCTGCGGTGCTCGCCGGATGGCATCCACTGGTCCGAGCCGGTGGCCGTCAGTTCAACCACGATCGGGGACCGGACAACGGTGCATTACAATCCATTTCGCAAGAAATGGGTATTTGGGCTGCGCATAAGCCAGGGCGAGGTCGGCAGGTCGAGGGCGTATGTTGAGCACGCCGACGCAATCGCCGGCACGCGGCAGCTTGCAGAAGGCGCTGTGCCGTGGCTGTGCGCCGACAGGCTGGACCCGCATCACCCCGATCCCAAGTACAGTGACATCGAACCGCAGCTCTACAACCACGATGCCGTTGCGTATGAGAGTCTTATGCTGGGGCTGTTTTCAATATGGCAGGGACCGCCCAACAGCGAGTGCGCGCGGCTGAAGATTCAGAAGCGCAACGAAGTGCTTGTCGGGTTCAGCCGGGACGGATTCCATTATCATCGTCCCGACAGAACAAGGTTCCTGACGGTCAATCCGACCGAAGGCGCCTGGAACTGGGGAAATGTTCAAAGTGCGGGCGGCTGCTGTCTGGTGGTGCGCGATAAGCTGTACTTCTACGTCAGCGGCCGGATGCTCGGCGACCGGTTCTGGGACGGCAACTGTTACACCGGCCTTGCTATTATGAGACGAGACGGCTTTGCCTCTATGGATGCTGAAAGTGAGCGTGGTGTGCTCACGACGCGCCCGGTCAGGTTCAAGGGCAGGTATCTATTTGTGAACGTTGACGCCCCTAACGGCTCGCTGGCGGTTGAAGTCCTCGACGAAAACGCAAAGCCGATCGAAGGCCTGTCTCTGGCCGACTGCACGGCGATTTCCACGGATAGCACCATAGAACAGGTCATCTGGAAAAGCGGTAAGGACCTGTCTTCCGTGGCGGGCAGAGCGGTGCGATTTCGCTTTCAACTGAGCAACGGCAGGCTGTATTCGTTCTGGGTCAGCCCGGATAAATCGGGCGCCAGTTACGGCTATGTCGCGGCGGGCGGGCCGGGCTATCCCGGGCCGATTGATACCGCAGGCAAGGCGGCCTACGGCAACTAAGTGTACGGAGCGTATGCGTGGAAGCGCTTGCAGCAGGAATAATTTGGCCTGTCACTTCATTGAGCAGGCTCGCGCCGCAGACCCTCATCCCATCAATTCTCTGCGTTGCGGACCACAGCGATCGGGTAGCGTTCGGGTGGATGAATTACGCAACGCTCGGCATCTATCTTGTGCTTACACTGGTGGTCGGGCTGTATTTCACCGGACGCGAGAAAAGCACCGACGATTTCTTTCTCGGCGGCCGCCGCGTTCCCTGGTGGGCTGCGGGCCTGAGCATCTTCGGAACACAGCTTAGCGCGATTACCTTCATGGCCATTCCCGCAAAGGCGTACGACACCAACTGGTCATACATTTTCAACCACGTCACGATTGTTATGGTCGCGCCGATTGTCGTGTTTTTCTATCTTCCCTTTTTCAGACGGCTGCGGCTCACGACGGCATACGAATATCTCGAAATGCGTTTCAACGTCGCCGTGCGTCTCTTAGGGGCGGCGGCTTTTTGCCTGATGCAGTTGGGACGGATGGGAATCGTCCTGTACCTGCCTGCAATCGCGCTTTCCACCGTCACCGACCTGAATGTTTACGTGTGCATCTTGATAATGGGCGTGCTTTGCACAATATATACGGCCTTCGGCGGCATCGAGGCCGTGATCTGGACGGACGTAGTCCAGGTCGTTGTGCTGCTGGGAGGGGCCCTGCTGTGTGTCGTAGCTATCGCGCTGCGGGTCAACGGCGGCATCCTCGGAATTATCGACACGGGCCTGCAGGCCGGCAAGTTCAATATATTGAACCCCTCCTGGGATTACACTACTGCGTCCGTGTGGGTCATATTTGTGGGCAATTTGTTCTCAAATCTCGTGCCGTACTCTGCGGACCAGGCGGTGATTCAGCGGTATCTGACGACCCCCACCGAGAAACAGGCGGCCCGCGCCATCTGGACCAATGCGGCTCTGACGATGCCGTCCGCGTTCATCTTCTTCTTCCTCGGCACGGCCCTGTACGTCTTCTACACAGTCCATGCAAACAAGCCTGACCCGAATCTCGGCGCCGACGCGATATTGCCCTGGTTCATTGTGCACGAGCTGCCGGCCGGCGTGGCGGGTATTGTCGTCGCGGCCATCTTTGCGGCGGCGATGTCCACTCTCGACAGCAGTATTAACAGCATGGCGACGGTGCTGGTTACGGATTTCTATGGTCGAATCAAGCCGCAATCGAGCGATCGTGCCCGGCTGCTGCTCGCGAGGGTTTTTACGGTGCTGCTCGGTGCCCTCGGCACGGGCTGTGCGGTGTTTATAGCCGGTGCCGAGATTAAGTCCCTCTGGGACCTGTTCCTTGCCCTGCTTGGGATGCTGGGCGGCGGACTGGCAGGGGTCTTTGCCCTGGGGGTTTTTACTCGTCGTGCAAACGGCCCGGGCGCCTTGCTCGGCATTATCTGCAGCACGGCCGTGCTCTATCTTGTCAAGCAACATACGCAGACGCACTTCCTTCTTTACGGCGCAATTGGAATCATAACGTGCGTCAGTGTCGGCTATATCGCCGCTCTGGCAATGGGCTCTAAGCCGTGTGCTCGCGAGCTTACCGTCTATGGAATTGCCCGGAACAATCCTTCGACAGGCTCAGGATGGTGAGCTTGTCGAACCACGAGCATTGTGGATAGGCGCTGAGAGGATGCGTATGGAATACAGGTCGGCGTCTTTCATTACAAACCTAAGGCGTATCACTCGGCCGGCCAACCGGCTTAGATCGGCGCCTTGCTTCCATGAAACGGCCCGCTCAATTTCATCGCCGTATATTTCGGTCGCCTCTGCAAGACCAAACCCTGTGATTGGAACGCCGTGCTCATCCTGAACCTCCACCTTGATGCTGCCAACCGCGGATGTGGAGTAGTTTATTGCCAGCGCGGCGCCTTTGAAGGTGAGGGGCTTGGTGAGCATTTCCCCGCCGGCGTACCCGGCATTAACTGAAACGAACCCATCTACTCGAATAACCGCCCGACGCAGCCGGGGCGTTTTGTTCGCGTCCGCCGGGTAGTCGCCGTAGTTCTCGCTCACGTAGAGCGATATTTCGTTGTCGCTTGTCTGAATGATTCCCCAGGCGGGCGTATTGTTGCCGTGCGCTCCGCCCCAGTTCTCTTGTGAAAGGCCCGGCCGGATAAAGGCCTCCATAAACACCCGGCTCCAGGCAATACCGTCTCGGCTGGACATAAATACGGCATCCGACAGGCCGTCCGTTTTTCGTCCTTCCAGGCCGACACTTGTCCGGTCAGGCACAAAACGCATAGGAAAGCCAAGATAGATGTGCGGCGCGCGAAAGTAAGGGACAATGCCGTTGGTGTAGAAGTGTTCGAGGGGTGTGTCGCCGAAGTCCAGCCATTCCGCCTGGCTCCAGTGGACAAAGTCCCCGGAGAAGCTCCGGCGGATGCTGCGTTTCCCATCGCGGCTTTGCCGGAAATAGCAGACATATCTTTGCTGAATACTGTCCCAGAAGGCGGTGTTATGCGAATCGAATGAGCCGTCTGTGATGATTGGCTCATCCTGGAGCCTCTTCCAGCGGATGCCGTCAGGCGACACAAAGGCCAGCAGGACGTTTCGCCTCTGTCCGTCAACGGTCTGCCTGCCCAGCGTGACCGCTTTGTATCGTTCCGAGGGTGGGGCGTCGGGATTGGCGTCCTTGAAGGGAGAGAAGTTGTGCGACTCCCAGTAGGCCTTCTTTTCTCCCGTCCAGATTATATTGTTGTCTTTTGACCCATTGAACTCGAACAGCCCCAACGACGGCCGGACCCAGTCAATGCCGTCTTTGCTTTCCGCCACGCAGGTATATTCGCGCGACAGGTCTCCGCCGCCGCGATAATACATCCGATACCGGTCCTCGTCCTTCATAATCGTAACATAAGCGCTGAGCCCCCCTTCCCACGGGGCGTTAAAATCAAACACAACCTCTTGCCTCACGGGCGAGTGCATTTTCAGGCTCGCATTCGACATCCTCTCGATCAGCCAGGCGTCCGCAAAAAGCTCAAGTCGTGAGCCGACGTCTCGTACGGCCGAGGCGCTCTCGACCTGCGATGCACAAGCCGTAGAGAGCGCCGCGGCAGGCCAGCCCGGCGCGGCAGGCCAAGCGGCCACAATCACAAATACCTCACACAGAACTAATCCCCCTCGGGGCCCTTGCGGGCTTCTCCATAACATCCAAGCGCCTCTCATTCGTTGTCCTAAGCATTGTAACCACAGTCTCATTCTGTCCCCTTTTAATCGGTCGGCCATTCGTATATTATACATACCAGGTTTTTCTCCGGACGCAAGGACTGTTGTGCTCCATAAGCTGGACCGAGGTCTTTATGCATCCGTTTCCTCGAGGAATACCTATTATGCCGACGGCGGCAGAGGTTACCGCCGAGATAAGTCGTGCACGGGACTATTTGGAGGCGTGCCTGTCCCCCTCCCCCGCCCGGCGCGCAGGTGAATCGTAGTAGTGGTCAGTATCAGGCAAAATGCAGAGTGTCATTGCGAGGAATCAGAATTACCGGAAAAAGTCGCGACGGGCCTTCTTAAGGGACACCGGCGCGATTATTGCCGCGCCATATTTCGTTCCCTCCTCGGCGCTCGGCAACGGCGCTCAACCGGCCCCGAGCAATCGGCTGACGATGGCGCTTATCGGCCTGGGCAGCATGGGGATGCGCCACGTCAAGGGATTCCTTCAAGAGCAGGATTGCCGCATCGTCGCCGTGTGCGACGTGGACGCGCTGCGAAGAAGGTCCGCCGTCTCGGAAATAAACAAGCATTATGGCAACAGCGATTGCACGCAGTACAACGACTTCCGCGACCTGGCCGCGCGCGCCGACATCGACACCCTCTGCATTTCTGTTCCGGACCACTGGCACTCTATCATTGCGATTGAAGGTCTTCGGGCCGGCAAGGATATATACGGCGAAAAACCTCTGGCCCTGACCATATCGCAGGGCAGGGCGATTGTAGAGGCGGTGCGCCGTTACAACCGTGTCTGGCAGACGGGCAGTTGGCAGCGCTCGACCGAGCAATTCCGGTTTGCCTGCGAGTTAGTTCGCAATCAGCGCATCGGCAGGCTTGAAAAGGTCGAGGTTGGCATTGGCGAAGGCTTCAAGCCGGGCCCGGCTGAGCCGACCGTTTTTCACATCGCCCCGCAGCCGCCTATGCCCATCCCGCAAGGATTCGATTACGAGATGTGGCTTGGGCCGGCCCCCTGGGCCCCCTATACTGAGAAGCGATGTCACTGGAATTTCCGGTGGATACTCGACTACGCCGGCGGGCAGGTCACCGACTGGGGCGCTCACAACATTGATATCGCGCACTGGGGCATGGACGCCGACGAAACCGGGCCAACGGAGATTTCCGGTAAGGGGGTTTTCCCGAAAGACGGACTGTGGGATGCCGCCGCCGATTATGACTTTGAATGTAAATACGAAAACGGCGTAACGATGTCCGTCGGAAGCAATAATCACTATGTACAGGGCGTGCGATTCTTCGGAGACAAAGGGTGGGTCCACGTCTCGCGGTCGGGCCTTGAGGCAAATCCAAAGAGTCTGCTGAAGGAGAAAATTGGGCCCGGAGAAATCCACCTGGCCAGGCCGGCGGGCAATGATCGAGAAGGGCACCGGCAAGACTTCCTGAACTGTGTCAGGACGCGAGGGCGGACGATTTCGCCGGCCGAGGTAGGCCATCGCTCGGCTGCGGTTGCCCACTTGGGCAATATAGCAATGATAGTTGGGCGCAAAATTCGCTGGGACCCCGAAAAAGAAGAAATCATCGGCGATGCGGCAGCCGGCCGAATGCTTGCCCGCGCAATGCGCTCGCCCTGGTGACTTATGGGCAGACTATAATGAATAACCCTTTCATACTTGTTTTGTTGTGGCTGCAAATCATCTTAGCCGCGTCAAAAGCGGATGCGGCGACCAGAGGCAGGTATTTATCGACGGGCGTTTCATTGAAGAGTCAAATGGCGTTGATCTGGTCGTTCACCCGCCTCAAAAAACCGGACAGATCGTGCTCACCTGCGAATATCCCTGGGAAGAACGGCTCGGACAATACCACTCGGCTCTGTACGATGCCGGCAAGCCGATTCGCCTGCGCTTTGTGATGCGCGATGCGGATCTCTATGCATTTCAGTTCAGAAAATCGTCGGTCCGCCTGGGGACGGCTGGCGCCGTCTTAAAAGACTCTCGCTAAGAACCGTTTGACTGTGTAGAATAATCAAGGCTTCTGCAAAATTGCAGGTTAGGCCTGCTTAGAAAAGAAAAAATCGTTTGTTGATTATGACCGAAGGCCAAACAAACAAAAGAGAAATGCCCGCGCGAGCAGCCGGAGCCGAGCAAGTGGCCCTTGCCACCCCGGCGGCGGGGGCGGAGCCGGCGATCCACACCGAGCACCTTACGAAAATCTACAGGCAGCGGCTGATCGCGGTCAACGACATGACTCTGGAAGTGCCGCCAGGCTCGGTATTTGGGCTGCTTGGCCCCAACGGTGCAGGCAAGACGACAACATTGCGCCTTCTGTTGGGATTGCAGCGCCCTACAGCCGGGCGTGCGGAGGTTTTCGGCAGGCCGTGCGGCCCCAACGCTGTAGGGGTGCGTTCTCGGATCGGCTATCTGCCCACGAATCCCAAGTTCCCCGGCAGCTTGCGCCCCATCGAATACCTGGACCTTCTCGGCAGGCTCTCTCGCCTGCCGGCCCAGGTCCGCAAGCCGCGGATATCCGCGCTGCTTCGCTCGGTGGGTCTGCTTGGGGCCACTGGTCAGCGGATTGAGACTTTCTCCACCGGGATGTGCACGCGCCTTGGCATCGCCGCCTCGCTTATCGCGGACCCGCCCCTGCTGCTCTGGGACGAGCCGACCGCCGGCCTGGATCCTTCGGCCCGACGATTCACCCTGGACCTCATCCGCGAGCTGGGAAAGACCAAAACAGTCGTCGTGGCAACGCACATTTTAAGTGACATCGATCAGATCTGCGACCACATAGGCGTGATGCACGAAGGGCGCATGATCTTCACCGGTTCGATGCGGGATATGAAACAGCGCCTTCGTCGCGACGACTTCAACCTGGAGGTGGAAGGCGAGCAAGAGGATGTCCGCCGCCTGGCGCGGGATATAGGCAACCTGGAAGGCATTGATGTGCGGTTCGGCGCGGGCCAGGAGCTGCTTGTGCAGGTTGCCGAAGATCGCAGCCGCCCCGGCGCGCTGGCAGAGGTCTTCAGACTGGTTGATGCGAGTGGTCTTTCGCTCCAGGGGATCCATTCCGGCCAGAATGCGACTGAGAACGCTTATCTGCAATTGTTGCAGGAGGATGAAGCCCATGGATTCGGGCGCTAAAATCTCGAAGCTCGGTACACGGATGATGCCTTACCTGGCTATTCTCCGGCATGATCTGGGAACGCTGTGGTCAAGTCGTCTGGTTCGGCTTTGGCTGGCGGGCACAGCCTTGCTGACTTTCATCCTTACCATCTCGAACTGGTCTCGATTTCAAGATGCGCCGTTGATAGCGTCGCTCTTGTTTCCATACCTGGTTTTCCCCTGGTTCTTTGTAGTTGTCGTGCTCGGAGTCAGCCCGGTTTCAGGCTCGCAAGCCGAGGCGCTGGCTGATGGGATATTGAGCCGTCCGGTAAGCCGCTGCGAATACCTGCTGGCCGCCTGGTCGGCAAGGGTTCTGCTGGTCTGGAGCGTGTATCTCGCGGTGATAGTCCCTGCCATCGCGGTCGTGGCCCTTGCAAAACGCCCGACGCCCGAGGATACAGTCACTGTCTATGGAATCATCAGCGCCCTGGGTCTGGTCGGACTCGTGCAGACTTTCCTCGTATCGCTCGGGTTTCTTGCGGGAACGCTGCTGCGAAAGCCGCTCCTGGCCGTTGTAGTGCTCATCTTCGTGTGGTATCCGATTAGCCTGATCTTGAGCCTCTTTTCTCTGGAGCAATACTCCCCTGTCAGCTTGAGCCGGGTGGTTACTACCCAGCTTCGTACGCCCTGGCGGCAGAACGACGCCGATGCAAAACCCGACGCCAATACGCAGGATATGCAGGCCTTTGCTCGACAGGTGGACCGGTTTTTCAATGTTTTTTCCGGCAGCCCGCCCAAGATCGAGCCTAAGAAACCCGATTTTTTTGAGGGCGAGAAATTCGAGGATTTTTCGATGCTCCGCGTGGTTTTGGGGTACGGCCTGCCCACGCTCGCAGCCGTTATCCTAACGATGTTGTGCTTCTGCCGGCGCGATTTATGACATCCCGCAACAATCAATGTGGCACGGGCGTCCCGCCCGTGTGCGCCGGTTATTGCGCCTCCCGCGCTTCGGCTTCGACCACGACGCTGGCAGCCAATT
>Ga0315285_10003340_pt1 | contig 16718 bp, 16 predicted proteins | sample YL17G09_36_MG_FD_203698 | JGI IMG/M metagenome (GOLD analysis project Ga0315285, IMG submission 203698) | Sediment microbial communities from Yellowstone Lake, YNP, Wyoming, USA - YL17G09_36 | ecosystem: Environmental > Aquatic > Freshwater > Lake > Sediment | place: USA: Wyoming | collected... | reverse complement strand
CGCAAAATGACGTCATAACTTTTACATCAAGCGGCACAGGCGCCATGCAGGCATCCATCACGAATTTCCTGTCAAAGGGCGACAAGGCGATAGTTGTCGACGGTGGTAAATTCGGCGAAAGATGGACCGAGATATGCAAAGCCTACGGTGTAAATCCTTTCGTAATAAAGGTCCAATACGGGAACGCGGTCAATCCTAAGGATATAGAGAAAGCCTTAAGCGAAAATAAAGACGCAAAAGCGGTTTACACGACCATGACTGAAACATCGACAGGCGTGAATATAGACCTGAAAGCAATAGGCGAAATAGTGGCAAAGACCGACGCTATTTTAGTGGCTGACGCGATAAGCGCTTTGGGCGCCGCGGTATTAAAGACCGATGAATGGAAAGTCGACATCGTGGTAAGCGGCTCGCAGAAGGGTTTGATGATACCTCCGGGCCTTGCGTTTATGAGCGTGAGCAAAAAGGCGTATGCTTTGGCTGAGAAAGCGACTTTACCTGAATATTATTTTAATTTAAAAGCGGCAAAGAAGGCGCTTGAAGGAAACGATACGCCGTGGACGCCGGCAATCAACCTGATAATAGCTTTAAATGAGACTTTGAAACTTATCAAAAACCAGGGGATCGAAAATCTATGGGCAAGATATAAAAAGCTTGCTGACGCGACAAGAGCAGCTGTAAAAGCGATGGGGCTTGAACTGTTTTCAACAGCTCCGTCAGACGCCGTTACGGCTGTCAAAGTACCCGCTGGGATCGACGGGGAAAAATTGGTAAAGACGATGCGTGACGAATACGGCATCACCATCGCGGGCGGCCAGAGCGAAATGAAAGGCAAGGTATTCAGGGTGGCTCATATGGGCGATATCGAAGAATTTGACATAATCGTCGGCATCTCCTGCCTTGAAATAGTCTTATCGAAGATGGGGTATAAATTCCAGCTGGGTTCAGGAGTCAAGGGAGCGGAGGAGGTATTTTTAAAATGATAAAAGTATTCATAAGCGATCCACTCGCGCAAGAGGGAATAGATATTTTAAAGAGCAACAAGGAATTCCAGGTCGATGCCAGGCCGAAGCTTCCTGTCGATGAGCTTAAAAAAGCGGTAAAAGACGCGGAAGTCTTGATCGTAAGAAGCGAGACAAAAGTCACAAAAGAGATCATAGAAGCAGCCGAGAAATTAAAGATAATCGGAAGAGCCGGTGTCGGCGTGGATAACGTCGATGTGGAGACGGCGAGCAAGCGCGGGATAATCGTGATGAACGCTCCTTCAGGAAACACGATCTCAACGGCGGAACACACGATGTCCATGATACTTGCTCTTTCCCGCAATATACCACAGGCAAACGCCACGCTGAAATCAAAGGTGTGGGATAGAAAAAAGTTCATGGGCGTTGAGCTTTACGGAAAGACTCTTGGCATCATAGGCTTGGGAAGAATAGGCCAGGCTGTCGCGAAAAGAAGCGCGAGCTTCGGGATGAAGATCATCGCGTATGACCCGTTTTTATCCGCTGAAAGAGCAAAAGAACTGCAGGTCGAGCTTGCCGATTTAAACAGGCTTTATAAGGAATCTGATTATATAACTGTGCATACGCCGTTGTCTGACGAGACAAAGCATTTGATAAGCGATAAACAAATAGCCATGATGAAAGACGGTGTCCGCTTGATCAACTGCGCGCGCGGCGGCATTATAGATGAAGCCGCACTTTTAAAGGGGCTGGAATCCAAGAAAGTCGCGGGCGCGGCGCTTGACGTGTTTGAGAAAGAGCCTCCTTTAGAAAGTCCTCTCCTTAATATGGACAATGTCGTGGTAACGCCCCACCTGGGAGCCGCGACCGAAGAGGCCCAGATAAATGTGGCTATAGACATAGCCAAGCAGGTCATCGACGCCTTGACAGGCAAAGGTGTAAGAAACGCTGTTAACGTTCCTTATATAGACCCTGAAGTCTATGAGATCCTCGCGCCCTACTTTACTTTGGGCGAGAAGATGGGATCTTTCCAGGCGCAAATGGCAGGCGGGCCCATTACAAACGTCAAAATAGAGTACCGCGGCGATATAACAAGCCATGAGTTGGACCAGCTGACAGTCTCTATACTTAAGGGGATGCTTACACCTTTCCTGAAAGAGACAGTGAATTTTGTCAACGCCAAAGTCCTGGCGAAAGAAAGAGGCATAAGAGTCGAGGAGATAAAGTCCACGCAGCTTGAGGATTTCGCGAACCTTATTTCAGTAGAAGTCACATCTGACGGAAAGAAGTGCGAAATATGGGGTACTTTGTTTGCCAAGAACGACCCAAGGATCGTAAAAGTCGAAGATTTCTATGTTGAAATCGTGCCTGAAGGCTATATCCTGGTGGCGCACAATTATGACAAGCCCGGTATAATCGGCCAGATAGGTACTATATTAGGGAAGAACGAGATCAATATCGCTTCCATGACATTCGGAAGGACCCAAAAAGGAAAAGACGCCATAACTGTTTTAAATGTCGACGCGGCAGTTTCTCCGAATGTATTAAAGGAAATAGAGACATCCAAGAACATAAAGGATGTCAAGCTGATAAAATTATAAAGGAAAGTATTTAATGTCCAATGTCGTTGTGGTAGGCGCCCAGTGGGGCGATGAGGGAAAAGGCAAGATAATCGATATCCTTGCCAAGGACGCTGATTATGTGGTCAGGTACCAGGGCGGGAACAACGCGGGCCACACCGTCGTTGTCGGCGGCGAGCAATTTATCTTGCACCTGATCCCTTCGGGCATCCTGCATAAAAGCAAGATTTGCGTCATAGGAAACGGGCTGGTCATTGACCCGCAGGCTTTGATAGAGGAAATAACAGAGCTTAAAAAAAGAGGCGTAAAGGTCGATAATAACCTGAAAGTCTCGGAGCAGGCGCACCTTATTTTTCCGTACCACAAGGCGCTTGATAAATTAAAAGAAGGAAAAATGGGAGCCGATAAGATCGGGACTACAGGAAGGGGCATCGGCCCTTGCTATATAGATAAAGCCGCGCGCTGCGGCATAAGAATCGCCGATTTCCTGGACGATAACGTTTTTAAGCGCAAACTTAAAGCGAATGTGGAGGAAAAAAACGAGTTATTCAGGAAAGTCTATAAATTTAAAGGCTTTTCATATAAAAAGATCTATAACGAGTACGTCGGTTACAGAAAAACAATCGCGAAATTCGCGTGCAATACAAATAAGCTTTTAAACGACGCTGTCTCAAAAAAGAAAAAAATATTGTTTGAGAGCGCCCAGGGGACATTGCTTGACATAGACCACGGCACTTATCCCTATGTCACGTCTTCAAATCCCACGGCAGGCGGCGCCTGCACGGGGACAGGCGTATCTCCTACAAAAATAAACAAGGTAGTCGGCGTTGTAAAGGCATACACTACCAGGGTCGGCGAGGGGCCTTTCCCTACGGAGTTTTCACCAAGGCTGATGGACAAGATCCGCAAAAAAGGCATGGAATTCGGCGCCACGACAGGAAGGCCCAGACGGTGCGGCTGGTTTGACGCCGTGATAACTAGGCATTCGGTGGTAGTAAACGGCCTACAGGAAATCGCCGTGACCAAGCTTGATGTCCTGGATGAGCTGGAAAAAGTAAAGATCTGCACAGCGTATAAATATAAATCAAAAATATACAAGGATTTTCCAGCGAACATGGATGTATTGAGCAATTGCGAGCCGATTTACGAAGAGCATCCAGGCTGGATGAAGGATACGTCGAAGGCCTTGAACTTCAGGGGCCTGCCAAAAGAGGCAAGGCAGTATTTGTACAGGCTTGAGGGACTCTTAAAAGTGAAGATCTCGCTTGTCTCTGTAGGCAAGGAAAGAAATAAGGTCCTTCCTGACAGAAAAAAGAAAAGATATTGACAGGGTTTGAAAAAGAGTTAAAATAGACCTGTTGGGCAAAACTTAACCATTTAGGGGGACATAATGAGCACGCAGAAAAAAATAATCATTATAGTAGCGGTTGTAATAGCGGTACTGGTCGTGATAAAAGTCATCGGGGCGTTAAACAGGAAATCTGAAATCGAAGAATTATCGATGCCTACAGAAATGATGCTTCCCGAGACGGAAACCGTTACAGTCACCCCTGAAACAGAAACTCAGCCAGCTGAAATGACACCCGCGACAAATGTACAGCCGGAAATAGCAGCGCCAGCCGCGGTTTCACTCCAAATGACTCCTCTAAACATACAGAAAGCTCTTCAAGCAGCTGGTTTTGACCCGGGCGTTATCGACGGGAAAATAGGGCGCAAAACAAAACAAGCCATAATAGATTTTCAGAAAGCAAACAATCTTACAGCAGACGGAAAAGTCGGTCCGAAAACTTGGGCCAAGCTTAGCTCGTATTTAAGTTCAGGCCAGTAATAACTTAAATTTATATTTAAAGGAATAAAGTCCGCCACAAAGCGTGGCGGATCCGCCAAGAATTTTGGCGGAAAATAAGATAAATTATTTCTGACAGTGTTTTATTTGTCATTTTTGTTATTTTATTATAATTCATAAATCTTAAAGAATATGTGAATCTCAAAAAGAGGGGCAAAGAAATGAAAAAAGAATCGAAAAAGAAAGCCGCGAAATCGAGTATGAAAGAGAAAATAAAATCAAAGGCAAAGAGCCTTGTGTCTAAAATAAAAAGCGTAAAGCCCGCTGTAAGGAGAGCAAAGCCGGCCAGGGTTTTACCAAGCGCAAGGACAACAGCCAAAGCGGCAGCTGAAAAAGAGATCATCGCGCAGCCTGTACAGGCTGCCCCGGCGCAGGAACAACAGCAGACGCAGTATTACGCGAAGCCCTTCCCGTCAGGCGCCCCGACTGAAGTCAGGGTAAGTGAAGAAGAGAAAGAACTTCCTTCAGGATACGGCGACAACAGGATCGTCTTGATGGTCAGGGACCCGTACTGGACGCATGCTTACTGGGAAATAACAGGCGATAAAAAAGGCGAAGTCGAAAAAGCTTTAAATGAAGGATGGGGAAATTTACGCAAAGTTTTAAGAGTCTACGATGTGACAGGTAAAAAGTTCGACGGCACAAACGCGAACAGCTATTACGACATAGATATAACTGATTTCGCGAACAACTGGTATATAAACGTAGGCGCGCCTGACAGAAGCTGGTGCGTTGAGCTGGGCGCCATTGACAGAAGCGGAAGATTTTACGTGATCGCGCGTTCAAATATCGTATCCACGCCAAGAGACACGATGAGCTGGATCACCGATGAGGAATGGATGATAGTCGACGCGGATTTCAGGAAGCTCTACGCTTTATCAGGCGGGTTGATGGTCGGCTTAAGCTCGGCGGAACTCCGCAAGAAGATGATGGAAAGACTAAGGATAGAGCTTGCTTCAGGCGGCGTATCAAGCTTGTTCAGCCCGGGCAAAAGAATACCCGGCCAAAAGCAGTTCTGGCTTGTTGTTAACACCGAATTGATAGTCTACGGCGCGACCGAACCTGACGCGAATGTCACTGTCCAGGGCAAGCCGATAAAATTAAACCATGACGGCACTTTCAGCCTCCGCTTTGCTTTGCCGGACGGCGAGCAGGTCATACCCGTAAAAGCGGTTTCAAACGATGGGACCGATTCAAGGCAGATAACACCTATTGTCAGAAAGGAAACTAAGTAAAAAACGGCCGTGGAAAAAGGATACCTTTGTATCGTACTGCATGGCCACCTTCCTTATGTGCGCCATCCCGAGCATGAAGATTTTCTCGAAGAAGACTGGTTCTATGAAGCAGTAACCGAGACATACATCCCCCTTATAAACGTATTCGAAGGCCTGATCAGGGACAATATAGATTTCCGCATAGTCATGTCTTTGTCGCCCACGCTTTTGGCTATGTTTGTCGACCCCCTCCTCCAATCAAGATGCGAACAACACATAAATAAATTAATTGAATTATCTCATAAAGAAGTCGAGAGGACCCAGTGGCAGGGGGATTTCAACAGGCTTGCCAGGATGTATTTGAGCCATTTTGAGAACGCCAGGCACGTGTTCGTCGAGAAATATAACAAAAACCTCGCCATGGCGTTTAAGAAAGTCTCGGAGTCAGGCAAAGTCGAGCTTATCACCTGCGGCGCGACGCACGGCTATTTGCCGTTAATGGACACGTGTAAAGAATCCGTAAAGGCGCAGGTCAATGTAGCTGTCAATTATTTCGAAAGCGTTATCGGGAAAAAGCCCAAAGGGATATGGCTTCCTGAGTGCGGCTATAATCCCGGAGATGATTCCATATTAAAGGAAGCAGGCATAAGGTATTTCTTTACAGACGCCCACGGCATTTTGCACGGAAGCCCAAGGCCCAAATACGGGGTGTTCGCTCCAGTATATTGCAAGTCAGGCGTCGCGTGTTTCGGAAGAGACCTGGAATCATCAAAGCAGGTTTGGAGCGCCGAGGAAGGATACCCGGGAGATTATTTTTACAGGGAATTTTACAGGGACGTTGGTTTTGACCTTGATTACGATTACATCAAGCCTTATATACACAAAGACGGGATAAGGGTAAACACGGGGATAAAGTATTACAGGATAACGGGAACGACAAACCATAAAGAACCTTACAGCCCCGACATAGCGAGAGAAAAAGCAGCAAGTCACGCCGGTAATTTTATGTTCAACAGGGAAAAGCAGGTCGAGTTTTTAAACGATTTCATGGGCAAAAAACCCATCATTGTCGCTCCTTACGACGCGGAATTATACGGCCACTGGTGGTTTGAAGGGCCGATGTGGCTTGACTTTTTGTTCAGGAAAATACATTACGACCAAAAGGCAGTAAAGTGCATAACGCCCTCCGAATACCTTGACCAGAATCCCAGAAACCAGGTCATAACGCCAGCGATGTCAAGCTGGGGATGGAAAGGCTATTCGGAAGTCTGGCTTGAGGGCTCAAACGACTGGATCTACAGGCACCTCCACAAAGCGTCCCACAGGATGACCGAGCTTGCCAAGACTTACCCGGATGCTGAAGGCATCATAAGAAGGGCGCTTAACCAGGCTTTAAGAGAACTGTTGCTTGCCCAGGCAAGCGATTGGGCGTTTATAATGAAGACAGGAACAGTGGTAGCTTACGCTCTCAAAAGGACCAAAGAACATCTTCTACGGTTCACCCGCCTATACAGAGACATAAAACGCAATACCCTCGACGAGAATTGGCTCTCCAGGATAGAATATTTGGATAATATTTTTCCGAATATCGACTATAAGATCCACAGCTAATTTATAATCAAATATGAAAAACATACCTACTCACATCGCCATAATAATGGACGGCAACGGCCGCTGGGCGCAGAAAAGGGGCCTGCCTAAAGTCATGGGCCACCGCCAGGGCGCTAAAACCGTAAGGGAAATCACCACGGCATGCTCCGAAATCGGAGTAAAATACCTTACTTTATACGCGTTCTCGACGGAAAACTGGAAACGCCCGAAGCACGAAGTCTCGGCCCTGATGAAATTATTGGGGATATACCTTAAGGAAGAGTTGAAGACATTGATGAAGAACGAAATACGCTTAAACGCTATCGGGGATATCGACGGGCTTCCCGGCCCTGTATCCGGTAAAGTAAAAGAAGTCATGGATATCACGAAAAATAACAAGCGTATGACGATGAGCCTTGCGCTAAATTACGGCGGCCGCGCCGAAATATTAAACGCGGTAAAGTCCGTCGCGCAGGAGTTTAAAAAAGGCGAATGTTCTTTAAGCGATATAGACGATAAATATTTCCAAAAGCATTTGTACACAAAAGACATGCCGGACCCGGACCTGTTGATACGCACATCAGGCGAGATGAGGATCTCAAATTTCCTGCTTTGGCAGCTTTCTTACGCGGAATTATACGTCACGAAAAAACTCTGGCCTGATTTCACGCAAAAGGACCTTGTCCAGGCGATAGAAGAGTTTAATAAAAGGGAAAGGCGCTTCGGAGGGTAAAAAATGCTTTTGCAAAGGCTGGTTACTTCGGTTTTATTTATTTTACTTGTCGTATTGACGCTGTTTGTGTTCCCGAATTGGGTCTTCGCGCTGGTCACCACATCTATCATAGCGATAGCGCTTTACGAGTTTTACTCGTTAATAGAGAAAAAAGGGATATTGATATATAAATATTTCGGCATCGCGGCCGGGATCATGATCCCTTTGACCATCTATAACCAGTTTGAGCTGACAAAAGGCTGGGAACTCGCGTTTATCGTCGGGGCGTGCCTGTCTTTATTTTTGCTGCAATTCGCGAGAAGGGACAGTTCGCAGGCGATAGTAGGCGTTTCAACGACACTTTTCGGTATTTTATACGTAAGCTGGTTTTTAAGTTTCTTAATAAAATTAAAATTAATACAGGATGGCGGCTTTCCAAGCGGCGCCAAGATCGTCGCCTTGCTGCTTTTGGTCACAAAAGCCGGAGACATAGGGGCGTATTTTATAGGAAAGGCTTTCGGCAAGCATCATTTGATACCGAGGATCAGCCCTAAAAAAACAGTCGAGGGCGCGATAGGCGGGTTTATTTTCAGCATCGCGGCGGCGCTTTTGAGCCACTTATTTATGCCGCAGATAGAGCTCAAACATTTCATAATCCTGGGATTTCTTTTGGGGCTTTTGGCGCAATTCGGGGACCTGACAGAGTCGCTTATTAAAAGAGATTGCCAGGTAAAGGACGCCGGTAGTCTATTGCCAGGATTGGGCGGGATGCTTGATGTGGTGGACAGCATACTATTCACTGCGCCGATATTGTACTTCTATATAAAGTTATTTGTGTAGAATTGCTGCTTCTTAATCTCGCAGGAGTTTTGGATTTGTTCTTTCTCGGCTTTGTCTCGCGGGGACGCTTGTTTGCCCCACCGTGGCAAACTGCGCTCCGTTGTCCTGCTCGCTCGTCCCGCCTTTGGCGGGACACCGTGGCCGCTCGCAGGCCAAAGGCCCCGCTCAACAAACCCGAAAATAACAAATCTACATAGACATGCTCAATTAAGTCGTATCAATTCTTTTGGTTTGGAAGGAGAGAAAGATGAGTAAGAAAAGAATGGATAATAGCAGAATATTATTGTTATTAGTACTTTTTGATTTTATTTTTTTCGGCATTTGTTTAACGTATGCTTTTTTTAAAAAAGATTATGCTATTGTATTCGTCGCGTTTGTGTGCGGCTTTTTGATTATAGTTGGTTATTTTATATATACAGCAGTTTATACTGCGGTAAAAGCAGGCAGGGCATTACGCGACCTTAGTATAAGAATTGGGGCGTCATTCGAAGCGCGCCCGCAAAGGGTAGAAATTCCCGAGATATTTTATGGACAAGGGGGTATTATACAGTTTAAGAAGGTAAAAAATTTAGTAAAAACAAATTCAGGTTTAGATATTTTTATAAACTCATACTGGTTACAGCGGAGAGGCGAAAGCGTATTATTACAACATTTATACATTTTTTTTCCAATAAGCCCAGTCCAGGGGTATCATAGAATAGCCCCTAAAATTAAACTCCCTTCGTTGCTTACAAAAATAGAAAAATTCATTCCATCTGGACTTTTGCCTATTATTAACACCGGAATGCCGGAGATCGACGCGAATTACTATGTGTTTTCGGACAAAGAGGGAGAAGCGAAAAGGATTTTAGGGAAGGTCGATTACAGCTTGAAGGAACTGGCAGGAGAGCAGGTTTATTTTTCGCCCTTGCCAGCCGTAGATTTTTGCGCGCCTGCTTGGCTGGAAATCCATATTACCGACAAATACGCATTGGCAAGGATGACTATTGAAGCAGCGCCTAAGCTTGATCAGCTGTATCCGATATTTGAAGATATCAAGAAATCATTGACGGTATATTAATAAGTTATATTAATTATAGAAAAGATTGCGAATGGTAATTTGTGAGAAACGTCAGGAGGCCGAGCGGGCACGGTTCCCCGCCTACGGCGGGGAGAGCGAGGCCGGATGCCGAGTGCAGCGAGCCACGCTGGGGCGAGCAAACGTTTTCGAACAAATTACCAGAGCAAGCTTACGTTAAAGATTATGAAAAAAATTGTAATATTAGGCTCAACAGGTTCCATAGAAATACTTATGTTACAAATAATACCATGTATGAAATGTAACATTAGCGGCATCAATAAATCATTTATTAAATAAAATAGGTATCATATAATAAGAATATGGATTTTATCTTAGTATTTAGATTTTTAATAGAGAAACTGAAGCGCAGTAATATAGATTTTGCGCTTATAGGAGGGTTTGCCTTGCAAGCATTAGGCGTGACTAGGACGACGCGGGATATAGACCTGATTGTCCTTAGCCAGGATTCAGAAAAAATAGAAGATCTCATGCTTAAGCATGGTTATGAGCTGATTCATAAGAGCGAAGACGTACTAAATTTTGCAGGAAAAAAGTTTGAATTAGGCAGAGTAGATTTTTTGTTAGCCCATAGGAAGTATTCATTATCGATGCTTGAAAGAGCCATGGAGAAAGAAGTGCTTGATGGAAAGTTTAGAATCAAAGTATTGCGGGCCGAAGACATTATCGGGCTGAAAGTGCAGGCAAGCTCTAATGACCCGAGTCGTTTGCATCAGGACATGGCTGATATAAAAGAACTGATAAAAAATAATTATTCTAAACTTAACTTAAAGCTTGTAAGAGAATATTTTTCGCTTTTTAATAGAGAGAAAGATTTGGAAGAAATATTAAAGGAGCGGTAGTTTATCATGCTGGGGAAAGAAGAAAAGAAAGAAATGCTCTGGGACGCAAAAAGCAGGAAAAGAAGAGAACAATTCTGCGCGGTGAAAAAACTCAAACGTGATAAGTTCACGATCGATGGATACCTTTCATTTTTAAACGCCATTCAAAAGATATTTTCTCCATTTAAAATCTCGACGCATCCCACAATTACAAAATTTAATAAACTTTAGATTATGAAAAAAATTGTAATATTAGGCTCAACAGGTTCCATAGGGATCCAGGCTCTAAATGTAATCGCAAGCCTTAAAAAAGATTTTAAGGTGGTGGGCTTGACTGCCAATACCAATATCGAGCTTCTGGAAAAGCAGATAAAAGTTTTTAAACCTGAAGTAGTCGCCGTAAATGATTTTGAGAAAGCAAAAGCTTTAAAGAAAAGGCTTGGTTCTTTAAAAATAAAAATATTAAGCGGTAACGGCGGGATATGCCACGCGGCGAAATATAAAAAAGCGGACATGGTCCTGGTGGCGATTGTCGGAAGCTCGGCGCTTTTACCTGTGATAGAGGCGATAAAGAGCAGGAAAGATATCGCCATAGCCAATAAAGAAGCGATTGTAATGGCGGGAGAGATAATCAACAGCCTAGCGCGCAGGAACAAAGTAAAAATCATCCCCATAGACAGCGAGCAAAGCGCCATTTTCCAGTGCATACAGGGCGAAAACATAAATTCCGTAAAAAATATACTTCTTACAGGCTCAGGCGGGCCGCTTAAAAATGTCGCGAAAAATAAATTCAATTCTTTGACAGTCGGGCAAGTCACTAAGCACCCCAGATGGAACATGGGAAAAAAGATTTCCGTTGATTCGGCGACATTGATGAATAAAGGATTGGAAGTCATCGAGGCAAGCCGGTTGTTTGGTGTCCCCGTCGATAAAATAAAGGTTTTGATACACCCAGAGGCAATAGTACACTCGATGGTCGAGTTTGTAGATGGCTCGGTGATAGCGCAGCTTGGCGTGACAGACATGAGGCTTCCTATCCAATACGCGCTGGCTTACCCCAAAAGGCAAAATACTAGATTGCGTGGTTTGGATTTTGTAAAACTTGGCAAACTCACATTTGAAAAACCTGATTGCAAAAAATTCCCGTGCCTCAGGCTGGCATATGAAGCGGCAAAAAAAGGCGGTACGGCGCCTTGCGTCTTGAATGCCGCAAATGAGGAATTGGTCTCTTTGTTTTTAAAAGGAAAAATCAAATTAAACGATATACCCAAGAAACTAGAGAAAATCCTTAAAAAACATAAACCGATAAAAAGCGCGGCGCTTCGTCAGATAATGCAAGCGGATCTTTGGGCAAGAGAGGAGACTAAAAAACTTTGTCAGTAATAATATTCCTGGTAGTATTGAGCATCCTGGTAATCGTCCACGAGTTCGGCCATTTTATTTTAGCTGTAAAAAACGGTGTTTTGGTCAAAAGGTTTTCGATAGGGTTCGGTCCGAAACTTTTCGGCGTAAAGAAAAATGGCACCGAATTCTGCGTGTGCCTTATTCCTTTGGGCGGATATGTAAAAATGGCGGGAGAAGAACCTTCCGAGCACACAAAGGGTGAGGAAAACGAATACCTTTCAAAGCCTGTCGGCAAAAGGGCGCAAATAATCGTGGCAGGCGCGTTATTGAATTATTTGCTGGCGTTTTTATTATTTACTTTTGTTTTTATGGTCGGCAACCCCACAGCGACCTCAAAAGTCGGCAGAGTAATAGATGGGTTCCCGGCGGCGTCTCATAATATCAAACAAGACGACAGGATAATCGCTATCGACGGAAAACAGATACAATATTGGGAAGAATTGACTGAAATAATACATAAAAGATTAGAAGGAAGCGTCACGCTTACGATAAAAAGAGGCGACAGGACTTTTAATACGACATTGGAGCCGAGCGTAAGAGAAATTAAGAACATATTCGGGAAAACAATAAAAATAGCGCAGATAGGCATAGCGCCTTCGACAGAAATAATAATAGTGAAGCACAATCCTGTAGAAGCCCTTGTGTTAGGCGGCCAAAGATTGTGGTTTTTCACAGCAACGACATACAAAGGTCTTTGGGCAATGATTACAGGCTCGATGCCTGTCAAGGAATCAATGACAGGTCCGATAGGGATTTTCTTTCTGACAAAAGAAACGGCAAAGTTGGGTTTTATATACCTGGTGCATTTCATGGCGCTTTTAAGCGCGGCATTGGCGATTTTTAATCTGCTGCCGTTTCCTGTTTTAGACGGCGGGCACTTGATATTTCTCGGTATTGAGAAAGTCAGGAAGAAACCTGTTTCCGTAAAAGTGCAGGAAAAAATAACACAGGTCGCGATAGTTCTGTTAATAGCTTTGATGCTGTTTGTTTCTTATGGCGATATCACGAAATTCGGCATAAAAGAAAAGATCCTGGGAATGTTTAAGAAATGATAAAAAGAAAAAATACAAGACAGATAAATCTTGGCGGCGTGAAAATCGGCGGCAACGCGCCTGTGTCCATACAGTCGATGACAAAGACCGGCACGCAAGATATAAAAGCCACATTAAGCCAGATCAAGGGATTAAAAGTGGCGGGATGCGAAATAATCCGCATCGCTGTAAAAGATGACGCCGCGGCTAAGGCATTGAAAGAAATAATGAAAAAATCTGCGTTGCCTGTCGAGGCGGACATCCATTTTAATTACAAATTGGCGATCGCGAGCATGGAAAACGGCGTTGACGGTATAAGATTAAACCCGGGCAATATATATAGGAAGGAAGAGATCGCGGCAGTTGTCAAAGAAGCCAGGAAAAAAAGGATACCCATAAGGGTCGGCGTGAATTCAGGCTCATTAAAATTGCAATCTGGTAGGTCGCTTAGTGAGCGGATGGCAAAGTCGGCGCTTGATTATGTAAAAATATTGGAGAAAATGAATTTCAGGGACATCATGATTTCGCTTAAATGTTCCGACGTTGAATCGACGGTAAGATCTTACAGGTTGATCGCTGAAAGGTGCGAGTATCCGCTTCATCTTGGCGTCACAGCCGCAGGCTTGCCTGAAACAGGCGCTATAAAATCAGCTATAGGAATAGGTGCGTTACTTCTTGACGGGATAGGCGATACGATAAGGGTATCTTTGGCAGGGGATCCTGCTGAAGAAGTGAAAGTCGCTAAAGAAATTTTAAGCGCAATCGGTTTGAGGCATTTCGGGCCAGAACTACTTGTCTGCCCGACTTGCGGAAGAACAGAAATCAACGTCATCGGCCTTGCCGTTAAACTAGAGAAAGAACTTTCTAAACTGTCAACTGTACACGGTAAACTGATAACTCAGCCACTTAAAGTGGCTGTAATGGGCTGCGTGGTAAACGGTCCGGGCGAGGCAAAAGAAGCTGATATAGGAATAGCCGGAGGCAAGGGCTCCGGTGTTTTGTTTAGAAAAGGAAAAGTGATCGGCAAAGTTAAAGAAAAAGATTTCCTAAAAACCCTACTCAAGTATATAATTAAATAAAATATGCGCTATACACAGACACTGATTTCAACATTAAAAGAAGATCCTGCGGAAGCTGAGGCTATAAGCCACAAACTGATGCTCAGGGCGGGTCTTATAAGAAAGCTCTCATCGGGATTTTATTCTTATCTGCCTTTGGGCCTAAGGGCGCTCCAAAAAGCCGAAAATATCGTGCGAGATGAGATGAATAAAGCAGGAGCAGTCGAGGTGCTTTTACCTAGTATCCATCCTTTGGAACTTTGGCAGAAGACAGGAAGGTTTGAGCTTCTGGGCGAAGACATGTACCGCTTGAAAGACAGAAGCGAAAAAGATTTTGTCCTGGGGCCCACGCATGAAGAGGTGATAACTTCTCTTGTCGCTGATGAGATAAAATCATACAAATCCCTGCCTATAAATTTATACCAGATACAGACGAAATTCAGGGACGAGCCGCGCCCGCGCTTCGGAATCATAAGAAGCAGGGAATTTATAATGAAAGACGCTTACAGCTTTGATAAAGACGAGCAGGGCTTGGAAAAAAGCTACAAGAAAATGTACGACGCTTATTGCAGTATATTCAAGCGCTGCGGCTTGCCGTATTTGGCAGTCGAAGCGGATCCCGGGTTTATGGGCGGAAACGTTTCGTGCGAGTTTATGGTTTTATCAGAAAGCGGCGAAGACATAGTCGCGCATTGCCCTAAATGCGGCTATGCCGCTAGCATGGACAAAGCTGAAGTGGCGCGAACCGCAAACCGCGAACTGTCCCTCGACTTCGCTCGGGACAAGCAAGTCGAACAAAAATTACCGCCATTGGAAGAAGTCGATACGCCTGGCGTAAGCACTATTGAAAAAGTAAGCGAGTTTCTCAAGGTTTCCCCTAAAAATCTGATAAAAACCCTTATCTATATTGCCGACGACAAACCAGTAGCGGCGCTTGTCAGGGGGGACCATGATTTAAATGAAACAAAATTAAAAAGAGCCCTTGGCGCTGCCAATATTGCGATGGCTGATGAGAAGGCAATACAAAAAATAACAGGCGGACCGCTTGGTTTTTCAGGGCCTGTCGGGTTAAAAGGCGTGACAATAATCGCTGACTATTCGGTGGAAAATGTCGCTAACGCGGTTGTCGGGGCAAATAAAAAAGACAAGCATCTTTTAAATGTAAATATAAACAGGGATTTTAAAGTTGATAAATCCGTGGATATAAGGAATATAACAGCAAGCGACCCGTGCCCCAAATGCGCCGCGCCTATAAAATTGGACAGGGCAGTCGAGCTGGGCCATGTGTTTAAGCTTGGCACAAGGTATACCAAAGCCCTAAAAGCCGAATATTTAGACGAAGACGGAAAGCAAAAGCCTATGATCATGGGCTGTTACGGGATAGGGATAAACAGGATACTTGCTTCAGCCATTGAGACGAACAGCGACAAGGACGGCATAACCTGGCCGAAATCAATAAGCCCGTACGAAGTCGCGATCCTGCCTTTGAACATAGAAAACGACGAGTGCAAAAAAGCCGCGGAAGATATTTATGAAACGCTTACGAAAAAAGGCTTTGACGTGATCCTGGACGACAGGCCTGAACGCGCCGGGATAAAGTTTAAGGACGCGGATCTGATAGGTTTCCCTATACAGCTGATAATAGGGAAGAATTTCCTAAAAGAGAGGAAAGCCGAAATACAGGTCAGGAAGACCAAAGAGAAGCTGGAAATAAAGGAAAACGAGATAGAAATACACCTCAAAAAACTGCTTGACAACTTGTAGGTTATAAAGTATCATATCTCCATTCTATTATTATTGGGAGGTGTTTAAGAAGTGGGTGAATACCCACTTTTTTTTATGAACGACGAACTCATTACAAATAAGATCAGGGAAGCGGTGCAGAGCCTGCTTATAGAGACTCAGACGGAGCTCGTGGAGCTTATTTTCAGGTTCGAGGGCGGCAGGCGCGTGTTGCGCTTTATCGTGGACAGGCCGTACGGCATAAATGTCAGCGAATGCGCGGAACTCAACCGCAGGATAAGCTATATCCTGGACGAAGCCAACATCATAGAGCAAAGCTATGTGCTGGAAGTATCTTCGCCGGGGATAGACAGGCCCCTTAGGACAAAAAGAGACTTTGAGAAAAAGTTAAACAAGAAAGTAAGGATCCATTTAAAAGCGCCGGTAGGCGACAGGATCGCGCACGCCGGTATCGTGGAAAAAGTAGAGGAAGACAGAGTCTATATAAAGACAAAAGAAGGATTATTTTTGGAGATCCAGTTTGATAACATCGTAAAAGCACAGGAGGAGATAGAATTTTAATGAACGGCGAATTATTGCAGATATTAGACCATATAGAAAGAGAAAAAGGCATAAAGAGGGAAATCCTGATAAGCGCTGTTGAAAGCGCGATGGTCTCCGCTTTCCGCAAGACTGTTGAGGACAAGGCCGCGGAGATAACCGTGACGATGGACCCGCAGGACGGCCAGATAAAAGTTTTCGTAAACGGCAAGGAAGTCAAGTCCAAGGAAATGGGAAGGATAGCAGCCCAGACCGCCAAGCAGGTGATAATGCAGAGGATATGCGAGGCGGAAAGGGAT
>Ga0315285_10003337_pt1 | contig 16728 bp, 16 predicted proteins | sample YL17G09_36_MG_FD_203698 | JGI IMG/M metagenome (GOLD analysis project Ga0315285, IMG submission 203698) | Sediment microbial communities from Yellowstone Lake, YNP, Wyoming, USA - YL17G09_36 | ecosystem: Environmental > Aquatic > Freshwater > Lake > Sediment | place: USA: Wyoming | collected... | reverse complement strand
TCTTTTGCCCATCTTTGGTTGGTGGCTCTTCTTTTTCTTCAAAAAAAATAACCAAAAAACCCGCCTCACCGTCATCAAATGGTCCGTGATCGGCAGTCTCTGCTTTCTTTTGCCTCTGCTTCCCTATTGCCTTTTCCAATTTCAAAACAATTTCGTCGATTTTAAAAAAACCGTCCTGATTTTTTTTGAAATCTTTTTGGTCAAAGGTCAATCGACTTTAAACTGGTCTTTGCTCCCCCACAAGTGGTTACAACTCTTTGCCGCTCAATTCCAGGTGCTGACTTTTTCAAACTCAATCTTCATCAACTCCCTTCTCGGTCTTTTGCTCATCATTTCTGCCTGTCTCTTTTCCAAAAAAGGTCAATTTTTCTGGCCCATTTTTCTCACGGGTTGGTTTCTCGGCGGTTTAACTCTCCTCACCCTGTACCCTTGGGGGGCTTTTGCTCATTACGCCAGTTTTCTCTGGATTCTTCCTTTTCTTTTTTTGGGCTTTTTTTTAAAAAAATTGACCCAATTCTTCTCAACCAAAACTCTTGTTTTCCTAACCCTTGGTTTCGTTTTGCTCGCCGTCAGTCACCATCTACTCAACTTAAATCCAACTTGGGACCTGACGCAAACCGAAAAAACAGCCCAAGTCATCAACCAAAAAACTCAAGGTCAATCCTTTTCTCTTCTTCTTGATTCTCCTCGTTCGCCTTCTGACGCCCACTTTCGCTACTTCTTGACTTTAGAAAAGGCTCCGTTAAAAAGACTTGACGACCCAGAAGTAAAACTTTTAGTTTTTATTTGTGACTATCAGGCCTGTGCTGATCCAGAAAACATTAAGGACAAAACTTTTGTGGATACCGAATGCCTGCCAGAATGCACCACCCTAGATCAGCAAAAGAAGATTTCCTTAAAAGAGTGGCATTTAATGGAAAGTGAAGTCGTTCTTCGCCAAAAACTTTACTTTTTCCAAAAAAATCATCAGCAGACCTAGAACCAATCCCAGTCCAAGAAGCCAAAACTTAATCTCGGGCACCGGCGGATCCCAATGGCCGTAATAAAGAAAGGGCAGGTAACGCAGAAGTGAGCCAAAAGAGAGACCGGTCGTTAACCAAAAACCCCAGTGATTTTCGGTTTTCAAGGCTATAAAGGGCAGTAACCAAAGCCAATACCAAGGTTGATGGCCGAGACGAAAACTCACAAAAAGAAAACCTAAAGTCATGAGCAAAATTGCTCCGAGAGTCAGTTTCTGCTTGTCAATCTTTCTGTTCTTTATTTTTTCCAAAAAGACATAAGGAAAAAGAGGCAATAAAAAGACCGTCAGCAACTTGATGCCTATGGAAAAAAACCAAGGCAGGAAAGCCAAAAAGGTTCTCTTTTTTAATAAAAGATAAAAACCAAGCAGACCGAAAAAAATCATTAAGACGTCATTATGGGCGCTGACTAAACTTTCAATGATCACCAGCGGACTGAAGGCATAAAAAGCCAGGTTAAAGAGTTCTCTTTTGGGGGTGAGAATTTTAGAAATTTTTCCTATTAACCAAATTGTTCCCAAATAAGCGCCTAACATCAGTGCTTTGAAAGCGAGCATCAGAGGAATTAGTTTGCCAAAACCCAAAACATAAGGAATGACTGATATGCCTATCCATAAAGGAGGGTAGGCACTGGGTCGGTGAGTCCAATGCATAAAACCTAACATGGGGTCATTGGGAAAATCCAATGCTTTATATTCATAGGGATTTTGATGATAAAAAACCAGAATTTTGGCATCAAAAATATAATTGAAAAGATCGTAAGAAAAAGCATTGTAGGAAAACCAGAGAATCAGAGTGGTAATCAAAATTATTTTCCACACCTGCTTCGAGGTGAGCCACTTCTTTAAGACACTTTTTAAAATCAAAAGATAGAAACTAAAAAGGAGGACTAAAATCACTAAATAAAGAAAAGTGGCTAAGGGTCGGTGAAAGTAACCTATTAATTGAAATTTTTTTTGGATAATTTGCCAAAAAGAAATCCGGGTCAAGGTTAAGCCCAAATCAATTTGGGTAAAAGAGAATAAAAACAAACCCAAGACCGCCAAAATCCAGCCGGTGATGATTAAGTTCGCTCTTTTTATTTTGTTCATTGATAACGACCTAAAAGATCATTGAGTCTGACTCGAAGGACTTCGGCCAGCATCTCTTTGGATTCCTTAAGATAATTGCGCTGTTTGCCTCGGGTCACATCTTTATCTTGCCAGTCAACCCGAATTTCTTTGATCGGGTAATCTTTTTTCTCGGCCACAAAAAGCATTTCCACGTCCCAAGCCCCTACCCGCCAACCAGCCGCTTTTTTCTGGCTTCGAAAAATGAGCATTTTATCAAAAATCATCAGCGCCGCTTGCCTTTTAATGGCTTTGAAACCGCACTGGGTATCAACAATCTGGGGTAATAAAATCATTCTTCTAAAAAGGCGAAACCCTGAAGAAAACATTTTCCGATAAAAAGGAAAGTGTTTTCTTTCTTTTCCCCGCGAACCGATCACCAAGTCATATTTTTTTTCAAACCAAGGCAGGAGTTTTTTTAGTTCAGCAATGGGGGCGGATTGATCCATATCCGTGAACAAAACAATTTCCCCACTCGCTTTTTTCAAACCGGCTTTAAGGGCAAAGGGTTTGCCGGCGTGTTTGTTTTTCAAAAGAATGAAGCGCGGGTGATTTTTAGCAAAATTCTCCGCCAGTTTTGGGCTTTCGTCAGTTGAACCGTCATCGGTAATAATCACTTCAGAGGTATACTTCTGCTGACTTAAATAACTCTCCACTTCCTCTAAAACACCTCTTTTGAGGTTTTTTTCTTCGTTATAACAAGGAATGATGACCGAAAGATGAATTTTCATTTTTTCTTTCTTCGAATATTATTATAGCCTAAAAAAAGCCCGCCGACGATTAAAAGGCAAAAGCTGACCAAAGAAATTGTTTCGCTGATCAGACGGTCTTTGGTCCGACCAAACTTAATTTCCACCTGGTGTTCGCCCGGAGGTAAACGAAAAGTGATTAAACCCCGATAATTCTGATCCTGAAATTCAATCGGAACCGGCCGCTGGTCAGCAAAAACCCGCCAACCGGGAAAGAAAATCGTCCGGCTGACTAAATTAACTTCGGTCTCAGCTAAAACCCGGAAGCGTTGTAAATTTGATTGTTTGGTAAATTGAGTCACTTCGCCCTCGCCTTCAATAATGGCCACTCTTTGGTCTGGGTAGCTCTCGGGAGGATTACCGGCCCAAATGGTATTGGCCTCACCAAAGTAAGTCGTGTTTAAGGGAAAATTCCAGTAGTCTGCCTCTTCAATTCGGTCGAAACCTTCGGGCGGCCGCCAATAGGCAAGACTGGTTAGGACAACTAGAAAAATCAAAAGAAAAAAAGGCCTCTTTTTTTTAAAACTGCTTATTTGAAAAAAACTGAAACTGGCCAAAGCCGTCGCTAAAGTCACTAAAGAAAGCAGACGCCAAGAAAATTGAAATTGGCGGAGAAGGGCGAACTTTTGCCAGAGAGGCAAAGAAATTGGCTGCATGAAAAAAAGACAGAGAAAAAAGAGGGTCAGAGAAAAAAGAACGGTTTTTCTCTCTCTTTCCTTTAATTTTCTTTTAAAAAGAAAAAAAGTAGCCAGGCCGAGAGCCAAAAGAGGGAAAAAACCGATTTGAACGGCGACGTGATGAACTTGACCAAAAGACTGATTGAATAAATTGGGCCAAAAGAGCTGTTTTAAACTGGGAAAATGCTCTAAATAAAGGTCTTTCATGAATAAATCTCCATAGGTATATTGTCGCTCCCAAAGGGCGGGCAGCCAATAAAAAGCGGCCAGACCCAAACCCATTCCCAAAGCGGTCAATGCTAGAAGATAATCAGTTATCCTTTTGCCGAAAAAGAGGATGAAAAGCAGTAAAATCAGAAAAAAACTCAAACTGACCGAATTGTGGCTGAGAATCAAAAGGCCGGTGGCGAAAGCCGTCAACAGAAAGCCACTTATCCTCTGTTTTGAAAAAATTTTGAGCAAGCCCCATAAAGCCAAAGGAAGAAAAGCGTAAGTCCAGACTTCCCCGGCCACTCCCCGAGCGATCATTTCCACCAGCCGAAAACTGGTAAATTGGTAAAAAATGGTCGCCAAAAAAGCCTTTTGTCTGCTTTGCCAAAAAGCGTCCGCAAAAAGAAACATTGTCACTCCGGAAACAAGAAAGCTTAAGGCCAAAACTGATTTAAACGCCCCAACGAGCCCCATGCCCAAACTAAGAAAAAGAGAGCCCAAAAAATAAGGCCAGGGATACATAAAAATGAGAACGGGGGTGCCATAACCATAATTCAAATCACCCGCCCAACGCACCGGGATTTGACCATCATTAAGGGCTTTAAACCAGGCGGCTAACCGGGGCAAATGTACCAAACCATCATGAGTGTGCACCAACCGGGAATCGAGAAAAAAAACGAAAAGGGGCAGGAGAGAAAGAAAAAGAATGGCAATGAGATTTTTAGCGGTTTGTTTCTTCTTCATGCCAGGGTTTTAATTTAAAAACCTTGATCACGGAAACCTCCCATTCCTTTTCAATTTCCGCCCGGCCAAAACCGGCAATTTCCCAAAGAGAGTGGCCTAAAGGCGCACAGGGTAAAGTTTCACAAACCACAAACAGTTGATCGGTGACCGTTTTTCTTTCCGGATCAATTTGGGGATTTTCAATCGTCACCGGTGGAGTCCCCCAAATTTCCAAAAAATAGCGATAGGCGTGGTCTGAATTTTGACCGGTAATCAAGGCAAAATTAAAGGGTTTGCCTTGAGCCGCTTCAAAAATTGATTGCGCCACGGCTTTGGCCTGGTTTAACTGGTGATTGGGGGTATAACGAAAAGGCATGCCTTGAAGATTGAGAAAAATAAGCAGGCTGAACAAAAGTCCGGCGAGGATCTTGGTCAAGGGCCATTTCTTCATTGCCGACAGGCCAAGGCCAGTCAGCAAAAAAGGCAAAGGAAAGAGAAAACCCAGATAATAATCATAAACAGCTTTTTGGTAAAAACCAAAAAGACCCACCCCCAAAACCAGCCAAAGCGTCAAGAGAAGAAAAAGCTCTTTTTTCTTCTTTCTCTGCTGGAGACCAAAAAGAATAAAAAAAACCAAAGAAAGCACCATGGTTAAAAAGCCAAGGAATAAATTATTGTTAGTAACCAAACGAGGAAAAAGACGAAAACCAATTTCACTGATAGTGGGCAAGAAATGGCCGGGCACCAGGCCGGTTTCTTTTCCAAAAAAAACAAAGCGGTAAAGAGTGAGAAAGTTGGGAAATTGATGGCGGATTTCGAAGAGTAAAAAAGGCGACCACCCCAAGAAGAAACCGCCTAGACCATAGCAATAGTTTTTGAGATTTTCTTTTTTGAAAGTCAAAAAGAGAAGATAAATGACGATGATGGGCACTAGAAAAGTCGCCAAATAATGAAGTTGAAAAGTAATGCCCAAAAGGAAGCCAACTAAACCAAGCAAGTGAAGTTTCTTTTTCTTCACCGTTAACCAAAGCAGATAAATAATCAACAAACTGAAAAAAGGCATCAGGTTAGGATTCCAGGAAGAACGGGAATAAGCGATGATTACCGGTGAGACCGCGTAAAGTGAAGCAGCGATTAAACCGGCACTCGCCCCAAAAAAATCTTTTCCAACTTGGTAAACCAGGTAAACAGTGGCGATACCAAAAAGGGCGACCATCACCGCCGGTCCCACCGGATTAAGCCGGAAGAGCCAGAGAAAAGGAATCATCAAATAGTAATAAATCGGACCGAGAAAAAAACCGCCGACACTGGCCGTGGGACCAAGCAACGTCAATTTGTGATCGACAATCATCCTTTTGACCACCAAAACATCCCGACCCTCATCACCTAAAAAAGTCATGTAGCCGTTAATCCGGAAAAGGCGTAGAAAAGCCGCCGCCAGCAAAATAATTAAAAGGGCGATTGCCTCCCAGCGGTTCTTTTTGACCCAATTAATCAATCTTTGTTTCAACGAGGTCAATTTTCTCATTTAAATTCGTTTCAGTTTTCTTTTTAATCTCACCAAGTCCAAAAAGCCGCTCAAAATCACTTTCAGACTCGCCCCGGTGGCTTTACCTGATTTTCGGGGATAATGATGAACACCGACTTCAACGATTTTAAAGCCTTTTTGTTTGGCTTTGATTAAAAGTTCACTGGAAATAAAAGGACCCCGCTCTGCCTCCAATTTGGGAATTTTCTCAATGATTTCTTTTTTGAGCAATTTGAAACCGCAGTCAATGTCTCTGACTTTTAAACCAAAAAGCAAATAAACGGCTGGTTGCCAAAGTAATTGAGAACCAAGAAGCCGATAAAGAGGCACTTGGCGTTGTTGATAATAACCAATGACTAAATCGGCGCCGGTTTTTTTCTGGGTTTCCAAAAAGCCGATAATCTCGCCAAAATCAAATTGGCCGTCAGCATCGGTGAAAACAATCAAAGGATAATGGGAATGGGCAAAGCCGCTTTTCAAGGCCGCTCCGTAGCCTCGATTGGGGGTGTGAGTAACGATTTGAAGTCGGGATTCTTTTTTAATCAATGCCTTGATTATTTCTCCGGTGCTGTCAGTGGAACCGTCGTCAATGACGATGATTTCCCAATTTTTGGCCACTTTTTTTAAAACCGTAATTGCTTCGGTGATTGTTTTTCTGATGTTTTCTTCTTCGTTGAAAGCTGGGAAAAAAACCGAAAGGGCTTCTACTTTTTCCATCCTAATTTATAATAACACAAGACTAATAATGAGGCTATTTTTCTTCTTTCTTTTTTTGAGGATTCAAAGTTTCGGTAAGATTTATTCCTGCCCAAGTCAACCAGTTTAAACAGTCCGGATCCCCTCCTATTTTTTCAACTTCCTCAATTAAGGTCTCCTCTCCAAACCTTTTAATAACATCATCAACAAATTCTGGTTCGCCTGCATAAGGACAACCATCTAATTTCCTTCCTCGGGGATAAAAACTTGTTTTTTTTACTATCTGGCCAGAATTAAACAAAGCCTCATCATTTTCCCTAGGTGTTGAAGATTCACCGGGATATTTTTCTTTGATATCTTCACCCATTTCAACTCACTCTCTTTTGCAACCAGCCAAAGAGTTTGGATTGTTTGGTTTTCCAAATAAAAGTGGTGTACATGAAGAAATTATAGGGTAGAACCAGGAAACCGATGGCCAAAATCAGGAAAATCTGACGCCATTGGTCACCCAGAAAGGCAGTGCCTAGCCAAACAACCACGGTCTGGATCACTAAAGCCCCCATAGAAGTCAAATTAAACTGAAGAAATTTATAAGGGAGTTGTTTGAGAGAAACAATTTTTTTCTCGGAAAAAGTCCAAAGGTTGTTTAAAATAAAATTGTTAATAATCGCCAATTCCGTGGCCAAGGCCGTGGCTGGTCCTGGGGCCATGCCGGCTCGGTAAAGAATTTCCAAACCAAAGGCATTGACCAGGTAACCAATAAAACCGACGATGGCAAACTTGAAAAATTGTTGGGAACGCTCCAACCTGATTTTCGTCGCATTGGTCATCGTTTCGATCACGTCTTTAATGAACTGAAGGTTAATGCCGACTTTAGTGGTGCCGGCACGACGTTCGCCATAAACGGCCGGAATTTCACAGAACTTAGCCCCGGTTTTGGAGAGTTCGTAAATTATCGTTGACTGAATGACAAAACCTTTGACATTCAATCGATTAAAATTAACTTTCTCAAGAATTCCTTTGACCCGAATAGCTTTGAAGTTACCGCTTAAATCTTTCACCTCACGAATGCCTCCCCAATAGTAATTGATTAAAGTATTAGAAACAAAATGGGTTAACTGGCGAAACCAATTGAAATAATCCTTGCCTCCGGGGACATGACGGGAGGGAACGACGACATCGTAGCCTTCTTCAATCTTGGCCAACATTTGGGGAATGTATTTAGGGTGCCATTGAAAATCAACGTCATTGGGGATAACGATATCGGCTTTCAACTCTTTCATCGCGTATTGATAGCCTCGAACCAGGGAAACACCCAAACCTCGGGGGGTTTCTAAAAGATGGAGATTTTTTCTTGTTTTCATCATCTTTCTGACCACCGCCCCGGTGCCGTCAGGAGAATGACTGTCAACGACGAGAGTAAGAAATTCATATTGTGGGAGTTTTTTCGCCAAATCATCAAGATACTCAATCATGGTTCCAATGATCTCTTTTTCGTTGTAAGCTGAAAGGAGGTTAACGACTCTCATCTCTTTTACTCTAACAAAAAATCTTGGTAAAATAAACTCTAGCATGAATATTGACATCCTGACTCTTTTTCCGGAAATGTTTCAAGGCCCTTTTGCTGAGTCGATTATTAAAAGGGCCCAAAACAAAGGTCTAGTAGAAATTAAGATTCATGATTTAAGAAAGTGGGCTAAAGACAAACATCAGACGGTTGACGACCGGCCTTTTGGTGGCGGAGTGGGGATGATTTTAATGATTGAGCCAATCGATGAAGCTTTGAAAGAATTGCGAAAAAAAGACACCAAAGTCATTCTTCTCACTCCCCAAGGCAAAGTCTTTAACCAAAAAATGGCCAAAAAACTGGCTCGAGAAAAACATTTGCTTTTTATTTGTGGCCACTACGAAGGGGTAGATGAAAGAATCAGAGAGCATTTGGTTGATGAGGAAATTTCCATCGGTGATTATGTTTTAACCGGGGGGGAACTGCCTTCAATGATTGTCATTGATACTCTGATTCGCTTAATCCCAGGGGTTTTAGAAAAAAAAGAAGCCATTGAGGAAGAATCTTTTTCCTCAAAAACGCTTGAATATCCTCAATACACCCGACCGGCTGTTTTTAAAGGCTGGTCAGTGCCGGAAGTGCTTCTCTCCGGCCACCATCAGCAAATCAAAGCCTGGCGTCAACAAAAAGCCAAAGAAAAAACCCAGAAAAGAAGACCCGATTTAGTTTAATACAACTGTATCAAGCCGAGGTCGAAATTTTGACCGAGGCGCAGGTTCGCCGAAGGCGGACTAGCAATGCAGGCGTATCGAAACCTTTCGGTGAAGCCGAACTTTTCCTTCGAAAATCGAAGGAAACCCCTAACTTCCCTGCCTTGCAGACAGGCGTGCAGGGGGAGGTTTCATTTACCAGCCACCACTGGCACCACCACCACCAGAAGAACCACCGCCAAAACCACCAAAACCACCGCCACCACTCCGACCACCGCCACTGGAAAAACCGCCCCAACTGGAAAAGAAATTGGTTTTCTTTTGACTTTTTTTCAGGGTTTTGTAGTTTTTGGAAAGCAGGTAGTCAAGGAGTAAGCCCAAGGCGCTCAAACCCAAAGCTAAGAGAAAAAAAGCCAGAACAGAACGCATCCCCAAACCTAAAATCCCGCCCATTAAACCGCCAAGGACACCTCCGACCCAGAAACTTTTACTTCGCGCCAGAAAAGAGGCGGCGTAAATAAAAGTAAAAATGAAAATTATCATGAAAGCAATAAAAGATGGGGCTTTCCCCGCCAGGGCTCCGATTTCTGCAGGCGCGGGTTCACCGGACCGAACATAATCTTCAATTTGTTGAATCGCTAAATTAACTCCCTGATCATAATCATTGCTTCTAAAAGAAGGGGTCATTTTTTCCCGAATAATTTTGCCGGCTCGGCCATCGGTAATTACCGGTTCCAAACCGTAACCGACTTCAATTCTGATATCTCGGTCTTCTTTGGCAATTAAAATCAAGAGACCATTATCTTTTTCTTTCTGACCGATACCCCACTTTTCAAACAAACGGACCGCATAATCTTCAATTGAGCCACCTTCCAAGGAGTTAATCGTCACCAAGGCGATTTCCACCGAAGTTTCTTTCTCAAAGTCAACCAATTCTTGTTCTAAGGTTTGCCGGTATTCAGAAGAAAGCAGCTGGGTAAAATCATTGACATAGCCGGTAGCTTGAGGAAGTTCTTGCGCTTTAACAGGCAAGTTGAAAAGAAAAAAACCAAGACAAAAAAAGACAAGCAGTTTAAACCACTTCATTTTAACCTTAAAAAACTTACTTTTTTTTATTCAGGTTTCGTGGGCTCAATTTCCACGGCCGGCGCTTGCTCGGCACCTTCAGCCGCCTCAAAAAAGGCGCGCTCACTAAAGCCAAAAGTCCCGGCGATTAAATTGGCCGGAAATTTCTTGATCGTTGTGTTGTAAACCTGAACTAAATCATTAAAACGCCGTCTTTCCACCGCCACCCGATTTTCCGTGCCCGCCAGTTCGTCCATTAATTGAGAAACGTTTTCCGCTGATTTCAATTGAGGATAATTTTCGACCACGACCAAGAGTCGGCCTAAGGCCGATTCCAATTCTGTCGCGGCCGCGGCTTTTTCATCAACCGAAGTCGCCCCTGAATATCTCGTTCTGGCTTCGGCAATTTGGCCAAAAACCGCCTGTTCCTGGGTCATGATGCCTTCTACGGAATTGACTAAATTGGGAATTAAATCAAAACGGCGCTGATATTGAGTTTCGACCTGGGCCCATTGGTTCTCAATTGCCTGAGTTTGATTGATCAAACTGTTATAAAAAGCAATTAAGCTTAAAGCGATAAAAAGGATGATTGCCCCAACGACAATCCAAATTTTCTTCAAGTTTTTCACCCCCTTTCTTAGGTGTGTTTGTCCGCAACCACAAAAGCTCCGTAAGATTCCGGTTTCGTTTTAGCGATAAAACCGTTGCCGTTAACCATCCCAACGACTTCCTTAATCATTTCCCGGGTCGGTCCGGCTTTACCAACGTCAATGTGAATTTCCAGTCGATATTTTTCTCCGTTCAGTTTCCGGGTTATATAGGGCATCAGCTCTTCGGCTAAATGGATAGAAAGCAAGGTTTCGGTGTAAATTTTGTCCCTGAGACTTTTTAAGTTCGCCACTTTCTTTTTTCGCCAAAAATAACGTCCGCCCTTGCCTTGTCGATGAATTACGACCGCCGAAACAAAATTCACTTTTTGTTTGCCGTTCAGTTTATTGCTTTTGGAGTCCGTGCCGATAACCAACCGATAAAAATAATCCGGCTCTTCATTCATAAAAACCATGAGATCGTTGGCCATCTGGTTGATGGTCATTTTCCCCTTGGTCGGACTGATGAAAATGTTTTTTTCTATCTTTCTTAACATAAAAAACCTGCCCTTTAGAGAGAATTTCGAGCGTTTGCGAGAAACAAGGTTCTGCGCGAAGCGCAGGTTCTTCTTCGAGCGCTAACGAGAAACAAGGTTCTCCAACAAAGTTGGAGGTTCTTATTTTATCATAAAAAAGGGAAAAAAACGAGTCAGAGACGCTTGCTGTATAATAAATAGTATGGAAATTAAACTCAAAAACATTGGCGTCAATCGTTGGCAAGTGGAGAGATTACCCCAGATGAAGGCCGAGGCCGTGGTTTATGCCAAGGAAGAAATGTTACAACACGTTCAAGAAGACCGTTCTTTGGAACAGTTGGTTCAGTCGGCTTCTTTGCCTCAATTGATTTCTCCGGTGGTCGCCATGCCTGATGTTCATGAAGGCTTTGGCTTGCCCATTGGCGGGGTAATGGCCACTCAAGGCCTGGTTTCTTCCGGAGCAGTGGGCATGGATATTAACTGCGGTGTGCGTCTTCTCTGTAGTCAGTTGAAATATGATCCCAAGCTATTTTCTGAAGAGTTGTTAAGACTCTTAATGAACCGGATTCAAAGAGAGATTCCGGTGGGTTTGGGGCAAAAACGGCGGCAAACGATTCCCAACCTGCCTTTTCGGAAAATTGTTTATCATGGCGCCCAAGCCTTAATTAAAAAGGGTTATGGGGAAAAAGAAGATATTGACTCGATTGAGGAATACGGCCGGTTGGCGGGAGCCAATCTGGAGCATCTTTCCGAGAGAGCGATTAAACGAGCCGAGAAAGAAATAGGCACTCTTGGTTCAGGCAATCATTTTATTGAAATCCAGGCAATTGAAGAAGTTTATGATCAGGCTTTGGCCAAAAAATGGGGACTTTTTGTCCATCAAGTTTGCGTCATGATTCATTCCGGTTCTCGAGCTCTTGGCCATCAAACTTGCCTTGAATACACCAGTAAGTTTTTTAAAGAAGAGGCCAAGTATGGCCTAAAGGCCCCAACTCCTAATCTGGCCGCTCTTCCCGCCGACTCTCCGACCGGGGCCGCCTATCTCTCGGCCATGGCCGGTTGTGTTAATTTTGCTTTTGCCAATCGCCAGTTGATGGCCCATTATGTTCGGGAGGTTTTTAAACGGATTTTCAAAGACAAAGAATCTCACCTGTCTCTTTTGTATGACGTCGCCCACAACATTGCCAAATGGGAGCCTTATGGCCATAAAGAAGCCTTGATTCATCGCAAAGGAGCGACTCGGGCTTTGCCCGCCGGTCATGAGCAAAATCCCAAGCATTATCTGGAAACGGGTCATCCAGCCATTGTTCCCGGCAGTATGGGCACTTCTTCTTATGTGATGGTTGGTCTTCCCGCCGCTAAAGAAACTTATTATTCTATCAATCACGGTGCCGGGCGAAGTATGAGTCGGGGTGAAGCCAAAAGGACGATTAAAAAAGACGCCTTTGAAGAAAAGATGGGGAAGATTCTTTACAACAAGCCTTTCCATATCATTGCCGATGAAGCCCCCCAGGCTTATAAAGACATTGATTTGGTGATTGAAACTTTGGTGGAAGCGGGTTTAAGTAAAAAAGTCTGTCGTCTCCGTCCTCTGGCCGTGATTAAGGGTGATTAAATCTTTTCAAGATGTTAAAATTAATTTAAGATGTTAAATGTATCTCTTGTTCTTCATGCTAATCTCCAATACGCGGAAATCCCTCCCAAAGAAATTCCTCGGGTGATCAAGGAAAGTTACTTGCCCACTCTCAAAGGTCTTTTAAAAATTCCTCGATCTAGAATTGCTTTTAATGTAACTGGCGTAACTTTAGAAATATTGGAAAAGGAATACCCGGAAATAATTGATTTAATTAAAAAAGGGATTGAGAAGGGCCAATTTGAACTAATGGGTTTTGCCTACTCCCAACCAATTCTGCCTCTTATCCAAGAAATTGATATCAATCTCCATATTAAAAAACACCTTGAACTATTAGAGCGCCTTTTAGGAGTTAAAAATCCTCAAGGTTTTTTTCTGCCCGAAGCGGCCTGGAGTCCAAATTTAGCGCCGATTTTAAGAAAATTTGGTTTTTCTTGGACGATGATCGATTATGACCACTTAGTTTTATCCCAAACTGCTGCAGGAGAATCGGTTTCAATTGAAAGGAAACCGATTGGTTTTACGGAAAGAGGCATGCATTTTTTTACTGCTTCTATTTTCAAACAAATCGCCAGTTTACCAACCTTAGCTTTAAAACTTCGTCATGATATCAGTGACCCTGATTTTGAACCAGTCATTATTCAAGGAGCTGGAGCAGAAATTTCAGCAGTTTTAATGAAACAAGTTTGGACTCCTCTTTATTTTGGCGCCAGTCTTGCCGCACCTAAAGTTTTCCGATGGCTCTTTGGTCCAACCCGATTTCAAAAAAGACTTAAAAAAATGGCTAAATCAGAAAAAGTTAAGGGATTAGTCATTCCCTTTGGCAGTGATTTTGAAATTATCGGTTATCGAGGCAATATACCCGCTTCTATTCCAGTAGAAAAATTTTTAGATTTTGTTAGCTGGGCAACGAATGAAAAAGATATTAATCTCACCACTCCTACTGTTTATCTCAAAAAAAATCCTCCTAAGAAAAAGGTTTATTTAAGAACTGGTAGTTGGGCACCAGATAGATCGCTTAAAGTTTGGGATCAGGATCCAGATGACAAAAAACTCAATCGTCTTTGCGACGAAGCTCGTTCTTATTTGATCCGGGCCGGTGACTCAAAAGAAGCCCAAGAAGGTTGGCATCATTTGCTTTTGGCCGAAAACAGTGATGGCCGTGGTTGGAATCCTGTACCAGAACGCCGTCTTTTTTGTTATGAACACGCTTTGAAAGCAATTGAAATTGGAAAAAGATTGACCGAAAAAGAAAATTAAGCCCTCATTAAAAGAAAAATCATCACCACACTGGCTACGGTCGCCACAATCAGGTATTCAAAAATGATTTTGGGGTGGAGTTCTTTTTTGACGGCATGATGGACGATTCCCCAGACAACATAGATGGCGGCCATTAATAAAGTAATCCCCACCTGAATCTGGCGGTTGTAATCAAAGATTAAAAACAAAGTCAGGCCAAAAGAGAGAAAGGCAATCAGAGCCAGATAATGTTTTAAATCTTTACTCATTAAATTCTTATTCATAAAATCGCTCCTTGGGTGGTGAGAATGACCGCTAATAACAAAAAGGTGATAAAAATCAAGTGGGCCAGGTTTCTGCCGGAAAGACGGACAATTCTTTTTTGAGTGACCAGGATAACGTCTAAAATCAAGGTGCCTAAAACAATCCCCAGGATTAAGACGACCAAATTTTTCGTCAAAGCAAAAGGAGAAGTGATTGGTTCAGGATTAGTGCCTTCTTTGGCCTGGGCAATGGCCACGGGTGCCAAGGCAAATTTTTCTTCAACCGATGATGATTCGCCGAGTTTTGGCGCGGGCGTCGGGCTCGTGGCGGGAGGGGTGGGTGAAGTAACGGGCGTTTTCGCCACCGTGCTCGGAGCCGGCGTGCCAAAAAGTTGGACGACTAAAGTCGTTTCCACTCCATCTATAGTCCCGTTCACCACCGCCAAACCAATTTCTTGATAGCGGGAATTAAGCAGGTTATCTCGATGGGTCGGTGAAGCCAACCAGGCATCAACGACGGAATTCGAGTTCATAAAGTCTCGAGCCAGATTTTCGCCAGCATAAAGGTATTGGTAATTCACTTCCTGAAAAAAAGACCAAGGATTCCTCCCTGAAGGTGAATTGTGGGCCCAGTAGTTAAAAGCAAACATGTCACCGGCTTTCCTTTGCGCCGCTTCATTAAGTTTGCCGTTGATGGTCAAAGGCGATAAACCATTTTCGGCGCGTTTTTGGTTGGTTAATTCAATTACCTGTTCCGGGGTGATGTTGGAAGCAAAGCCAAGAATCGAGGGAGAAATGAGCAGATAAAAATTAATTCCAAATTGATAAACCAAAAAAAAAGCGACGATGACTACTAAAGTCGAAGGATGAAGAATCTTCGCTTTATGATTATTAGAAGGATGAGGAACAAAAAAATGTCTGGTCCACTCGAGCAGGTTCATCTTGAGTTATTTAACGAAAAACAAGATTCTGTCGTAATTCGACAGGTTCTTATATTTTCATGATAACACCCTTATTATTCTGAATGCAATTGAGCGACGATCACCCATCTTTCCCGGTCTAAAAAGCCGGTACAGGTGTAGAGGGTCAGAACAGCTTCTTCACTTGGGGCTAAAATTTCGACTGTTTCCGGAGTAACGGTTTTTGTCTGAACGATACTATATATATACTCCTCGCCTCGACGATTAATGATTTTGATCTCTTCACCTTCTTTCAGCCAACGGATGGGTCCTAAAAGAAGTTGCTTGTTGTGGCCGTAAAGAATAACGTTGCCTTTTTGCCCGGGTATGCCAGAACCAAGCAAATAAGAAGCCCCTTCCTCTGAGGTTTGCCAATGATTATTAACGATTTTCGCTGGGGTGATGGTTAAATCAAGACTGATTTGAGGAATAATGATTCTTTGGGGTATTTCTTCTTCTTTGATTTCCGTGGTTAAGGCCGGTGTTTGGGAAAAAGCCAGTCGATTTTGCTGGAAGAATTGATAAGCTTGAAAAGAAAAAAACAAAAAAAGAAAAAAACTACCAAAAAGAAGCAGGCTTAAGCCTTTTTTTTGAAGGGAAGAAAGAGTTTTAAACCAAGACCGAAACATACACTGCCAATTATAAACAAAATTTGCATTATTTCATCCGTCAAACTACCGGTGTCCGCTAAAGTGGAAGCACCAAGGACTTGTCCACCCGTGGCACGGCCGGTACAAATCTCGTTTGAGGCATTGCTGGGAGCACAGTCATTAACCGCCCGGACAATAAAGCAATAGTCAGCGTTTGGATCCAAACCACCGACGGTGTAATTGGTGACGTTTCCGGTGTTGCCCACACCATATTGATAATTACCTGAAGACAAACCATAAGAAAGATTATAGTGAGTCACCGGTTCCACGGCTGTCCAAGCCAAAACAGCTTCACTACCAGATTTTGAGGCGCTCAATAAAACCGGGGCTGCAGGCACGGTCGCGTTACAACCTTGAGGTTCGCCCCCACCAACAGGTGCTTCTGAAGGAGATGGAGCTGAACTGGGTTCTGCTGAAGGGCTAGGCTCTACTGATGGGCTCGGCTCAGGCGAGGGACTGGGCTCTGGACTACATGAGGGTTCCGGACTTGGTGACGGACAGGCTGAAGGCGAAGGGCTTGGTGAAGGACAAGCTGAAGGTGATGGACTGGGACTGGGAGAGGGACTGGGCGAACAGCTGGGACAAGGACAACCCCACCATCCACAATGACACGGCTCAGATGAAGGTGAAGGACTGGGTGAAGGGCTAGGACTGGGCGTAGGACTGGGTTGAGTCCCAAACCAAATTTGAATATGAGAAATGTCTTTACAATTAGGCCCCCCACCTACTTTTTGCCAGGAAAAATCAGTTCTATCCCAAGAAAAATCAATCGAATAACAACCATTATTTGTGTCCACAGAGAAGGAATGATAGCCTTGACCAGCTTTGATGACAATGTGGTCAATCCAACGGCTACCATGATAATCGT
>Ga0315285_10003333_pt1 | contig 16745 bp, 9 predicted proteins | sample YL17G09_36_MG_FD_203698 | JGI IMG/M metagenome (GOLD analysis project Ga0315285, IMG submission 203698) | Sediment microbial communities from Yellowstone Lake, YNP, Wyoming, USA - YL17G09_36 | ecosystem: Environmental > Aquatic > Freshwater > Lake > Sediment | place: USA: Wyoming | collected... | reverse complement strand
ATACGCATCAAAAAAATTGGTAGTGGGTATTATCAGCCCTTGAGCGTCTAATGCAACGCGAACTGCATTGCTCGAACCCTGAGGATTCGACCATACTGAGATCATGTAGTGATAGTTCATCCGGTGAAGCGAATCGATCATCTGGGTCGGATTGGGATACGCCGCGGGGTCAAATTGCATAGCCCCCCAGCCGTAACTTCCCCAATAATTCCAGTCTTGAACTATCACGTCTACGGGAATATTCCGGCTTCTGAACTGATAGGCATTATCAAGGATCTCCGCCTGAGACGCATACCGCTCGCGGCACTGGACGAAACCATAGGTTGATTTCGGAAAGAGGGGGGCCATGCCGGTGGCATACCTGTAGCCGGCGATTACCGTATCCGGTGTCGGCCCATACAGGAAATAGTAATCGATAGTTTGACCGCTCCGTGAAGTAAACTTCGTCGTGCTGTGAAGCAGGCCGCCGTAGAGCGTTCCGCCTCCCGCCGATGTTGCCGAAACGGTCCTGCTCGCGCCCAGATTGATTTTCCCCGACAGACTGCCGCTGTGCCACGTGCCTCTTAGCGTATTCAATACCGTACCGTTCACTGTAATCGAGAGATCCGCCTGATGACTGCCGTCAAACACTAAAAACACGTAATCGCCGGCTGTCGTGGTGGTGAATTGTCCGCCCATGATCTGCTGGTCCGGCAGATTGAAATAGGTACGTGAGGCATTCGCCCAGAGAATGCCGTAGCCCTTGGTGGAAAGAATCACCGGTATGGCAATATGCGTATTTGCCTGGTACAGGTACTGAGGTATTCCGCGCCAGTTGATAACGCTGTCATGCATGGAGCCAAGCCCGTAAACCGCTTCGTCGGACGGCGAATCGAATATCTGTTCGCACCTATAGGTGCTCTCTCCATTGATGGTTGTTGCGGTCATCGTTTTACCGCCCGCAGTCGACTCCTGGAGCACCGTTGCTCCTCCTGCGTCAAGAAAGGTGAGCGCGCCGGTGGATTTAGTCACTTTTACCTGCAGTTTTGACGTTACGATGCTGACATCGCTTGCCGTCTCGGTTTCCGTGAACGCAACGGTTGACCACGTCCTTGTAACCAGAAAACCCATATTATTGTCGACGGGGACGGAGCTTTGGTTGCTATATCGGACACGGATAATCGCGTCGGTGCAGACGTCAATCCGCATTGACCCGGGCGACATGCCGAACGTTACGCCCGTGGCATCCTTGGTCACCGAGGTCACAGGAATTGCTGCGGCTTCAGCCGGGGCATTTGATACCACGGCCACAACTGCCGCGTTCATAATCAAAACATTTAAAAATCTTCTGAAGGATTCCATCTACCCCTCCCTTTCGTTCAGAAAAAGTTACCACGGAGCCATTAAACTCAAGTACGCTATCGATTACATGTCAACAAATTTTTATACGTTTGTGTTCCAATCGTTAAACTATATGAATAGATTGCGTTAGGCAGATTGCCGGATATGCGAAGGGTTATACTGCGCTCACCAGCACTGATCGCCCTATTGATCCTGGTTACCTGAACGCCGTTCATTGAAAACAGCCGCATGGTTATCGGCATGACTTTGGCAGGCGGGTTTGAGAATTCCAACCGGATCTGCGATCGCTGGATTTTTACCCTGGGCGCAGCAGTAATAAACGAAACAGCCCCGGCGGAAGGCGCAGTTGCAACTATAAAAGTATCCGGGGGTACATTGGTCAAATTCCAATACACGCTATAGCGCTGGTTGTGCATCCGATAATACGGAACAAGCGTGACCGTTCCAGTACTTGCGGTTCCGGTAAACGATAGAGAAGTCCCTGCAGCTTTCACGATGGTGGAAGCATTCAGCGACGGCATACTCCCGAGATTGTTGGTGCCATACTGTCCGGCAAGCAGCTGGGCGCCATACATGACTCCGCCAACATTGGTGTTGTCGGGCGTTTTTTCAAAACGAAGCGTTTGCGGCATGACCAATTCAATCGTGCCGCTTCCGGTCCACGTGGTATTATAGGTCGCGTATATGCCGGGCGTGTTTATCCTTGGCTGAAGCGTCCCGTTGATCCGGACTTCCATGGATCTGCGCAACCAGAAGGGAACGCGGACTTTTATCGGCATGTAGGCGTTGCCGGTGATGGTAAGCAGTACTGTGTCGGAATTCGGATAGCGGGTATCCATGCGCACAGTAATGCCCTTTGCGGTCCAATTGAGCTGCGACGGAATGAACAGATTGACATAGAGGGTATCGCCTGAATAGAAAAAGATGCTTCCCCCGTATTTCGTGTGGTTTTCGAGCCCTGTACCGTCACAGCATTTAAAATCGTTCAGGTCACTCTGGTAGGTTTTAATGCCGCCCGAACGCATGGGTTGAAAATAGGTGCAATGGCCGTTGACGGATGTGGTGTCCTGGGAAGCAAGGATCTGGTTGTAGAGCGCGCGCTCGTAGTAATCCATATATTTTGGAAGCGGATCGAAGAAAAAGAGCTGGCGCGACAATTTAAGCATGTTATAAATGTTGCACGTCTCGCAGTTGTCATCGGTAAGCAAGCTGGCAATGGCATTCGGCGCACGGAAATATTCGGCCTGACTGTTGCCGCCGTTGATGTAGGTGTGGGCGCCGATAACGATCGAAAAGAAATTCTGCGCGATTTTGCAGGAGTTTGTATCACCCGACGTTTCATATGTTTTCAATGCGCCGATGATTTCGGGTATGGATGTGTTCGCGTGCAGCCCGTTCAGTGAATCCTTTCCAGTAAGACACGGATTGAATAACTTGTCATGATCGAAGAAATGAGCTGCGGTTAGGTACTTTGCAGTACCGGTAATTTTATAGAGTTCGGCCAGGGATTCGTTAAATCCGCCGTATTCCCCGGCGGCCGACTGCCGGTCGTTCCAGAATGACTGAAACTGCGCATGGGTGTAAGGACTCAGCTTTGTGTAAGCCCAGTCTCCCAATTTTGTCGCAATGTCAAGCGCAGTGGTATTGTTGAGCAGCCGATAACAATCAAGCATGCCCGCAAAGGTTTTATGAATATTATACAACGGAGCCCATATATTCCCTAAATTCAGAAGTGTATTGACGTAGGATTCGGGAATGGCAGCAAGATACCCCGCAGAAAAACCTGCGCTCACTACGGCATTCTGGCATTTCTGCAGTTCAGTAACCAATGAATCCGCTTTTGCCTTATATCGCGCATCCCCGGTTGATTGATATGCCTGGGCCAGGGCGCTCAACATGTGGCCGGTCGTATGTCCCCGTATGTCCATGGATTCCCATCCGCCGTATTGGGTCGCGCCCTGAGTGGATAATTTGTAATTTGCCCGGAACGAATACAGCAGCCTGTTGTTATCCAGAAACAGAAGGTAGTTGCATTTCCGGTCCATGGCGCTTTTAAAAGGGCCGGGCAGAAGCGTTACCTGGTTAAGGGCGAAAGGAAATACTTTCGGCACGGTTTGGGATTGTGCTGTAATAGACACGGAAATTACAGCAACCAATGCATATTGCAGTATCCTGAAAAACGATCGAATATTTCTCATAATCCCCACCCCCCTCTTCATACAAACCCCCTAAAAATTAATGGGATTAAGAAATGTAAAACATATTGTCCTTTCGAAAATAACTGTACTAGTGTATTAGCACACTTTCTTTATCCTGGACTTTTTCTATACATAATATAATTTTTTTTATATTAATCAACAATTATTTCAGATTATTTAAAAAAACGAATTTCTGTATAGCGTCAGCCCATAGAAGAAATAGTAATCGACCGTCTTACCGCTTCGCGAAGTAAACTTCGTCGTTAGGTGCTCTCACCGTTGATCGTTGCCGGCGGCAACGGTATTCCCGGAATAGTCCGCCCTCCTCTACGGCGATTCCTATCGCAATTTTGTTGCTTTCTCCCGGGATGGTTGCAATAGTAAGGTACAGTTGCCGGCGTTACCGTGAAACCGCTATTTTGCTATGGAACGTCCTTTCTCCCGCTTGAACTTGCACCAGATAAACTCCAGGCGTCAACGGACGGGAAACCGCCTTCGAACCGCGGATCATCGATACCGGAATCGACCGGCCATCCAGCCGGGCGATATCGATCCGGCTGATACGCAGCCCCATTGCATCAATGGTCAACCGGTAAGCGTTCAGGGTAATTTTCGGCAGTATCGGAATCGATGCGTTTTTTTGTGTCGGCCCTGGCGCCGAGATGGCGTCGGGGCAGGTCGGTACAAGGTTAAAATTTTTAATATCCCTGTAGGCGGCTTCGATCCCCGCATTCGCGATGGTCGTCGGACTCGTGCCGGCGTTATTGGATTCAGTGTTATTCGGCGACTGATTGTGATGAACCGTTTGGTCCCCGACGGCATTGACAAAGACATTTCCAATAACGGAGTAGCCGCTCGTTTGTTCGTCCAAGTATATCCCATTAATCCCGTTATCTGCCCATGCTACGGGGAAATAATCGTGGAGATAATTGTACCACATGGTTGAACTCGGCTGTTGGTTCGACAGAGTATAAATTCCTCCCGCATCACCCAGCATCAGAGCAAAGTGGTGAATATCGTTGGAATCGATATGGTTGTTGCTCATGGGGTTGACAGTCGATGTCCATCCGTACCCGACGGAAATTGCGGTATAGCTGGTGTAGCACACCTCATTATGCACGATGTTGATCATTCGGGGATAACCGCAGGCGATACCGCAGCCGCCGTAGAGCTCGGTGGTGACGTTATAGATATAATTGTCCCGAATTGTATCGCGGACGCAGCGCTCATTGGTATCGGAAGGGGTATAGGCCACATGGTATTCGACAGTGGTATCTTGCGTAAACTTCGCCACTGAAACGCCGTTGCCGGCGATATCGGTGAATACATTGCCGATGATCATATCGTCGTGCGTTCCGTAATGGAAGTCAAGCCCTGTGGCGCCCATACGCGCGAATACACACCGTTCGAACCGGATGTGGTTGGCGCATGCCACGTAAACACCGGCAGCCGGCCGCCCGACGTATTGCTGATTATTGGAATAGGCCGCTACGTTGTACTGGCCGGTCTGCGCGTCAAGAAAACCGTAATTGCTCGGCCGCAGGTAGTTGGCGTACAGGAAATCGATTCCGGAAAATGCTATGTGGTGCGCCTGGTCGGTGGTGCTTGCGCCCCGAATGCTTAAAAGCGTATCGACTTTCGGAGCAATGACCGTCGCGGTTGCCATATTTTCTCCGGCGCGCGGTTTGTAGTAGAGCGTATTTGTCGACTGGTTCAAATACCATTCGCCGGCCGTATCCAGAAACTCATAAGCGTTTTCAAAGTAATAACGCCGTTGCGGACAAAAGCCGAAACCCGGGTTGGGACGCTGGAATACGATATCCTGTTCCGGACTCTGGATTTTAAGATACGCGGTGGAACCTGATACCGAATATGAGTCGAGTCGCAGAGTATTGTCTCCCCAACAGAGAATGAGCTGCATTTCGACGCGCTTGAAATTGTTCCAGTTTGAGACCTTCGAACTCTCCACCTGAACATTTCTAGCGGTCCCATCGACCCCGGTGAGCTGCCAGAAATTCGGCTTATTGCCGCTCAGCAGATTCGGCGTCCGGGCGCGGACCGCCTTCACGCCGTTGACATACAACTGGCGGAAATTAAAGGAAACGCCGGTCGCCTGATAGATATTTCTTACCACGTCGCTCAGCGTCCATCCCGTAATTGCCTGACCGCCGCTTATCACGGGCGTTTCTCCGGCGTAGTTCATGAACTTTACGGTATATCCGTTGGTCCCGGAACACGATGTCCCGATGGAAATGGTTGAATCGATCGCGTATGTCCCGCATCGGAGACACACGACGATATCTCCGGTCATGTTGGTATGTATGGTTTGCACGACATCACACGCCTTTTTAATCGTCCGAAAAGGCGCCGCCAAGGTTCCCGCGCCTGCGTCGTTGCCCGACGGCGATACATAGTACGTGGCCTGTGTAGCCGCGGCTGCGCCGCTGATGGTGGCCCCCTGCAACCCGAGGATACAAATGGCCGCCTCCGCTATCATTGCCGGTCGAAACCACCTCTTGCTGTATGCATTTTTAATGGAAACAGCACTATTCATTTCAGGTTCTCCTATGTTTACAACAGTAAGGTACTATTACCGGAGTTACCGTGAAACCGCTATTTTGTTATGGAACGTCCTCTCTCCCGCTTGAATTTGCACCAGATAAACTCCAGGCGTCAACGGACGGGAAACCGCCTTCGAACCGCGGATCATCGATACCGGAATCGACCGGCCATCCAGCCGGGCAATATCGATCCGGCTGATACGCAGCCCCATCGCATCAATGGTTAAACGGTGAGCGTTTACGGTGATTTTCGGCTGTATCGGAATTGATGCCGTTTGTACGGCAGGCGGAACGGATATCCCGACTATGCCCGAGCGAGTCCTGTATAATGCAAAATCACTGATCTCCGGATTGTCCCAGCTTCTGGTAATATTCAATCGTACCTGACTGGCGGTAACCTGGTTGAATTTGCATATCCTCTTATATCCGATGACCTTTTTGCCTGAAACGAGCGATGTCCATGTGGTTCCATTCAGGTAATCGACACTCCAGCCCGCGACCCGTTGGCCGTCATAAACATATTCCTTGATCATGACATGATCGAAGGTCTGCGACGCTGGTAAAACGAAGGTAACGGTGGCAGTGCTGGTGCTTATATTCCACGTACCGCCGGTCGTCCAGTAGGTGTTTTTGATATTGTCGATGATTTTATTGGCTTCGTGTCCCGTTGCTTCGGGAGTGGCATTGACCGCGGTGGCGGTTGCCGTCGCTCCATTCGCCCAGTTTTTAGTGAATGTCGAATCGATCCAGTTGTTCCAGTTTCTAAGAAGTGTAATCTGGTCGGTAGCGATCAATCCTCGATTGTCAGGCAGAAGGTTCAATAGAAGATTCGCGTTGTTCCCCACAGAGTTATAATAAAGTGTCTGTAAGTCGGTTAAGGTTTTCAGCGCATACCCTCCGGTATGCCAGAACCATTGCCCGTTGGCGGCTATAGAGGTATTGACCTCGGACTGATACCAGAGCGCGCCGACCGCATTTGTATAAAATGATTCCTGACCCAAGGTGTTATTCTGCTGGTCGCTGCCGAAAAATCTGGCCCAGACTGGTTCAACCGACCATTCGTCCGCGCGTCCGGTACCGCCTTCGTTTCCGCACCACCGGATTTCTTTTCCGCGCCATTTCAATTTTTGCGTGCCTTGTTTGATGCCTACCCACTCGCTGGAATCCGTGCCTGTTCCGGAGAAGTAAAAACCGTCGTAAAGACGGATTACCGCATCGGGCTGAAGGGCTTCAATGGTGTCGTACCACACTTTGGGAGTATACGTTGGCACAGGTTGCCAAATCGGATAATCCCCGCAGGCTCCGTCGAACCAGAGTTCTCCTATGGTGCCTTTAGCGCCGTACGTGCCTCCCAGCAACTCCTTCAGTTGATTCACAAAGAACGTATTATAAGCGGCGGTATTCCAGACCCCGAAGTCCCGTTGATTCATGTCCCACGGTGAAAGATATATTCCCAGATCAACCCCATGGTTCACGCACCCTGTGTGAAGCGCATCGACGACGTCAGTCTTCACCGTGGCGTTTCTGATACAATGGTTGGTCGTTGCGGTGTTCCATATGCAGAACCCGTCATGGTGCTTTACGGTCGGCACGACCATGCTGAATTTCGCGTCTTTGAGTACCTGGGCCCATTGATCCGGATTCTGCGCAGTAGGGGCGAAATCCGTCTCGGCTTCATGTCCGGTGCCCCAGTCCGCCCCGTGAAAGGTGTTCATGCCGTAGTGTATGAATGCGTTTCGTTCTCTTTCCATCCATTTAATCTGGGCCGGGCTCGGACGAACGTGCGCGGCTTTCTGTAATTTTGATGTTAAAGCTTCGCCCGGAGCGAATGTAACGACCCAGACGCTGTCCTGGAGAACAGCGGAAACTTTGAACGGAATCGAGAGTATTGTTGCCAGGCTTACAGCGACAATCCCCGGAATCTGCCTGCGATAATTCAGGAGATGATGAATTCTGCTGCGGATCTTTTGAGCGTACATACGTGCCCCCCTTGAGTTGTTAATGGTTTGTATAGCTGCAATTTTTCCCGCTTTTCGTTCTTCCTTCTTATCCTTCAACTATCCCGCTGTTCACCATGATTTACCGCCGACCGTCATCTCTTGTAAATAGCGACATCGTCAATATAGTAGCCCGATGGGCCCAGCGCGCCGAGACTGTCGCGCATTACAACGAACGTCTGGAGCGTCATGGGACTCGGGGTGGTTCTTGTGTAAACGGTGTCATTATCCAGGAAATAGGTAAGGGTAGTATCGGAATAATCATACTCGATTTTGCATTTATACCATTTATTGAGCGTAAGGGCGGAGAAATTTTTATGTTCGTTGATGGGATCGCCGGGGGCGTTTTCATAAATATATTCGAGCGAATCCGACTTATCGATGCCCATGCCTATGATAGTGAACAAACCATTGGCGGAAGAACCCGGTCTGCATATTGCCACGATGAAATTGGTATGCGCGGCCTTTGTCGCCATTAAATAAAACTGCAATCCCGCAATTGAATCGTCAATTGACGGACTTATCCCTCTTTTAATGCCGGTGTTGTTGGAATCGCTGGTAAGCGAGCCATTGCCTGAATGGACATGCTGTGTTGATATAGACATCATTCCCTGAGCGGGATCATAGGTTATTTGCCGGTAATTCGACAAATCGCCTTCAAATCCCTCCGATAAAATGACGTTTCCCGGAGGTTGGTCCGGCGGCTTGACCGGGTTAGTGTTTTTTTTACTGCACGATACGACCATTACGCATAGTGCTACCGCTGCCATTATTGCATAAAGCATCCAAGACTTTCTCATGAATACCCCTCTTTCTTGATAAAAGCTGTTTGGCACTGCACGCGAGGTTTTCCCGCTCGTTTTTTGTGTTTCCGTTTCATACATCGTATATTAATTATGGGGCTGCTCACCCCGATCCTACCATTTCACCAACGCGTCCTGCTCCTTCTGGTTCATATAGCATAATTTTATCCAATCCGCTCCGTAGGTGACATTCGAAATCCGCACCTCGTCGATCTTTCCAGGGAACGGACACTTTCCTTCCATCGTGTCCGCAGGTACCGATAAATATTTTCCTATCGTCACATCATCCCCCGTATACCTTGGCGCATTGCCGCCACTCACGGATATCGTGCTGTCCACCAGCTCGCCGTTCAAATAGAAGTACTGCGCGGTTCCCTTTCGTACGCCGACGATACAGGTCCAGGCCTTTGCCGATGGAAGGATAGGAAGGGTGTTGGTAATGTACCAACCTGCCCTGTTGTGGTACTCGACAAATTCCCATACCATGGAAGAGCTGGCGGGGACAGACGTTTTGAACTTCAGGTAATACTGCTCGTTGCTCTTGCCCACGACCAGGTGGTATCCGTTGTCGAGCGTGTCGGCGTACGCCCACGCCGAAATGGTGTATATATCGTTCTCCTGAAAATTCAGCTTGCCGGCGGCAGTGCCGTTCATGCGGATGTAATTCGACACGCCGTTGAACGCCCTGCACCATCCGACCGCTCCTTCCGCGCCGGCAGGCGCGGTGTCGGACGGCGTGCCGTCGTAATGGTTGCCGCTCGCGTCTTTCGCGACCGCGTTTCCCGCTTCGGCCAAGTGCCATACTCCCTGGAATCCGTTCGCCGTATCGAATACCGCTGCGGGATTCGACTGCGCGGCGGCATTGACATTACCCCAGTACATCATCAGCGATTGCATGCTGTCGCTGCCATGCACGGTATCTGCCTTCACCCATATTTCAGCGACTTTATTGCCCGCGTCCCACCGTTCGATTTCATAGGGCAGGAAAGCGTTGTCTTGTTTTGTAAACCTGATGTCCGCGCCGCCATTTTTTGCCTGAGTACAATCAAAATTGGAAGAATTCAACCTGATTAATACGGGAAAGTCATACACATTACCCGCGACTGCCGCGCCGGATACTGAAGTATTCAGGATGATTGATCGCGCATATTTCCAAGCCGGATTAAAAACGGTTACAATATCGTCAGCTATCACCGAAACATCATATCTGATGACAGAAGAGACAATACTGCCGGCAACCGAATACTGTATGGACGAGAGAACTCCCTCAGGAACGGACGTGAGGACTGCGAATTCAGTATTCCCGTTAAGTGCGACAAAAATATCTGTACCGGGAATGTAGATATATCCATTGCTGCTATCTGCATTGTCGGGAATGGCCACCTTTACCGTACCGGGAACCGACACGACCACATTCGCAACGCGTGTGGTATCTCCGCTTATCGTGATGTTAGGCGCCAACGCATTAACCGTTTTCAGTATATTTGAGGCGTAAATCTGATACACCAGCGACGAATGGGGAGCTTTCAGCATATAATTGCCACTGCTGTCGGTTGTATCAATGCAGGAATCAGGAATCGCCGCGCTCCTCAGCGGATTATAATCCATCGGGTAGAGCTTAACGACGATATTCGGTGCAGCAGATCCATATTTGTCAACCACCTTCCCCACCACCACGCCGTTTCCCTGCTGACTGGAACCTCCGGCAAGGGGATCAAACGTTGAACACCCGATGAAGGACACAAGAACAAATCCTAGCAATACCCTATTCATGACAGGCCCCATTATTCTTCATGGAAGCACTCATGGGGAAGAGATGAATATTCACATTATAAACCTGATCGGCGTTTTTATCATCATCCACAATGCGCACCACCCTGCTTATAAATTCCTGCATTTCCTGTTTTATCAACCTATAGCTGTCGCGGGAAATGCCCACAGTCAAGGTCTGAATATCACGTTCAGTGGTCGGGAACTCATCGATAGCTTTCTGCGCCCTCTCAGCCATAAATCGATTATATGCCCTAATCCCCAACGAATTGACTTCGGAACCGCTGGTAATAGCCGGCTCACACTGATAATAGCGTCCGTCGGGACGTTTTTCAAGAAATCTGGCATTCAGGAGAAATTCGATGCTTTTTTTCGCTTCGCTCTTTCGAATCGGGGGAATGATGGTTTTGGCCAACAAAGCATAATCATTATGCCAATCAAACTGACAAGCCAACTCGCGGATTATGACGTTGTACCATTTCGAATAATATTCGTATTGATCGGTGGAAACCAGCGCCTGCTTGACCTTTCGTTTCAAACCGCGAATCTGCATTAAAAGCTGCTGTTTTTCCGTGGGGTTAATACTTTGGTTGAAACCGACCAGCGCGGCAAAATACCTCGCATCGGTATCGGTCAAATCCATACCCTTGATGAATGCATCAAGCATTTTGGACGTGAGCTTTCTGCTGCCGCTTATGATTTCTCGGAAATGCGAGGGAGATTTCAGTCCTGCTTTATTGCAGAAATACCGGTAGGAAAAATGGGGAAATCGTTTCTTCTGCTCAATATAATAATCTTTGAGATAGAGCCTGAAATCATCATAAAATTCGATTCGTTGCATCATGGGCTATTTTAATATAATACCATTTTATTCTAATGGCGTAACTTTTTAGCCTACCGCTTCACTTTTTGTACTGATTTTCAGTACAGATTAAACCGAAAACGCCATCGCAATTAACAATTTTACCATACAAAAACAGTACAAGCCCCCGTGATTTGGTAGCAGGGCTTGGCATCACGCTCCGCATCCTCGTGGAAAAATTCCATCCGTCATGCTACCTTCCTGAAACAATGATGGTAAAGGTCGAAAAAAACAGGTATCTTCAGGACTGTTGAGAGAATTTCGTGGTAACTATTTTGGTAACTATTTCCATGGCGTTTATGTTGAATATGGTGCTTCCGCCTGCCGATTTTAGTGCTATAAACGCCATAGTCGCCATAGGGCAACGGCTCATAACCCAAAGGTCTCAGGTTCGAATCCTGACCCCGCTACCAATAGACCTGAGGAAACTCAGGCACTTACAAGCGGTCCTGAAAAATCGGGACCGCTTTTTTTTGCCCGTGGTAACTATTTTGGAAACTATTTCCAGCACGATTATAACGAAAAATGTATTTCCCCTTGCCATTTCGACTTTTAGAGGTTAAAGGAGACAAGGATGCTGCTTGGTGCGCAGCATAAAATCGTTCATGGTAAATTGCATAAAAAAAGGAATTTTTCTACCCTAGAATTGGGCTACGACCCTGATCATAGAACGGGGTTATTCTCAAGGGCAGATCGGTTTTTCGGCTGGTACCTATAAAGGCTATGATATTCAAGTCTGCCCACTGGTACACACAAAGGCTATTAAAGTCAAGCCTCCTATAGGGAGGTAAGGCAGGCATCCCCCTATTTCAGAAGGTACTACAAGACGGATGGAATTTTTCCATAGCACGCCTTATTATTGATTTAATTTTGCCTTCTGCTATACTGTATAAAATTCTTTTTTACGGACCATTCCCGTACCTTTCCGCTCACGTCATTCCTTTAAAAACCGCGGATAAATAAATTTGACAATGCTCTACAGGTATGCCTATATTTTATGGCACTTTGTCACGTTATTATCAAAAACAGAAAAGAGGTACGGATATGGAAACGCTTAGCCTACGGGTAAGCCGGAGTTTGATCGTCCTGATGAGCGCGCTTGTTTTTTCCGGCCACGCGGCACCCCTGCCGACGTACACATGCAAAATAACAAAAGAGAAGATCAAGATCGACGGCATCCTCAATGAAAAGATCTGGGGCCAGGTCGACACCTTGAAATATATGGAAAACACCGCGGGCGGTCAGCCTCTGCAGGCGACTGTGGCGTTCGCGACCTGGGACTCCGCGAACCTGTATGTCGCCTATGTCACGCAGGACAATGACATCAAAGGCACGTTTACCAAGCGTGACCAACCATTGTATAACGAAGAAGCGGTGGAACTGTTTTTCGACGCGGACAAAGACACCACTTCCTATATCGAATTGGAATGGAATTGCCAGAACGCCACATGGGACGGATTGATTAGAAACAGCAATGGGAAAATCACCAGTACTGACCTCCCTTGGAACGCCTCGGGCATGATCAGCGCGGTGAAACTCAAGGGAACGCCGAACAAATCCACGGATGTGGACACCGGCATGACGGTTGAGGTCAAAATTCCCTGGAAAGCGCTTGACACGAACATGACAAAAAAAGTTTCGCTTCCGCCGAAAAACAACGATCAGATACGGATCAATTTTTACCGCATAGACCAGCGGAACAATGTTTCGACGCAGGACCTCAGCGCCTGGTCTCCGACCATGAACGGGTCATTCCACACGCCGGCCCAATTCGGCACGATCATTTTCTCGACCGCTGTCCCGGCGGGCAAGGCACCACAACATTAAATACGATCTGAACCAGCGGCTGGGGGGAGCTACCTTTAGGCCTTATTCCGAATAACAGCGTTATTTCGAAGAACGGCCCGTGCTATGGAAAAATTCCATCCATCATGCCGCCTTCATGAAATAGTAGTGGTAACTATTTTGGTAACTATTTCCAACACGATCATAGTATGGAAAGTGTTTCTATATGATTTTCTTGGGGATAATGAGGGTTGGGCTAGGCAGATTGTATAAAATTATTCAGGGCAAAAACGCGAAAAACGCATTTTTTTCAAGGCAGAATTGGGCTACAACCCGGATCATAGAACGGGGCTACCCTCAAGGGCAAATCGGTTTGTCGGCATCCCCTATTTCAGAAGGTATTACAAAACGGATGGTATTTTTCCATAGACGGGCGTCTGTAAAGTAAATCTTTATATACTCCCACCCGCTCCCGAAAAATCAAATTGTCTATCAGTTAGGATAGAACCCGGACAGACACGGCACAGGATATGTGCGGGACGGCAAATAGGCAATGCTTGTTTTATGTGCATCGCGTAGCCTTTATTCGCGGAGATTCAGCGCGTTACGCGGATTACGCCAGCGGCACTACTATTGCAGTTTGCATTATAGTATTATTAAAGAAAAGTGGCCTGCCTTGTTTTTCTGTTGACTAAAGCTACAAAGGGGGGTTCCGCCGTATGAAAATCATATCTGTATTTTCGATTGCCGTCCTGCTTTCTGCAGTATCTTCCGCTGTCGCGGCGCCCGGAGACTCAATGTGGCTTAACGCGGCATGGCGCGATTCCGTGTGGAACGCGCGCGGATGTGCCTATGACAACCGCGGCCAGTGGTTCATGGACGCAAAGTTCGGCGCGTTCATCCATTTCGGCCTCTATTCACAGCTTGGCGGCTACTATCACGGCGCAGGGCCGTACGACCCGTCGGAGCAGATCATCGGGCTCGGCCAGAAACGCGCGGTCATTCCCTGCGACCAGTACCGGACCGAGGTGGGCGGTGTATTCAACCCGGCGAATTTCAATGCGGCGCAATGGGTCAGCATGATAAAAAACGCGGGCCAGAAATACCTCATCGTGACGACGAAGCACCACGACGGCTTCTGCATGTTTCACACGGCAACGACCGCGCACAATATCGTGGACGCGACGCCCTATGCGCAGGACATCATAAAACAGCTGGCGGACGAGTGCCAGAGGCAGGGGATCGTGTTCTGCCCGTACTATTCCATCGGCGACTGGTGCGCAACCTCGGTACAGAACCCGAAGTATACGAACTACAAGGACTATATGTACGACCAGCTGAAAGAGCTCCTGACCGGCTACGGCGCCATCAAGATGCTCTGGTTTGACAACTGGTGGTACGTCGACAACCAGTGGGCCAACGATCTGGCGCACGCGAAGGAGCTCTACGCATACGCCCGTTTCAACAACCCGGCGATGCTGGTCAATGACCGATGCGGTCGTGGCGCAGGCTCAATCGACGGCGATTACACGACGCCCGAGAACCAGCTGTCGGGCTGTCAGGGCGGCCGGCCTTTTGAAGTCGTGATGACGAACACGAACGACGACAACTGGGGCTGGGTCAAAAACGCAACCAATTACCGGCGGTGCATTGACCTGATCGGCAACCTGATCGACTGTACCAGCAGGGGCGGCAATTTCGTGCTGGCTGAACGTCGGGCCCGATTCGTCGGGGCAGTTTCCGGCGCAGCACCGCGCCATCTGCGACACCATGGGCGCATGGCTTAACGTTTACGGCGAAGCCATCTACGGCACCCGGGCGTCCATTTTTACGCAGATACCTGCGTGGGGAAAAGTGACCGTAAAGCCGGGGAAAATCTATCTCCACGTCATCACGTGGCCGGGCGGCAGCCACCAGATCACCATCCCGGTCATCAAGAATACCATAAATAAAGTTTACCTGCTGAACGATACGGCAACCACGTGCCCCTATACCATCGGGGCCACTGTTGTCACCATCACGCTTCCGGCGATTGCCCCGAACCTGTATGCGTCGGTCGCAGCGGTTTCGGTGAACGGCGACCCGCGGGCGAGCGACTCGCTGTACGTCAACAACTCTTCCACGGGCATACTGTACAGCACCGAAAGCAACTGGAGTTACAGTTCGGGAAGGGGGCTGGGCGATTACTGCGACGACGTGCACTACACCCAGACCAACGGCGATTATTTCGAGTATTCGTTCAACGGCATCGGCGTTGATTACATCACGGAGCGGAACAGCGACGAGGGACAGGTGGACGTCTACATCGACGGTGCTCTGATATCCACGGTGAACTGCAGCAACACGACCCGCCAGGTGCAGCAGGTGGTGTTCCACCGCGACCTCACCACGGGCCGCCATACCATCAGGGCCGTTAAAAGAAGCGGCACCTACATGGTGTTTGACGCATTGCGGATACGGGTTGACCCCAGTGCAGTGCCGGTAATTCCAGTAAGTAAATCGGATGTTTCTCTGCCGGTAGTCAGTCTTACAATTATGAAAAAGGGCCGTAGGGCCGTGTCGTTTACGGCCGGCGGCTGTGTCGGCATGTCGGTCGCGGTCTACGGCCTTGACGGCGTACTGCTTTACAAATCATCATCCAGGGGCCCGGCCGTGGTATGGCACATGAACAACCGCGGCGCCGAAGGGGTATACGTGTATTCGGTCACCATAGCGCGGAACGGCCCGCCGCTGACAAAGTCCGGGGTTTTCCATCTGGCGAATTAAGCTCCGGCAGTCCTTCGCTGTTTTACAGACTTTCGGTCTCAAACAGCGGAATATTCTTTCCGGCGCGGTGGCTCGCCGCGTGCTATGGAAAAATACCATCCGTCATGCCGCCTTCCTGAAATAATGATGGTGTAAACCGGAAAGAACGGGCATCTTCAGGATTGTTGAGAGGGTTTTTGGGTAACTATGCTGGTAACTATTTCTGTGGCGTTTATGGCGAATATGGCGCTTCCGCCTGCCTGTTTTAGTGCCATAAACGCCATAGTCGCCATAGGGCAACGGCTCATAACCCAAAGGCTGTAAGGGTTCAAATCCTGACCCCGCTACACCAAGACAAAGGCACCCACGTCATGAATGAATATGGCCAATTGGGGGTTATCCTCCAGGGCAGATCCGTTTGCTGGCTGGTGCAAACAAAATTACTATAATCAAGCCTCACACTGGTACTATAAAAATTGCAATAATTTGGTGCAACTAAAGGCTAACATAATCAAATATCCTGAAGAAAAGGATTCAAGCCTGCAAACCGGCAGACAGGGAGGTACAAATGAAGGCTAAACTAAACAAGTCTGCCCTTAGGCCTTACCTGCCGAAAATAATACTATTATTTCCCGTAAAGGCCTTATTAGGAATAACTGCGTTATTCATAAGAACGGCTTACA